>Ga0315285_10000401_pt1 | contig 44739 bp, 38 predicted proteins | sample YL17G09_36_MG_FD_203698 | JGI IMG/M metagenome (GOLD analysis project Ga0315285, IMG submission 203698) | Sediment microbial communities from Yellowstone Lake, YNP, Wyoming, USA - YL17G09_36 | ecosystem: Environmental > Aquatic > Freshwater > Lake > Sediment | place: USA: Wyoming | collected...
CCCAGTTTGCGGCGCACGAGGACTTTGGGGTCTACCCCCGCGACCGCGCGGCCGACCGCGCGGCGCTCGCGGCGGCCTCCGTCGACGCCTGCTTCGAGCCGGCGACCCTGTACGGCGGCGGCGACGGCGACGATAGCGCGCACGTCATTGGCGCGGCCGGCGGCGGCGCGGCCCCCCCCGCCGCGTGGGTGACCGTCGAAGCGCTCTCCACCCCCCTCTGCGGCGCGTCCCGCCCCCATTTCTTCCGGGGCGTCGCCACCGTCGTCGCCAAGTTGTTCAACATCGTCGACCCGGACGTCGCGATCTTTGGGAGGAAGGACGCGCAACAGCTGGCGGTCGTGCGCGCGTTCACCCGCGCGCTCCACTTTGGCGTCCACATCGAGGGTGCGCCCATCGTGCGCGAGGCCGACGGGCTGGCCATGTCGTCCCGCAACGCGCTGCTGGCGGCGGGGGATCGACAGGCGGCGCCGGCGATTCGAGCGGCGCTGGTCGCTGCGGTTGCCGCCATCGCCGCTGCGGGTGCCGCTGGCGCCCCTGCAGCACCCCTGATCGACGCCATTACCGCCTCCATCGCGGCCAGCGGGGGCCGGGTCGACTACGTGGCCGCCGTCGATACCGGCACCCTTGCGCCCGTCGACACCGCGACCACCGGCCCGGCCGCCCGCCCCACACTCATCGCCGTCGCCGCCCACTATGGCGCCGTGCGCCTCATCGACAACGTGGTCGTCGGCGGCGCGGACGAGGGGTGAAAGAGGGAAGAGGAAGGAGGGAGGCCTCTGTCGTCGATCGCGCGCGGCGTTTCTCACACCTCGCGGCCGCATTCGCCGCCCCTTCTCCTCCGCCCATTGCGCGGCGGTCGGGGCGCCGGCCTCCGGCCCCAGGGCTCTCGCGCCCGGGGCCCGCTCCACGCGCGGGATGGGGGCGTGCGCCAGCGCTCCCCGCGTCAAGGGCGGCCCGCCCGGCGCCCGCGTCAAAGGTGTGATTGCGGTTGGCGCGCGTGGTGGCCGGGCGAGGACGCATGGCGGGCGCAGGGGCGGGCGAGGCCGCGTTCCCCTGCGCGCGCGCGCGGCCGGGGGCGTTCGGGGCGGCCGCCGCGCTCGTGGCAAGCCTGTGAGACGACGACCAACATGCCACGACCCCCAAAACACGCAGCGTCGCCCGCTTCCCTCCCACCTCCCCTGACCGCGCACGCGCTCACCCTCGCCCCCCGCACCTCGGTCCTGTCCGACGGCGACGACTTTTTTGACGCCCGCTCCGACGGCGGCGGCGACTCGGTGGCGTCGAGCGGCGGCGGGGACGCGTCCCCGCCGCGGCGAGCCGCGGACGCGCCGCCACCGGGCCTGCTCGCCGCCCTGCTCGCCCGGCTGCCGCCCTGGGCGTCGTTTTCGGGCGGCGCGACGCCCGCGCCCCGGCCGCCGTCGCCGCCGCCGGCGCGCACGGGCGGCTCTTCCTTTCTGCGCCGCGCCGCGTCGGCGGCCGACGTCGACCCCCCCATCCGCCGCGTCACCGCGCCCGACGGCAGCGTGGCGGTCGAGCTGGCGCCTGGGGTGGTGGTGCCGGAAACGGATTTGCTCGAGCCGGAAGCGCCGCGCGCGGCTGTTGGGTGCCTCCCCCTGCTCGCCGCCCTGGCTCGCGACTCGTCCACCGCGCGCTACGCGGTCGTCACCGCGCATCCAGCGGCTGGCGGGTCGGGCCTGGCGCGCGGGGGCGCGCCCGGCGCGCCCGCGCGCGGCGTCGAGCAGTGGGGGACGGCAGACGAATCCGCGGCCCCGTTTGCCGTCCGCTCCCCGGACTACATGAAGACGCGGGTCAAGCAACCCTCCCCGCCGGCCCTGTACGAGCTGCTGGCGGTGGACGCGTACTCGTTCGACTTTAAAATCCACCACGCCGCGCGCCACGTTCGCCTCCCCGCCAGGCCGGCGCTCTCCCCCGCCCACCTCGCGCTGCCGCCCCACGAGCGGCTGCCGCCCCTGCTCATCATCAACCTGCAGCTGCCCATGTACCCGCCGTCGCTCTTCGGGGGCCAGACCGACGGCCCGGGGCACTCGCTCGTCCTCTACTTCGGCCTCCCCGCGCGCTGGGACCCCGCGACCCACCCGTGCCCCCCCGCCCTGGGCCTGCTGCGCCGGTTTGTGCACAACGGGCGCGAGGCGGACGGGGCGCCGACGCGGGACCGGCTCAAACTCATCGCCCGCATCTGCTACCCGGACGAATGGGTCGCGGAAGCCCCCCTCAACGGCGCGGAAGCGCGCCTGCTGGCCAACTACAACGACAAGCCGCTGCTCACCCGGCCCCAGCACCGGTTCTACCATGGCGAGGGGTACCTGGAGGTCGACGTCAACGTGCACGGCTACGCGTTTCTGGCGCGCAAGGCGCTGCACGCGTTCACGCCCCGCCTCGCGACCGTCGTATTTGAAAACGCGTTTGTCGTCGAAGGGCGCGCCCCCGAGGAACTGCCGGAAGCCGTTTTCGCGGCCGCCCGCATCTCGCGCATGAACTTCGAGGCCGCGCGCCCCTTTCCCGCCGACGTGGGGGGCGCGTCCGCGCGGCGCGCGACGGCGAGCGTCGAGGCAGAGGCGGTGTAGGAGGGGGTGGGGGCGGGGCGGGCCTTTCTTTTGTGTGTCGCGCCGCGGCCTGCGCGCTGCACGTGCAACAAGCCGTTCCCACTTCTCTCCCCCCGGCCGCCCGCCTCAGCGGCCATGCCGGCCGGTGGCGACGCCGCCGCCGTGGGCGCGGTCGCCGCCACCCCTGCCGCCGCCCCCGATGCGGGCGCCGCCGGCGGCGAGCTCCTGGTCGACGCCCACGCCCGCTTCATCGTGAGCTTTGCCCGGGTAGGTGGTGATGCTGATGGGGTGGCGGGAAGAGAGAGAGAGAGAGAGAGAATGGTCGAGGCGTCCGACCCTCACCACCCCTCGTCTCTCTCCTCCAGGACCGCACCACTTTCGAAGCCGTCGCCACCGACCACATGCGCATCTCGGGCGTCTACTGGGGCGCGGCCTGTCTGGCGTGCATGCGGCGGCTGGAAGATCTGGACGCCGACGCGCTCGCCACCTTCGTCGCCGCCACCGCCCGCCCCGGCGGCGGCCACGGCGGCGCCGAGCGGCACGACCCGCACCTGCTGCACACGTTGTCCGCGGTGCAGGTGGCGGCGTTGGTCGGGCGGATGGACGCGGTCGACGCCGGGGCGGTCATGTCGTTCGTCGCCTCCCTGCAACGCCCCGACGGCTCGTTTGCGGGCGACGCGGGCGGCGAAATCGACACTCGGTTTTCGTACGCCGCCCTGGCGACGGCGGCGCTGCTGGGGAGGTTGGAGGAGTTGGATGTTGACTCCGCCACCGCTTACATCCTCGCCTGCCGCAACTTCGACGGCGGCTTTGGCGCGACCCCCGGCAGCGAGTCGCACGCCGGCCACGTCTTTGTCGCGGTCGCCGCGCTCGCGGTCGCGGGCCGGCTCGCGGCGGTCGACGCCGACGCGACGGGACGCTGGCTCGCGGAGCGCCAGACGCCGAGCGGCGGCTTCAACGGGCGCCCGCAAAAGCTGCCCGACGTCTGCTACTCGTGGTGGTGCTGCGCGAGTCTGGCGCTGCTCGGGCGGCTGGCCTGGGTCGATGCCAACGCCCTGACCGCTTTCATCCTCGCGGCCCAAGACCCGGCCATTGGCGGCATCGCCGACCGGCCGGACGACGCGGCCGACGTGTACCACACGTTTTTCGGGGTGGCCGCGCTGTCACTGCTGGGGAAGGAGGGGTTGGCGCGCGTCGACCCGGCGTTTGCGCTGCCGGCGGCCGCGCTGGATAGGACGCGGGTGAAGGAGCGGTTTTGAGAGAGAGAGGATGGGGCGACTGTTCCAGTTTCGGCGGCCGGGCGACTTGAGGAGCGTCAGCCAGCCGGCGCCAGCCGACACACACACACTCTCGCCGCGCCGCGCCGCGCCGCGCTGCGCCGCGCCGCCCCCACTCCCGCCCGCACGGCGTCCCTGGGCCGCGGCCCCCCACGCACCGGATGGACGCCGCCGCCCCCCCGCCCCCGCGCCGCCCCTTCCCCTCGCCGCCGCCCGACGCCCCTCCCCTCGTCCCACGCTCGACCCTCGCATCCCCCACGCCCACGACCGCCGACGGCGTCCCCCCGTCGGACGAAGCCGCCGCCACGCGTGAGCTCGACGCGCTCATCGCGGCCGCCGGCGCATCCCTCTCCCTCAACCCCGCCGGCCTGGCGACGGCGGCGTCCCTGGCACACAGCTTCTACGCCACGCGCTCCCTGGCGCGCAACGACCGCGTCGCCGTCGCGGGCGGCGCGCTCTTCCTCGCGGCCAAGCTTGAAGAGACGCCGCGCACGCTGTCGAGCGTCGTGGCGGCGCTGCAGGGCGCGGGGCTGCCGCCCAGGCCGGGCGGTGAGCCGTCGGCGGCGGCGGCGGCCGACGCGGTCGTCACGGCCGAGCGCGCGCTCCTCTACGCGTCGGGCTTCCGCCTCGGCCTCGAGCACCCGTTTCGACCCCTGCTGCCCCTGCTGGCCGCGCACGCGCCGGTGGCGGGGGGCGGGGGTGGAGGTGGAGGGGGCGGCGAGGCCGGCGCCCCTCCCCAACACACGACGCTCGCGCAGCAGGCGTGGAACCTGGTCGCCGAGTCGGCCCCCACCCGCGTCGCCATCTCGCACCCCCCGGCGGCCGTCGCCGGCGCGGCCTTTGTCGTAGCCCTGCGCGTTTTCGCCGCGCCGCCGCGCTCCGGCGACGTGCCATGGTGGGCCGACGCGGGCGCGGCGCCGGCCGACGTGGCGGACGCGGTGGACGCGCTGCTGGGGCAGTATGAAGCGGCGGCGGGGGTTGGGAAGGAGGGCACGGGGGGGGGGGACGTGGCGCGCGCGTGACGCGTTGCCGGGAGGTGAGGTTTGCGTTTTCTGGCCGCCGCGCGCGGCCGCTGCCTGCACGCTGGCCGCTCTGAAGGCCGACGTGCAGGCAGCGGGCGCGCGGCGGGTGCAATAGAGAGTGCCGAGCGACGAACCTAGCCGCCCCACACACACACACCTCCTCCCGCGATGGTCCCTCCTCCCGCCGCGTGACGCCACCACCATCTCTCCATGGCGGACGCGGTGCCGCCTGCCGTGCGCGCGGCCCTGGTCGCCATGCGCCGCGCCGGCGGGCGCGTGTCGCGCGCGCCCGGCGCCGGCGGGCCGTGGCCCATCGCCGTCGTCGGCGTCCCGGTGCCGACGCCGGATGAGGGCGCGGCCGCGGTCGACTTGCCCGACCCCGCGGCGACGCTCGCGCTTTCTCTCACGCCCGGGGACGGCGACTCGGTGGCCATCGAGGTGACTGGATGCCATGGCGACCTCCCCATGCGCGCGCGCAAGCGGCTGGTGGCAGCAGCCGCCGCCGCGGTCGCCTCAGGCGCAACTCTCGCCACCCTCCCCTCCACAACCTCCGCCGCCCTCCTCCCCGCCCTGCGCGGCTGCCTGGAGGCGTACGAGACGACTGACGCGGGCGGCGGGTCGGCGAGGCGGTTCGCGGTGGTCGATCCGGACGCGGCAGGGGGGCTGGAGGTCGAGGCGAAGGTCGCGGCCGCGGCGCCGCGCGCGCCGCGCCCGCCACCCCCACCGCCCACCCCCGAGGCCGCCGCTGACGCCGAGCTGCGCTACCTGACCCGCCGCTTTGGGGACGCGCTGGCGCTGGAGCCGGGAAGTGGAGATGGCGGCGCGCGCGTTTTCGAGCTGTCCGTCGTGCCAACCGACCCGCGCTGGCCCAAGGCGCGCGGCCCCGTGTGCCTGCGCGGCAAGCTGCAGCCGGATACCTACCCGGCCGCCGGCTCGTTTTCGCTGGCCCCAATCCCGCCGTCCGCGCGTGGCCCCGCCGCCGCGCGCGCGGCCGCCGCGTCTCTCCTCCTCGCGGAGCGCGCCGCCGCCGCAGCCGGCGACCCGCGCGCCCTCCGAGACCTGGTCAAATACGTGGACGCGTGCGCTGCGGAGCTGGACGAGGCCGCGGCGGCGGCCGCGGGCGAGGGGCGGGCAGACGGGCCGGCGGCGGCCGGCGCGCGGTTCGGCCTCCGCCTCCTCGGCCTCGCCCTGGACGGCGTCGACGCCGTCACCCCGGTCCTCCTGAGAGTGCAGCTGCGCTGCGGGCGGTGCGACAAGGGCGGTGGCGCGGTCGTGGACCTGGAGCCGGGCGGCGCGGCGGTCGACGCGGCGTGCGCCGCGTGCGCCGCCCCGGCCACCGCGGCCGCCGTGCCCGCCACCGCGTTCGACGGCTGCAACCGGGTCGCGTGCATCATCGTCCAGGGCTCCACCACCCCGGCCGACCTGCTTCCCTCGACGCTGGGCGCCCAGTGCGGCGCGTGCGGCGCCGTCTTTGCTGCCCGGTCCGCGACGCCCGGCCCGCGCCTCGGCCGCGACTGCCCCGCCTGCCACGTAGCGTGCCGGTTTCGGTTCGAAGGCGTGGCGTTTGAGCGCGAGGAAGTGGCGGTGCGGGTGAAGAGCGGGGCGACAGCGCCGGCCGCGCCGACCGCCCCAGACGCCGCCCCGCGCGCCGTCCCCCGCGGCGCCCCCCTTCCGTCCCTCGGCACCTGCGCCCACTACGCCCACTCGCACCGCTGGTTCCGGTTCCCGTGCTGCGGCAGGCTCTACCCCTGCGACCTGTGCCACGAGGAAGCGGCCGACCACCCCGTCGCGTGGGCGCACCGCCACGTGTGCGGCCACTGCGGCCGGGAGCAGTCCATTGGGCCGGCGTGCACGGCGTGCGGCAAGAAGCTGGCGGGCCCGGCGCGCGGGCGGACAGGGTCCCGGCACTGGGAGGGGGGGCGCGGGTGCCGCGACCGCGCGCGGCTCGACCCGCGCGACGCGGCCAAGTGGCGCGGGTCGAAAGCCAAGACGCAGAGCCGCAAGAGCGACCGCGTGGGGGAGAAGGGCAAGGAGAGGCGGGAGGAGGGGTAGGGGGGGTGTCAGTCTCGAGCCGGCAGCGTTCGCCCCACATTGCCGCACTCTCCGCCTCGCGGACGCGCCGCGCCCGTCCCGCGTGCACGCACGCGGGCCGCCGCCCTCGCGGCGGCGGCCACCTCTTGATGCGGCCCCCCTCCCTGCGCCTCGCGGTCGCGGGCTGCGGCGACCACGGCCGTCTCGGCGCCGGCGCCGCCGCGGGCGCCCTCCTCTTCCGCCTGGTGGGCGGAGCGCTTGCGGGAGAGGCCGTGACCGCCGTGGCGGCGGGCGGCGCGCACACGGTCGCTCTGACGGGCGACGGCGGCGTGCTCACCGCGGGCCTCGACGCCGACGGCCAGCTCGGCCGCGACACGCGTGCCTCCAGCCACGCGCTCTTTGCCGACGTGCTCCTCCCCGAGCCCGCGGTCGCGGTCGCGGCCGGCGGCGCGCACAGCCTCGCGCTGGGCGCGTCGGGCCGCGTGTGGGCGTGGGGCGCGCCGCCCGGCTCGCCGACAGCGCGCCCGGCGGCCGTCCCGGGGCTCAGAAACGTGACGGCCATCGCGGCTGGCGCCCGGCACTGCCTCGCGGTGGGCGCGGGCGGGCGCGTGCACTCCTGGGGCGACGGCGGCTCGGGCGCGCTGGGCCACGCCGGGCCGGCCTGGCGCGCCGCGGAACCCGTCCCCCGCCTCATCCGAACCTTGACGGGCGCGGACATCGTGGCCGTCGCCGCGGGCGGCGACCGGTCGGCCGCGGTCGACGCCAGCGGCGGCGCGTGGCTCTGGGGCGCGGCCGAGTCGGGGCGGGCGCGGCGCGACGCGCCGCCCGCACGCCTCAGAGGGTTGCCGTCCATCACGGCCCTCGCCCTGAGCCGCGCCCATGCCCTCGCCCTGCGCGTCGGCGGCCGCGTCGTCTCGTTCGGCGACGTCGGCGACCACGGCGCGCTGGGCGTCGGCGACCGGGAAAAGGGGAGCTCAGTCGACCCCGACTCGCCCTACCACACGCTGCCCGAGCCCCTGGACGCGGTCGCGGTCTCCGCGGGCTGGATGCACTCTGCCTCGGTCGACGCGGCCGGCGGCCTCTGGGCCTGGGGCTGGGGCGGCGCGCCCGGCACCGCGGGCCCGCTGCAGAACGACGACGCGAGTGGGGGGGGGCAGCTGGGCGCGGGCGACGAGCTCGACCGGCGCGCGCCCGCGCGCGTGGCGGCCCTGCTCGACGACGACGGCGTCACACGCCTCCCGGGAGGGAGCTGGCGCGCGGTCGCGGTGTCGTGCGGGTGGAACCACACAGCGGCGATCGTGGAAGTGGGCGAGTGATGAGGGACGCGGGGGCACTGTGCAAGGGCGGGCGGGAGCGCGGCGGCGGAACCAGCGCGCCGCGCCTCTCTGGACCCACAACCACGCACCCACCACCCCACACCCCACACCCCACCCCCTCGTACCATGGCCGGCTTCTACGACGAGATCACGGCGGCGGACGGCACGTTCAAGTGCTTCATCGACGGCGCGTGGCGCGCGTCCACGTCGGGCAAGACGGTGCGCATCGCCAACCCGTGCACCGAGGAGACCGCGTTCCAGGTCCAGGGTGAGGAACGGAGGGGGGTAGGGGGTCTGAGAGGGGTGTGGGAGGGTGGCGCGGGCGCCGGATTGGCGGGCCGCCCGCCGCGCGGCGCCGCACCACTGCGCGCCCGCTTCCACCCCGCCCGCCGCGCGTGCGACCGTCACCAATCGCGGCGCGTCGCTGGGCGGTGATGGGAGGGTCGGCGGCGCCGCCCCACCCTGATTCCGGGCTCGGCAGCCCCGCTCGCGCCCGGCCACGCGTTTCGCGGCGACAGGCCCGCCCACCAGGATCTCACCCTCCCCCCGCTCCCTCCCTCCCCAGCCTGCACCCAGGCCGAGGTGGACGAGGCGTACGACTGCGCGGCCAAAGCGCAAAAGGTAAGGGAGGAGTCGGGGGTTGGGGTTGGGAGGGCGGCCGCGGCGCGCGCACCGACCCCCGCGCCCGCGCCCCGCGCCCTCCCACCACGCACGGCCCCCACCCCTCGCACCACTCTCCCAGGAATGGGCGCGCGTCCCCCTGTGGAAGCGGTCGGAGATCCTGCACAAGGCGGCGGCGCTCATGCGCGAGCACGCGGCGCCCGTCGCGGCCGCGCTCGTCGCGGAGGTCGCCAAGCCCGCCAAGGACGCGCTCACCGAGGTCGTGCGCTCGGCCGACCTGCTCTCCTACACGGCCGAGGAGGGCGTGCGCCGCCTGGGGGAGGGCAAGCTGCTCTTGCCCGACTCGTTCCCGGGCGCCGCGCGCTCGAAACTGTGCCTCGAGTCCAAGGTCCCGCTCGGCGTCGTCCTGTGCGTCCCCCCCTTCAACTACCCCGTCAACCTGGCCGTGTCCAAGCTGGGGCCGGCCCTGATTGCGGGCAACGCGGTCGTGCTCAAGCCGCCGACGCAGGGCGCGGCGGCCGCGCTCCACATGGTGCAAGCCTTTGCCAAGGCCGGAGTCCCCGCGGGCGTGCTCAACGCGGTCACCGGGCGCGGCGCCGAGATCGGCGACTACATGACGTGAGAGGGAGGGGGGGGCGGGGGGAGGGGACGGGGGCGGAGGGTTTCGCCTTTGCGCACACACCGACCCGCCCCACCCCACCCCTCCCTCCCCCCCGCCAGCACCCACCCCAAGTGCAGCGCCATCTCCTTCACCGGCGGCGACACCGGCCTCGACATCGCGCGCAAGGCGGCCATGATCCCGATCCAAATGGAGCTCGGCGGGAAGGACGTCGCCATCGTGTGCGCCGACGCCGACCTCGACCTCGCGGCCGCCAACATTGTGAAGGGCGGGTTCTCCTACTCGGGGCAGCGCTGCACGGCGGTCAAGCTGGTGCTGGTGGTGGAATCGGTGGCGGACGCGCTGCTCACCAAAATCGCCGCCGGCGTCGCCAAGCTGACCATCGGCCTGCCCGCCGACAACGCCGACATCACACCCCTCGTCACCGCGACGTCGGCCGCGTTTGTGGAAGGCCTGGCCCAGGACGCGCTCGCCAAGGGCGCCGTCCCCGTCGGCGGCACCACCCTCGTCCGCAAGGGCAACCTCATCCACCCGCTCGTCCTCGACCGCGTGACCGCCGACATGCGGCTCGCGTGGGAGGAGCCGTTTGGCCCCGTGCTGCCGGTGGTCCGCGTCCCGGACGTCGAGGCCGCCGTCGCGCACTGCAACGCGTCGCGGCTCGGCCTCCAGGGGTGCGTCTTCACGGCCGACATCAACCGCGCACTCACCCTGGCCGACGCCATGTCGACCGGCACCGTGCAGATCAACTCGGCGCCCGCGCGCGGCCCCGACCACTTTCCGTTCCAGGGGTTCCGCGATTCCGGCATCGGGTCGCAGGGCGTGATCAACTCGATCAACTTCATGGTCAAGTCCAAGTGCGTCGTCATCAACCTGCCGACCGCGACGTACGCCCTGGGGTGACGGGAAAGAGAGGAGGGGAGAGGAGGGCGGGCGGCGCCGCGCGCGCGCGCGCGCGATTCTTTCCGCCGCCCTGGGCGACGGGTGGCGTTGGTGGGGAGGGCGGGAACGACACGTGCAACCCGGGTGCGCCCGTTCACACGCGCGCCGGAGGGTCTGGGGTGCTGCCGCCGCTCCCTGCCCCACCACCACCGCGCGTCAGGCGGTCGAGCCACGCCGCCAGCGCCTCCACGCCCGCCCCCGTCTCCCCGGACGTGGCGACGACCGCGGCCGCGCCGGCGGCCGCGGGCGCGGCGGCGAGGGCGGCCAGAGCGGACGCGCCGCCGTCGGGCGCCGCGTCGCACTTGTTGGCCACAGCCACCCATGCCGCCGCCTCCACCCCGCCCCCATACGCCGCCAGCTCGGCCCGCACAGACGTCAGCTGGTCCACGGGGCACGGCACGCCGGGCGCGCCGGACGCGTCGACCACGAGCGCGAGCGCGGCGCAGCGCGAGACGTGCCGCAAAAACTCGTGCCCCATGCCCCGCCCGCCCGCCGCGCCGGCCAGCAGGCCGGGCACGTCGGCCACGATGACGGGGTCGTGCGCGGGGTGGGGCGGGGGGAGGGCGCCCAGGGAGGGCGCGACCGTCGTAAAGGGGTAGGGGCCGACCGCGGGCTGCGCCGCCCCTCTGGTCAGCGCGCGCAGCAGCGTCGACTTGCCCGCGTTGGGCGGGCCGACGAGGCCGGCGTCGGCGAGGGAGGCGAGCTCGAGGCGCAGGGCGGCCGCGGCGCCGGGCGCGCCGCGCGCCGCGCCGCGCGACGGCAGCCCGCGCGCGTCGCGGCGGCCGCCCGCGTTGCCGGCGCCGCCCGCGCCGCCGCGGGCGGCGACGTACATGTCGCCGGGGGCGGTCAGGTCGGCGACCTGGACGGCGGGCGCGCCGGGAGGGATGGCAAGGCTCCACACGCGCGTGCCCGGCGGAACGCGCACCACCGCGTCCGCGCCGCGCGCCCCGCCCCGCCGGCTAGGGCCGCCGTGGCCACCGGAGCTTGCTTTGATGAGCGGGCGGATGCCGCGCAGGGATTTGACTGCGCCGTCGGCCTCGACAACGACGTCGCCACCGGGCCCCCCGCTCCCCCCGTCGGGCGGCGCGTGGTGCCGCGTCGATTTGTCGTGCGACGCGCACCCGACGCCGCCCGCGCCGCCAACCGCGGTGACGCGGACGCGGTCGACGAAGCGCGGCGTGCGTGACGTGGTGGGCGCGTCGGCCAGGCCGCGCGTCCACAACGCGGACGCTGCGTCCGCCACCCGGGGAGCCAAACGGCGGGCCAGGGACGCCAGCGCCATGCCGGCGCCGGCCCGCCGGCCGCCGGGCGGCGGGATTGGAGTGTGGCGAGCGCGCCGGCGAAGCGCTCCCCACACTCCCGCGGCCTCCAGCAGCCTTCGCCGCGCCCGGCAGGGCGTCTGGCGTGCAGTTGTCCCCCGCCGCCCGCCCGAGTGCCGCCATGGCCGGCCGCAAGTGCGACGCACCCGCCGCGCCCGCCGCCGCCCGCGGGCGCGCCGCTGCGCGCCGTCCGCCCCCCGCCGATGCGCCACATGTGATGGACGCACCGACAACCGCGGTCGTCGAGTTTGGCGGGGACGAGCCCGAGTCCAAGGCGCTCACCGGCCGCCGCGCCAAGGCCGAGCGCGACCGCAAGAAGAAACTCAAGGCTGGCGCGTTTGGTGAGTAACAAGCAGAGGGCGTGCGCGGAGGGAGGGAGGCGGAGGCGGGCTGGCGGCGCGGCTAGGAGGGGGCCGGCATGCGCGCCGGCCGCCGCGGCGCGCAGCCGCCGCTCGATCACGCCGCCCACGACCGCCACCATCCCATCTTTCAGAAACTATGGGCCTGTCGCCCACCACGCTGCGCGCCGTGCGCCGCAAGGGCTACCGCCTCCCAACACCCATCCAGCGCCGCGCGCTCCCCCTCGTCCTCGCCGGCCACGACGTCGTCGCTATGGCGCGCACAGGGTCGGGCAAGACGGCCGCGTTTGCGCTGCCGATCGTGGACCGGCTGGGGAGCCACTCGACGCGCGCTGGGGCGCGAGCGCTCATCGTTTCGCCCTCGCGCGAGCTCGCCCTGCAGACGCACAAAGTGGTGCGCGAGCTGGCGCGCTACACCGACCTGCGCGTGGCGGCCCTGGTGGGCGGCGATGGGCTCGAGGCGCAGTTTGCCGAGCTCGCGTCCAACCCCGACGTTTTGGTCGCCACGCCGGGCCGCCTTTTGCACCTGTTGACCGAGGTCAAAGGTTTGTCCCTCAAGACCGTCACCGTCGTCGTCTTCGACGAGGCCGACCGCCTCTTTGAAATGGGCTTCGCCGCCCAACTCCGCCAACTCCTCGCCGCCCTCCCCCCCTCGCGCCAAGCCCTCTTATTCTCCGCCACCATGCCCGCCGCCCTCGCCGAATTCGCGGCGGCAGGCCTGCGCGACCCGGAAGTGGTGCGCCTGGACGCCGACGCCGCGCTCTCGCCCGACCTCGCGCTCGCCTTTTTCGCGGTGCGGACAGAAGAGAGACCGGCGGCGCTCGTGTGGCTGGCGCGCACGCTGGTGCCCCAGGGCGCGCCGACTGCGATATTTTGCGCAACGCGGCACGCGGTGGAATTTGTGGCCCGCCTCCTGGCCGCCGACGGGCACGCCGTCGCGGCCGTGCACGGCCAGATGGACATGGCGGCGCGGACCATCGCGATCGGGCGCTTTCGGGCCGGCAAGGCGCGGTTGCTGGTTGTCACGGACGTCGCGGCGCGCGGCCTCGACATGCCGCTCCTCGACGCCGTGATCAACTACGACTTCCCGCCCGCCCCCAAACTGTTTGTCCACCGCGCCGGGAGGGCGGCGCGCGCCGGGAGGGCGGGGACGGCGCTGTCGCTGGCCGACCGCGGCGAGCTCGCCTACGTCCTCGACCTCCACCTCTTCCTGTCCCGCCCGATCTCCCTCATCCCTCCCGGCGGCATCCCCGCCGCCCCCGACGGCGACAACGGCGACGGCGACGCGACCCGCCTCGGCGCGCTGCCGCAGGCAGCGCTCGACGCCGAGGGCGAGCGCGTGCGCGAGGCGCTCGCTGCCGACGCCGACCTGGACGCGGCCAAACGGTCGACCGACAACGCGGGGCAGCTCTACCGGCGCACGCGGCCGGCGGCGGCGGCCGAATCGGCGGCGAGGGCGCGCGCGCTGCCGCCGCCGGGCGTGCACCCCCTGGCGGCGGCGGCCGCGACCGCTGCCGGCGCCGTGGGCGCGCCCACCGTCGCGCCCGACGTCGCCGCCGCGGCCGCCGCCACCGCGGCCGCACTGCGCGCGTGGCGGCCGGCGGCGACGGTGCTCGAGGCCGACGTCGCGCCGGCGCGCGCGTCGCTCGCGGGCGCCCACCTCCCCTCCACCCGCCCGGCCCCTGACGCCATGCGCGCCCTGCGCGTCGCACACGGCTCTACGGTCGCCGCCACCCGGGCCGAGGCGGCGACGGCGGCGGGCGACGGCGCGCGCGCGGCGCTCGCGCGCGCGCGCGCCGAAGCGGCGACCGCCGCCATCCTGGGCGACGGCGGCGCCGAGCCCCGGTTCCGGGACGCCGATTTCTACGTGCCCAACGAGGCCGCCAACAAGCACGCGGAAGCGGGGTACAGCGTGGCGGGGCCGGCGGCTCGCGGCGCCGGCGGCGCCGCGCGGCTCGCCGCCGCCGTGCTCGACCTCGCCGGCGACGACGGAGCGGGCGGCGCGGCCGCGGGAGGCAAGCGGCGCTACCATTGGGACGCCAAGAAGAAGCGGTACGTGGGGCTGCAAGCCGACGAGGGCGTCCAAGCCGGCAAGCGCGCGCGCGTCGGCGGCGTGGCGCCCAAAAAGGGCGCCCCCAACGCGGGCGCCACGTACGCCAAGTGGTCCAAGGCGACCCGCATCGCGGTCGCGCCCACGGGCGGCCTGGAGACGGCCGACGCGGGGCGCCTGGCGGGCGCCGACCTGGCCGGCCGCTTTCAGCGCGGCGGCCGCGGCTGGGTGAACCCCGCGTCCTCCCGCCGCCCCGGCGGCGGCGGCGACGGCGGCGGCGGCGGGCGCCAGGCGCGGGACGAGGTCAAATCGGAGGACCAGATGCGGGCGGACAAGCGGCGCGAGGCCAAGACGGCGGCGCGGGTCGCGGCGCGCGGTGGCGGAGGGGCGCGGGGCGGCCGCGGCGGCGGCCGCGGCCGCGGCCGCGGCGCCGCGCCGCCGCCGTCCCGTTCCTCGTCCGCCGCCCCCGGGCGCCCGCTCAAGGGCGCGGGCAAGGGCGCGCCGCGCGACTTTGGCAAGGGCGGCGCGCGCGCGTTTGGCCGCGCGTCCGGCGGCGTCTCCAAGCCGGGCCGCGGCGGCCGGTCGGGGCGCGGCGGCCGACGCTAGAGAGAGGGAAGGAGAGGCAGAGTGGTGCGGGCCTGATGCTGCAAAGAGCGAACCACCCCCAAACGAAACCTCTCTCTGCCCTACCGCTTGCCGCCCCGCCGCTTGGGCGTCGACGCCGGCGGCGGCGGCACGGGCAGCATGGTGCCGCCGACGGCCTCGCTTGCGCCGCCGCGCGCGAGCGTCGCGCCGGCGTCGAGAGCGAAGGCCAAGTCGCGCACCTGCTCCTCCAAATCCGCCACCTGCGCCGCGCGCGCAGCGCGTTCGGACGCCAGTGTGCGCCGCAACTCGGCCGCCGCTCGGGCGAGGCCGTCGGCGAGGGCGCGCAGGTCGGCGACCTCGCGGCCAGCGGCCGCCCCAGCGGCAGCCTTTTGCTCCGCCGACCGCGCCTTGTCCGCCGACCGCGCGGCTTCGGAGGCGGCCGCAGCAGCCGCCGCATCCGAGGCCGCCGCCGCGACGCGGGCGGACGCGGCGTCGGCCGACGCCGCGTCGGCTTCCGAGCGCGCCGACGCGATCGCGGTTTCATAGTGCACCCGCTGCGCGTCCAGCTGGTGCGTGAGCAGGGTGGAATACTGGGCAGCAACCGCGTCCGCTTTGGACTCGGCGAGGGCGTCGACGGTGGCCGGGTCGGCGACGTCGGCCGCACACGAGGCCGCCGCGCCGCCGCGCGACGACCCCGCCGCCGTTTCGGGGCGCGGCACCTCGACCAGCTTGCCCGCGGCGGCGGCCGACCGCACGAGCCTGTGCACGTAGCCGTCGGCGGCATAGTCCCACACAGCGCCGGAGGCGGTCTCTAAAGCGTAGTTGTGCGCGCTCGCGCGCGCATGGTCGGCCGCGTGCGCGGCCGCGTACCGGCCGCACCCCACGTGCCCGCAAATCAGACACAGCCACAGATCCGCCGTGGCCCCGCACGCCTCGCACGGCGGCGGCGGCGGCGCGCCCGAGGCGGTGTAGCGGCAGACGGGGCACGCGGCCGACCCCCACGCGCCGAGGCAGGCCGCGTGAAAGTCGTGGTTGCACACCGTGGTGACAACGCCGGAGACGTCGTCGTCCAGGCGCTCGAGGCAGACGGGGCAGGGCGGGAGCTCGGTGGCGCCGGCGGGCGGCGCCGGCGCGCGCGCGTCGAGCGCGACGGCGCGCACGGGGACCGCGCGCACGAGCGCCCGGGGGTCGAGCGAGGAAAAGGGGCGCCCGTCCAGGTCGGCCCGGCAGGCGGCCATGGTGGCCGGGGCGTCGAAGCGGAGGAGGGCGAGGCGGGCGCCGGTCGGGGGAGGGGGCGCAGTGGTGTCGGCGCTCGCCTCTGCCGCCGCCTGGTGAGGCATCCGCCTCACCAGGCGGATGCCTCTCACGCCCGCCAGGTGGCCGCCGAGCAGGTCGCAGAGGTCGGACACGCCCAGGTCGTCGGGGAGGGCGAGGAGCGCGAGCTGCGTCGCGGCGCCGGCGTCGTCGTCGGCGCCCTCGTCACCTTCTCCCTCGCCTCCTCTGCCCGGCACCCGGCGGTACAGGTGCACGATGCCGGTGACGTGCTCCACGGACGGGTTGCCGGCGGAGAACGGGACGGCGCGCGCGTGCGCGTCGGCATCGGGCACCGGCTCGGAGCTCGACGGGCGCGATGAGGCGCGCGCGTCTCCGTCAGCGGTCACTTGGATGTTGACCTCGTACATGGAGGGGTGGGAGCGGCGCAAAAGGGGAGGCGGCCGCGGCGCCGCGCCGCGCTGGCCTTGTGGGGCGTCCGCGGCGGCTGGCGCGCCCGCGGCTGGGCGGGTGGAGCGGGCAGAGGCCGCCAAGGCGGGCGGCGGGGCAGCCGAGGCGGGCGGGTGTGGACTAGAGAGAGGCGCGCGCGGCAACCCGGCCCCTCCACCAAAGATGATGCAGGGTGCGCCTCGTGCCTTTACATGCTCTCTGGGGGCGTCCTCACCCGCCGCCCGGCGCCCGGTGGGCTGGCCGCCGAGCGGGCGGGCGCGCGGCGGGCGCCTGCCGCGCCGCCCCCGTGACCCCTCTCACGCCGTCCCTCTCCCGCCGCCCTCACTGGCCGCCGCGCAGGCGCAGCACCAGGTGCAGGGTCGACTCCTTCTGGATGTTGTAGTCGGCCAGGGTGCGGCCGTCTTCCAGCTGCTTGCCCGCGAAGATGAGGCGCTGCTGGTCGGGCGGGATGCCCTCCTTGTCCTGCACCTTGTTCTTCACGTTCTCGATCGTGTCGGACTGCGGAGGAGGGAGGGAGGGAGGGAAGAGATGTCGGCAAAAGGTGTCGGCGCTCGACGCGCGAACGCCAACGGCCGCCCAAACGGCCGCCGCCGCGCTCGATGGCCGCACGCGCGCCGCGCAATGGCTGGGCCGACGGCGGCAGCCCGCGGGCGGGCGCGCCAAACGGGCGCGCCACGGCGCACGCCCGTTCGGACGCCCCGCCCGGAAAGACCTGCACGCCGAGCGCGCGCCCGGCCTTGGGCGGCGCCCGCGCCCGGCCCAGCGCTCGACCGACCGACCGCGCGTCCCGTGGGGGCGGCGCGGGCGGCGGCGGCGGCGTGGGCGGGCCCCCGCACCGAGCGCGGACCGGGGCTTTCCCCCATCGACGCGCCGCGGGCCGACGCCGCGCCCGCGCGGTCTCCCGCCCGCCCCAGACGGCCCGGATGGCGATCCATGGGCCAGTGCGGGGGCGCGGGTGGCGCCCGGGCGCGCGGCGCGAGGGCGCAAGCAATGCCCGCTGTCTCGCGCCGCGCGCGCAGGCGCCGGGCGCGCCCCGCCGCGCCTCGGCTCGCGGCCAGCGCGAGAGCGCGACATCCGCCGCCGCCCAGGGGGGGCGGCGGGCGGCGCGGGGCACGCGGCGGGCGCGGCGCGCATCGCCAGCGAGCCGCGCCGCGCGCAGGCGGGACGCCGCCGGGCCGTGCGGGAACCGCGCCCAACGGCTTGCGAGCGTCACGCTCCGGCCATCCGGGCCAGGGCCGGGCGCGGGCGCGGGCGGTGCGGGCCCGCGCGGCGCGCGCGCGGCGCGTGGTCCCTCCCAACCCCACCCGGACGCACCGACTCGACCTCCAGCGTGATGGTCTTGCCCGTCAGGGTCTTGACGAAGATCTGAGAGGAGGGCAGGAGGGAGGAAGGGGTGGGTTCGACCGCCGCACGCGCGCACCGCGCCGCGCGCGGCCGCGGCGGGCGGCGGGCGCCCAGGGCACGCCTCCCGTCACCACACCTGCATGGCGGCGGGGGCGGGTGGGTGGCGGGGTGGGGGAGTCCGCGCGGGGTGTGACTTGCGCCAGCGGCGCCGCCGCACAGCGCGCCGCCGGCGACCATGCGCCCCCTCCCGCCGCCCGGCGGCCGCGCACGGCTTCGGCCTCCGGCCGCAGGTCGCGCGAGCCGGCCGGCGCCGCTGAATGCGGCCGCCGAGGCGCCCATGCCCCCTCCCCGCCGCGGCGTGCGCTCCACCGCGGTCGCCCACCTGCTTCGCCTGGACGTGGACGGCGCCTACATCGGGTCCCTGACGGTCGCCCCCGGCGTGGACGCGCGCGCGGTGACCGACCTGGTCGCCGGCGCGACGCGCCGCCGCCGCGCGCTCGACTACGCCCTGACCACCCTCGCGGCGCGCCCGGTGGATGCTCTAGCCCCTGCCCTGCGGGCGGTGTTGCGCGCGGGGCTGCACGAGCTGGCGGGCGGCGCGCCGGCGCACTCCGCGAATGAATACGTAACGCTGGCCCGCTCCACCGGCGGCGCTGGCGCGGCAGGAATAGCCAACGCCGTTCTCCGTCGCGCAGGCGAGGTGGTGGCGGCGACAGGCGCTTTACCGGCCCCCAACGCGCCGTCTCCGTCCGCCACCCCAAACCGCGCCGCCCTGCGCGCGCTCGCCATCCGCGCGTCCCACCCCGACTGGATGGTCCGCCGCTGGGTGTCCCGGTACGGGTGGGAGGCAGCGGTGGCGCTCATGGACGCCAACAACGCGGCGCCCCACTTTTGCGTGCGCGCGGCCGACGGCGCGAGCTCGGCCGAGCTGGCGGCGACCCTCGCCGCCGCGGGCGCCACAGTGCGCCCCTCCAACCTGCTCCCCGACGAATTCGTGGTCGTCGACCGCGGCATGGCGTGCGTGCGGCCGCTGCTGACCGCGGGCGCGGCGGCGGCGCAGGACGACGCGGCGGCAGCCGTCGTCGCACTCGCGGCCCCCACCCCCGGCCAGTCGTTGCTCGACGCGTGCGCCGCGCCCGGCGGCAAAGCGCTCTTCGCGGCCGCCCGCATGGGCGGCGTCGGCCGCCTGGTCGCGCGCGACGCGAGCGACAGCCGGCTCGCGCCGCTGCGCGCGGCGGCGGCCGCGGCGGCGGACCGTGGCTCCTGGCCGCCCTCTTTCTTCAGCGTCGAGGTCGGCGACGGCCGAGCCGCGGGAGCCGACCACGGCCCCACATTCGACACCGTGCTGATCGACGCGCCGTGCACGGGGACGGGCGTGCTCTCGAAACGCGCCGACCTGCGCTGGCGGCGGGCGGAAGCGGATGTCGCGACCGCGGCGTCGCTCCAGGCGGAACTCCTGGCCGGTGCGGCGGGCGCGGTCAAGCCCGGGGGCGTGCTCGTCTACTCGACGTGCTCGCTGGAGCCCGAGGAGAATGAAGGGGCGGTCGCGTCGTTTCTCGCGTCGCCCGCTGGCGCGGGCTTTGCCGTCGACCCGCCCCCCCCCGGCGCGCTGCCGGCCGCGGTGGTGACGGAGGCCGGGTTCCTCATGGCGCTGCCGCACGTGCACGGCACGGACGGCGCGTTTGGGGCGCGGTTGAGGCGGGTTGGGTGATGGACGGCGTCAGTTTTTGCGGTGCCGGTGTCAGTGTGAACCGCTCCGCGACCAGCGCACTCGCTCACGCGCTGCCGCCCCCATGCACGCGCCGGGGCTGCCTGACGATGGAGGTGGGCCAGGTCGAGGCAAGGGCTGCCAGGGCGACTGCTCGCCGCGTCCCCGCTCTCCTGACTCGCTCTCTCCCACGCGCACGCTCTCATGCAGGCACCACCGCCGGCATCGTGTGGCGCGCATCAACCGCGGCCACCCTGCGCGACCGCGCGGCCGCCGCGGGGCTCACGGCCGACGCCGAGGCGGCCGCCCTGCTCGCGGCGGTGGAAGAGCTCACCGCCAAGCTTGACGCGCTGGCGCGCGACCAGGAGGTGAGGGAGGGAGTGGGGGCGGGCGACCGTTTCTTGCCCCCCTCGCGCGCGACCCCACCCCACTACCCCTCAAAAGACCGGCCGCGCCCCCACGCCCTGGTACGCGGGCCACGCGCGCGACCCCGAGGCTGCGTCCGCGGCCAACGAGGACGGCGTAGCCGCGCTGGCCGCGGGCGACGCGCGCGCCGCGCTCGCCGCCTTCACCGCCGCGTCGGCCGCCGCGCCGTCGGTCGCGGCCTACGCCGCCAACCGTGCAGCGGCCGCGTTGAAGCTCAACGACACCGCCACCGCTCTGCAAGCCGCCGACCACGCGCTGGGCGTCGACCCCGGGCACGGGCGCGCGCGCCGCCGCCGAGCGCGAGCGCGCGCCGCGCGCGGCGACGCCGCCGGCGCGGCGTCCGACCTGGAGCGGGTGGTTGCGGCGCGCCCGGGGTGCGCCGCGGTGCTCGCCGAGCTGGAAGCGGCGCGGCGTGCGGCGGAGTCGGACGCGGGGGCAGTGCGGCGAGCGCGCCTGCCTTGCGACGCCGACCCGGAGGCCGCCGCCGCGCTGCTGCTGGCCGCGGACGCAGCGCTGGCGGCGTCGCCGGATAGCCACGCGTGCCAGTGTGCGCGCGTCGAGGTGTGGGGTGGGTAGGGCATTGATGGGGGGAGTAGGAAACAGGGAGCAGCCTTGCTTGCATTTATGACTCCCTCGAACAATCCGTTTTACCAGGCCCTCATCCTCGCCACCCGCCTCCCCGACGCCGCCGCGGCGGCGGCTACCCTTCGTCCAGGCCCTGACCGGGCGTACATAATGTCGGAAGCCGCGTGGCGCGGCGGGCGACTGGCCGCCGCGGCGGCCGTGCTCGAGGGGTGGCCGGAGCTCGCGCGAGAGGCGGCCGCTGTGGCGCGCTTGCGCGATGCCGAGGCGGGACTGGCTTCCAAAGACCGGGTGACGGTCACGGCATCGGCCGCCGTCTTGCTGGCCGCCGCTCCGGAGGGGTCGGGGCTGGCCGCGCGCGCGCTCGCCGCGCGCGGCCGCGCGGCGCTCGCTGCGCGCGACTCGACCGCCGCCACCGCCGACGCGGCCGCCGCCCTGGACGCGGTCGGGGACGACGTCGACGCCCTGCGCCTGGCGGCCGACGCGGCGCGCGCGGCGGGCGACGGGATGGGGTGGTTCTTGGCGCTGCGCGCGCTCGCGGCGCGCGCGCCCACCGACGCTGCCCTGCTCGCCGACCTGGCCCGCGCCGCGGCGGCTGCGAGTGCTGGAGAAAACGTTGATCATCCCGCCGCCGCCTCATGCGGCCCTGCCTGGGCTTTCGCAGAGCTGGGCGTCGCGCGCGGCGCGGCGCGCGCGGCCGTGCGCGCCGCCTGGCGCGCCGCGGCGGCCGCGCGCCACCCCGACCGCGGCGGTAGCGAGGCCGACTTTGTGCTGGCCAAGGCCGCGTACGACGCGATCGTGGGGTGAAGGGAGAGAAGAGTGTGAGAGACCGACCTTTCGCTCTGTCACACCGGCCGCGCCACCACCCCTCGCCGCGCCGCGCCCACCAAGGTCGCGTTCACTTTGGCCCCAAACCGCAAGGAGCACAGCGTCTCCCCGGCGGAGGCCGCCGCGGGCGAGGCAGCCAGCACGAGTGCGACGCGTGCGCCGCGCGCGAGAAAGCGCGCCAGCGCCCACGTCAGCTTGGCGTTGCGCACCGGGACGTGGGTGCGGCCATCATCACCGAGTGCCACTATGGCGTCGCCTAGGGCGGAGAGCGATTTGTTGATCGCTGCCGCCTCTCTCGCCGCGGCGCCTTCCGCGCCCGAAGCCTTGAGCCGCTCCGACCCCGCGAGGTCGACCAGGGCCAACGAGCCGACCACGGCCTCGCCCGTGGGCATGTAGCTTGCCCTCAGAGTGATGAAAAAGGCTGCGTGCGACCGGGACGAGGCCGCGTTGCAGGCCGTCGCGCCGACGCGGCGCGCGCGCGCCGCGCGCGCGGCGAGCGCGGACGCGGCGGCCGCCGTCTGCAGCGGGTGCACGGCCGCGCCCACGATGGTGGTGGCGCCGTCGTCGCCGTGCGCGACGGCGAGCTTGGTTGGGGGTCGAGGAGCGGCCCCGCCGGCGACGGCCCCTTTTTCGGGCGCCGCCAGCAAGTCGCCCAGGTCGTCGTTGTACACCTCGACGAATTGGGCCGTGACAGCGCACTCCCACCCCTGCTTCCGCACTTCGTCCACGCGGTCAAACAGCGCCCCGAGCGCGCGCTGCACGACCCCCGCGTCGGCGCCCCCGCCGCCGAGCATCGTGTGCGTCTTGCCCGACCCCGTCGCGCCGTACGCCGCCACGCACACGGTGCAGCCGTCGACGACGGAGCGGACCGCGTGGTCGAGCTCGGCGAAGACGTCGGCGTTGGAGGCCGCGGCGCCAAACACGCGGTCAAAGGCAAAGGCGTGCCCCCCCGCCGGCCCCGCCAGGGTCAGCTTGGTGTCGCCATCCCCACCTGCCGCCTGCGTCAGCGCGAGCGGCGCGTCGGCGACCTCGGCGGGCGTCGGCGGCCGCACGCGTGCGACGACACGGATCGCGCCCTTGGCGTCGAGCAAGGCTTGCCGCAGGGCCCGCTCCCGGACGGCGGCTGTTGCGAGGTCGGCCTCGAGCGTCCTCACGCGGGCCTGGAGCGCGGCGGCGTCGGCGGACGAGGCGGACGTCGCTGCGGCGGCGGTCGCGGCCGCGGCGGTCGCGGCCGCGGCGGCCGCCGCGCGCGCGGCCCCAGCGTCGCCGCGCTCGCGCTCGGCCGCCAGCTCGGCGCGTGTGGCGGCGGCTTCGGCGCGCGCGGCGCCCGCGTCGGCGCGCGCGTCGGCCAAGGAGGCGCGCGCGGCGTCGCGCTCGGCGGCGGCCGCGGCCGCGGCGGCCGCCGCGCGCGCTGCGTCCGCGGCCGCCGCATCCCGGGCGGCGCCCTCGCGGGAAACGGCGCCTTCGGCCGCCGCCGCGTCGCCGCGGAGGCGGGCTAAATCTTCGACGAGGGCCGCGCGCGACGCTAGTGCGGCGTCGGCGCGCGCGGCCGCGTCGGCACGCTCCGAGGCCAGGGTCTCGTTCAGTTGCTTGAGCGAGTCGGCCAAGGACGCGGCCGCGTCGGCGCGGGCGCCCGCGGCGTCGGCGGCGGCCCTGGCGGACGCCGCGTTCGCGCGCGCGTCGGCGAGCGCGGCGTCGGCCGCCGCCGCGGCGGCCGATGCGTCGGCGTGCGCGGCTTGCACCGCAGCCGACGCAGAGGCCCGCGCTTCAGCCGCGCGCGCCTCGGCCGCGCCCGCGCGCGCCGTCTCGGCCACGAGCGCCTCGGCCAGCGCCTCGGCCCGCGCCACCGCGTCCGCCGCCACCGCCTGGGCGTCGAACGCGCGCGCCGCGGCCGCGTCGCCACGCTGGGCGGCGTCGTCGAGGTCGGCCTTGAGGGCGGCTGCGTCTGAAGCTGCGACCGCCGCCGCCGCGTCGGCTTCCACCAGCCTGGCGGCCGCCGTCTCCCCCTGCACCGTTGCCGCGTCCCGGGCCTCGACCGCGGCATCCCGCTGGGCCAGGGCTTCCACCGCGGCCGCGCGCAGCGCCTTGATATGCGCGCCGAGCGCGTCGCGCACCGCCTTTGGGTCGGCCCGCCCCTTGACCGACAGCCGGTGCGCGACCGCGTCCTCGACGCACGACCACCCGTGCGCGGCCGCGACGTCGGCCCAGGCAGGGTCGTCGCCGGGGGTTGCGCCAGGGGTCTTGGCGGTGGCTTCGCTGCCGCTGCGCGCGGGACGCTTGGCGGCGGTGTCGGTATTCCGTCCGCCACTCGACGACCGGCGGCGCTTGTTGGTGGCGTCCTGGGGGCGCGCGCGCGTCGGCGCATGCCGCGCGCCCATGCCCTCCTTTCCAACCTCGCTCCCTCGTCGCCCACCTGCAACGGCGCCGGCGCGCGCGGAATGCGCGACCGCGCGGCGGCGGGGTCGGCCATGGCGGAGGGGAGGAGTGGCGGCCGATGTTGCGCGCGCGCGCAGGCCGCCTGCCCACTTTTCACCGCGCCCGGGCGTGGCGCGACGCCCGCGGGCGACCGCCGACCGATGGCACCCCCTCGTCCCGACCCGCGCGCCCCCCGCGCGTCGGCCGCGTTTGCCGCGCGGCGGCGCGCCGACGCGCTGGCCCGCGCGCGCGCGGCGCGCGCCGGCGTGGCCGACGCGGTGCGTGCGGCCAAGCTGGTTGGCCAGGGGGCGGAACCGGAGCGGCGGGAGCCGGAGCCGGCGCCCGCGCCCGCTCGCTCGCCGCGCCCGCCGCGTCCCCCTCCACCCCGCGGCCCGCTCACCACGCACGAGTGGCTGACCGACCCCCCCGACGACCTGGGCACGTCTTGGATCGTGCTCTCCCGGCCGGAAGGCGTGCGCGTGACCCTCGAGGCCGGCGGCGGCCGCACGCTCGCGCGCGCGGCGGGCGGCCGCGTGTTGCACGAGTTCCCCTCGCGCCTCCCCGGCGGCTCGCCCGCGACCGTGGGCGGGCCCAGCGCGGGCTGCGTGCTGGACTGCGTGTTTCAGGCCGACGGGCTCGGGGAAGAGGAGGCGCGCGGCGGCGGCTTCGCGGCCGCGCCTCCGTCCGCCACCCCCTCGACCGTCGGCGGCACGTTCCACGCGCTCGACGTTCTCGAGTGGGCCGGCGTCGACATGGCGCCGTGCACGGCCGACATGCGGCTGTTTTGGCTCGGCCCCAAGCTGGCCGAGTGCGGCGCGGCGGGGGACCCGCTCCTGTCCGGCGCCCGCGTCGTCCCCCTCCCGCACGCGCCCGCGACCGCATCCTCCCTGTCCGCCGCCGCGCGGGCCCCCGTGCCGTGCGTGCGGGACGGGGTGCTGCTCCTGCACGCCGAGGGCGCGTACGAGCGCGGCGCTGCGAACCCGCTCGCGCTCGTCTGGAAGGACGCCCTCTGCTCCCGGCACCCGGTCGACACCGGGCCAGGCGGGGTGGCGGCACCGATGCAAACGGCCACGCTGCGCGTGGGCGCGGACGGGGCGACCGTGGAGACGGGCGACGACCCGCCCGTTGCGCTCGCGACCGCGGCCGACCTCCCCCCTCCGGGCGCCCTCGCCCGGTTCATCGTCGGCCCTGAAGGGTTCGCCTTCACCCCCGACGGCGCCCCCGCGGGCGCCGACCTGGCCCCCGCGCCGGGCCCGCCGCCGCGCGCGCGCGCGCGCCGCGCCGACGCCTTCTCCAAGCTCCTGTTTCAGGCGGCCGCCCGAGCAGGGACAGGGGTGACGCTGGAGATGCTCTGCGAGGCGGCGGGCGCGTCGGCGGCGGCGGGCGGGATGGAGGTCGGGTGAGCAAAGGCGCGCGCGCTGCCGCAGTCCACCGCCACACCCACATGCACCCCCCCCCACCCCCTCCCGCCCCCGACATCGGCCGCCTGCTGGCCGACGCCCGCGCCGCGGCGGCCGCGGGCGACGCCCGGGCCGCGCTGCGCGGTGTGCATGCCGCCGCGGCGCTCCTCGGGGTGCGCCTGCCGCCGCCGCCGCCCGACGGCGAGGCCGCGGCGGCCGCGCTGGCGGCCGCGCTGCGCGCGTGCAGCCTGGAGGCCGCGGCGCGGGTCGAGCCTGCGCCGCCGCCCGCGCTCGCCGCCGCGGTCGCCGCCGCGGCCGGCGAGTCGGCCGTCTGTCCCGCGTGCGGCGACGTCGTGGCGGCGGCCCGGCTGGACGTGCACGGGGCGCACTGGTGCCGCGAGCGGGGAGGATAGGGTTAGTTTCAGTTTTTTTTTCCGCTCCGTCGGTCGTGTATTTGCCTCGCTGCCCGCACTGTGACCCCAGCACGTGACTTGCCACACCTCGCATGGCCTTCCTTTGATTGCACGGGCGGGCCGTGTCCCCTCGGCCCCGCTCCCGGTTGTTTTTGGCTCCCCTCCTCCCCTCCCCTTGTCACGCCGCCTTTTTGGACAGGCGCGTCTTGCGCGCCGGCGCCGCCGCCCCGGACGCGACCGAGTGGATGGGCGCGTCCACGATGGACGCCTTGCGCTTGCCCGCGGCGCGCGCGCGGCCGCCGCCGCCCGCGCCGCCGCACGCGCCCGACGCCTGCGACCCGCCCATGTGCACCCGGGCGACGGAGCCCGGCGAAGGCGGGGCGCGTGCGGGGCGGCCGTCGCCGGACGCGGTGTTGGCGGTGCCTGGAGGAGGAGGGGGCGGGGGTGGTCGGCCGAGCGCGCGCGGCGCGTGACCCCCTCTTCCCCCCCCTCCTCCCCCCCCACCGTCGCCGCTCGCGATGCCGCCGTCGGCCGATGCCGTCGCCCCCCCGTTGAGGCGGGGGTCGGCCAGGGAGAGCGGGGCGCGGCCGCCGCGCGCGCGTGGCTTGCCGCGCCCCTTCGCGCCCGCCGCGCGCACCACGGCGAACGTCTCGTCGCCCTCGTTGGACGCGCGGCGCAGGACGCCGTCGTCCACGAGGCGGTCGCACGCGCTGGGGAGAGAGAGAGAGGGAGGGTGTGGGGTTGGCGCCGGCTCGCCGCCGCGCCTTCCCCTCCCTCCAACCCCCCTCTTCTCTCTCTCTCTCACCGCTTGAGCGTGCCCATGGTCATGGAGTCGAAACGAGTCATGAGCGCGGACATGGTGACCGCGTCGCCCGCGCCCGCGGCGAACGCGCGCACGCGGCCGACGAGCGCGCCGTCGAGCGGCGGCGGCGACGCGCCGTCATCGTCGCCATGCCCCCCCCCGCCGCCATCCACGTCCATCGACACCATGGCCGACGCCTCGCAGTCGGCCGAGGCCACGGGCTGCGACCCGGGGAAGCCGGGCGCGGGCGCGTGGGCGTCGAGCGCGGTCTTGACGCACAGCGCGACCGCGTGGTGCGCCGTCTGCAGGCTGGGGATGAATAGCGGGCAAGGCGTGTGTGTGGACGTGTCTGGGGTGGCGTGAGAGGCAAGCGAACCCCTCCCCTCCCCCCCTCCCTCGTCTCTCACCGCCCCGTCTCGAGGACGAAGGGCTTGTGCGGGAAGTGCGCGCCGTCCGCCTCGCCCCCCGCGAGCGGGCGAAAGTGGGGGGGCTCGTAGTCGACGGGGGTGCCGTCCACGTAGTGCAGCTTGACGAAGAGGTAGCTGAGGGGTGGGGAGGGGAAGAGGAGAAGAAAGGGGTCGGGGCGCGTCGTCGCGCGCGCGCACACCGACCCCTCCCTCCTTCTCTCCCCCCCCTCCCCCTCCTCCCTCCCAATTCTTACCGGTCGGCAGGGACGGGCTCCAGTGTGCCGCCGACTTGGACGAGGGTGCGGATCAAGGTCACAATTTGGGCCTTGACCGACGCAACGGACGCGTCCGCCCGCGTCGCCGGAGGCGCCACCCCGGGGCGGGAAGACGAAGCCGCGGCCGGGCCGCGAGCGTTGCCGGCGGCGCCGCCGGCGAGGGCGACGGACGGGGTGCCGTCTGGCGCGTAGCCGAAAGAAAACACATACTCCTCCAGCAGGCGCGCACAGCCCGCGTCCGCCGCCACGCCAAACGTCATGCGCGCCAAGTACCGCTTCTCCAGCGCGTCCGCGACGCCGAGTTCCACCCAGTCGACGAGCGCGCGCGACGCGGGGCACGCGGGGGCGAGCATCTGGATGCGCAGCCCGTCCAGGTTGGCCATGGTGACGGGTTTGAAGGCAACGTCGGGGAAGAGGCCGCGCAGGTGGGCGACGTGGAAGACGGACTGAGAGGAAGAGAGGAGAAATAAGGGGGGAGGTTGGGGCGCGCGCGCGCGGCGGGCGCGGACGGCGCGCCCGTCGCCTCGGACGCGGCCCGAGGCGTGAGCAGGGCAAGCCGCAAGCGGCCCGAGGCGCGCGGTAGGCGCGTGCGCGGCGGCGCGGCGGCGCGGGCGCGGCGACGCGGGCGCGGCGCGCGAGGCCGCCGCGCTGCCGCCCTCCGCGCCCGCCACATGCACGCCCCTGCGTCCGCTTCAAGAATGCCATGATACCATGCGGGAGCGGTCCGAGGCCGCGGCGACCAATTTTCCGCCCCCCCCCCCCTCTTTCTCACCACACGCAGCAGGCACCGCACCAGCTCCGCCGACTCGGTCGCCGAGATGGTGGTCGCGCCCGTGGCGGTGGCTTGCTTGGCGGCTGTGCGCATGGTGGAGAGGTGGGGGGCGGTGGGGAGAGAGGAGTGAGGGTGTGCCGCGGCGCGCGGCGTCGAGGCCCGCACAGCGGCCCGCCACCCCCGATCCCCCCCCTTTCCTCCGCCACCCGCCATGCGCCTCGCGTCCCTCTCCTCGCCCGCCGCGGCCCGCCGCGGCGCCGCGCCGCGCCACGTTGTCGCCGCGTCCGCGGCGCCGCGCCCGGGCGCGCCCGAGCCCAGCCGCCGGTGCGGTCGAGGGGTGGGAGGCGATTGCCGCGCGCGATTCAGCGGGGGTGGGGGCGGCAATGCGCGCGCGCGAGGAGAGCGCGCGGCGCCGCCCGCCGACCCCCCTCCCACCTCCTCTCGTCTCCCTCCTCTCAGCGATTTCGTCCTCAACTCGGCCAACGTCGCCGTGCTCGCCTCCCTCTTCAACTGGGGTTCCACCCCGCGCCCCTCGGGCCTCGGGCCCAAAGAAATCAACGGGACGAAAGCGCTGTCCCTGTGCCCGTCCACGCCCAACTGCATCTCGACGGCCGAGGAGGCCAACGATGAGAAGCACTACGTGCCGCAATGGTCGTTCAACCCGCCCGCGCGGAAAGGGGGGAAGAAGACCATGGCGGAAGCGATGGCGGACTTGGTCGCTGTGACGACCGCCGGCGCCGTCGAAGGCTTCACCCCGCAAATCGTGACCCAGACGGACGACTACCTCTACCTCGAGTTCACGTCGCCCACGTTTGGCTTCGTGGACGACGTAGAGTTCCTCTTGAAGGAAAACTCGGAAGTGGAGTACCGGTCGGCGTCGCGGATCGGCGAGTCCGACGGCGACGCCAACCGCAAGCGCATCCGGGCCCTGCGCAAAGCGCTGGAGCCGCGGGGGTGGAAGTCGATCGCCGCGTTCGAGTGAAGATAGGGGAGGGGGTTGCCGAGGCTGGGCGCGCTGTGCGACACGTGCTGCAGGCGGCCCCCCTCTTTCCTCCCCCCCGCCGCCTGTGTCTCTCCTCCTTCCTCTCACCTCTCCTCACGCGCGCTGCGCCTTGACCTTGCGCAGGAACGGGTTGGCCGCCGCGCCGGCAGCCGGCGGCTCGCCGTCGGGCGCCGCGCGCTTCTCGGCCGACGCGGGCGTCGGCGCGTTGCCGTCGCGCGGCGCGAGCGCGCCCCGCAGAAACGGGTTGGCCGACCCCGGCGCGGTCATGGCCGCCGCCGGCGTCGCCGCGGGCGCGGGCGACGCGTAGGCCGGCGCGGGGACGGGCGCCGGCCCGAGCGGCGCGCCGCCGCCGCCCGCCGCCTCGTCGAGCTCCATGCCCGCCTCGAGCAAGGCCGACACCCGCTCCGCGAGCGCGGGCAGCCCCGCCGCGTTGGCCAGCTTGAGGGCGCCGGCCAGGGAGGCGGCGCCGGCGAGGCGCGCCGCGGCGTCGAGCGCACGCTCGAGCGCGCCGGCCTTGACAGCCGCGTGCAACAGCTTGAGCAGCGCCCTATCCGCCGCGGCATCCGCTGCCGCCGCCGCGTCGTCAGCGGCGGCGGCGTCGCCGGGCGCGAGGCCCGGGTCGGCGGCTGCCGCGCGCGCGGCGGCCGCCGCGGCGCCCGCGCGCAGCGCCGCGCACGCGAGCCCCGCGCCAGCCCCGCCCTCGCCCGCCAGCGACAGCGCGGGCGCGGCCAGCGGCTCCACGGTGACGACAGGGCGGTCGCCAGGGTGGGGGCGGGCGGGGGTGCAGAGCACGCAGTGGAAGCCGGCGCGCGAGACGCCGACCGGCCAGTAGGACGCGCCCTCGGGGCCGCCCGCGGTCGCGGCGTCGAATGCGGGCGTCCAGGGCGACGCGGCGTCAGCGCCCTTGAGGCGGAGGACGCCCGCGGTGTCGAACGCGGCGAGGCGGCCGTCGTCGGCGAACGAGAGCCACGCGAGCGCGGCGCCGCGGGACAGCGGCAGGGGCGTCGCCGGGCCCGTCGCGGCGCCCGTCGACCCGCACAAGGTGACGACGGCGATGCACTGGTCGTCGGGGGAGGATGGGGCGCCGGCGTGGTAGGCGACCGCGAGCACGCGCGCGCGTGCGGCGAGCGCGACGCCGTTGCCCGCCAGGGACGCGACCGCGGTCTGCAGCCCCGCTGGCGAAAATAGGCGCAGCGTGCGCTTGCCGGTGATCGCGGCGGCGAACGCGGGCGTCGCGGCGAGCGCGGTGGCGGGCTCGCCGGGCGGGAGGTCGGCCGACCACTCGCCGCCGCCGGCCCACGCGCCGAAAGGGCGGAACGCGAGGACGCCGCCCGTTTCGCCGGCGGGCGGGGACGCGTAGAGCGCGCCGCGGGCGCAGAGGGCGGCCAGGTGGAAGCCGTAGTAGTCGTTCAAGAGGGGAACCCGCCGCGCGGCGACGTCGTGCAGCGCGACTTCCACCACCGCCGCCCCCCCGTGCGCCGCGGGCGCCCGGGACGAGATGGCGCCGTCCAGGGTGTAGGCGAGCCAGCGGTGGCGGGCGGGCGGGGGTGGGTGGGTCGCGCCCGGCGCGACGGCGGGTTGGGGGCGGTGGGGGAGCGCGGCGCGGCGCCCGCACGCGGGCGTGGTGTCCCGGCTGCGCTCGCCGCCCTCGCCGTCCTCGTCCTCGTCCTCGTCCTCGTCTTCGCCTTGGCCGTCGTCGGCCGCGTTGTCTCTGTCGACTTCCGCCGCGGCGAGCGCGTCCGGGTCGGCCGCCGGCCCCGGCGCCGCGGCCGGCACCGGCGCCGCCCACACCGCCACGCCGCCGTCAACGTCCAGGGCGGCGATCTCGTTGCCGTCGGGGCGCCACGCGACGGCGGCCGCGGCGGCGGGCAGGGTGGCCGCCGCCACGACCGTCCGCGCGGCGGCGTCCCACACGGCCAGCGACCCGTCGCACGCCGCGGACAGCAAGTACAGCCCGTTGGGCGAGAACGCGAGCCCGCACACGGCCGTGCCGGGCGGGTGGCCGCCGGTGAGCGGGCGCGACTCGGGCGCCCAGGAGAGGCGCTCGTAGAGCACGACAGCCCCGTCCTCGCCCGGCGCGGCGAGCAGGGCGCCGCCGTCGGGGTGCCACGCGAGGCCGGCCCGGCGGTGGGAGCCGGGGTCGACGCGCGGCGCGGCGCGTTTGGCCGTCGCGGCCGCCGCGCCGGTCGCCGCGTCCCAGACGGTCAGGGTGCCGTCCGCGCCCAGCCCCGCCACGTACGCGCCGTCCGGGTCGAACGCCAGCCCCCGCGTGTAGGGCGGGGACGGGAGGGTGCGGAGGACGCGGCCGTCGGCGACGGACACGAGCTTGACGCCGGCGTCGTCGCCCGCCGCGGCGAGCGTGCCGCCGCAGGGGGAGAAGGCGAGGCAGCGGGGGGGGAGCGTGAACCGGGTGGCGACGGAGAGGAAGTCGCACGACGGGTAGGCGTAGAGCTGGCGGAGGGAGGGAGGGGCGTCGGCGGGGTCGGCGGCGCGCGGCTGTTCGGGGCGTGGGTTCGAGCGCGCCGCCCGCGCGGGCCCGCCGCGCGCGGGCGCCCGCCGCCCCCTACCCCCTCTCTCTCGTACCCGGACGTAGTTGTGGTCGTCGCCGACGGCGAACGCGTCGCCCGCGGCCGCGAGGCAGGTGAGCGGCGCGGCATCAGCGCGCGTCGGCACCGCGCGCGCGTCGCCCGGCGCCCCGGGGTCGCGCACCGCCAGGCCGCCGTCGCCGCCGGCCGTGATGAGGGACCAGCCGCCGTCGGCGGGGACGTACGCCAGGCCGCCGGTGCCGGGCACAGCGTGCGCGGCGTGCGCGGGCAGCGCGACCATGGGCGGTGGCGCCATCGCGGCGATGAGCGGCGGTTGTGTGCGCGGCCGGGTGTCGCGCGCGGGGCGGGCGCGCGGCGGTGGAGTGCGGGAGGGGCGGCGGCGCGCGCGCTGAGGCCGATGGCAGACTCCGCCGGTCGCTGCCTTCCTCCCATGGCGCCCGCCCGCAAGCGCGGCCGCGCGGGCGACGCGCCCACCCCACCCGCCAAGCGCGACCGGGGCTCGACGGCGGGCGCCGCGCCGCTCGCGGCCGCCGTCTGGCCGCCGTACGCGGCCGCGGCAGCCGGCCGCGACGCCGGCGCGGCGGGCGCGGTGGACGCGCTGCTGGGCGTGGACCACGGTGCGCGCGGGATGTGGGGTGGGGGGCGCAGCCCTCTCTCGCGCCGCGCTGCCGACCCCCCCCTCCTTCCTTAGCCGACGCTCCCTCCCTACTCCTCGCCTGCCGCGCCCTCCCGCTCCTCCTCGCCATCGCGCCCGCGCGCCGGGCCGCGGCCGCCGGCCTGCTGGCCGACGTGGCGGCGGCCGAGCGGAGCGCGGCGCCCGCCGCGCTCGCCGCGCTCGGCCGGCTCGCAGCGGCGCGCGCCGACGACGAGGGCGGCCGCCTCGCCGCCGCCACCCTGTGCTCGTCCCTGGACACACGGCCGACCGCGGCCGCGGGCGTGGCCGCGCCGGTGGGCGCGGAAGGCGGCGAGGAGGAGGAGGGCGAAGCGAGAGACGCGGCCGCCGCGGCGGCGGCGGCGTTGCGCGCCGCCCTGGTGGCCGCGCCCCGGGCCATGCTGCAGGCGTTGGTGGCGGCCATTGGCGGGCGCAGCCGCTCCGCGGCCTCTGGCGCGCGGGCGGCGGTCGACGCCCTCACGCCCGAGCGCGCGCGGCGCGCGTCCGCCGCGCCTCCCTCCCTCGCCGCCGCCCTCTTCCCCGCGGCCGCCGACCGCGCCTGGATGGACGCCTTGGAAGAGGACGTGCGGTCTGGAAAAGAGCCTGGCGGCCGGGACGGCGCGGACGCGGTGGCGCGTTTCGCGAGCGCGCTCCCGCGCGCGCGCGCGCGCGCGCCGCCCGCCGCGCCAACAGCCGCCCCTGCCCCTCCCGCCAACCCGGACGCGGCGCGCGGCGTGTGCGCGTCCCTGTGGCTCGCCCCGCTGCCGCCGGGCCTCTCGTCCGCGGGCGTCGTGCGCGCGGTCGCGGCCGCCGGCGCGGCCGCCAAGGCGCCGCCGCCCGCCGGCGCGGCCGCCGGCGACGGCGGCGCGATCGTCCACTACGCCGACCTGCCGACGGCAGCGCTCGCGCTGGAAGCGCTGGCCGGCGCGGACGTGGGCGCGGGCGCGCTCGTGCCCGCTCTGTGCGACGCCGACGGGGGCGGCCCCGCGCCGCCGCCGCCCGCCCTCTGGGTCCCCAGAGTCGGGAAACCCGCCGAGGAGGCCGCGGCCCTGGCCGCGCTGGCGGCAGCGGGCGTGTCAGCGCCCGCGCGCGTGTTGCGCGTTGGCGGCGCGGCGCCGGGCCTGATCCTTGGCTTCCCCACCTGGCCCGCCGTCGCCGCCGCCGTCGCCGCGCTGGCTCCGCCGGCGTCGCAGCCGGCGGCCGGGTCGAGGCCGCCGTCCGGGCAGGGGCACGGACGGGTGCTCTGGCGCGGCGGCCTCGCAAAGGGCGGCGTCCCCGTGTGCGAGCTCGTCGCGCTGACGTCGTCGTCTCCCATGGAGCCGTCTGATTGGCCGGCCGTGCTGGACGTCGCTCTGCGCGCCGACCGCGCGCACGCGCTCTCGGGGTTTGACCCGTCGGCGCACGCCGTGGTCACGCTCGCCCTCCCCCCCGCCGCCGACCGCTCCGACCGGGCCCGCTTTGTCGAGTTTCTTAACTCCCTGGCCGCCCGCCACCGCGCGGGCGTGTGCGAGGCGGGGCTGGGGGCGCGGCGCGTCGTGCTCGTGCCGCCGTCGGCGTCGGTGGCGGCGCGGCTGGCGGCGGCGTGGGAGCCGGCCGAGTGCCTGTTTGCCATGGTGCAGCCGGCGGCCGAGTAGAGGGGTGTGAGACAAGAATGAGTTGCAGTCGCGGCCCCCTGTCTCTCTCTCTCCCTCCCTCCCTCACCCCGCCAGCGGCAGCGATGCCTCGAGCGCCCAGTCGGTGACGCCACCCTCGGTGCGCCACACCTGCACCTCGCCGCCGGCCCAGCAGAGGGACGGGAGGGTCGGCGCGAGCTCGGCCGTCAGGGTGGCCGCGGCGGCCGTGGCGTCCCCTTCTCCGTACGCCAAGCTGAGGTGCGGCATGTATGCGTCCTCGTCAAACGGGACGCCCGCGGCGGTCGCGGCGGCGGCGGCCGCGGCGCAGAGGGGGCCTGTTTTTTCGGCCAACAGATAGACCCAGCGATGATACTCCCGCCCCGCGACCACCCTCACAAAGTTGACACGCATGTCGCCGGCCGGAATCGCGGCCGCGGCGGCGGCGAGCGAGCCGGCCGCAGCGTCGCGCGTCGCCCGAAACGCGCCCGCAAGCGTGACGTGCGGCGCGAACGCCGCCTCCCCCCGCGGCGCCGCGTGCGACCGCACGACGGCCGCCAGCGCGTCCCGGGTCGGGCCCGGGGGCGGGACGAGCCAAATGGAGTGGAGCACGGCCATGGGAGTGGTTGCGGTGCCCGTCACACCCTCGACCGCCCCCCCCGCCCCCCTCTGCCGCTTCCCGGCGGGACGCCGGCGCCCGTGCGGTCCGCCCCCATGGCGGCGCCGGCCGCGCCGCCCGCGGCGGCGCCAGCGCCCGCGCTCATCGAGCGCGGCGAGTCGGTCCTGTCGGCCGCGGAAGTGCGGGTGGTGCGTGGTGGGCGGGGTGGGTGGGATGGTGGACGCGGTGGGCGGGGCGGGCGGCGCGCGTCCCGACCCCACCCTCCTCTCTTTTCTTCGTCAGGCCGTCCTCCCCGTCGGCGCCGTCCCGCCCCACCTCCTGCCCGACTACGCCCACCTCATCACCTCTCACACCGTCGTGGAGCTGGCATCGTTGCGGTCGTTCTATCGGGAGGCCACCAAGTCGCCGTTTCGCGCGCTGCCCTGGTCGCGCGGCGTGCTGCGCCTCCGCTTCCTCCCCGCCTCGTCCGCGGGCGCGGACCCCCCCCTCACCGCGCTGCACATGCACCGCAAGGTGCATGCCGTCGTCGGCATCGTGCACGCGCCCAGCTATGAAGGCGGACTGGCCGCAGCGGCCGACGCGTTCGAGGCGGCCGCGCGCGCGGGCTGGCCCGGCGCCGCGGTCCTCCGCCTCTTTGCCTTTGAGGCCGACCCCGCGTCCGCCGCCGCCGCCGCCGCCGCGTCCGATGCGTCGCCGTCCAAGGGCGGGAGCGGCGCGCTGCGCCTGGTGTCGCCGTTTCCGCCGACCGACGGCGACGGCGAGAGCGCGCGCGCGCCGCGCGACGCTCTGGCAGGCCACGCCGCCGTCCTCATGTGCGAGCTCGCCGCCGCCCTCCTGGCCGAGTTGGAACGATTCGCCCTGTCAGCCTCGCCGGCCGCCATGGACCTGGCGACCGACGCCGACGGCGGCGGCGCGGGGTGCGCGCCCGCGCCGGGCGACGACGACGGCGCGCGGCGGCGGCGATATGCGCGCCTGGCCAAAGCGTTGGGCGATGCAGCGTTGCTGGCTGGTTCTCCAGCCGACGCCGCCGCCCACTACGCGACGGGCGCCGACCTGGCGCGCGGGTGCGGCGACGGCGCGTGGGCCGCCGCGGCGCTCGAGGGCCTCGCCGCGGCCAACGCGCTGTCCGCGCTCGCGGCGTGCCCGTCGGCCGACGACGCGGGCGCGACGCCGCGGAGCTCGTCCGGGTCGGGAGGGCCGCCGGCGAGCCTTGGCGAGGTTTGGGCCGCGCTGCGCGCCGTGCGCGCGGCCGACGCGGTCGCCCCCCTACTCGCCGAGGCGCGCGCCACCGCGCGCCGCCGATGCGGTCCCGCGCTGCAGGTCGGGTTTGCGGCGCGGTCGGCGCGGTTTTTGGCGCAGGCCGGGGGGGCGGGGTCGCGCGCGGAAGTCGGCGCGCTCGCGGCCGAGTGCGCCGCGTCGGCGCCCGCGATCCTGTGCGCCGCCGACCGCCTGTCGGCGCTCGCGGAAGCCGCGGACGCGGCGGGACTGGCAGGGCTGGCGCGCAAGCGGGCGCTCCTGCTGTGGCAGGCGGTCGACCTGTGCCGCGCGGCGGCGTCGCCCGACGCGCGCGTGCTCGCCGCCGCGCGCGCCGCGCTCACGCCAGAGGGGTGCGGCGTGGCTCTCAACCTTACCGACCTCGAACCCGACCAACCAGCCCCTGGCGCGGGCGTGCCGGCGTCCTGGCCACTCGTGCGCGCAGGCGCGCTCGAGGGCGCGCTCTCCGCGTCGATCGCCGCGGGCGCCCACGCCGCCGTCTGGGACGCCGCGTCCGCCCTGTTGACGAACCACGCGGATCTGTTGACGCCCACGCGACAGGACGTGCTGGGGCGCACGCTGGACGCGGCGGCGGCGCAAATGGCGCCGGCCGACCGCGCGCGGCCGCCAGGCGCGGGGCCGCCGCCGCGGCTGGCCTTCGTCGGCGCGCACCCGCCCGCAGCCGACGCGCGGCCGAGGCCGCTGGGCGACGACGGATGGCCCCTGCCGGACGGCGGCGGGCGCGCGGCGCGGGCCGACGGGCCTTTCATCTTTTCGGCGCTCGGCCCGGACGCCAAGCGCGGCGGCGGCGACCCTGCAACCCCCGCCGCCCCCTCGCTCTTTGCCGCGGGCGACCCGGTGCGGGTGGACGTCGAGCTCAGCAACCCGTCCGCGGTGGCTGTGCAGGTGGAGCGGCTGACGCTGGAGGCCGAGCTGGAGGTCGATGGGCTGCGCGCGACGACCACCACGGACGCCTCTACCCCACGCCTCTGGCGCCCCGCGCCCGTCTCCCTCTGGCTCCCGCCCAACACACCCCCGACCGTGGTCACGCTGGCGGGCACGCCGGGGGTGGCGGGCGCGTTGACTGTCGCCGGCGCGCGCGTCGTCGCGCACGGCGGTGTCGGCTGGCGCGCGCCCTTTGTGGCGCGCGCACCGGCGGGGCCAGCGACGGGTCTGGGTCTCATTCCGCCGCGAGATCCTCCTCCGGTGGTGCTGCGCGTGACCGGAGCGCTGCCGCGGGCGGCGCTCACGCTCGCGGCGCGCGACACCGGGGCCGGCCCTCACCCGGCCGCCATGGCCGCGGACGAGCAGCCGGCGTCGCCGCGCGACCCCGGGGACGCGGAGCGGGACGCGGAAGCGGGCTCCGGCGCGCCCGGCGCCCCCCCTGCCGCCCCGCTGCGACTGCAGGCGTGGCACGGCCAGGCCCTGACCCTGGACGCCACTGTGACCGTCGCGCCCGGCTCCCTCCCTGTCGCCGCTGCGCGCGCGCTGGCGGCGGCGCCCGGGGCGGGCGACCGCGTGCGCGTGCCCCCGCCGCGTGCGGCGGTCGACGACGCCGCCCTGCGCGCCGCCCTGCCGCTGGGGGCCGGGGAGGCGGCGCCCGTGACCGTCGTCCTGGTGGCGATGGGTGGCGAGGGCGGCAGCGGAGCGGCTGCGACAACCGCCGTCGACACCACTCTGGTCCTCCGTCTCGAGTACCGTTCCGGCGGCCCTCCCGCCCCCACCCACGGCCGCGTGGCGGAGCGCGCGGTGGAGGTGCGCGTGCTGCCGTCGCTGGGCGTGTGTGGCGTGCGCGTGGCCGACGCGTTCGAGGAGGCAGGCCCTTCGGAAGGCGCCGGCCCGCCCCGCTTCCGCCCCTCTCTCGTCGTCGATGTCGAGTCGCTGGCCGACGTCACCCTACACGCCTGGCTCGCGCCCGACGCCGACCCCGGCGACGCGGGCGCGTGGGCCGCGGCGCGCGCGGGCGGCGCGGCCGCCGCCGCCGCGGTGCCGCCCCGCGGCGGCGCCCCGCTGGCCGCCCCGCTGGCGCGAGGTTTGGCCCTGCACTGGCGCCTGGACGGCCCCCCGGGCGCCGAGGGCGTGCTGCCGCTGCCGCGCGGCGCGGTCGACGCCGCGCTCGAGCGCACGCCGGCTGCCGCCGCGGCCCTGGCCGGCAAGCCCCGCGTGGCGCTCCAGCCGCCGGAAGGCACGCCCTGGGTCCAGCTGGCGGCGCCCGGAGGCAGCGTTGCCCCCCCTCTGTGGGCCGTGCGCGCGCGCGTCGGCGCGCGGCTGCTGCTGACGCTGACAGCCAGCGCTTCACTCCCCTCAACCGCCACCGTGCGCCTGGACGCGGCCGCCGCCGCACCCGACGGCTCGCCCGCGGGCGGCGAGTGCGCTGTCGTGCTGGCAGGCGCCGTCCGCCGCGCGGCGCCCGCCGCGCGCGCGTCGCTCCTGCCCCTGCGCCCGGGCGTCGCCCGAGTGAGCGTGGCTGCCGACGGCGACGGTGGGGATGCATTGGCGTGCGAGCCGCTGTACGTGGCGGTGGAATAGAGTCGAGAGAGAGGGGAAACGGGGCGAAGGGGGGGAGGGGGCGCGCGGCGCCTCTCCCGCCCCTCGCCGCTCCCGCCGTCGCGGAACCATTGCAGAGGGGGCGGCGACTGAGACAACAATTTCACAGGCAGGAGGGGGCGCGGCTCCTTCTCACGCCGGCACCGCGGCCGACACGGCGCCCGCGCCGCCGCCCTCGCCGTCGCCCGCGGCCGCCGCCGCCAGCTCGCGACACACGGCGGCCTCCAGCTCCGCGTCCTCCTCCTCCCCCACCTCGTCCTGCTCCGTGGCGGCCGGCGTCGCCGCGCGCGCGGCGGCCGCCGCGCCGCGCGGGAGCAGGCCGACGCGCTCGGCGGCATCCGCCACGCAGACGAGCGAAGCTTCTCCTCCGAGCACGTCGGGCAGGCAGGCCGGCGGGAAATCGGCGGGCAGGGCGGCGACGGACGAAAACGCGACCTTTTGGCGCGTCACTGGGTCGATAAAGGGGCAGACGACCCGCCACACCGCGTAAAACATCATGGGGGCGTCCACGAACGTCATGCGGGCGAGGCGTTCCGGAAAGTGGGCCTGGAGGAGTTCGAAAATGGATTTGAGGGCCGGGGCGTCGAGCGAATCGACGCTGATGCCGCGCAGGTCGAAGATGGCGACCAGCTTGCCGTCGGGGTTTTTGACGGGATCCACCGACGCGGCTGCCACGTCCAGGGTCCAGCAGATGAACCGTTTGATGCGCGGCGACGCGCCTTTCGCGCGCTTGTGCCGCGCGACGCGCACGACGATCGCGGGGCGGCCGGCCGCGTCGCATCCTTGGACGAAGGCTTTGCCGGCGGCGAGCTCTTTGGCGACTTCCGACTGAAGAGGGCGAGGCGAGGGGTGAGGGCGAGGCGAGGGGTGAGGCCCCCGCAGCGCTGCGCGCGCTCCCGCCCCGCCCCTTGCTCTCCCGCCCAATCCTCACCGCAGCGATCGCGCCGTTGGGCACCTGGGTGAGATGGGGGGGGGGGGCGAGGATCGGCCGGGCGCCGTTTTCGAACGCCGCAGGCGCCCGCGATCCAGCGCCGCACGCCGCAGGGAGCCGCTCGCGCTACGCCTCCCACGGCCAATGCCGCGGCGCGCGCCGCGAGCCGCCCGACGGCCGCCCGCCCTCTCCCCGGCTCTTACGTAGTCGGCGCGCCACGCCGCGTGCGCGGCGAGCCGCTCGACCGCGGCCCCTACGTCCCCCTTTTCCGCGCGCAGCCAGCGCTTGAGCGTGGCCTCGCCGATGCCGGCGCCGGGTGTCAGGCCCTGCTCGCCGCCGGCGCGCAGGAGGCGCTCGACGTCGGGCCGGTCCGCGAGCGCGGCCTCCATCGCGGCCAGTTTAGGCCCGTCGTCGACGGGGGGAGACGGCTCATCGGGCGCGAGGCCCAAGGCGGACGAGACCGCCGCGGGGAGCCAGGAGGCCATGGTTGAGTGTGAGAGGGGACGGCGCTCGCTCGACCCCTCTCTCTCCGTGCGCCGTGCGCCCGTTGCAACCCCTCTTCTCCCCTCCCTAGGCCGCCGCCAGCACGCGCTTGAGCTCGGCCAGGGTGGGCGCGGCGAGCGAGCAGGTCGCCCCACCGCCGTCGGGCTCGACCGCCGCCGCCGCCACCTTCCCGTCCTTCAGCACAAACGACGCCCGCTTCACGCGCTTGTTGCCGAGTTTCGCTTCCGCGTCGAGCACGATGCCCCACGCGGCGGCGAGGGCGTTGTGCGGGTCGGCGAGCACGGTCACCGCGCCCTCGGCGCCCGCAGACGCGGCCCACGCCGCCGTGACAAAGGCGTCATTGGGCGCGACGCACACGACCTCGTCCGCGCCGGCGGCTTTCAGGTCGGGGGCCGATTTGATAAAGCCGGGGAGGTGCGTGCCCGAGCACGTTGGCGTGAACGCGCCCGGCACAGTGAAGAGGACGACCGTCCTGCCCGCGCCCGCCAGCTCGGCGAGGTCGATGGCCGTGTCCGTGCCGGCCGTGAGCTGGACCGAGGGGACGGCGTCGCCGACCTGTGGGGCGGGGGGCGGGGTGGTGGGCGCCCGCGGGCGCGTGCCGCCCGGCGCGCGCGCGCCGCCCCGGCGCGCGGTGGGTCGCCTGCAGGGCGCGCGGTGGGTCGCCTGCAGGCCGTGCGACTCACGTTGGGGGCCATGGTGGCTGGGTGGGAGGGCGGCAGAGGGGACGGATGGCCAGGGAAGAGTGTCGACACGCCGCCGCCGCCCGCGCCCCACACCTCCGCGCCCGGCGCGCCTAGTCGCGCGCCCGCCTCCTCCTGCCACCACCATGACCTCCTGGGCCACCGTGGCGGCGGCCGCCGCCCCCGCTCCCGCCCCGCCCCCCCCGCCGCCAGTCGGCACGCACGCCGTGCTGGACGCCAATGCCCTCATCGGCGCGCCCCTGGCCGCGTACGCGACCCTGGCCGACATCCTCATCACGACGCCCGCCGCGCTTGCCGAAGTGCGCGACCCGGCGGCGCGCGCCGCGCTCGCGGCGGCGGTCGGGGCGCGCCTGGTGACGCGCGAGCCGGACGAGGGCAACGTGAAAGCAGGTAAGAGTATGGTGTGAGAGGGAGGGCGGCATGCGCGGCGAATGGGGGCGCCGCGGCCGAGCCGGCGCGGCGGCCGACCTCCCTCCTCCTTTCTTCAGTCCTCACCTTTGCGCGCGCCACCGGCGAGCTGCACTCCATCTCCGGCGTCGACGCTGGTGTGCTGGCCCTGGCGCGCGGGCTGGAAGTGGCGGCGGGGCGCGAGGGCAGCCTGCGCACCGAGCCCGCGCCGCCGCGCGCGCCGCGCGGGCGCCGCGCGCGGGCGCCCGCCGCGCCGCCGGGCTGGGGCGCGGCCGGCGGCGACTGGGCGCCCATGGACGCGCTGGACGACGCCGACGCGGCTGAGGACGCGAAAGCGGCCGCGAAAGTGGCCGCCGGCGAAGGCGGCGAGCCCGCCGCCGAGCCCGCGGCCGGCGGCGGCGACGACGCCATGGCATCCTCCGACTCGGGCGCGTCGTCCGGCGAAGAAGAGGAGGGCGAGGAAGGGTGGTCAGTCGCGGCCAAGTCGCACGGCGCGCAGCGCCGCCGCCGCCGCGCCGCCGCCCGCCGCGCGGCGCGGGCGGAGGCGCGTGGGAGCAGCGCGCTGGGCGACGGCGACGACGACGGGTGGGCGACCGACGGCAGCGGCGAGGGTGCCGCGAGCGGCGACGCCGCCGGCACCACGACCACCGCCACCGCCTCCGATTCCCCGGTCGCCCTCGTGACCGCCGACTTTGCCATGCAAAACGTGGCCCTGCAGATGGGCCTGCGCCTCGTCACCCCCGACGGGCGCCGGGTCGACACCGCGCGGCGGTGGGCGCTGCGCTGTTCGGCTTGTGCCGCGGTGACGCGCGACCCGGGCCGCGTCTTCTGCCCCAAGTGCGGCAACGCGGCCCTGGACAAGGTGGAGGTCATCGTAGGCGCTGACGGCGCGGAAACCGTGGGCGTGCGGCGGCAGCACTGCCTGCGCGGCACGCGGTACTCCCTGCCCAAGCCGCGCGGCGGCAAGGGCAACAAAGACCCCATCCTGCGGGAGGACGTGCTGCTCATGCGGTCGGGGCGCGGGCGCGGGCGCGGCAAGGGCGCGGCAGGCGTTTCGATCGACCCGTTTGCGCCGGAGCTCGCCGACGGCGGCGCCTGGTTTGGCGCCGCCGGCCGGGGCACCCGCCCCGGCCGGGGCGGGGTCGGCATCGCGTTTGCGATGCCGGGGTGGCGCAACAACCCGAACGAGTCCCGGCCGCACGGCAAAAGGCGCTGACGAGGGGGCGAGGGGAGGGGCGGCGGCGGTGCCTCGGTTTTGGCGGCCGCTGCCCTGTGACTCGAGAGCCTTGCCGCCGGCCCCACGCTCCCCCGCGCGCTCGTTGCGTTGGTTTGGGTTTACAGCGGAAAAGATTTCCCCCTCCACGCTGCCCCGGGGGGACCGGGGCGCGGGGCGCGCGTCGCGTTTCGGGGTGGGAAAGGGGGTTGCTCGTTGTCTGTACAGGACGGGACGGGACAGGAGGGTGAACGGTGGGGGGGGGCGGTGGCGCGCGGCCGCCGCCCCCCTTAAAACAGGGTCTGCGGACGGGCCCGCCCCCGGGGCCCGCCCGCGCCCGCCGGCGCGGCCCGCGTGCGTAAGTAGCTAGCTAAGGTGGTGTGCGGGAGCGCCGGCGGGTGGTGCGGGCGGGGGCCGGGGCGGCGGACCCCCCCAAAACTGGGGTCGTGGCATTCGTTGTCGTTGTCTGTAGCTCGGGGCGCGCGTGGCGCCGTGGGCGGCGTGTCGCGCGTGCGTGGTGTGTTGTCAGTGTGCAGCAGTGGAAGCGCCGGGGGCAATGCGGGTGGAGTGACGGGAGCGCGCGCCGAAGCGGGAAACCGGACGGGGCGGCGCCGGCGGGAAACCGGCGCCACCCCTCCTCCCCTCCTCTTACGCCGCCACCCCGCCCGCCCGCCCGACGTCGCCCGCGTAGACGTCAAAGGCGACGGCGACGAGGAGTTCCACCTCGGCGGCCGACAGCGCGGCCGGCGCGACGCCCGTCGCGCGCGCGAGCAGGCCGCGCGACGGGACCGAGCAGCGGGTGCCGTCGGCTTTGACCGCCACCCAAAAGGCGCCGGCGAGCGACGCGGGCGGCAGGGGGCCGGCGGGGCAGCGGCGCGCAAACGCGAGCGCGAGCGAGACGCCGCGCTCGAGCGCGCCTTCAGCCACGACGCACTTGGGCTGGAGCGCGGTGAGGGAGGCGGACCAAGAGGCGAGGGTGGCGCGGAGGTGGGCGCGCAGGGGCGCGGCCGACGCGCGGGCCGGCCGGGACGGCGCGGCCGGCGCGCGAGGAGGGCGCTCGGCGGCGGAGCCGCGTTTGCGCTTGCCGGTCGCGTTGACGTGGGTCTGGGGAAGAGGGGGTGCGATCCGAGCGTGGGCGGGAGGGCGGCAGGCGTTCGAGCGCGGCGCCCCCGGGGCGCCTCCGCGGCCGCGCCCGCCCCGCGCGGCGATGGAAGGCGCCGCCCGGCCGCCGATGGCGGGTGGCACGGCCGCTGCGGGGCGCCAACAGTCGACCGCGCCCGTCTGATCGCCCGCAACGCGACGCCAGCGCGCGCGCCGCCCGCCGCGGCCGCGGCCGCCCCGCGCGACGATGGCGGCGCCCGTCTGGCCGCCAATTAGGGGCCGTCCGCCCGCCGCGGGTGCCAATGGGCGCCGCGCCGCCCAATCGCTTACCGAAGACGGGAACGAGAGCACAGAGGTCGTGACGCCGTCCTCGGACCCGGGAGTCGAGCCGGGCTCGTCAGCTGACCACATTTCCGAGAGGGCGGGGGCGGCCATGACCGAGGGGGGCGGGGAGGAGAGTGTGCCCGCCGTTTCCGCGTCCCCGCCTCACTGGCACTCCCGCCACTTTTTTCCCACCCTTTTTCCCCACTCACTGAATCCTTAAGCCCCCAACCGCACCCCAGCCGACAGGCCGCCGCCCAGCCGACGAGCTCTCTGCGTCTGCGCACCGCCGCGCGCGCCCGCGCTCCCTCTCTCCTCCCCGCCACTCCGCCCGGCGCCGGCCCCCGGCGCCAACATGTCCGACCCCGACCCCCGCCCCATCTTCGTTTCCGGCTACCCCGTCGACACGCCAGTGCGGTAAGAGAGAAGAGGAGAGAGGGGTTGGGGTGGGCGCGGCCGCGGAGCACGCGCCGGCTCCCCGCTCCCTCCCGCAGCGACGCGCGCGAGTTGCTGCAAGCAGCCGCGCACGGCCCGCGCGCCAACCGCGGCGCCCGTCGCCGCGGATCGCCGCCCGCCGCAGACGCCTCCCCCGATTCCCGCCTCCTCCAGCGAGCTCGAGGACCTCTTCGCCAAGCACGGCAAAGTCGACCGCGTGGACATGAAGACCGGTGCGAGAGGGGGGGGCGGGGAGGCGGGGGGCGCGGGCCGCCGCCGCGGCGTCCTTCACCTCCTCCGCCCCCCCTCCTCCAGGCTTCTCCTTTGTCTTCATGAATGAGGAGGAGGCCAAAGCGGCCGTCGCCGCCCTGGAAGGCGCGGAAATGGGCGTCAAGCGGCTGCGTGTCGAGCTCGCACGCGGCGACGGCGCGGTGCGCGCGCGCGAAAAGGAGCGCGAAAAGGAGCTGGCGCCCACCGCGTCCCTCTTTGTCGTCAACTTTGCGCCCGGGGTGAAAGAATCCGACCTGGAAGCCCACTTGGGGCAGTGGGCGCCGGTTGCGCGCTGCGAGTTGCGGCGCAACTTCGCGTTTGTCACTTTCGCCACCGTCGACGACGCCAAAGCCGCGCTGGAAGGGGGCAACGGCTCCTCCTTGGGCGACCGCGTGCTGACGTGCCAGTACCGGACGGCGGAGGCGAGCGGTGGGCGCGAGCGGCGCGCGGGGCCGCCCGGCGGCAACCGCGGCGGCGGCCGCTTCGACGACCGCCGCATGGACCGCTACGGCGGCGGCGGTGGCGGCTACGGTCGCTACGACGGCCCGCCCCGCGGCGGCGGCTACCGCGAAGACCGCGGCCGCGACTACCGCCGCCGCTCGCGCTCGCGCTCGCGCTCCCGCCGCCGCTATCGCTCGCGCTCCCGCTCTCCGCGGCGGGAACGCCGCCGCTCGCTCTCGCGCTCCCGGTCGCGCGACCGCCGCCGCCGCTCGCCCTCGCGCTCGCCGCCGCGCCGCGGCCGGTCGCCGCCGCGCCGCCCCCGGTCGCCGCGGTCCATGTCTCGGTGATGGAAGGGGGGGGGGGGGGGGGGGGGTACAAGGGCGAGTG
>Ga0315285_10000402_pt1 | contig 44724 bp, 47 predicted proteins | sample YL17G09_36_MG_FD_203698 | JGI IMG/M metagenome (GOLD analysis project Ga0315285, IMG submission 203698) | Sediment microbial communities from Yellowstone Lake, YNP, Wyoming, USA - YL17G09_36 | ecosystem: Environmental > Aquatic > Freshwater > Lake > Sediment | place: USA: Wyoming | collected...
AGAAACTACGGTTATCAATGGAATGCTACGTGCGATAGTGGCAGCCCAGACCCTCAGGCTGAAGACTTCCGCGGTCTTTATCCTTTTTCAGAACCGGAAACACAGGCAATAAGAGATTTTGCAACGAGCAAAGACTTCAGATACGCCGTAAGCTTCCATTCAGGCGCTAATGTCATACTCTACCCATGGGGCTACACAAAAACCCAAGCACCTCACAGAGCAGTATTCACGGAGGTTGCAGCAAACCTTTCGGCGCTCATAGGTTCACCCTACGAGCCGAGTGGTCAAATGTACACAACCTCAGGAGTGTGGGACGATTGGATGTACGGTAACCGAAGCACTTTGGCGTTCACATGCGAAATCTACCAGAACAGCAGCGCTTGGCAATACGAACTAGGCCCATACCCGAACTCATTTTGGGAAAGAGGCATTACACAAGCCTTCAACCCTGAACCAAGAAACATCGAAACCACAATCCAGCAATGGCTACCCGCCTTCACATACATAACTGAAAGAGCCACGAGACTCCTCGGCGAAACCAACGGAGACGGAAAAGTCGATCTCAAAGACGTCTTCAGAGTCGGCAAAGCATTCGGCTCCGTTCCTGACCAACCTAAATGGGACGCATTCTGCGACATAAACGTCGACTTCAAAGTCGACCTAAAAGACTACTTCACAACGAGTAAGAACTTCGGCAAAACAAACCCATAAGCAGCAAATGGTTGGACGTGTCAGATCTCAACGGTTATCCAAGCATGTTGCCAATATTCTTTCAAGAAACCGAAACCCGAGACAATGAATTTATAAATCCTGACCTACAGAATATGGCCAATTCGGTTCATCTGAGGTATCTTCATGCCAAAACCTGAAGAGATAGTTGCTGCATTGCTGAAGGATTCTAAGGAAGCATTAACGCTTGTCGAGATTGCAGAAAAGACAGGATTGGCCGAAAAAAAGGTTTTCAAAGCGCTGCGAAAACTGTTTGAACAGGAAATCATTGACATGGAGAATCGACGCTACAGGTTTGTGAAGAAGTAGCAGACGCTAGCCAATTCTCTTCCGTTTGTAACGCGGTTGAGTCTCTTTCGTTTTTGTCAATTCGAGTTTCTGCTTGTGCGATAGCTTCTTGATTCTTAACTCTCGTTTCATTGCTTCTCCTCTAGTCTTGAACTCTTCAACGTAGACCAGCTTCTTCGGTTTGTGCGTCCTCGTATATCTCGCGCCTTTTCCGCACTTGTGGAGTCTCACTCGCGAATCCAAGTTCTTCGTACATCCGGTGTAGAAGCTGCCGTCCTCGCAGAGAATGACGTAGACACAATAGGGCATTGTCTTGCGCACTCCGTCGCGCAGCACGTATTGTCTTCCAGACTAGATAATGCTTAGCCACTTGTCATATCTGCATAGTGCCTGACAACGCTCGGCGATTTAGTCAACGACAATTCTCTGGGATTATTCTGTTAAGCTGGGCAATGTTTACATAACGAGCATAGTAACATTTCGTGTCTTCTTCTTGTGTTCACGGCACGTGCGCTGACATTTAGAGAGTCTTCATCATTACGGTTTGTTTGAGGTGAAAAGTGATGCAAAGCGAATATGAAATCAAAAGGAGCAAAGGATTAGCGTTCTACAACTGCAGGCGTTTCCAGCCAGCATAAAACACCCTCTTTTTTCTTTTCCGCGTGGCAGTCTGCTAATTCGATCCTGTGTCTACGTTCTCTCTGGGTTTCTTCAATTGTGATCTGACTTTAAGCAATGAGGCTATCGCGACGACCTGCATGAGACAAACGTAAATCACAACAATTATGAATGGCGATCCTGAATCGATTAGTGCTCCATATACTGCACCGCTGACGAGGAAGCCAATTCCATAAGCTGTGTTGAATATGCCGTATGCCCTACCCCTCGAAGAAATAGGTGAAAGCTGTGAAACTGCCGCCCTGTAAATCGACTCTTGCATTCCGAGCACGAGACCGAACACCGCAGCTGCTGCGATAAGCATAGGCAGACCGCTATCAGTCATAGCAAGTAGTGGTGGAAACAGCGAGAGCACGAAAGGGAGAACCAACACCTCAATGCCGAACTTGTCATAGGCATATCCCGAAAGCAGCGCCGCAGGCGCATCCACGCCCTGTATAAGAAAGTAGATTAGAGGAACAATCCACTGTTGCGGAGAACCATGAAGAATTATAGAAGCCTTGTACAGTATGAGCGTGTATGGGATCAACCCAACAGTATTCAACAGCACAGCTAAAGTATAGACATAAAAGGGCATCGCAAGTTTCTGTTTCTCTGCTCCGATCTCTGGTTGCTCAACTATTGTCCTAGAGCCGATTTTCCTGTAGGTGTAAACTAGAGCAGCAAGCAGCATTATGAATGGGATGAAGAGGAAACTGAAAGTAAAGCGAAAATCGTTGCCGCTGAAGAACATTAACCCAGCAACAATCAATGGGCCAGTCATGCCGCCCACTTGATCTAGAAGTTCATGAAAGCCAAACGCTTTGCCTGCACCAACATCCTTGCTAACAACAGACAAAACTGTGTCTCGGGAAGGCGACCTGAAAGCCTTTCCAAGCCGCTCCAGCAATACGAGCAAAACGACCATTTCTAGACTGTACGACAGTCCTAGGAGCGGAATCGAAACGATCAAACCATAGCCAAGAAAAATGAAGAGCCAGTAAGCACGCGTGGCGTCAACCAGAAATCCACTGGCAAGCCTAGCGGCATAACCTATGAAATCACCAACTCCCCCAACCAAACCGACAACAGTGGCTGTTGCCCCTAGGAAGCTGAGGTAGTCTGGCACTAACCCTCTGGAGCCTTCGTAAACGATGTCTCCAATGAGGCTTACGATCCCTAGGAGGAATATGCCCATGTAGGCGTTTCTGCGATTGTTGTTCAAGGTTTCTTTAGCGTTCATTTCAATCGCCAGTTGGATTTAGTTTAGTTGTCTCCTTGCTTTTAGAGGTGATTAGTCAATGACCTTATTTAGTTGCTGTTGGACCACATTGGCTAAGGAAGGAATGCTTTGTGAGCGAAAGTTTTTATTGAAGCACAAAACTTACATTGGCATTACTCTTGAGGATGATGTTTCGTTATGGCTTTGCAGAAAGGTGACTTCATACTAATCGATTATGTTGCCAAAGTGAAGGAAACAGGTGAGGTTTTCGACACAACCAACGAAGAAATCGCCAAGAAAGAACACCTGTATAAAGAAGGCGACATCTACGAACCCAAACTGGTTGCGATAGGAGAAGGCTGGGTTCTCAAAGCCTTGGATGAAAGCCTGGTCTCGATGGAAATCGGCAAATCCACTGCCTCAGAAATACCGCCAGACAAAGCCTTCGGACCTAGAGATCCTGAAAAGGTCAAGCGTGTCCCGTTGAGACAATTGCTGGCAAAGGAAATAACACCGAACATCGGAGCTCGCATCGAATTTAACGGAAAAATGGCTACCATACGCGCAGTAGGGGCAGGACGTGTTCTACTGGACTATAACCCCCCTCTTGCCGGGAAGACACTGGTTTATGAAGTCACGGTTCAAAAGAAACTAGAGACAACTGAAGAGCAGGTCGCCGCCATCATTCACAGAAGGATACCAGTGGTAGAACAAGCCAAGTTCGATTTCACAGTGAAAGAGAAGACTATTAGCATAGAGATGCCTGAAGAAGCTTTCTATCTGGAAGGTGTTCAAGTGGCGAAAAGAGGCATATTCGCCGATGTACAGAAGTTCTTCCCAAAAATGACCACCGTGAAGTTTGCAGAGGCCTTCAAGGCGGAACCAAAACAAGAGGAGAAGAAGGCAGAAACCCAAGCAGAATCGAAAACAGAGACAAGAACCTAGCCCTGAATTCAAGGATTTCTTGCCTATTCGCGGGCGGTCACCGTTTCATCTATGGGTTCTTCGACCTTTTGCATGTATATCGGCCAGCTCTTAACGAACGATAACAGCTGGACTGTTCAGCCCGGGATCATATCGGCCCCTTCGAATCGAAAACGTCGGTTCCGTTTCAAGACGTCTCTTTTGTTGCATCTAACTTTCTCAGGTTCGCCGTCTGAAAGACCGTTTCCTTAGATAACCTGGGTGGCTTTCGCAAGCTTTTCGCAATTTTCATGAGTCAAGCGTTGCTTGCTCAGGATTGTATATCTTTCCGGCCTTATTGTTGCCGCCATTTCCAAGGCTTTTATCACATCATCATCTTCCACATCAAGTTCATGAGCGTTCGTTGGTGCTCCAAGCTTCTCCAACGTGTCTCTTATGCGATCCCAACTGGTCTTATGCAGGAAAGCCATCATTATCGTTCCGACGCCACAACGCTCGCCATGCATTGAGCAATTGGGGCTGAGCATGTCCAGCGCGTGGCCAAACATGTGCTCAGAGCCGCTACAGGGGCGACTGCTTCCGGCGATGCTCATAGAAACACCGCAGCTTATCAAGGCCTCAAGAAGCACCCGTAGGCCTTCTTCGCAGTCAGGTTTAATCAGATCTGCATTCTCCATTACAAGCTTGGCGCTCATTAGCGCTAGGCTCGCCGCATAGCTTCCATAATACTCTCTTTTGTCTTCATGCGCCAGTTCCCAATCTTTAACTGCGGTGAATTTGGCGATCACATCTCCGCAACCACTAAGAGCAAAATGCCATGGTGCCTGCATTATTATGCTTGTGTCAGCTATGATGGCTAGGGGTGCGTGAGCCATGACTGAATACGGTTTCTCGAAACCTTTGATCGAGGACAGCGGGCTTGCGATTCCGTCGTGGGAGGCAGTGGTTGGAACGCTGATGAACGGGGTCTCTTGATGTGCGGAACTGCACTTTGCAACATCTATTTTTGTTCCGCCTCCCACCCCAAAAATGACCTGCGGTTTCAGTGCTTTTATCTTATCCTCTACGGTCACGACGTCTTCAGCCGTAGCTGTTTCGACAAGAAACGTGTTGACTTCCATACCGCCATCCTCAAGAAGATCCTTCACGGCTTTTCCGGCGATATCATTGGTTTTAGAACCGGCGATTATGAGGGCAGATTCCTTGAAGCCTAGCCTTCGAGAGATTTCCGCAACCCGCTCGATTGTTCCGTTTCCAACGATGACTTCCCTCGGAAGCTGCATCCGGTGGTGTTTCAAGGACAAATCAATCACGAGCTCGCCGTTCTATTTCCATAGCCATGTACGCTCGAAACCTTTTAAACTCAGCGGTTTCCAATGCAAAAGGCCATTGTTTTGTCCCGTTTCAGTTGACCGTAATATTAATAAATCCCATGACTGTGAATACATCATGCTACTTCCTTGTGAAGTAATCTCATGACATGTTTGCATTTTGGGAGAGAAATGAAATGTCAGGCATCGATTCAGTAGATAAACTCGTGCTAAAAGGAACAACCACAGCAGGCGTCGTCTGCAAGGACGGCGTGATACTCGCTTCAGACACTCGTGTGACCATGGGCTTCTACGTAGCTCACAAACATGGAAAGAAAGTGTACAAGATAGATAACCACTTGGGAATGACAATTGCCGGCACGGTTGCTGACGCGCAGTGGACCGTAGATGTGTTAACTGCGAACGCTCAAATGTACCGGATAAACAGGAACAGACCTCTGCCTGTAGCATCAGCAGCAAGGCTAATTGCGAATCTTCTGTTCTCAGCCAGATACGTGCCGCTTCTGACTCAGGTTCTCATAGGTGGCGTAGATGATACTGGACCGCATGTGTTCTCTCTAGATCCGTTCGGCAGTCTCACCGAGGAGAAATGTGCGGCAACGGGTTCTGGTTCACCGATTGTTTATGGTGTTTTGGAAGACAAGTACAAAGAGGGTATGACTGTGAAGGAATTGCTGCCCACGATGATTAAGGCTGTCAACTCTGCCATGAAGCGGGATGCGGCAAGCGGTGACAACTACAACATAGCCGTGATAGATGACAAAGGCTACAGGGAGTTAACGGAGAAGGAGAAGAAGCAGCTTCTAGTCGCTTGAGGAAGTCAGTGTCGTGGCGCGAAACTCTGACAAAGACAAGATTGAGATTAGCAAGTACATACTGGAGCATGTGCCGAAAGAGGCTGAAGTCACAAGAATAGAGTACGAGGGACCCACGCTTGCAGTGTATGCAATGCGACCGGAAGCCTTGGTGGAACAAAGTAGTCTTGTTGCAGGCATCGTCAACGTGATAAGAAAGAGGATTGTGATACGCTCTGATCCCTCAGTAAGACTTGTAGAAGAAGAAGCCGAAAAGAAAGCGCGTGAGATAGTCTCGGCTGAAGCTGAAGTAACTGACGTGAACTTCGACCCAAGTCTCGGCGAAATAATAATTGAAGCCAAGAAGCCTGGGCTTGTGATTGGAAAAAATGGCATGGTTCTACAGGAGATAATAAAGCAGACCAAGTGGCGCCCCCAAGTTCTTCGAAGCCCACCGTTGCGTTCCAAGATAGTGACTCACATGAGGCACTACCTTCATTCCGAAAGCAAGGAACGTGAGAGAGTGCTGCGAACAGTAGGTGAAAGGATCTTCAGACCGAGAATCTATGAGGTCGGCGATGTTCGAATCACGGCTCTCGGTGGAGTTCAAGAGGTTGGAAGATCATCTTTTCTGATGCAGACAAGAGAAAGCAGTGTGCTGTTGGACTGCGGCACCAACCCCGGTTCTTCAAGACCATTTGAGGCCTTTCCAAGATTCGATAACCCGGCATTTGAAATTGACTCTTTAGACGCCGTGGTCATAAGCCACGCCCACCTTGACCATTGCGGGTTAGTGCCCTTCCTCTACAAGTACGGATATGACGGGCCAATCTACTGCTCGGCTCCAACTTCGAACTTGATGACCTTGCTTCAATTGGACTACTTAGACGTGGCAAACAAGCAAGGCGTAACTGCTCATTATGACCAGAAAGATGTCCGCGAATGCGTCTTGCACACAATTCCATTGCGCTATGGTGTGGTGACTGACATTGCGCCAGACATTCGCTTAACCTTGCACAACGCAGGGCATATCTTGGGCTCATCGATGGCCCACTTACACATCGGTGAAGGTTTGCACAATGTCGTCTATACAGGTGACTACAAATATGCAAGAACGATGTTGTTAGAGGCAGCTACGACCGAATTTCCAAGAGTTGAAACAGTGATAACTGAAAGCACATACGGCGGACCAGATGATATTATGCCTTCTAGAACCGAAGCTGAGGAACGCCTGACCCGTATTGTGAATGCAACTTTGGATGGCAAGGGCAAAGTCTTGATTCCTGTACCTGCAGTAGGAAGAGCTCAAGAGATCATGCTGATTCTCGATGGTTACATGCGGCGCGGACTGATGAAGGAAGCTCCAGTGTTCATCGAGGGCATGATTTCAGAAGCAACAGCCATCCACACGGCATATCCTGAACATCTGGGCAGAGAGGTTCGTCATAGCATACTGCATGATGAGATCAACCCGTTCCAGTCGGACTATTTCACTATCGTTGAGCATCCAAACGTCAGACAGGAGATAATCGAAGGCGAACCATGTATAATTATGGCCACTTCTGGAATGCTTGAAGGCGGCCCAGTGATAGAGTATTTCAAGAGCCTAGCTGACAACGAAGCAAACACAGTGATCTTTGTGAGCTACCAGATCGAAGGCACGATGGGAAGAAGAGTGCAGAAAGGCCTAAACGAGGTCGCAGTCATAAACAATGAAGGCAAAATGGACGTGGTAAAAGTCAGGCTGCAGATAGAGTCAATTGAGGGCTTTTCAGGGCATTCGGACAGACGACAACTGACAGCATACATCGGCCACCTGCAACCAAAGCCAGAAAGAGTCGTTGTGTGCCACGGCGAGAGGGCTAAGTGCCTAGGTATGGCAAACTTCATTGAAAACAGACTAGGGATTCAGTCATTCGCGCCTGCTGTACTAGAGACTTTCAGGCTGCTGTAGGCACAGGTTCGTTTGAAATAGGCGTTTTCTCTCGCCAGATCTTGACATTTGGAGGGCAGACAACCACTCGTTCCTCGCCCAATCTGGCAATGTCGCCGCCAACGGATTCAGCAAACTGGCACAGTTCATTCACTGCGCGTTTGACATCTTCAATGCTTTTGTCTGCGAGAGGCGTTATTCTCAAAATCAGAATGTTTCCGGTCTTCACTTCATTTCTGACGTCTTCCAAGTCAGATAGGTCACGAAGGGGCATGGCTTTCAGATACGTCTTGCCAGACGCGTCTTTGGCTTCGGTCGGCTTTTCTTCTTTCTTTGTCTTGCGGAGTATACCGCTTAAACCCGGCAACCTTCTCCTCTCTGCCCTTTTTATCTGCTTTTCTAGAGTTTAAGTGTTTCCTAATTTCACGTATGAATCCTTTATAAGGATTTGACTATTAAAGCGTTTTACCGACCCAAGAGTGTGGATCCACACCATACTAGGCTTCGGCTCCAAGCTCCTTCAGGAAGTTCCATATTCTGTCCCCCACAAAATGAACATTCTTCATGACGATTCCCTGAGTAGCCCCTTCTGCTTCACTCTTGTCGAGTAGGCTCTCTCCTATCGCCAGAGGCTTGCCATACCGCTCATCAACAACAAGAACAAGGTCACCCTTCGCAAATTCTCCTTCAAACCGCCTAATCCCGGGCCTCATAACGTTAGCCCCCTTGCAGACATAAGGTACAGCGCCCATATCAACAACAGCTCTGGGCGCTGATGCAAAGAACTCGCTGAAAACCAACGTTGGAAAGAGGTCGTTTTCTGTCTTGACGAGTATTGACTTGCCGTCTGTGAGGAAGATTTCCGCAAACTCGGTCTCTACGAGTTCTACCTTGGATTTGGATGTCAGAATCCGTTCCAAGCTGATCTTGAGCCTTTTTGTGGCCTGATCCAGCAGGATTTTGGCTTCTCTATCTTTCAGATAGTTTCTTTTGTATTTTTCGGGCATTCTACTACTCTCTGCGTTCATTTAAACGTGTTCGTCGTGTGTCTCAGCCCGTTTGCTTGGGCCAAACAAGTACTGATATTGGCAGTCTTTGATTAACATTGCCTATTGTGCACTTACGAGTTCCTGGAGATCCTCTTCGCTTAGAATGCCGAAGAACCTTTCCTTTCCGCAGCAAATGGTTGGAGTTCTTATGCCTGCTATTCTCAACCTTAACCTAGTTAGGAAGTTCATGGTTCCTAGGTCAACAATATCATACTCCAGACCTTTGTTCCTGCAAAAGCTCTCAACCTTTAACAGAGTGTTTCTGTCGTCGTCGCAAAGATAGCGGTTTCCAAATAGGCCCGAGAGACGTGTGAGTTCTTTGAAGGCTGTTGACTGGGCTTGAGCGCAAGCGTGCATGGCTCCTTCTTTATCCACAAAACTGACAGTTCCAGGTTTGATTGTGTGAATGTAGACTGTCAGCTTGACCATAGAAATCAGGATGTGATATGAGGTGTCCTTTACTTAAGGTTTGACCGCTTCTTGAACCTTCTCTGCAATCATTGATGTCTTGATGTCTGAATCAATAAACATGCTTTCAGCTGTTTTGCACACCCTATTCAGTTTCTTGCTTCGTGGGCCCAGATAGGTTTAAATGTATAAGTCTAAGTATAGAAAGCGTAATTGTATAGCGTTCGAGGGTGTTAGAATGAGCGAAATGACGACTGAGATACTTGAGCAAAACCTCAGCAAGACAGTGCTTGTAAGACTTAAAGGCGGAAAAAGCCTGCGTGGAAGACTGAAGGGATTCGACCAGCATCTAAACCTAGTCTTGGAAGAAACAGAAGACACCACCAACTCTGAAAGCATGAGAAAACTAGGACTAATAATCGTTCGAGGAGACAACGTGGTTCTGATTTCACCGCCCCCTAGGTGACAACATTGGGTCAGGGAACAGCATCCTTCGGCAAACGCCAAGGCAAGGTAGTTCACATACGTTGCAGACGATGCGGCAGAAGGGCCTATCACGTGAGAAAGAAACGTTGCGCTGCGTGCGGCTACGGAGCAACACCAACACTCAGAAGATACTCGTTTCGGACGAAAGATCTACATAGGGAAAGAGTATTCTAGTGCTTTCTGCTTATTGTGACTGATAGTAGCCTTTACAACTAGATTTATATTCTGATAACGGCTCAATTCCAGTGTGGACTGGAATGAAAAGAATGAAAGAGTATGAGAAGTTTATAGGTGAGCATGTTGAAGTTGGAGAATGGTTGAAGGATAGGCCTGAGAACACTAGACGAATCTTCGCTAGGGAGCTGAAGAGTTTCTGTGAAGCTTTGAACGTAACACCTGAAGCATGGCGAGAACTGGATAGGTTCAAGGCAAGAGACTTAGCCTGGCAATACATAAACACCAAGACCGCTGACAATTCCAGCGTGGCTAATACGATCATGGTAGCATTGAAGAGTTTTTACCGCAACAAGAACGGTGAAGCTTTACCTTTCGACAGTGCAAAAGGCGGAAAACACTATTTCCATGTCAAGCTAAAGAAAGCCGCAATCGAACATATTCCCAACAAACAGGAAATGTACCAGATTATAGACATGGCTTCAAGCCTAAGAGACAAGGCTATACTTCTGTTCCTGTTCCAGAGCGGTGTCCGAGTCAATGTCATACAACACCTGAAGCTGAAGCATGTAGTGGACCAATTGGACAAGGACATGATCGCCTTGAAGATTACGCCTGACCTAGACTTCAAGCTACGGTCAAGAGACATACCCTTCTACTACACTTTCCTGAACGGTGAAGGCGTAGAAACCCTAAGGCGATATGTGGCATTAGCGCACGAGCAACATAGGCTAGACTCGCCATTGTTTTCTACAAGCTCACACGAACCGATCTCACAGAGCTATGTTCTACGAATCGTCAAAAACTCCTGTCGAAAATCAGGGTTAGACCAGACAACGATATGGACGCATTCTATAAGAAAAGCCTTCAGAAAAATCGTTAGACAAGCCGACATAGATGATGACTCAAAAGAACAGCTTATGGGCCATGTTTTGCGTGGTTCTCGACAGTCTTACTATGATTCTAAAGATGTCGAAACCATACAGAAAGAGTATCAACGCTGCAGCTTCGCCAGGGAAGTGCCTAAGTCTGAAGTTTCAAAACTGAAAGAGCAGTTAGAAACCGAACAGGCCAGAAGGGCATTAACTGAAGCAAGACTTGAAAAGCTAGAAGCAGACCTAGAAAACACAAGAAGATTGCTAACAGCATTCCTGGAAAAGAAGGTTGAGGGTTAATGCATTCACTACCCTCTTCTTTATTTCCTAATTTCCTTCTTTAGCTCTTGAACTTCCTTCAATGCACTCTCAACCTGAACCAGAACGGCTAAAAGCTCTTTTCGGTTCACAATCACATTATCGGTTGACATTGTTCTCGAATAAGTCGCAAGTGGCACAAACACCAACAATGCCGTAAGAATCACGGCTCGTAAACCATGGTTTTACTCTATTGTTTTCAGTCACATTTAGGTACTCATTTTTTCGCTCTACTAGAGTGTAGAACCTTGGATTAGTTCTCTGTTCCATGGGCACTATTTCGCCTTTCCGTCTTAATCTCAGTACAGCCCTACGGAATCCGCTATGTTCCAGGTCTGGAAAGTCAAGAAAGCTGAAAGACGATGTCAGTCTTCTTGCTTTGTCCAAAATGTAGGCGTCAACAAACCTGCTACTGATTGTTCTCTTGTAATCGTTCTTGACACAAAGCGTATTCGGTGCTCGCCTAGGCTTGGAGACCATGTACTGGAAATAATTGGTCATTTGAATGTTGTTCACTTGACCTTGGGCTTTTGGATCAATGCAGGCGTTTCCAATACGCCATGCTTTAGCTAAACTCAAAGCCACATGACAGACGTCTTGACCCTTTTCCCGAACACTGTCTTTGAAGAGCTTCCATTCTAGAAAATCATCTTCAGTAGGTGCTCGAAAATTGCAGATAAGGTTCTTTCGTTTGTCTCCATTGAATGACATTTCCTTGAAAAAGGCACTATGGAAATAGAGTGGACGAGCTCTCAAAACAAGCTTTGAATCTGCATTGCTCGACCACTTGCGGTCTTTTTCTTCTGACCTCCTAGTGGCTAACGTTTGCTATTATGTATCCTTTTAACTTAAGGTTTTTCTTACAAGAAAATTCGTATAGGTCGGTTTGCGCGCTCAGAGAGTCAGAAAAGGAATGGAAGGAATAGAGGCTAACCATACACTCAGTTCTCGCAGCGGTTAATACGTCGAAAAGCATATCTCTACAATTACAGAGCTTTCCTAGATGTCAACAAAACGGGAGTTGATCACGAGAATAGTTACATTGGCCACCATGTTAGGGCTAATAGTCTCCCTTTGGTTCAGCAATTATGGTCTTCCAATATCTGCAACGTCGATTTTGCTTCTTCTTCCCTAGCTTCTTCTTTTCATGTTTCCAGCACAGAGAATCATAAGCTTTTATGGGAAGCATCTCCAGTTAGTAACGGTAGTGCTCTTTGTAGCTCTTCCAGCCAGCTGGACAATAATACTAGCCGGAATCTTTGGCGTGTTTATGGTGTCTGCATATCCAATGATTCTCATTCAGGCGCCTCCTCTTCTTTTTCTGATCATCATTGACATTGGTGTTCTTGTATTTCACTTAGTACTTGTGCATAGAGTCGCAAAAGAAGCAGAACACTTTCAATCTGTTTTGCGAACCGAGAAAATGGCCAGGCGCGTAATTGCAATTGTTGTGGGATTGTATGTTCTATTCATTCCATTGTTCTTCATCTTGGGCAGATTGGATTCCAAAGAACCACTTACCTACTTTTCATGGGTTTATGCATTCGTTTTCTGGTCATATTGGTTTCAGCTGCCATGGTTTTTTTCCTTTCTCGGGTAATATCAGAAGATCAGGCTCTGCCTTACGGTTGCCCTCGAAGCCGCTGAAATGGCGGAAGAGCGGCAAACACAAGTATCGAAGGGAATCTTGTGCAACCTGACATGGCTAAGGTCTGGTCTAAAAGCCTGCAACGGATTCCTGTCAACACTACCAAGTCGATTGACTATCGTGAATCAAGATGAATACTATGATGCTGCATATTCCGCGATGATTGCTGGAACCAAGACAGACAAGAAGCGAATAACGAAATCTTTGAGAAATATGATAGAAGCTTTGGGAAACGACAAGAAAGAATTCAACTTCTACAAGTTCGTCAGGGCACTTATCCGCATCAAAAGGAGCGGGAGCCTAAATTGGGACAACATAAGAACTTCGTTGAAAACTGAATCAAGACAGGATAGACTATGGCATCATTGTCGACCTGTCATCATATACATCGTTCCGATTGCAAGCCTTATTGGTTCTCTGATTCTTGGACTCTTAGGTTGATTTTTCTCTCATTGATACCATACAATAGACAATGAAAAACACGAACGTAACTCACGATGTTGATAGGGTCGCAAACGGGAAAACACCACAGCGCACGCGCGCTCTATATCTCAGGGCTCTAAGTTCGCATAGAACGCTTTCATAGCTTCTGTCTTAGCCAGTTCCGCACACTCCTTTAGAACGAGCCGGAAAGCCTCAGATTTATTGCATGGCCAACCATACTTACGCCTAGCCTCATTAAGAATCCGTTCATACTGCTGCCTTTCCTCTTCACTCAGACGAGTGCATACGACGAAAGGCCTAGCTTGCATAAGTAAACGCCAGACAAGACCATTATAAAGTTTCTTTTAGTAGTTAAAGGTTTCCTAGAGATTTTTGACACTCGATTTTTGTATCTTATGCTCTTCTATTACGATAATATATAAAAGGTCATGGAAACTTCGCGCATCCAGATAGAAGAGAGAGCTATTCTATGGACTTTTACGGATAATGCACATTATCACACCAAAAATTTTCAGCCCACACAACTTAGAGATGCTATTATCAGCTCGCGGTGTTTTCACTAACTCTGAGTCTCTAGGCACCAAACTCGTGGGAGTTCTCTATGTTCTGCGGAGGAAATGATTTTTGGCGCGATTATGCTGATGGAACGTTGGAATGGTATCCTCTCTGGTGATGGGCAGTTAGGTTAGAGTGTGCTTGCTTTGCGGACAAGGAAGTCTGCAGAGATTTGCGTGTTCGGAATCTCCTTTTCAGCGGGTAGGAATATGGAAACAGGAATGTCCAAGGTAGAGAGATAACGAACGAGGATTGGCCCTACTTCTTCCCATTCCAGACCTCCTAAACCACAGCCCAAAGATGGGAGAGCCAAACTTCTTATCCCTTCTTTCTTATAATTGTCAACTATCCATTTGAGTCCTGCTTCAATATCTCCAATGTTGGACTTATCTCTCCAGTGTTTCTTGGTTGGGAAAAGAAGAAACCATGTTTCACCGTTCGCATTCGTCAATGTTGAAGGTTCGTCAGCCATTTCGTAGTCAAATGAGGCTTCTCTTCTGTAAAGCACGGGCTTCCCCATTCTCAGTTGATGATTACGGCATAGATCCTGATAGCGAACGTAAACGTCTGGAAACTGATATTTCGCTCTTGAAGCCACACCTTTTCCCATGATACCTACGACGTTTACACTTATGGTCAACGTTTGTGACCGTGAGAAAAACATATCCCCATCGACAACAGAGAGTAGCGGTGTGATTTCTCTACTTCTAATTGGCTGAAAGAAGAGTCCAGGAACGAACATAAATGGGATGTTTGATCGATTTTTCAGCAGCCTCTGAGCTTTGTATTTGGCCTTGTAGTCCCCGAAATACACAGAACGAATATAATCGGGCGGAGCAAGGTCAGGCACGAGACATTCTGCCATAATTTCCCTTTTTGATCCATCCAGAACGTTCCAATAGACACGATCAATTTGCTTCATTATAATCGGAAGCACCTTTTTCTTTTGAGATACTGGCACAATCTCCGTCTGAGCGTTGGCTGCATTGCCTGTAGTGAGAAAGACATCAGTGCGCTCAAGAATACTCTTGTCAATGCCTATGATAGCAATCTCGTCAACCGGCTTGTTGCGCACGACAGTAAAGAGCATTGGATTTCTCGCTTGAAAATAGAGATTGGCAAAACTCCACAGGCTTCTCCCGTCGCCAGGGACAGTTTTCCCTTCGCGTCTAGACACCACATCTTTGTTGTAAATCGTCTCTGACTGGATGCCGAGTTCTTCTACTCGATTATGGGACAATATCCCTTTTTCTAGGATTGATTCAATGTTCTTGACGTGCGTGATGTAAAACAACTCTCTAAATGGTAGCCCGCGTCTCTTGCCTGCCGTCTGTGTCGCTTCCACTTTCAAAGTCACAAAATGAAATAGGGAGAAAAAGCATAAAAGCGTTCTTAGGAAGGTTGGGAATTAGTACGTTTATACCAACTGCGATTGTGCAACAAGTCAAGAAATGCCTTTGCTATTCCTATGATTTGCAGAGCTGCGCTCGTGCGCACTAAAGTGGCTTCGTGTAAACTGAAAAATAGACGAAAATCGAGAGAGCAAAACTAGATGAACCTTCACTCTACCCGTATTTAGCGCGATTGCAATGACAGCATCCTATACCAGCTATTCAAGCTACAAAGCAGAGCTATTTGAGAAATACCATGAGAACACGTGACTCGTTGAAGCGTGCGCTTACTTGAATCAAAACAAGCAAATAGACACGACTGTTATCACAAGCTATGCAGCATTGTAGTAGCCTTTGTCGATTTTGACGAAGATCAGCGGTCCCTTGCTTCTAGCCAGTTCTCTTGCCTTCCTCAAGGTGTTGTTGACTAGTGTTAGCACTTGTTTGGCTTCGCTGGAATATTCGTTTGTCTTCTCGCCTAACTCCATTTTCAGGAGGTTCTCTGCAAGGATTGATGTGCCACATATCTCTGCATTCTTTATGAGGGTCGACGTAACAACCTCTTCCATTTCTTTGCGGTTTGAGAGATTCTTCCAGATCGGTTCTGCGTTGTTAAGGGTTTTTGTGGCTTTGTTCCATTTTTTGGAGTTCTCTTTTCCGATGAGCAGTTTCACTCGTTCTTTCCACTTCTCAAGCCAAATTCCGGTCCAAATCCTCAGAAACTCATCTAGCTCGCTTGCATTCTCGTTGTAGAACTTCTCTAGCCGCTCGACGAGTTCGCATTCGTTTGCTTCTTTTCCGACGAGTTCCCAATGAACTTTAAGGTAGTTTGTCAGGTCTTGGCACGCTATCTGCAATACTTTGCGGTCTGAGCCAAGAACGTCCAGCATTGGGTTTTTGTCCTTCAGCTTTTCTGACAACAGCAACTCTATAAAGTTCATTGGTATTCCCGCTTTGAAGCCTTCTCCAACCAAAACTAGGGCTGCGGGGATGTAATAAGCCTTATTCCTAATAGCCTCTATAACTTTATTCAGGAATATTCTGCTAGACTACTGATTTAGAACTGGAACAGAACCACATCTTACAGCCTAAACAAGAAAATCAGGAAGTCTGTTGACGCTTTCCAGGATCAAGTCCGGTTTCTCAGCCTCAAGCTCCACCAGAGAGAAAATTCCCGATAAAACCCCGACTGTCTTGGTTTTAGCGTTCTTTCCAGCCCTTATGTCGATAACAGAATCACCAACAACCAAGCAATCTCTCATTTGGACGCTCATTCTCTCAGCACAATGTATCAAGGCTTCAGGCGAAGGTTTTGGATACTGTGTGTCCAAGGCAGTAACCACATGTTGGAAGTATCTTGCTAGGTCAAATCTCTCCAACTCTTCAACGACCCTCACTTTTGGAACATGACGCATCGTTATCAAAGCCAGTTTGGCCTTCTCGGAAAGTCTTTTGAGCGTTTCAGAAATGTTTGGCATTGGTCTAGATCTTTCGGTCGTTGCATGATAGTATGCCTTGAGATACACTTCCAGAAACTCCTTTGTACGTATTCCATTCAGGAGGTCGTTTATGGGGAGGTTTTGCTCGATCCTTTTTGGGATTTCAGTGACTATGTTAACGTCAACCGTTTTTTGTCCCACAGCGGCAAAGGCAGTTTTCGCTGCTTCTAGGTAGGCCCTTCTTGAGTCGACTATGGTTCCGTCCAAATCTAGGAGAATGGCTTTAACCCTGAATTTTTTGTTTTCCATTCCTATCTCCTTGCCATCGTGGTGTCGTGTTGGCACTATTTGCTTCGATAGGTTTTTATTTACGGTTAATTGTCTAAGGTAAGTACTCAATAAATATGTTGACGCTGAAAAGCCGGGAATGATGGGCGAATGGTTAGGAAAGCGCGAATACGCTTGACAAGTACAGATTATAGGAAATTGGAAGAGGTATGTGGTGAATTAAAGGTCATCGCCCAAAAGACAGGCGTCAAACTGAATGGGCCGGTTCCCATGCCTACCAAAAGGTTGCGAGTTCCAGTGATGAAGTCGCCGTGCGGCGAAGGAACTATCACTTGGGATAGGTGGGAGATGCGGATTCACAAGCGTCTTATTGACATTGATGCCGAAGAACGTGTTATGAGGCGCATTATGAGAATTCGCGTTCCAGAAGAAGTACACGTTACGATAGAACTTATCTGATCACTTGGCAAGAGGGTTCTCGTTCTACTTGTGCCATCTGAACAAAGGGCACTCTTCACATTTCTTTAGGAACTCTAGCCCCTTCTTCGTTGTCTTGAAGCGCCGTCTTTCGTCAATTTCGAGCAGTTCATTCTCAAGCAGATTACCCAGGTAAAGCCGCGACTGCGAAAATGAAAGATTGACGTCCCTCATCAGTTCTGTCTTGTTCTTCCCCGAAGAAGCCTTCTTCAAAATGTCAATGACAATGTCATGCCTATCCCTGTTAACCATAACCGCAACCTCTAAACCGTTGTCGCTTAGCCTATCTAAGTCTTTTCACTAGTCACAATGATTCAACTCTCAAAAGTCTACAACACAAGCAAGTAGGTAATCAGCGTCAGAATCAGACTAATGGTGAATGCTAAGGCCCAGATTCTCTTGTCCCACACGAAAACCTTCAAACCGTCAAAAACCCCGAAAGGAATCAGGTTGAAGAGAGCTATCCACGCGTTAAAAGCGGCGCCAAGCATAAGGGTCGCGCCGTACCTGACAGGAAGAAGAAGTCCTGTTGCCAAGAAGGCAGTAGACAAGACAATATTCGTTGCTGGTCCTGCTATTGAGATTGTCCCTATTCTTCGTCTATCGGCGTAGCCTGACACCATAACAGCGCCAGGTGAAATGAACTTGATCGGTGAGAGTACAGAGATCGCCGTTAAGATTGCCCCAGTGGATGTCATTCTGAATTCCGCCCAAAGCCCGTACTTCTGCGCTGTAGTTTTGTGAGCGATTTCATGAACAAAGAAGGACGCCGTAAATATCACCGTGAACAGAGTCAGCATGAGGAAGTCAACACTGTGGCTTCCGGAAAAGGATCCTGAGAACAAAACCATAGACAAACCAACACCAACAACGAGAAGAGCAGCCAACGTCAAGTGTTGAATCTCTTTCAGGCTGAAACGCGTTCGTCTGATGGTTTGCGCTTTTGCAGGGTAGGTTACAGTGTATTGGTACGATTTCGGCTCTTGAGTAATCACAGGTTGCGTTTCCTCTTTAGGCATGCGGGCGAGATCCATCCGTGAGCATTCGTGGTTTTCCGGAAGGCGATGGTCGGAACAGAAGTGGCCACCACAGTACTGGCATCTAAATGGTAGAAAAGTCTCTTTCCCGCATTTTTCGCACGTCATTCTTTGCGCCTTTTCTTTAAAGACTCTGGTCAATCATATATGTTTCTCTACAACAGCGGAGAAGAAGCTATAGCTGTCTTTCCACATAGGATGCTTAAGGCGGGCAACAGTAGGCATAATCTAAGCGTTCACGGTCAAGGAGTGGGGAAGAAGGGCATTGAGGCTTTCAGTTTTATTCATCCTGTCGATCTCCACCTCGGCTACTTATTGTATGGTCGGGAAGTCTGGCCATCGCCCGGTTTTATTCTCCATCTGAGTCGGCTGAAACCACTCCGATTGTCATTACTGAGACCTTGTTCCTTCGGAGCTCATGTATGAATGGGTTTATGCCAACTGAATCGCTGGCGATGTGTCCAGAGACTATGAGATTGCCGGGATTGTCGGATCTCAGTTTCTCCAAGTCGCCAACACCAACATGAATGAACACGATTGTGCCAATACCATGTTTGAAATAGGTCTTCGCAATCTCGTAACCTCCATTCGTACCTGCACCGTGCGAAACGACGACTCTGCCAGCCGGATTCCCAGCTTTTCCCAATCGGATCTTGATCTCAGTAGTTGCCTTCTCGAATTCAGGCAGCTCTTTCAGAGCGGAAACCACGTCCTGCACAGTGGAATCCTTCTTGATTCTTTTGCTGATCCGCTCACTCATGATTCTTCGGCCGACTTCATCCAGTGGAGTGTGGATGTTCATGTAGGGCATCTTAAGCAGTCTTGCTACGTCAACGGCATGATCATAGTTTCTTGCATGTCCCTCCACCTCAAGGTCTGCTAGCTTCTTTTTGACTGCTTTTTCTGCTTCTTCCTCAGGCACGCCTACTAACGTCATTTGCTGAATGTGTCGTCTGAAGACTTGATGGAAATCTGTGATCGCCCTTCCACCCGCTGGATGATGCGCGATCACTGCATCACAGCCCAAATGCTTGGCCACCAAAAGCTCAGGAACGCCCGCATCAATACCAAACAGAACCTTCCTGATTGCACTGCCATTAACATATATCGCGCTGTCCGCCGGAACCTCTTTCAACTCTGCAAGCTCTAAAGACAGCTTCATGATTTCCTCAGTGCTCAACATGGACTTGCCCTTCGAATTCACAAGTATTATTGCCTAATTCGCTTATAAGCGATAGATGCGGTCTTCAGAGAGAGGAGAATGAGCTCGATTCGGGATGAATTTAAGGGCGGAAAAGGTTTTTGGATGCAAACGAGGACGAGAAGATTAGCTTGGAGTGAAGGCATCGTTGCTGGGACACTTTTCGGAACGGCAGCGATTTTCATAAGGTTCCTCGGTGATGTTGATGCTTTCTCTATTGCGTTCTGGCGCCTAGTCGTTGCAGGCGTAGTGTTGGCTTCGATCCTGATCGTGTTCAGGAAGTCGTTCAGCCTGAACCTCGTGCGGAAAAACTTGAGAGACCTCGTGATCCTCAGCTTCTTCCTGGGACTGCATTTCATTTTCTTCGTTTCGGCCGTAAAAGACACGACGATTCTTAATGCAACAGTGCTTGTCAACACGTCACCCATTTTCTCTGTTTTTGTGTCAAGCTTCCTATTTAAGCTCAAACCATCTCGCATCGCAATTCTGGGCCTAGCTATCTCGTTCATAGGAGTATCTATTATTGCCTACGCAGAAACCGCGACTGCAAACGTCAGTTCGAATCTTGAAAGTTTCTCGCCCAGTTTAAAGGGTGATCTTGAGGCCGTGGTGGCTGCTTTGGTTGAGTCCTTCTACCTCAATTATGGTAGGAAGGTGAGAAGACAAATGGATATTATTCCAACCATGTTGCCCATGTATTTGCTTACCGCTAGCTTCGTAGGAATACTCAGCATACCCACAATAAGAAAACCACTAGCATTACCAACTGAGACAGCAAAACTGCTACCCATCATAGGTCTAGGCATACTGCCTACGGCAACGGCACATACTCTGTACTTCTCTTCCCTTTCAAATTTAAAATCGTTCGAAACGGCAACAATGGCTCTACTCGAACCCATAGGCGCAACGATCCTGGGGATAGCGATATTCCAAGAGATGCCCTCCCCGACATTCACCTTAGGGGCATTCCTGATTCTGTTCGGAATCTTTTTCGTCATTTACCACAAGAAATGAGTAGTCACACATCAGCAGAACCAGTGCATGATAAGGCCTTATCAGTCAAGCCCGCCCTGAAAACTCAAAGCGTTAATGGAGAAACAGAGGGCATTCTATTCTTCCTCTTCTGTGGTTTCTTTCTCCTTTACGATCAGAGTGTTTTCCTTGCCGCCGATTATTCTGAAATACTCCTTCAGTTCCGTTCGATGCAAATACTTCCGAAGCAACACTCGCAGATACGGCTTGGCTATGATTCTCTCCCCGCTCTTCACGACAATCTCGCTTGTTGCAGTCTCAACTTCGGCCTTCGTTTTCTCCTTGATGAAATCAGCTAGTTCTTTTATCACGTCTCCGCCTTCGCCTTTAAGTTCAGATATGTCTATCTTGAATTCTGTCATGTCTTTTCCCCTATTTTCTGACCATTATGATTCTTACTTGGTCGCATGCGTCTTCGCATGCATCTGCAATCATCTCTAAAGCATCGAAAAGCTGACTAATTAAGACTACTACTCCAGCCTGCGGCAGATCCTCTCTTGTCAGCAATATTCTGGCTTTTTCGTGCAGGTCGTCGACTTTTTCTTCTAGGCGTTCCACAAGGTCGGCGGCTTGAAGGGCTTCGCTCGGTTTCGTCATCATCTTGTTCACGCATATCTGAAGTGAAGCTGTGCACTCTCTTACGCTTCTGACCATTTCCATGAAGGCCTCCTTGACCGAGTTCGGTACACGTTCCATCGGAATCGCGCCAAGCACACGTGTGGACTCCCTGCTCCAGTCCGCAACCATGTCCACCCTTTTCACGAGATCCATCAAGTCCACCCTGTCCATGGGTGGCAGTTCGCCTTTTGAGACCTCGTCCATGACTTCTCTTCGCAACGCGTCTGCTTCTTTCTCGCTATTTGTCACTCGTTCAATGCGTTCCCTCATTTCTTTTTCATTGCCTTTGACTGCAGATTGTAGCGCTTTTTCCAGATCTTCGACGATTCCAGTGGTCAAGCCTAAATGTCGCTGGATTGTTGCGATCGCCTTCGTTTCTCTCCTCTTTTCAAACCATTTTATCAATTCACTCAACCGCGATTTCCTCCTTCAATCCTCCTTTTGGATATGCAAACACGTGAGCTTTCTCAGGTGCGAAACTAACAACCACTTTTTCACCAATATTAAGCCATTGCCCGACCATTGATGGTTTGACAACAACAACCAGATCTTGGTTTGCAAGTTTTATCTCGTATCGTATGGTTGTTCCCTCAAAAGTTATCCTTTCCACTGTGCCAGCAATGGAGTTCTTGCCTACCATTGCACCCTTTTCAGCTGAGAAGACTTCAGGTCTGATAGCTAGAACTACCTTTTCGCCGCTTTTGGCACCGATTCCGGTCAATTGGATTTCTATTTCACCGCGAAGCTCTATGGTCATTTGTCCTTTGCTTATGCTGGAGACATATCCTTCTAGGAAGTTCGATTCTCCAATGAAGTGAGACGCAAAGATGCTGTTCGGCTTCATGTACAATTCATTGGGCGTACCTACCTGCACGATTCTTCCTTTTCGCATCACGGCGATTCTGTCCGATATTGCCATGGACTCTGACTGGTCGTGCGTCACGTGTATAGCGGTTAACCCTAGGTCTTTGGTCATCCTTCTTATTTCATATCTGAGGTCAGTTCTCACTTTCGCGTCTAACTGTCCTAGCGGTTCGTCTAAGAGCAGCAATTTAGCTCCCGCGGCTAATGCTCTGGCAACGGCGACTCTCTGATTCATTCCGCCGCTCAGCTCGTTTGGAAAAGCGTCTAGACGTTCATGCAACTTGACCATTTCGAGAACTTCATGTCCGATTGTTTCTGCCTTCTTCATGTCGTAACCTTTCACTCTTGGACCATACGTTACATTGTTCCAAGCGTTCATATGTGGGAACAGTGCGAAAGTCTGGAATACAAATCCTACGTCTCTGTCTTCAGGTGGAACATCGTTGACAAGTTTGTTCCCGATGTAGATGTCGCCTGAATCGGGTTGGATCAGACCAGCGATGACGCGTAGCAAGGTTGTTTTTCCGCATCCACTTGGTCCAAGCAAAGAGAAATACTCGCGATCATGTATGTGGAGGCTGACGTTGTCTAAAGCCACAACTTTCCCGAACCTTTTTGACACGTTTTCCGTCCGAACGTCCGGCACTGGTCAGCTTCCTCCACTTGTTTTTATATGATCTGGCGAGTCCATCGAATTACTGAAAGGCCTTATATTAAACATGCTAGTACCTTCCTTTCCCTTTCACTACCAGACGTAAAGCTAAGAGAATAATGAAGGAAAACAGTATTAGGTAACCGCATCCTAAACCGATTTCCAGAGGCGTTGCTGGAACTTTCTGTTTTACCCAGTTGACGATTACAACTGGCGCAGTCTGCAATGTGGTCACAGCTACCGTAGCGCCTGTCTCGCTTATGCTTCTGGTGAAGACCATTATTGCTCCTGAAAGTATCGAATACTTAGTCAAGGGCAGAATTATTGTTCTGAACACGCCCAACGGTTTTGCTCCAAGAGTTCTCGATGCTTCTTCCATATCCAAACTTATTCTCTCTACTGCCGCTGACATTGACCTCACAAAATAAGGATACGTGATTGCTAGGTGTGCAAAGATCAAGAGCAGCATTTCTGGAACGAAAGAGAAGCTTTGCTTCCAGAAGATCGCAAGAGAAACACCTAAGGCAATCGAAGGGACGATCAATGGGACATTGACGAATAGGTCTAGGACAGCTGATGGCAACCCTCCAAGCTTCCTCCTAGCCACGATTATCGCCATTGGCAACCCGATGATAACGTTCAGCATCGTGACTATTCCACCTAGGAAATAAGAAAGACCAAGGCTTTGCCAGAACTCTCCCCAGACACCTGAACCTGAAAGCGATTTGGGCAGCGTATCAGCAAGGACTGCTTGAAATGCTGGCAATGCGACGAAGAGAGATGGAAGAAGCACGAGCGCCAAGAAGACAGCGATTGTGACCGAATTCCTTGAGGTTGTGGCTTTCGAGTAGCTTAGCTTTCTTTCAAATGTGGGCCAGAACCTCCGTATTGGCAACTTCAGTCTTGGTCCGAGACTGCGGATCACGACGAATATGGCAAATGCTACGGCTATCAGTACGAAACTTGCAAAAACGATTGAACCTTCATAGGTCGGCTGGTCGATTATCATGTCTGTGAAGTCATTCTTCATGTTTTGTATGAACACTGGCCCGTTTTCAAAAAACGACCCTGCCACGAAAAACGTGGCTCCAGTCTCTGAGAGCGATCTGGAGAACGCCAGTATGAAGGCAGCAACTAGCGAAGGCTTTACTATAGGGAACGTGACAGTTCGCGCTGCCGCGAACGGCGGTGCCCCTAGCGTCCTAGAAGCGTTTTCGTACTCTCTCTTATAATCAAGCAACGCTCCGACAATCACTCTGACCACGACAGGATAGGAAAACGTAAAATGAAGCAACACGACAAGAAGCCAACCTTGAGAGATCAGGCCTCCCGTGAATAGCGATGATACGTCTTCTGGCTTGCTCCAGAACAGAAGCAACGAATAGCCGAGAGCTGCAGTCGGCACTATGAACGGGATGTCAACGAACGTGTCAAGAACGTTCAGCCATTTAGATTTGCCGCGACTGATAAGCCATGCCATCGGAATCCCGGCTAGAATGTCCAATGCAGATACTATCAAAGCTATTGTGAAGGAGTTCCAGATTGCGCTGAGAGCTCGCCCTGTACGTTGAGAGTCATTCAAGACTTCTCCAACAGTGCTCCATTTGATTGCTATTCCAAGTACAGGCGGCAGCAATATCAATGCAAAGAACGTTATGAGGGCAGCCAGATACACTGCGTACTTGACAGTCTTCCTCGATGAGAAGCTGTCCAAAGCCTCTATTACCCTGTTGTTAGGCAACTGCTCTTCCGCCTAGATACACTGTAACATTCGATTCCGTTTTCTCTTTCCATACTTTTTCTTAGCTGATAAGCCTTCTGATAAACAGTCGTCAGTTCGTCCGTCGAGTCACACTACTCTCGTTCTATCGGCTCCCGTCAGACCGTCCAACAGAGAATGAAATCGAACGAGACAGCATTCTTGCAGAACGTATGGCCCATCAACCGGCATGAATCAGGCTAAGCCATACGGTAAGCAAGAATGCTTCGTCCACGATCAAGGTCAACCCATATGTCCGTAACCTTTCGGTTTTCGCGCATCTCTTCGATACATTTCTGATGGTTCCACGACATCAAGCGATCGCTTTGGCTTAGAGGTCAGCATTGTCGTGTTTCTTGACGAACCTCGGTCATGTCTTTCGGTCAGGATACTGGAACTCCAGAATGGGGAAGGCTCTGCCAAAGCCTCAAACTGATAAATGCAAGTTGCATGAGTATTGAGAGCAACAATAGTTAACAGAGATCTGGAGTGAGATGTTTGGATATACTGGAAGCTGTCAAGGGGCGGAGAAGCATTAGAACCTTCAAGAATCGAGATGTTCCCGAAGAGACGATAGAGAAGCTTGTCGAAGCTGGAACGTGGTCGCCTTCAGCAGGAAACATTCAACCTTGGGAGTTCATAATTGTTAGAAAGCCTGAGATCAAGAAGAAACTCGTTGAAGCTGCCTGGGGCCAATCATTCATCGCAGAAGCCTCAGTTGTAATCGTCGTATGTGCAAACACAAATCGCTCCTCTGAAGGCTACGGTGACCGCGGCGTAACGTTATATTGCTTACAGGACACGGCGGCGGCCATACAGAACGTCCTCTTGGTCGCCTACTCAGTCGGACTGGGCGCTTGCTGGATTGGCGCGTTCGATGAAGAGAATGCGCGAGAAGCTTTGAAGATTCCCAACGGTATAAGACCCGTTGCCATACTCCCAATTGGTCATCCTGCCGAGACACCGCAGCCAAGAAAGAGAAGACCATTAGACCAAATTGTTCACTATGAAGCTTTCTGATTGGAAGAAGATCCAAACCGTAATCGTTAATATTCTTTCCCAGGCATTCTATCAATGAGGCGTAATTGTTGAGGTATGGAGTCATCGCTGAAGCCTATGAGAAAATCGAATCCACAACCAAAAGACTTGAAATGACTGACCTCTTGGTCGATCTTCTCAAAAATACGCCAAAAGAGGTAATCGACAAAGTTGTTTATCTGACGCAAGGTAAGCTGTATCCTGATTTTGTGGGAGTCGAAACAGGCATAGCGGAAAGACTGGCTATCAAAGCTCTTGTGCGTGCTTCTGGGCAGAAGGAAAGTGATATCGAGGAGAACGTGAAAAAGAGCGGAGACATCGGAGAAACATCGCAGACGTTCATAGCCAACAAAAAGCAGGTGAGCTTCCTGCAACAGCCTTTGACAGTTCAGAAAGTCTATGAGACTCTGGACAAGATGGCGAAAGCCTCTGGTTCAGGAACTGTCGATCTGAAAACGGCCCTTCTCGCTGGTCTTCTGGCTGCCGCCACTCCGAAGGAGGCCAAGTACATTATGAGGGTAGCAACCGGAAACCTCCGTTTAGGCATCGCCGACATGACGGTCTTGGATGCTTTGGCAATAGCTTATGGAGGAGGAAAAGAAGCTCGAGAGCTCGTAGAACGCGCATATAGCATTTCCTCAGACCTTGGCAGGGTGGCAAGAGTCGTAGCTGAGAAGGGTATTGAAGGAATCAAAAAGTTCGAGGTTGCAGTTGGGGAACCGATAAGACCCATGCTGGCTGAAAGGCTTTCCTCTCCAGAGGAGATCTTGGAAAAGCTTGGCGGAAAGTGCGTGGCTGAATACAAGTATGATGGCGAGAGAATACAAGCCCACAAGAGGGGAGGCGACGTGGCTCTCTTCTCTAGGCGTCTTGAAAACATATCGGATCAGTACCCGGATGTCGTGGGGTTTGTTAGAGCCAACATCAAGGCTGGCGAAGCAGTTGTGGAAGGTGAATGCGTCGCAATGGACTTGGATACTGGCGAGATGCGACCTTTTCAGGAGTTGATGCATCGAAGGCGCAAATACGAGATCGAAAAAACAATGGAGGACTATCCGGTTTCGTGGTTTATGTTTGACGCGCTTTACATTGATGGCAAAGACCTTACGTTGAAACCGTATCCGATCAGAAGAAAAGCCTTGGAGAAAGCAGTAACAGAAAGTGACAGGGTGAGACTAACAAGGGCTCTTTTCACAAGCAACCCGAAAGATCTGGAGAAGTTCTTTCTCGAAGCAATAGAGGACGGTTGCGAAGGTTTAGTCTGTAAGAGTGTTGCGGACGATTCGGTGTACCAAGCGGGGGCCAGAGGATGGCTGTGGATAAAGTACAAACGCGACTACAAGAGCGAAATGACTGACACTGTGGATTTGGTTGTGGTCGGGGCATTTCATGGTCGGGGAAAGCGAGCTGGCGCTTATGGAGCCCTTCTAATGGCTACCTATAATGCTGGCGCTGACGTTTTTGAGACTGTGACAAAATGCGGAACAGGCTTTACTGATTTAGACCTGGCGAGATTTCCACGAATGCTGGAGAAGCACATGATATCTCACCGGCACCCACGGGTGTCTTCAACACTTGAAGCTGACGTGTGGTTTGAACCCGTTGTCGTTCTAGAAATCTTGGGAGCAGAGATAACGTTGAGCCCAATCCACACGAGCGCGACAGACTCGATACGGAAAGGAAGCGGTCTAGCTATTCGCTTCCCACGCTTCACGGGCAATTATAGGCTTGACAAAGCTGCAGAAGACGCGACTAAGTCTGCTGAAATAGTTGAGATGTACAGGAACCAATTGAAAAAAACTGGCTCTCCTTGAGACACTGTCTCACAAGGTTTAAACTAATCCAGTACCATGTTTTAATCGGGCTTAATGAAGGAAATATTGGAGAGAACACCTCTGTTCATTTGTGAAAGACAGGTTTGGAAGCAAACAAGAGCGACAATGAGTGTGTTACTGGTTGTTCTCGTTCTCTTCGGTTTTAACGTCTCTGGAGTGAGATCGATGCCAGTGGTAAATGCGAAGGTTTTCGTTGGATCAGGAGGCTTTTCCACAATACAGGCAGCCATCAACGCTGCCAACGAGACGGAAACTGTTCAGGTGATGAGTGGAACCTACTACGAGCATGTCGTTGTGAACAAGTCAATCTCTCTAGTAGGAGAAGACTGGACAACGACGATTATAGATGGTGGGGGAAGCGGAGAAGTCATTAGGGTAGCTACCAACAGCGTTCGGATCACTGGTTTTACTATCCGCAATGGTGGAATATCTGGAATCAGCATAGCTAATTGCCATTCGCAAAACATTAGTGGAAACCTTGTTTCGGTTAATGGGACTGGCCTAGGAGTCGACGTGAGGAATTGCAGTCGTAGCGTCTTCCTTTGGAATAATGTAACAGCATGCGGCTGGCCCATCAAGCTACAGGACTCAGATGACAACATCATTTCCGGGAACTTCCTGCGAAACAACTATGGCCAAACCATTTCACTATACCGATCTGAAAACAACACAGTAACAGGCAACTCCGTGAGCTTCAACCCCGCCTACGGCATCTACCTTGAGGAATCCAATAATAACACAGTGAGCAGGAACAATATTACTGACGTGTGTGAGGGTATTCATCTGAAGCTTTCCAATAATAACACGGTGGCAGAGAATGCCATAGCACGCGCCAGTCCTTATGGCGTTATTCTTGAGCATTCCAATGGTACACTCATTTCTAAGAATGTTATTACAGATGACAATTCGGAAGCCTTGGTGCTGACGAATTGTAATGGCAATATTGTGGACCAAAACAGAATCGAGGGGAACAAGTGGGGAGTGCTTGTTCTCAACTCGGGCGGTAACATCTTTACAGGGAATAGCATGAATCAGAATTGGCTCGGAAGTCTTCGCGTCTTCGGCTTGGGTCTTTCAGATTTCCTGAATATGATAGATGCTTCGAATACTGTCAATGGAAAACCCGTTTACTATTGGGTGAATCAGCATGATCGCGAGGTTCCGTCGGACGCAGGATGCGTCGCTATCATAAATTCCACAGAGATCAGGATCAGAAACCTGAATCTTACAGGCAACTATGACGGGGTTCTCCTCGCTTATTCGAACCACACAAGCCTAGACAATTTGCGGCTTTCCAATAATTTTCACGGTCTTTGGCTATGGCGCTCAAACGAAAACACGATAACAGACTGCACCTTGAAAGACAGTGTTAACGCATTGTACATGAGGGAATCGGACAACAACCTGATATACGGCAACAATTTCGTGAATGAGCAAAAACCGGATGTTGCAGGAACACATAACAGTTGGGATAACGGCTATCCTGAAGGAGGCAATTACTGGAGCGACTACACACGTTCGGACAACTTCAGAGGCGTTTTCCAGAACATCACCGGTAGCGATGCTTTAGGCGATAGACCTCACGTAATTGATTCTGGCAACCAAGATAGGTTCCCTTTGATGTCTACGATTGTTAGTTTTGATGCTGGTCACTGGGAAGGCGTGGACTGTCGCATTCAGATAGTCTCCAACTCCACGATCTCGGCCTTCCGCTTTGACGCTAATGAAGGACCGTTCATCCACTTCAATGCGACGGGATCTAATGAAACGGCTGGTTTTTGCAGGGTCACAATCCCAAAGCATTTGCTGTGGGTGGAGGATGACGAATGGAACGTGACAGTAGGTGATCAAATGATAGTTCCCATGCTGATGGAGGATGGGAATCGCACGTACTTGTTTTTAGCATACGTTCAGGGATCCATGGCGGTCCGAATCCAAGGGACTCAAGTGATACCGGAATATCCAAGGCTCTTTCCGGTACTTCTTGCTTTTTTCGTTATGTTTTCCGTTTGCATGGTGAAACGCTTAGTTCGACGCAAGGGCTTGGTGACTTGAGAGATGATGCTCCATCAGTGACGGTTTCATAGAAACCGAAGAGAGCTGGACATCAGAATGCCTGTAGTCAGGGCTGGTTTCTTTTACACCAACGTTTATATTCTTTCGCATGGCGTTTTATGTTGGTGATGCGTGTGCCACAAGTCACGTGTCCAAATTGCGGGACAACGATAAATCTCGAAAATCGTAAGGAAATCGACCTAGATATGATCAGGAATGCTGCAAGAAGGCAACCTAAGACTTTCACCGAGTTGCTCCACATCACGAAATTGTCGCGGAAGACTCTAAGTCTGAGACTGAAGGAGCTTTGTGAAAGTGGCATGCTCATTAAGAATGAGGGGGTGTATAAGTTGAATGGTGTTTCAGAATTTGGGAATACAAGAAGGGTAATGTCAAACGGATTCTCGAAAGTGCTTAGTGACAGACGAATGAGAACGGGCCTTATGCTGGTCGCTTTTCTCCTTTGCTCCTCAGCCACCGGATACGTCTTGGCAACGTTCATAATGCCTCCGCGTGATGCAGAGAAAACTTCTCCGCTTGTCGTCATAGGACATTTTACACTGAGTCTTGAAGTCGAGAATGTTAAGAATCTGGCTGGCTGGCAGGCATGGATCGGGTTTGACGCAGGCAAGATGGAGGTCGTTGGAGTAACAAGAGGAAGCTTCTTCGACGGTACGACTTACTACAACGCTTCGAATCCATATGGAAATGAGCTGACCACCGGAGGAGCTGTCTCCGAACCTGTGGAAGGAATCAGTGGTAGCGGTTCGCTGGCTATGGTTACCTTCGGCTACTATGACGCAAAATACGAACTGCCCATGCTATTGGCGGGTGCAAGAGGCCAAGAAACAGTATTACGAGATCCGCAACTCCAACCTGTGGAAAGCGGCGCATTGACGCTTGAGCCCGTCGAAGGTTGAGATTGCCGACTGTAGAGTCGGAAATATCCTCCTTTCTTTTATGTTGTAGGGGAGCTTTGATATTCGTTGGATATCTAAGTAAAGAGTTAAAGCAGAGTTTTAGAACTTATCATGATGAGGGTCAAGCATGCAGCTTGCTGAAAAAAGGCGCACCCGAATAGCCAGGAAAATCGTTTTTGCGGGACTAGCAGCAATGCTGTTTCTGCTGCTTGGGCTTTTCAGCGGGCTGGGCTATCGCCTCTATAGTCTAAAGGAACTTGGCTTCGTTCCTCACAGCAGATCAGGCTATGCTGATGCGAGGTTCAAGTGCGACATACTCTACAGTCCTATACTCTATCCTGTATATTGGATAATGGGGCGCGGCCACACAAATGGGACGTTCTCAATACTGTATTTTCCTGAGGGCTACACCGCAGGTGAGCATGCAGCACCCATTTTCGGCCTCGGAGAGAAGGATCGGCGCGATGTATACCTGATGAATATGCTGATGTGGGGGCTTTCGTTGAATCTATTCGTCCTTTTCAGTCTAACGTTGGCCATAGAAATAGTGGGACAAAGAGGTCTGTACCTTGTTCTCTTTGGAGGTGTAGCTGGGTTCATGGCTTGGGAGATACTGGGCGTTTTTGTTGGAATGGTTGCTGGTTCTATTGTTGCTTTGGTTTTCCTGAAGCTCTGGCCGAATAACCCTATCTTGGGTTTCTGGCGATCTCTCTGGAATGAAAAGGTCCCGAGTAATGAGAACCGACTACGCTAGTTGCGTAGAGAAACGCCCTCCACCAAAGCTAAAATACTCTAGCATGTTTACTATGGTTGGAGAAGAGCAATGTCGACGAGCAAGAGGAAAAGGCGCAATCTTCCAATTTGGCTTCAGCTTTTCCTCAAGATACCAGAACCTAATCTGCGGAGTTTTTCTGACCGATTTCATGGTCTTTTCTGGGTTCTGATTCTGCCTGTGTTGTTCTTGGCCGCTTGCTTCTTGAATGTTTTTCTTATCATGGGCTTTCTTTTCCCATGGAATGCAGTCCTCTTCATTTCATTCAATTCAGCAATCGTGATTCTGATGCTGAGATTACTGCTTGGGCGAGCTTTGGAGGGCGAAGAAGCCGTCCTGAACGAGGGGCACTTCCGTTGGAACATAGATCAGTCCCTTAATGAATACGTTTCGTTTGTTGACAAGCGAAAGAAAGATCAGAAGACTGATTCCTAGCTCTGTGTGGCAAGCTACGTCCTCACAGTTTCATGCAAAGGGAATCTCATGGCTTTTTTGCCGTCACATTTGTCAATTTCCTGCGAAAGCGCTTCTTGCGCGTCTGCGCAAACCCTATCGCAGTCAAACTTGAGCCTGTAACTCCCATAGCTCCAACAACTGCCATGTAAGGTGCAGTTGTCGGGATCAAAGTATGTGGCTCAAACCAGCTCTCTTTTATGGTCATTAGTATGTGAAAATCATCTGACCTATTCGCAATTCCCCTGAAGAAAACGCAGTATTTGGATGCGTTGTCAAGACCATAGAGCCAAAACTTGTTGTAGTATTGATTCGGGTTCAACAGGGATGGCAGTTCTGCCACAGCATAGACTCGTGAAGCATTCCATGCTTGCTCGCTGAATTTGTCAAAGATCAAGAGGTCAAAGCCGCCTCCTGGTGTGGCGTTTACTATTCTCATTAACACTTTCGGGTTTTCTTCTGGGTCGTTGGGGAGAATTACACCATAGGCTTCGTATCCCATCTTTCCCTGATTAGGCAGCGTCATGTTGAATCCGACCCAACCCCAAGGTCGGTCTCCTTCTGTTCGATTCCAAGGTGGAACAGGCACTACCCTATCCACCATTGGCGTCTTGTCACTTTCCGTTTGCGCGTAGGATTCCGTTTTCAGAGAAACCTGAGCATTCGTCGCCATGAGTAAACCCAGAATCAAGGAAACTATGAGAAGGGCAAGTCCAACCCACTTGAGATACATATGATTCTAGGCTTTAGGAGACCTTAAAAACTTTCCGGGACTAAGTTAAGGAGCCTGCTTGACTTCGCTTGATTCTTGCCTTTCTATTGCTTCGTTGGCCTATTTCGTGAGCCTTTCTTATAAAGAGCTCCAGCTACCATCGTAACGCTGCCTACTGCAATCAATGAGCCACAGATTGGCAACAGCGATGGAATCCTGAAAGGATACCGCACTTCTTCTCTCTGCCCGTATAGCCACAGCTGCACTGGTGCACTAACGTTGTGTATCCACAGTCTCTGGGTGTTGTTTACCATTTCGTAGTCCTTGACGATGAAGGGATCCAGAGTGCAGTTTACCGTGTAGGTTCCATTGTGTTGTATTCTGCCAAGGGCAATGACGTTGTCTGCCCCTATGAACGCAGCCTTTGGATACTTATTTCCCACAAGCACTCCGCCATTGTCAGTGAAGCTAAAATAGTCAGGGAAAACGGACATCTTGGATGCACCACCGCCTGGCTGCTCTATTATCAAGTACACGTCGACTCCAGTGAAGTTGCCGAAAGGGTTGGTAACGTTGATCTGGAAGATCTTTACGTAGGGGAAATCTGTCCCGTTCTCTGTTGGAGGCAAGCGTATGATTTCTTCAAATCCTGATTCTATTGACCAGTCATTATCGGGACGAAAGCTCAAGCTTACGTTCTCGCCTTCCGAAAAATCCCCAGCTATGCTCCATTCTTTGTCCACTTTAACACTGCGGGTTCGCAGACTCCTCTCCGAATAGCTGAACAAGCTCGGATATAACATCAAGCCTCCGATCATAAGCACAATGCCGACTGCGGCAAGTAGTCTTTTCATGCTCCTTTTCCCCGTAGTTATGCAATACTCTAACACCTTTTTGCCAGACATAAATCTTTCTAGGGTTCAAACCGACACGTTTTCGCTGACTCATTGGGACGACTGGTGTTGCGAAAAGCTTTAGATTGAGGATAAGCTCCATATACATGTGGAAAGATGAACCTCAGACTTGTGTTCGGGCTTTTTGTCTTCTTGCTCGCTGCAATACTTTTGACTGCACCTTTTGCCGATTCTGGGGCATATTCTTCAGCTTTCATCACAGTAGATCCTGGGCAGTCAATTCAAGAAGCTATAAACAACGCTGAACCTGGCTCCACGATTCTGGTGATGAACGGAATATACAAGGAGCAGATTGTGATAAACAAGGCTCTCACCTTAATCGGCAATGGCAATTCAACCATAATCCAAAACATAGGAAGTGGAAACACAATAAGCATTCCAAGCGGCGTAATGGGAGCATCTTTGTCAGATTTTCTTGTGAATGGCACAGGAAGGTACTCCACTGGAATCTTCATCAAAGGCATGAACAATACCGTGCAGAACGTTGCAGTTATCAATCACGAGATTGGAGTCCACATCTACGATTCGTCAAGAGACGTTCTGGAAAATACGCGTCTCACGAACAACACTTATAACCTGAGGGTCTATGGTTTGACATTGTCACACTTTCTGCACAACATTGACAGTTCCAACCTTGTTCAAGGAAAAAGAGTCTACTATTGGGTAAGCGAGCATGACAGGATTTTTCCATCTGACGCTGGCTACGTTGCAGCCATAAATTGCTCCAGAGTAATCGTCAAGGATTTGAGACTAAGCAATAATTTTGCAGGTGTCCAGTTTGCCTACACAAACAGCTCGCTGATCCAAAACGTTACTTGCCAAGGCAACGAGCAAGGAATTCGCCTTCTTTGCTCGAATGATAACACCATTTCAGATAGCACATTACGCTTGAACAGCTTTTCGGGCATTTCCCTAAGCACTGCTTCAGACAATCACATAACTGGGAACTTGGTGGAACTGAACCCCAACGGGATATCGCTTTCGTATTCGTCTCTCATACCTGCCTTCTCAGAAAACAATACCATTTCCGGTAATGTGATCGCCAACAACCGCGAGACAGGGATTTACGTTGTTAATTCTTCGTATGGCAAAGTGTATGACAATGAAATCGTCAGCAACCCAGTTGGAATAGAAATCGACTTGTCAGAAGGTTTGTCAAAGAATAACAGTATTTATCACAACAATCTCTTGAACAACACCGTGAATGCTCATTTTGCAGGGCATCCGAGTTCTCCATTGCCCACAAACAACTGGGACGACGGGTATCCAAATGGCGGAAACCATTGGGGGGACTATAATGGTACGGATGTTCACAGTGGTCCGTTTCAAAACCAGACCGGAACTGACGGAATAGGCGATGCCCAATATGCCGTAGGCGAGAATAACAAAGATAGCTATCCACTTATCCGTCCATATGGCTCTATCCGCAACACAAACACAGCCCTTGCATATCTGACGATACAGTCTGCAATTAACGCTCATGAGACTCTCAACGGACACACGATTGCGGTTAGGAACGGAGTATACCGCGAATCTATAATAATCAACAAGGCTTTAGCACTTATTGGCCAGAACCGGGACAATACTATATTGGAAATGGAACCTGAGGCTAATGTTACAACGATAGTAGTCAACAATGTCACATTGAGTAGTTTCACGATCAGAAGCTCGCATAATGTCGCGCCCTCAATTGGTGTAAGCCTCGTTAACGCTTCGCACTGCACAATTCGAGACATTTTTGTCACTGGTAAGTTCGTTGCGATAAAGCTGGACAGAGGGTCATGCAACAATCTCATCCAGAACAACCTGCTTAGGGACAATCAATACGGCATCTTTCTTAGACGTCGTCCTACTGAAGGCATGGTAAGTGGAAACGTTGTGTTTAACAACACGATCGTCCACAACTTCTGGAATGGAATTGAGTTGGCTCGTTGTGAGAGAAATGTTGTCGAGGCGAACACTCTTGCGGACAATGGAGGCTTTGGGCTAGAAATGCCCTATTATACTCCGTCATACAATAACATAATCTTTCATAATAGCTTCATAAACAACTCATGGAATAACGTTCCGGCACGCCAGGCTTATGATGTCCCCGCTTTTTCAAATCGATGGGATTATGATGGTGAGGGAAACTTTTGGAGCGATTATGCCGGGAGAGACAGTAATCAAGATGGCATTGGCGACGTCCCATATTCTATCATGAGCGGAGAGGAAATGAAAGTCGAAGATCAATATCCTTTGATGGGCAAGTTCTATTGTTTCAAGGTTTCCAATAATTCTGTTTCAATAGTTTCTGATACAACTATTGCTGGCGTAGATTTCAGGTCTAACTATACATATGGTGAACTGACCCTTAACATGACCAAAGGGACTCCAAACGGCTTCCTGAGACTGCGTATCTCACGTGCACTATTGGACAATTTGTACCAAGTCCAGTTCAGTGGTGAAACAACATCTTTGTCTTTTCACGAGCTTTCATGTTCAAATCAGACTTTCAGATGCTTGTACGTTTCATACACATCCAATGGCACAGGAAAGCATTTGCTGACCATAACCGGAACGACTCAGATACCTGAATATTCCGTAGCCTGCTTGTTTGTCATCTTTTCTGTGACTGCGTTTTTAGCTTGCATGAACCGTTTCCGAACCAGTCGTTTGCTGCGCTGGTTCAGTCGGCTTGACAGAAGGAGAGCATGAGTTTCCAAGTCGATTGGACCTGGAAACCAAAGACTTAAGTCTATCTGTTCTGAAGGGTTGTTTAGGAGTTTGGAGGTTCTGTAATGGCTGCGAATTTTGCTGATAAGTGGGTTTGGATTACTATCGTTTCAGCCGCCTTGGTTATTGTTGTTCCGCTTCTTGTAGTTTGGTTCATCCTCAGCTTGCCTGCTGAACTTAAAATAGTCGCAACAATCGGCATAATAGTGCTTTGGGGCGTAGTTTCTGGTTATAAAGACTGGGTCGTTTCCAAACGCCAAGAAGAAGAAAAGCCTCCAGTTCAGTAGCGTTCTTATTCTTTCTTGAAAGCCCCGAGAAACGCTGCTACCGATAAGGCTATTGAACTGAGGAACAGTATCATCTGGGAAGAGATGCTCGTGAACTCGATTCGAAATCCTGGAGTTCCCAAGATCGGGTTCAATATTAGATAGTTAGTGATGAAGTAGGGTATTGCCACAAGCAGTGCTGTTCCAAAAGCTTTTCCTCGGGTAACGTCCAGCATTTTCTCTACTGCAAGGACCAGAATGAACAGGCTCCAAAGGTGGGTAATGTAATAGAGGATCAAAGGCCATGAGACGGGAATCAACATGAACTGCCAGGCTTGGGAAAGATATGGCTCAATCGGAAACATCACGGGCATGAATATGAAGAGAATTTCAGGCACAAAAACAAACGCTAAAACACTCGATGTCGTGCCAAAACCAGCATCTGAGCCTAGAAGCTTCACTCCTAGTAAGTAAACGAGGGCTGAGAGAATAAGCCACTTCAGAATTCCAATGCTTATCGAGGCTATTACCGAAGTGTAGAAGGGGACACCGACGTAGAGTGACCCTTGCAGCAAGATCCTTGAAGCGGCAGTCGCGTTGAAACTGCCCGCAGGGTATATGTGGCTAAGATTGAACACGTACAAGCAACTTCCGAAGCCGCCTACTACTGCCACGAGGATTACGGTCATGGCACTCATTTGCAGATTTTTCGGATTCTTGCTTAAGCTTTCAAGAATCTTTGAGTTGCCCATTAACACGCTGACAATCTTTCCTACAAATGTCTCTTCGAAAGGTTTCGGAAACTCTCTTGCGTAAAGACCGACTATTGCTCCGATGATTGCCCCCAGATAGAAACCCCCGCCTATGGGGATGCTTAGGAGCGAGAGTACTACTATCCACAAGCCGTATCTCTTCTGCATTTTTGGTCGCATACCCACCCTAATGGTGATGATAAGCAGAACCGCGACGAGCAAAAGCCAGAAATATGCTAGTCCACCTTCGACAAGACTAGGGATACCGAACACTATTCGGCCCCAGAACATCTGTGAGTTCCAGATTCCAGTAAAGTTTTCCTTTTGAAAAGATGAAACAACTTTTGGGGCGTTGTCTTGGATGATCACTATGCCATTAATTATCATCAGAATGGTACTGGTGAGCAGAATGACAAAAGTATACGTTAGGTTTTCTCGCTTCATGCGTGTAGCTCCCTTCTTTTGATGTGTCCCCTTGGCGCATATTTAAGGCTTTACTAACAGGCATTTTACAGTCAGGCAAAAGCTTATGAAATAGCTCTGTGCAACTTATCTCGCGGGTGAATAGCATGGGACTAAGAAACTTTATTGCCAAAAGGCTCGTTTATTCGATCATTCTCATCATCTTGGTGATTTTCGCGAACTATGCTATCTTCAAGCTTATGCCTGGAGACCCTTCAGATTTTCTTATGGCAGCTTGGAGCAAAGAGAGCCCTGAAGCAAGAAAATTACATGAAGAGGCGCTAAAGAACATGTGGGGCCTAAACGACCCTTGGTACCTCCAGCTATTCAAGTATGTGCGCAATCTTTTGACTTGGAATTTTGGTATCGAGATCGCGGGAAGGCGACCTATTGGAATGGTCATGACTCAGAAAATCCCTTATACCCTTCTGATTCTTGGGATGTCAACTCTTCTGTCAATAATAGGGGGAGTGATTCTCGGCATCCTCGTTATCCAGAAACGCGGGAGCATTATTGACAGCACTGCGGTAATCAGCTCCCTTGTCGTCGGGTCTCTGCCCACGTTCTGGATCGGACTGATTTTTCTTTGGATCTTTCGAAGCACCTTGAATTGGTTCCCTGGCGCACGCGCGTTTCCTGCAGAATGGGCAGGTGGAAATACCCCGGTACCGTATACTGCTAGCATGACGTATTCGCCTGACGTTCTCAAGGTTGCTTTTTCGGTGAGTTCAAAAGGGACATGGGATCTGGTTGGAGGGTATGCTATGCACGCCGCTCTGCCATTGGCTGTGCTTACTTTATTCAATATTGGAGGATGGTTGTTGCTGACTAGGGCTACGATGTTGGACACCATAACAGAAGACTACATTGTTACGGCGAGAGCTAAAGGTCTTAGTGAGTCAGCAGTTCTCTACAAGCATGCATTCAAGAACGCTTCCCTGCCTATCATTACAAGCGCTGCACTTGCCTTCGGTTTCGTGCTGTCCGGCGCAATCATTACTGAAACGGTGTTTTCCTATCCCGGAATCGGGGGCTGGATTTGGGAGGCCATACAGTTCCGCGATTATCCAGTCTTGATGGCGGTCTTCTACGTCATCTCATTGTGCGTAGTCGTTGCCAACATTATATCTGATCTGTTGTATGGTGTGATTGATCCTAGAATTAAGTACGGGTGATCTGAAAATGGCGAGCAAGAGAACGAAGACAAGTAGACTATCCTTCAGCCTGAAGCGATTTGCTGGTTTCATGAAACTATTTCTGCGGAACAAGAGAGCAGCTCTAGGGCTGTTTATCATCTTTGGTTTTGCTTTCTTGGCTGTAGCAGCGCCTATACTGACTCCTTTCAACGCGCTGGGCCAAGATCCGACATTTACTGGATATGTGGCTGGCAAATATGCCGCCCCGTTGTGGCTCAAGCAACTGCCAACCTGGCTCGGTGGCAATCCTGCACTTAGTGAGAATATGGAGATTCTGAAGGATCCGAGCGCGCCTAAGCTATGGCCCGAAGGCCAGCTGAACTATACCGAATTGAACGGAGACCTAACCGATATCGGCTTTGACAGCGATGTGAACTATCGTTACGACGTTCCTGGTCTGAGATTCCCAAACAGAGATGGATCGCTTGCGGTGAGTTATCATCGAGATAGTGGCACTTCTGCGGCTGGAGAATCCAAGCTGACGGTTTTCACGGAGTTCTACAATCCTTGGGGTGGCATTCCTGGTATTACGTTAGGAAACCTCGAGATCTTGGTCAATGGCACACGACGATTCAAGTTGTTTCCGAAAGAGCAATGGCTCCTTATTCAGGTCAGAAACAACCAAAACGGTCCTAGAAACATCAGTCTATCCCTTGTCACTAACAGTCAGAGTGGGTTATACATTGCCGCCACTGCAGATGTGACTAAGTACTTTGGCACAGAGAATATGGCTGGCATGGCCGACGAAAGAGAACCACTGTATTGGAAAAACTTGGGGTATCGTAATTGGCAGGAATGGCTTAACGGAACGGATACTCTGCCTCATCACTGGAATAACATGTCGTGGTTAGTAAGTGAGGGAAGCATAACTACTAAGACTTATGACGAGATGAGCAACTCGACGGACCCGAGATATTTACACATGTATGACGACAGTGGTAATGTCACATACTACACCTTTATGAACGATACCAGAATAGCTGATCCGGATCTGAATACCACAGGCAATTATCCCGACATATATCGGCAGCAAAACTGGACCATTACCTCCACAGTTCTGGCGAGTGACTACGTGGCCGGTGCTCTTAACATAAGCGTTGCTTCGGTCGAAGGATTTGACAGAGAGGAGTCAGTGATTATCGGCAGTGCTGGTCGAGAAGAGGCTAACATGATCAAGAGAGTATACACTAAGGAACGCATACTGACGCTTTATTCCCCCATTCTGACAGATCGTCTAGCAGGAGAGCCTGTAATCTTTCAGCCTCGGAAACTTGGCCTGCTTGAGAATGTGTTGGTGCAGCGAGACAAGACCGTCTGGATTGCCGTAAAGTTTGTCCTCACTGATCCTGATATTATCTATAGTCTTAAATTCGATTGTATCAGTTGCGATGCTCAATTCTTTGCTCCAGACACCACTTGGCCTTTTCCACCGTGGAATCCTAGCATGAGAGGAGGAAAAACAGTGATTGCCAGAAAACTTGCGTACTTGAAGGTTCCTGTCAAGGTTAGGGTCTTTCTTGGGGCAGTGGGCACGCCGATGGAGAATATGACTACATTGTTTCCGATTTATGGTCGAGTGCCAACAGGGTTCAATTCTACGAAGTCTGGCATTACTACCAACATTTTCATTGACAGGCCCTTCTCGGGAAACCGAATGAACGACTATTGGATACTTACTAGGGGTGGACAAAACAACTACATATCCTACATCCAAGTTGAGCTCGTAAATGAAAAGAATGTACTCGACAACATGGAACTATGGACTCAGACGCCAGGTCGCTATCGGTTTGGCATAGAACTCACTTTCACAGACAGGACTAGTACTGCTGAGAATGTCTCCACAACTGTCTACATAGACGATCTTGCCTTGAAACTGCTGGGTACAAGCTATGGCATACTGGGGACGGATCAGTACGGCCAGGACTTATTCTCTCAACTGATCTATGGTACGAGGATATCACTGTACATAGGATTACTCGTTGCCGTAATGAGCGTAACCATAGGAGTGGCCGTAGGCTTAGTCTCAGGCTACATGGGCGGCGCAGTTGATCAAGCCCTCATGAGGTTTAACGACTTGCTGTTGGTCTTGCCTGGCTTGCCTCTACTGATAGTGCTCGTTGCAGTACTAGGTGCAAGAATCGAGAACTTGATACTGTTGATGGGCCTCTTGGGCTGGAACGGCTTTGCGAGAGTAGTGCGATCACAGGTTCTTTCTCTTAAGGAGAGGCCTTTCATCGAAGCTGCAAAGGCAGCTGGAGCAGGAACTGGGCACATCATCGTAAGGCATATTCTGCCGAATGTTATGGCACTCGTATATGTGTCTCTGGCCACCTCGGTTCCGGGTGCTATTACTGCGGAGGCGGCTCTGGCTTGGCTCGGTTTCTATGATCCAACGCGCATGTCTTGGGGAAGAATGTTGCACGAAGTGTTCGTTGCAGGTGCAACTCGGAACTGGTGGTGGATCATTCCTCCGGGACTGTGTATTGCATTGATTGCTACGGCATTCATACTGCTGGGATACGCCTTAGACGAGGTTTTGAATCCAAAGCTTAGAATGAGAAGATAGACTCCCTTTCTTTTTCTATTTCGAAGGAAATGCCGATACTATTTGTTCAACATTGTCCCAGAATTCCTGTTCAAGTTTTTGATAGAACTCTGAGGCTTCAAGCTCTCTTTTAACTAGAAACCCTGCCCCCATATAAGAGATGAAAGAGTTCATCGGAGAAAAAAAAGAGTTCTTCTCATTCACAAAGCTTATTGATAGACAGTCTGGGTTCTGAGTGACTATTACCTCGACTCGTCTTGTCCCCTCTTTTGCCAGGTGGAGCAAAGCAAACAAATGTGCAGCGGCGTCTGTTGGTTCTGTTCTCGTTTTGAAGTTCCGGTTCCGGAAGAACTGCTCAACCTTTTCCAGCACTTTTGGCAAATCCACAATCTTATTGATATATTGATATTCCAAGAGGCATCATTTTGTAGGTTCTTTGCGTCCGATAAAAGTCTTTAGTTGGGGCAGAGTTTGAGGATTGATATTATCCAAAAGGTTAAATACAATTTGCAGCTTTTGGAATGCAAGCAAGGGTTAGAACATGCCTCTACTAGACGTTAATCAACTTAAAACGTATTATACTACCATGCGTGGGCAAGTGAAAGCTGTAGATGGTGTGAGTTTTCAGGTGGAAACTGGCGAAGCAACGGGGTTAGCTGGTGAATCTGGATGTGGCAAAACTACGGTCGCGTTGTCCCTGCTCAGAATTCTGCCTCTTAATGGGAAGATTGTTGGTGGAAACATTTTTTTCAAGTCGTCCTTGGACATCGCTGCCTTGGACGAGGAAGATCTCCGGAACAACATTCGTTGGAAGGAGATCTCGATCGTGTTTCAGGGCGCCATGAACGCGATGAACCCAGTGTACAAGATTGGCGATCAGATTGTTGAAGCAATCACATTGCATGAGTCTGGCGTCAGCAAGCGGGAAGCTTGGGAAAGATCTGAAAAACTGATGGAGCTCGTTGGAGTCGAGCCTTCGCGAGTCAACAACTATCCGCATGAGTTCAGTGGTGGTATGAAGCAGAGGGCTATGATAGCAATGGCTTTGGCGTCTAATCCTTCGCTTTTCATAGCTGATGAGCCTGCGACTGCGTTGGACGTCATAGTAGCGGCGCAAGTGTTGAAGCTCTTGCGAGAACTGAAGAAGAAGCTGAATCTAGGTATGATCCTGATCACTCATGACCTATCGATAATCGCCGAGCTTTGTGAGAAGTCCGCAATCATGTATGCTGGAAAGATTGCTGAATATGGTAATGTTGTCACTATTTTCAAGGATCCAATGCATCCTTACACGCAAGGCTTGATGGGCTCTTTCCCAGCTATTACTGCTAAAGAGCGGGTGAAAATGGTCTCAATTCCTGGGACGCCGCCAGATTTGTTGAATCCTCCTCTTGGGTGTCGATTCCACCCACGTTGCAAGTTTGCAAAGCCCGTATGTAAGAAAGATGATCCTCCGTATGCTGAACTGGAGAAAGGACACTTTGTTTCATGCCATATGGCTGTTGCGCTTCATGAAGGTAAGAAATGGTAGGTGTCACGAATGAGCGAAACTTTGATCAGAATAGAGAATTTGAAGAAATGGTTTCCGGTAAGGATGGGTTTCTTCCAGTCTTTTCTTTCCCAAAGAGCGCTGTTTGTCCATGCTATTGATGGGATAAGCTTTGATGTGAAGCGAGGAGAGATCTTTGGTCTCGCGGGAGAAAGTGGAAGTGGAAAAACCACAACCGGCAGAATCTTGCTCAAGCTAGATGAGCCTACGGATGGCAAAATATTCTTTGAGGGAAAGGACGTAACGTTCGCCCCTGAGAAAGAGTTCAAGATACTCCGCAGAAAGTTGCAGATAATCTTCCAAAATCCCTACGAGTCTCTCAACCCATTGATGACCATTCGCAGTATCGTTGAGGAACCATTGGTCGTTCAGGGTATGGTTGGCAAGGATATGGAAGAGAAGGTTTTCAAGTCTTTGGAGGATGTTGAGTTGATTCCTGCTGATGAATATCTTCTTAGATATCCGCATGAGCTTAGCGGAGGTCAGCGGCAGAGAGTTGCTGTTGCCAGGGCTTTGGTTCTGGATCCTGAGTTTGTTGTTGCGGACGAGCCGGTCTCTATGTTGGATGTGTCAATTCGTGCTGAAGTCCTTAATCTGATGGTTGACCTGAGGGAGAAGCGGAACGTTTCCTTCCTTTATATTACTCACGATTTGGCCTTGGCCAGACACATTTGTGACAGGTTAGCGGTCATGTATTTGGGGAAGATAATGGAACTGAGTGATGTAGATCAGCTTGTGAATGAACCCTTGCATCCCTATACGCAGGCATTGATAGACGCTGTCCCGGTTCCAGACCCGACCTCGAGAAGAGTCGATGTTCAGGTCAAGGGTGAGATTCCAAGCCCTGTTAACCCGCCGCCTGGTTGCCGGTTTCACACGAGGTGTCCCCAGTACATTGGTGATATCTGCAGAACGGTGGAGCCGCGTTTGGCAGAGGCTCGCAAGGGACATTCTGTTGCTTGTCATCTCTACTCGAAAACAGCAAAGTAGTGTTTTTTCTTATTCAATTCATTATGTCCTTTGTTGTTCGTTCACAGTTTTTCATTTGATGCTGTTGTGAATCATTTTTCCATAAGACTTTTAAGCCTGCTGCATCCAAATTACTATTGCTGAAAGAGAAAGGAGAAAGGAAGAATGTACAAAAAAGTATTAGTTGCTATAGTCGCTTTAGCTATGATTTCTATGATGTTTGCTCCGGCTTTTGCATGGGAATACCCCGGCGGCGCAAGTGACACAAAGTATGAGACTTTTGGTCCTAGGGCTGATTCGATGCTGATTAAGCTGTATGGTAGTGAGACTTCCGAGTGGGAGACTGGTCTTGAGGGCGGCGAAATCGACGTTACCGATTGGCCGTTGGACCACACGCACTTGGTCAAGTACACCACTGCTCCATGGAACGCAGAACTAAACGTGTATGGCTATGGTGCAGAATTCGGCGCGTTCTTGTTCGACTTGAACAACAACAACAACACCGAGTTGGCGCCAGGCTATCCGAACCCACGCTATCCGAACCCGATGGGCTACACGGAGGCCCAGAGCGGCATAATCCACGATGGTGGTTACCCGCTCAGGCACGCGATCGCTCACCTCGTCAACCGAGACGCGGTCGTTAGCTACGTTGGCACGGAAGCTGCGGTCGCTATTTACACGCCTACTCCCGCATGCTACGGCAAGTATCAGCACCCTGACATTGTTCCAGGCGGCTCACGCGAAGACCTTACTCATCCGTACGACCCGGCTGAGGCTACCATCATCCTTGGTGATGCTGGTATCTTCCCGATCGGCGGGGATGGTTGGCGCTACTGGGACCGGAACAGGAACGGTGTGAAGGATGCTGGTGAAGACTTTACATTGAAGCTGATTGCGCGTGTCGACCACGCACCGAGAGATTATATGGGTACGCAGTTGGGCATCGAGCTTGTAGCTCAGCACATTCACGTGAACGTG
>Ga0315285_10000404_pt1 | contig 44396 bp, 41 predicted proteins | sample YL17G09_36_MG_FD_203698 | JGI IMG/M metagenome (GOLD analysis project Ga0315285, IMG submission 203698) | Sediment microbial communities from Yellowstone Lake, YNP, Wyoming, USA - YL17G09_36 | ecosystem: Environmental > Aquatic > Freshwater > Lake > Sediment | place: USA: Wyoming | collected...
GCAAACATGAAGCCAGGGCAGCGTTTGGCGATCTTGAGCGTCTCGTCTATCTCCCGCTTGATCTGCTCGCGGGAGCCGAAGGTCAGCGTGCGGCAGTCCACCTGGCTGCCCACGATTGCGTGCGTGTGGCCGTAGCGTTCGACGATAGTATCCAACGAGGTCGTCGGCTCGCAGATAAATCCGTCCGCGCCGGCGGCAGCGACGTCGCCCACGAACTGCGTCCAGGTGCCATCCGAGCAGTAGAGCACGATCTTGCCCGCTTCGTGCAGGACTTGCCAAAGCCTCTGATATCTGGGGAAGACGGCCTGGCGGTAAAAGTCCGGATGCATAAAGGGACCCTGGGACCAGACCACGTCGTCGTGGCAGATGAAGACCTCGATCGAGGTTTTCGCCCACGCCCGGTAGTGGTGGAGTGACAATCGGTAAAAGCCTTCTATCCCGCCCTCGAGAAACCCGGCGTGGCCCATGTCGGTGCTCCGGCCGCGCCTGTCCCATTCTACAGGGCCATCGTTCGTCACCCACAGCAGGTCTATGTCCCACGCGTCGTGGAATCTGCGCCAGGCGATTTCACCGTCGCTATGGGGGTCGAGGCCGGTCACGGCCCTGACCAGGGTGTAGTTGCTGCAGTATTCGGTGTGGGCCAGCCTGTCGGTTGGCTCAAGCCGCAGTGTCTTTATGCCTGTCTCGTAACTCATTTCTTTGGATGCGGATTTGGTTTTTGGTGGACAAGATGGCATCTTGTCCTACATTTCAGTACAGCATGTGATCGCGGTAGACCTGGACGGCGTAGCGGTAACTCTCGTAGCGGGTGTTGGTCGAGATGGAGTGGTCTGAGGCGAAGACCAGCCGCGCTCCGCGCGCTTTCATCCCTTCGATGTACGATCTGACCTCGCGGCGGATGGTGTCCCTATCGTTGGTCTCGAACACGCGCGCGTCCAGCCCGCCGATGAAGGCCAGCCGGTCGCCGTATTTTTCGGCGAACACGAACGGGTCGTTGTCCTTAGCCTTGCGCTCCATCGGGTTGAGCGCGTCGAAGCCGGCCTCGACGATGAGGGGCAGGGCCTGGGCGGTGCTGCCGCACGTGTGCAGGACGACCGGCAGGTCGTAGCCGTGGAAAAAGTCCACCATCTCCTTATGGTAGGGGAAGATGAGTTCGCTCAACACCTTGGGCGAGGCAAACAGGCCGTTCTTGTAGCCCAGGTCTTCGTAGAGCCAGACACCATCGGGCTTGCCGATGTGTTCGAACATGGTGGCAAAGTGGCGCTTGTAAAAGTCGGTGTAGACACGGTTGTAGTCGTGGATCCAGGCCGGGTCGAGGAGCAGGCTTTCGTACATCGTGATGTCGCCCATGCTCTGGCGCATCAGTTCCCACACGAACATGTGCCCAAAGTGGGCCCACACCTGGGCCTGGGCGGCCCGCGCCAGGTTCTTGCGCGCCTCTGCGACCTTGATGCGGGCCGGGTCGAGCGTGAGCAGGTGGGGGCGGTAGTCGCGCTCCCAAATCTGGCGCGTGACCATGCGAAAGTCCATGTGTTCGGGCGTGCCCGATTTGTGCTTCCAGTACTTGAGCGCAGCGCCCGCGCCATTGCGCCGGATGTCCCACTCGTCCGTCTCGGCGATCAACTCGTCATAGTCCCGCAGGGGCATGACGTCGAACCAGGGGCCGACGCCGGCCAGGTCGTAGCCAAAGTGTTCCCAGGTTGGGATAGGCTCTTCGTACTCGCCGGCGACTGCGGCCTCGACCCACTTGCCGTCTTCTCTGCGCCAGCGCAGTTCGCCCGCTTCCTTGTACACCACGTGCGTGGGGTAGCCCTGTTCCACCCAGGCGGCGATGGTGTCGTCCCAGGGCGAGTCCATCAATCCGACCCGTTCGGCAATCTTACCACGCAGTAAATTGTCAACGATCTCGCGCGATGTCGTGGTCATAACAATTTTCTCCTATCTGTTTTATCGTAGAGGCAGGCGACGGCCGGTGGCGCTGCGGTGGGCATAGCCGAAGTCGCGCAGGCCGTCCAGTTGCTCTGCGTCGAACACCGGCCCATCCTGGCAGACCAGGTAACCGTCCAGCGCGCACTGCCCACAGATGCCAAAGCCGCACTTCATATACCGTTCCAGGCTCAACTGGCCGGGGATGGCGTGCTCGCAGCACAGGCGGTGGATGGCGACGAGCATGGGTTCGGGGCCGCAGGCGTAGATGGCGAATGGCGATTTACCGATTTGCTGATTTGCTGATTTGCCGAGGTGGGAGATGGCGTCGACGACGTAGCCGCGGTGGCCGAGGGAGCCGTCGTCGGTGGCGAGGAGGAGGTCCACGCCGAGCGCGCGGAACTGCTCAACGTACGGCAGGTCAAGCGCCGTGCGAGCGCCAAGGGCGACGGTCGTGGGGACGTGGCGTTCGACGGCGCGGGTGGCCAGGAAGTAGAGCGGCCCCACGCCGCTCCCCCCGCTCACGAGCAGCGCGGGCTGGTCTTGGCGCAGCGAGAAGCCGCGTCCATAGGGGCCGCGCCAGCCCAGCCGGTCGCCGACCTTGCGCCCGTATAGCGCGGTGGTGAAGGACCCCACACGGGCGACGGTCAGCGTGAGTGGGGCAGGGCAGGCGATGGACATGGGTTTCTCGTCCACGCCCGGCAGCCAGAGCATGACGAACTGTCCCGGCTCGACCCGGGGTATCTCGGCGTCCAGGACGAAGGTGCGGATAGAGCGGGTCTCGTCCCGGATGTCAAGGATGCGGACGGTCTGTGGCAAGGTCACGCCGTGGCCCCTCCCTCGCTGATGCGGCGGGAAGTGTACCACAGGAGATAAGTTCTGAAAAGTCTTATAGACTCTCTCCCCCGTTTGACTTCCACGCAGAGTGCACTATACTTATCCGGCAACCCAGGCTGGGCAATCTGCGTAGTCACATACAAAGGAGGGTAAAGATGTGGAAAAGCACGTCACCGTCGTAGGAGCGCTTCACATCGGGCTTGGCGTTCTGGGCGTTCTGGCTGCACTTATCGTCCTGGTCGCCACGATTGTCCCCGGCGTCCTCGTCCTTTCTATCGAGAGAGAAGAACTGCCGCTGGCCATCCTGGCTACCGTCGGCTGCGGCGTCGCGCTGCTCCTGATCGTCACCTTCGTCCCCGCCATCGTCGGCGGCATCGGGCTGCTGAAGTTCAGGTCCTGGGCGCGCTACCTGGTCCTGATCCTCGCCGTGTTCGACCTGTTCAACGTCCCCATCGGCACCGTCGTGGGCATCTACACCTTCTGGGTCCTCATCCAGGACGAGACCGTCCGGCTGTTCGCCCCCGCGCCTGGCCAGTAGCAACCTCCAGACTTCGGAGGTCTCAAAGACCTCCAAAGTCCGATTGGTATGGGAGGCACCATGGTCGCTTTCACTGCTTTTAGTTTTATATCGCGCTGGTTCCCCGTCTTTGCGCTGCCCGTGCTGATTCTAAACCTTTTCATCTTCAGACTCCGCATCAAAAGGCGCGTGACGGAACACCCCGCGTTGGCAGAAGGTTACCGCAAATTCCTGTGGGGCTTCCTGATCTGTACCGGCCTCCCCTGGCTCGTGTTGATCGTCGGAGCGCTGAATGGATCATGAGCCTTCTCTTTCACAGGGCAGTTTCTTAGCATGTTGATCCGTGTACCAGACCATGGAAGAGAAGCCTATCCCCGCAGCCGCCGATGCCGCCGGCCCTGCCCGCCTGTTCAACCTGGCCGGCCTGACGCTCGGCAAATACCGCCTGGTCGAGAAACTGGGCCAGGGCGGCATGGCGCAGGTCTACAAGGCCTACCAGCCTGACCTGGACCGCTACGTCGCCGTCAAAGTCCTGCACCCTCACCTGACCGCCGACGAGGACTTTGCCGCTCGCTTCCGGCGCGAGGCCCGCGCCGTCGCCACACTTGAGCACGCCCACATCGTCCGCATCTACGACTTCGACACCGAAGACGGCCTGGCCTTCCTGGTCATGGAATACCTGGAAGGCACCAGCCTCAAGTCCCTCCTGCGCGATCTGGACCGCCAGGGCCAGCGGATGCCGCTGGACGAAGTGGGCCGCATCGTCGGTGCACTCGCCGATGCACTGGAACACGCCCACCGCCAGGGACTCGTCCACCGCGACGTCAAGCCGTCCAACGTGCTCATCACTGCCGACGGACGCCCCGTCCTGACCGACTTTGGCATCGCCCGCATCGTAGACGTGACGACCATCACCGAGAGCGGCGGCTCGCTTGGCACCCCGGCCTACATGTCGCCCGAGCAGGGCAAGGGTGAGCCCGGCGACGCCCGCTCCGACGTCTATGCGCTGGGCGTACTCCTGTACCAACTCTGCACCGGCTCCCTCCCCTTCGACGCCGACACCCCCTACGCCGTCATCCTCAAGCACATCACTGCCCCCCTCCCTGCGCCCCGCTCCCTGCGCCCAGACCTCCCCGAACCGCTCGAGCGGGTGATCCTCAAGGCTATGGCCAAGCACCCCGGCGACCGCTTCCAGAGCGCGGGCGAGATGGGCCACGCCCTCCACGCGGCCCTCGCCCCGCACCCGGCTCCGCCCCCCTCTGCCCGCCGCCGCGCCCTCCTCCCCTACCTCGCCTGGATTGTGGCTGCTATCGTTCTGCTCAGGGGCCTGGCCATCCTCGCCCGCCCCTGGCGTTTGTTCGGCCTCCTGGTCCCCTCCACTTCTACCCCCGCCCTGGAAGGAGGCCGTGCCACGCTCGTCATCGCCGGGCCGGACGCCGTGGACGACACCTGGCTCGACCCCGATCTGCCTGACGAGGCCTGGCACGAGGCCGACCTGGTGCACTTGCAAGGCCCGCTCACGCCCGACCGGCTCCTGGTCCGCTTCGACCTTGCGGATCTGCCCGCCGATGCGACCGTCGTTTCGGCCACGCTTGTGCTGCGGGTGCAACTGTGGGGCGACCAGTCCCTCCCCGGCGCGGCCGTCGCCTACCGGGTGCTGACCCCCTGGGAGCCGGGCGCGGCGACCTACAACGCGCCGTGGAGTGCGCCCGGCCTGGCCGCCGGCATAGATTACGACCCCACGCCGCTCGACCTGGCCCCCGTGCCCGACGCAGGGCAGTTGGCGCTGGACGTGAGCCAGGCACTGGCCGCCTGGCGCGAGCGTGGCCAGCCCAACTGTGGCCTGGTCGTGATGATGTCGGAAGACAGCCACAACATGGCCCACCACTGGGTGTACATGAGCGAGCAGCCCGACCCGGCCGACCGCCCCACCCTCCAGATCGTCTACGAGACAGCCCCGTGACAGAGGATGTGCCCTACCTGGTAGATGCCGCCGGGCGGCAGTTTCCGCTGGCCGGCCCGGTCAGCACGCTCGGGCGCTCCCCCAATTGTGACGTCTTCGTCCCCGACCGGCGCGCCTCCCGCCGCCACGCCGAGATCCGCTGGGACGGCGAGACAAGCACGCTGCACGACCTGGGCAGCACCAACGGCACCTCGCTCAACGGCCGCCGCATCGCCGCCCCCCAGGCCTTGCGCGACGGCGACGAGGTCGCCATCGCCAGTGCCGTCTTCACCTTCCACGACCCCGAGGCCACCCTGCGCGTGGCCGAATTTCCCCGCCTGGTCGTGGACCCAGCCAACGGCGCAGTCTGGGTCAACCGGACTCCCATCTCCTTCTCCGCCAAAGAGCAGGTCCTGTTCGACCTGCTCTACCGCAACGCTGGCCGCGTCTGCTCCAAGCAGGAGATCGCCGAAGCCGTCTGGCCCGAGTACCGGGCCGAAGTCGGCGACTACCAGATCGAGAGCCTGGTCAAGCGGCTGCGCGAAAAACTGGAGCCTGACCCGCGCCACCCCGTGCTCATCCTCACCGCGCGCGGCCGCGGCTACACCCTCTCCCGCTGAAACCTACGTAGGGCAAGATGCCATCTTGTCCCCTATTTTTGTTGGCTAACTGTTGGCTACAAGTCAGGCAACCGGTCGCCGCATGGATCATACTAGGAGCAGCACGTATTCCCAAAGTGAAGGAGGATGCGATGAAAATGAAACTACTGCTTGCTGTTGCTCTAGGATTGGCCCTGCTGGCGATCACGTCCGCTGTGGCCCTCTCCTGGTCGGACGTAGACCCGACCAGTGGCTTCGGCCCTGACTTCATGGTCTCGCTGCCGCTGGACGACCAGTCCGCGCCAGCCGTGGCCTACAACTCGACGGACCAGCAATTCTTCGTAGTCTGGCAGGACGGGCGCGGGAACGAATGGGACATCTATGCCCAAATCGTGCTCACGACTGGCGTTCCCATCACCAACAACATCGTCGTGCGAGATGAGGCTAACAAATTGATGGACCCTGCCGTCGCTCACAGCACTATCAGCGATACCTACCTGGTGGTGTGGAACGACCAGAACGCAGGAGATATCGAAGCGCGGATAGTGAACGCTGACGATGGCAGCCTGGGCGCTCTCTTCGACGTTGAGGTGATGACGAGCACCCATCCGGCTGTTGCCTATAACTCCACTGCCAATCAATACCTGGTCGTCTATGCCCGTGAGATCGCGGCGAACAATCGGGACATCTACGGCCGTCTGGTTAGGCCCGATGGTACGTTCGGTGGTCCAGCCTTTGTCATCTGCGACGATGCCAACGACCAGGACAAGCCAGACGTGGTCCACAATGCGACTGCCAACGAGTACCTGGTGGTCTGGCACGATGGGCGCGGTACTGGTTGGGACATCTACGGCCGGCGGGTGACCGCCGCTGGGGTAGCGACCGGGACGGAGATACCGATTTCTACCGCCGCCAATGACCAGACTGACCCCGCTGTGGCCTGGAATGGTGCCGCCGGGTATCTCGTGGTCTGGCAAGATAGCCGCAACAGTACCACCGACACCGACATTTATGCCCGGCGCATAGATCAAGGTGGCAACCCGCAGCCCAATGAGATCCGCCTCTCCCCTGCTGGCGCCCAACAAGCGCCGGACGTCGCCTATACCTCCGGCGTCAACCCGTGGCTGGTGATTTGGGAGGACTGCCGCAACCAGGCTTCCAGCGGGATTGACGTCTATGGCCAGCGGCTGCCACTCACCGGGGCCCCGGCCGGGCAGGGTAACTTTGTCATCTACGATGGTCCCAACGACCAGAAGCACGCAGCGCTCGCTGCGACAGGGGCGGGGCCCGCATACCTGGTCGTGTGGGAAGACCAGCGCAGTGGCGACGGGCTCGAGGTCGTCGGGCAAGGTATCAGTATGGCCCCGGGTGGGCTCAACCGATACGACCTCAACGTCTCCGCGCCGTTGGGCAGCCAGGAGAACCCCCGCGTGGCCTACAACCCCAACGCGCAGCAATTCTTCGTCGTCTGGCAGGATGGACGCCAAAACCGCGCAAATGAGTGGGACATCTACGGCCAGATCGTCCTCACCAGCGGCATCCCAATCACCGACAACATCGTCGTGCAGAACGAGGAGCACGCGCTGATGGAACCTGCCGTTGCTTACAGCACGATCAGCAACACCTACCTGGTAGTATGGGACGACCAGTACGGAGGTGACGTCGAGAGTCGAGTCGTCAGGGCTGACGGCACTCTCGGCACCGCCCAGGACGTCTTCGGTGGGGCCATCACCGTCACCCAGCCGGCCATCGCCTACAACTCGGCCGCCAACGAATACCTGGTCGTCTTCGCCTACCGCGCCTCGGCCACCAACCAGGACATCTACGGCCAGCGCGTGGCCCCCAGCGGGACGCTGAATGGCACGGCGTTCCCGATCTGCAACGATGCCACCAACCAGTCCAACCCCGACGTAGTCTACAATGCTGCAGACGACGAGTACCTGGTGGTCTGGTACGACGAGCGCAACGGCGGCTCCAAACCCTGGGACATCTATGGCCAGCGCGTGACCGCCAGCGGGACCGTGACTGTCACTGGGGACCCCATTATGATTTCCATTGCTACTGGTGACCAGTACGATCCCTCGGTGACTTGGAACAGCGACGACGACGAGTACCTGGTGGTGTGGCGGGACGGGAGAAACTTTGGCACCAACGGCTACGACATCTACGGCCAACGGATAGACGCGGATGGTATACCGCGGGGAGAAGTGCCCATTGTCACCACCAACGGCACCCAGACCGCCCCCCACGCCAACTACATTGTCACCCTGAAGCGCTACTTTGTCACTTGGGCCGACGACCGCAACGCCGTGCCCCCCACATGGGACATCTACGGCCAGAACGTGAACCCCGACGGCAGCCTGAACGGGGGCCTCGTGCAGTTCTTCGCCTTCTCCGACGACCAACAGCGGCCCGACGGCGACTTTAGCCCAGAGGCCAACCGGGGGTTGACGATGTGGCAGGACAGGCGCAACGGGACGACCTACAAGATCTACGGCCGCATCAAAGCGCCGCGCTTCCCTGTCTACCTCCCGCTGGTGCTCAGGAATACCCAGTAGGATTTCGTTGAGGAACCCGGGCAATGACCCCACGACCGCCCCGACCCAATAGCCGGGGCGGTTCGCGTTGCCTGATCTGGAGGCGACAGAGACCGGTCGGATGCCCCGCTTCAGCGGGGGTTTCCTGGCTCAAGCCAGGCGTCCGGCCCCCATAAATGGCGTCCTGGTGGGATATCCGGCTTGTCGGCCCTTCGGGGCGGTTTTGCGTAGTGACCCCGCCGGGTGATGGCGCAACGGGGCCAGCCTCAGGAGGCTGGCCCCGTTCGACATTACGATGCGGTTGTCGGAAGCCGCGCCTGGCCGGGCCAGCGGGCTTTTAACCAAAACGCTGGACCAGGATCTCCTCCAGCGTCGGCCGGCCGATGACCTGTAGTTCGTAGCGCACCCGATCCATCGGATGACGGACGTGGATCACCCGCCGCAAGTCAATCGGCGTGGCCACCAGGACCAGATCGCACTCGGCGGCATTGATGGTCTCTTCCAGGTCGCGCACCTGTTCGTCCCCGTACCCCATCGCGGGCAGGAGCGGGCCGGTGCGGGGGTATTTGGCATACGTGGCGGCGATGGAACGGACGGCGTAGGGACGCGGGTCCACCAACTCTGCCGCGCCGAACCGCCGCGCTGCCACTACGCCGGCACCGTAGGCCATCTCCCCGTGTGTTAGCGTGGGGCCATCCTCGACGACCAGCACGCGCTTACCCCGGATCGCTTCTGGGGCCTCGACGAAGATCGGTGAGGCCGCTTCCACCACAACGGCCTGCGGGTTCACGGTGTGGATGTTCTCGCGTACCTGGGCCACTCCTTCGGGGCTGGCCGTGTCCACTTTGTTGATGACTGCGACGTCCGCCATGCGCAGGTTGGTCTCACCGGGATGGTAGCGCAGTTCGTGGCCGGCCCGCAGAGGGTCCGCGACGACGATGTGCAGATTGGGCCGATAGAAAGGCAGGTCGTTGTTTCCCCCATCCCAGACCACCACGTCTGCCTCCTCCTCCGCCTGGCGCAGGATGCGCTCGTAGTCCACGCCGGCGTAGACCACCACACCCCGGTCAATGTGCGGTTCGTACTCCTCCCGCTCTTCGATCGTGCACTTGTGGCGCTCCAGGTCCTCGTAGGTGGCAAAGCGCTGCACGGCCTGGGCCGCCAGGTCGCCGTAAGGCATGGGGTGGCGGACGGCGACGACCTGTTTGCCCATCTGCTGGAGTACGCCGCAGACGTGGCGGGTGGTCTGGCTCTTGCCGGAGCCGGTACGCACGGCACAGACCGCCACGACCGGCCGGCGGCTTTCCAGCATGGTCGAGTGTGCGCCCATCAGCCGGAAATCGGCTCCTACCGCCAGCACCTGGGAGGCTTTGTGCATGACGCACTCGTGGGAGATGTCGGAGTAGGCGAAGACGACCTGGTCTACCTGGTGCTGCCGGATCAGGTCGCTTAACTCCGCCTCGGGGTAGATGGGGATGCCCTGCGGGTACAGGCCGCCGGCCAGTTCTGGCGGGTAGCGGCGCCCCTCGATGTTGGGAATCTGGGTAGCAGTGAAGGCGACCACCTGGTGGTCTGGGTTGCCGCGGAAGTAGACGTTAAAGTTGTGAAAGTCGCGCCCGGCGGCACCCATGATGATGGTGCGCTTTCGACTCATTCTGCTATATTCTCCTCCACAGGAACAACAGCACTGCCGTTCTCCTTGCTGCGCACCAGGAAGAACCACAGCAACAGGGGGACAACCCAGACCAGAAAGCCCAGGCAGATAACAGGGATACCGGCGCGATAGTCAACCTCAAGCGTACGACCCTGGTCTGCCACTGTGTAAATGCCAATGGCGCAGCAGAATATTGAGCAGCAGAGAGTAAGCGCTGCTACGACAATGGTGATGATTATGCCTGTTTGCTTTGTCATCTGATTTTCTCCTTTCTTGTATCTTATGCGAGTGGATAAGCGGTTACGCCAAACGTGCCAGCAGGATGCCTAACTCGTACAGTACCAGGAAAGGCACCATGACCAGCAGCATATTGACCGGGTCGGTGGTGGGAGTGATGATGGCCGCCCCGACCGCCGCACCGATGATGACGATGCGCCGTGCTTTCGCGAACCCCTGGGGCGTGACGACGCCCAACTTGGCCAGGAAGAACATCACCAGCGGCGTCTCGAAGACGAGGCCCGCCCACAGCACCACGTTGCTGACGAAGGAAATGTAACGATCGATGGAGTAGCGCTGTTCGACGATGCCGAACAGAAAACCCTGCAAGAAAGGCAGCGCGGCGGGCAGCAAGACCAGCGCCGCGAAGACCACGCCGGTGGCAAAACTCAGCGAAGCGGCCGGTGCGCCGATCAGGACGTAGCGCTGTTCGAGGGGCTGCAGGCCCGGACGTACAAACTGGAACACTTGATACAAGATGACCGGCATGGCGATTACGACACCGACGACGATGGCAACCTTGAAGAAGACCGCCGGGGCTTCGGTGGGCGATATGGCCAGCGGCACCTGGTCGCCGAGGGGGGCCACCAGCAGTTTGAGGACGGGGGTACTGAAGAATGTACCCGCGACCACGCCGAGGACCAGCGCGATGACCGCTTTGAACAGGCGCTGGCGCAGCTCATCCAGGTGTTCGAGCAGCGCCATCTCAGTTTGAGCACCCTTCTCTGCCCGTTTCTTCATCCTGCTACCTCGCGTTCACCCTTCACAATGCCCTCGACACCCTCGACGATCTCTTTCACCGCCTGACGTGTCTCGCGTTCAACGGCTTGCAGGTCACTCTTGATGCCGGTAGTAGCCTCCCGTTCGTCTTTGCTGACGCCCTCCAGAACCTGGCGTATCTCCTGGTGGGTAGCCTGAATCTCGTCCGGGGTCCTGGCAGTTTCCAGCCCGCTCCCGGTGACGCCCTCCAGCGCCTGACGCGCCTCTTGCTCGGCAGTGTGAAGCTCTGTCTGGAGGGTACCGAGAAATTCTCCCGAGATCTTGCGCATTTGACTGGTGACCCGTCCGATCGTGCGGGCGAGTTCCACCATGCGCTTGGGCCCGACCAGCAGAATGGCGAGGATGAGGATGACAGTTAACTCCAGGGGACCGACATTCAGAAAATTCACTGCTTTTCTCTATTTACGTCTGCGACAGCCTGCGCGATGGCCTGTTTGTGTTCGACCAATGTGCCCAGCACGCCGTTTACGAAGCGCGGGGCGCTGTCGGAGCCGAAAGCCTTGGCCAGTTCGACGGCTTCGTTGATGGCCACTTTGACGGGTGTCTGGCCGTCTATGGCAAACTCGAAGATGGCGATACGCAGGATGTTGCGGTCAATGTAGGCCATCTGTTCCATGGGCCACTCAGGAGCATAGCGGTGGATGAAGACGTCGAGCACTGTCCGATACTTGAGCACGCCATCCACCAGATGCTGGCTGAAATCTGCGGCGTCCTGGGACAACCGGATAGCAGCCAGGCGCTGTTCCAGTACGACGAGGGGAGCGTGATGTGTGCAGTCAATCTCGTACAATGCCTGTAACGCTACGACGCGAGCCTGGTGGCGGGCTCCCACGTTTGTGTGCCTCCGATCGCAGGTTGGTCACGCCCCCTCAGCGGGATAGGCCACGTCCTCGATGTGCACGTCAACAGACTGGACTTCCATGCCAACCATGTCCTGGATCGCCCGGGTGACCTCAGCCTGGATTTGGCGGCCGGTGCTGAGCATGTTGGCATGTGGCTCCGTCACGACGTACAGTTTCACGCGCACACTGTGGCCGATCACTTCAATCTCCACCCCATGGTGGCGCAATAAACGCCGCATGCCGGGGGGTGAGATCATGCGAGCCACGCCGGGTACAGCCAAAGTCGTGAGACGAGCGATGGTCTCCAATACTTCCGGTGCAATGGTGATTTTGCCGATCTCGGGTTGCGCTTCCATCCTACTCTTTTTCGATCTCAATGACCTGAACACCGCGATATGTGCCACAGCCCAGGCATACCTGATGGGGCCGTACAGGTGCGCCACACTGTGGACAGGTCACCAATCGCATGGTCTTCAATTTCCAATGGCTGCGCCGGTTTCCCCGACGGCTTCTCGATATTCTACGCTTGGGTAATGCACCCATGGCTTATTTGTACTCCTTTACGTTGATTCGTTACATCCTGTGGGATGCAAAGAATGTATTATAGAGGCGAGTGGTGAACCTGTCAAGGCGAGACCTCGTGTTCTTCCTCGACCGGTGGTTTATTGTCGCTTTTCCCCTGTTCGGCCTGGATCGTACGGATACCATTTTCGATCACCGTCAGCGTCCGCTTCAGTTCCTGTTCCAGCCGGCAGAGAACGTCGAAGGCGTACTGGTCGGCCCCGGCACGGATGGATTCGGCGCCCCGTTCGGCCTGCTTCCGGATCGTGGCCGCCCGTTCCTCAGCAGACCTGGCGATCGTGTGCTCGGCTGTGAGTTGGGCCGCTTCGCTGCGTGCCAGCGCGATGATGCGTTCCGCCTCTTCGTGGGCCTGGGCGATGGTACGATCTTTCTCCCGGATGATCCGTTCGGCGCGCCGCACTTCGTCGGGGATGGAGATGCGCATCTGGTCGAGCAGCGGCCAGATACGGCGTTCGTCCACCCAGCGAAGTCCGCTGAAGGGCAACCGTTTGCTCCCTTTGACGACTTCTTCCAGACGGTCTACCAGGTATAAGATGTCCATATCGGCCTCCGACGTTCAGTCGCGCAGCGAGACAAGTGGTACCAGTTCGTGGTTCTGGTCCCGTTCACGCCGCTTCTCTGCCAGTGCGGTCGCCACGTGAGGAGGTACCATACCGCTTACGTCGCCGTTCAGCAATGCAATCTCCTTGACGATGCTGGAACTCAGGAAGGCGTGCGCCTGGCGCGTCAGCAGACACACGAAGTCGAGTTCCGGCGCCAGTTGAACGGTCGTGAGCGCCATCTGGTACTCCAGTTCGAAGTCAGAGATGACCCGCAGCCCACGCACGATCGCACGTGCGCCAATCCTGCGTGCGAATTCCACCGTCAGTCCACCATAAGGGACGACGCGCAAGTTGGGCATGTTGGCCAGAGCCTGGCGCGCCAGCGCGACCCGTTCCTCGACGGTGAACAGCACACTCTTCGCCGGCCGGTCGTAGACGGCGACTACCAGCTCGTCAAAGATGCCGGCTGCACGAATGGCGATGTCCATGTGTCCAAAGTGGATCGGGTCAAAGGTGCCGGGATAGAGCGCGATGTGAGTCAACTGACTTCTCCTTTCCCTTCCCAGAACTGCACCACCCGGCGGGCCAACAGCCGATTGTCCGGGTCAGCCAGTTCTGGATCGGTTTCAAAAAAGCGATAGGCAGCCTCGCGGGCGGCCTGCACGAGCCGCAAGTCGGTCACACTGGCCAGTTTGAGGTCTGGGAAGCCTGACTGGCGGGTGCCCAGGAACTCCCCCGGTCCACGCAGTTCCAGGTCCTTCTGGGCCAAGGCGAAACCGTCGTTGGTCGCCTCGACTGCCTGCAAGCGTTCCTGTGCTTCAGGAGAGGCGGAGTCGGAGACCAGCAGGCAATATGAGGCCTGCTCTCCCCGGCCCACACGGCCCCGGAATTGGTGGAGTTGGGCCAGGCCGAAGCGGTCGGCCCCTTCGATGAGCATGACCGTGGCATTAGGTACGTCAATCCCAACTTCGACGACGGCGGTGGCGACCAGGATATCCAGTTCTCCCTGGGCAAAGCGGGCCATGGTGGTTTCTTTTTCCTCACCTTTCATGCGCCCATGCAGCAGGCCCAGTCGCAGGTCGGGAAAGATGTGCGCTTGAAGGTGCTTGTATTCTTCGACGGCCGCCTTGGCCTCGACTTTCTCTGACTCTTCGACCAACGGGCAGATGATGAACGCCTGGCGACCTTTTTCGATCTGGCTGCGCACGAAAGTGTACGCCCGTTCCCGCTCGGCAGGCAGAATCAAGCGGGTCGTGACCGGTTGGCGTCCTGGCGGCATCTCGTCAATGACCGAGACGTCCAGGTGGCCCCAGACTGTCAATTCCAGGGAGCGTGGAATGGGCGTGGCGGTCATGACCAGCAGGTGGGGGCTGTACCCTTTCTGCCGCAGCGCCGTGCGCTGGTGCACGCCGAAGCGATGCTGCTCGTCAACCACCGCCAAAGCCAGATCCTGAAACTGCACGCCCTCCTGGATCAGCGCGTGGGTGCCCACGATCATATTCACGCTACCATCAGCCAACCCGGCATAAATTTCTTCGCGTGCGTGCCCGGTGACGCCTCCGGTGAGAAGGCGGAGCGTGAGCGGATGGTCTGACCAATGTACAGAAAGGCGGGTCAGGGTATGGTAGTGCTGCTCGGCGAGGATTTCGGTAGGAGCCATCAGTGCTGCTTGAGCGCCAGCGGCCACCGTCAGCGCCATTGCCAGCGCCGCTACGGCCGTCTTGCCCGAGCCCACGTCTCCCTGCAGAAGCCGGTTCATCGGCCGGTCCGAACGCATGTCGGCTACGATCTCCTGGAGTGCTTGCTGCTGGGCGCCAGTCAGTTCAAACGGCAGGCCACGGATGAAATCACCTAGCGCTGCATCGTCCAGCGGCAGCGGCCTTCCTGGTACCGAACGCCACAGGTGGCGCTGGCGCAGCAGGCCGATCTGGAGCACGAACAACTCGTCGAAGGCAAGCCGGTAGCGGGCTTGCCCCAGCAATTCCTTATTATCCGGAAAGTGGGCCTGGACGATGGCAATTTCCAAATCGAGCAAGTCCGCTTCGCGACGCACCGAAGCGGGCAGATGGTCGGGCAGCCGCTTCGACCAGTACTCCGCGGTACGTTTCATCAGGCGACGCAGCCACCTGGCGTTGACGCCGGCGGTGAGAGGATAAACCGGCACCAGGCGAGCGGTGTGCAACAGGTCCTCTGTCAATGGTTCCCACTCGGGCGAGTTGAAGCACAGTCGCCCCAGGTATTCGTCTACTTTGCCACTGATCACGATCTGTTGGCCGCGCTTGATCTGGTTGGCCAGGTAGGGCTGATTGAACCACGTGGCCTCGATGAGGCCGGTGCCGTCGGAGAGGGTGGCCTTGAAGAGGGTCCTACCGCCCCGGGTATCGCGCACTCCCGCATCCCAGACCTGGGCAACGATGGTGACCTCTTCGCCGTATTCGATCCGGTTGATGGGCTTGAGTTGCGAGTAATCGTCGTGGCGGCGGGGAAAAAAGTAGAGCATGTCGCGGATGGTATGGATACCCAACCTGGCCAACCGCCTGGCCTGCCCCGGGCCCACTCCTTGCAGGGCAGTGACTGGGGAGTCGAGGCCGGTGCGTGGGGAGACAGGTGCAGGTGGAATGGGGGCTGGCGTGGTCTGAGGGAGCACAGGTGTGGCCGGGGTCGGTCCAGTCTCAGCAGGTGCAGGTGGAGTGGAAAGCGCCCCTTCTCTCTGAGAAGGGGGAGCCTGAATCATTTCCAGCAATGCTGCCACCGCCTCCTGGCGAGCAGCAACGTCGGGGAGGCCCTTGTACACACGCAACCGATTGGCCACTTCCTGGACCCAACTGGCCGCCTCCGGTCCAAAGGCGGCTCCGGCCTCGCGCAACCAGGTGTCGGCGTAGCGGGCCAGGCCACCGAAGACGGCCCGGTCCTGGCATTTTTCCGCTTCCAGGTGGAGAATCTTGGTCAGTTTCTGAATGGGTGTTGTCATATCTACCTGGCGATCACGGTGGCCACGCCCAGCCCTCGCGGACCTACGTGGGCGCCGATGATGGTAGTGACTGCGACGGTAAGCATTTGCCCAGGTGGACATAGATCAGCCAGACGCTCACGGAATTCTTCTACCTCAGGAGTGCAGGTATGGAGGATAGCCAGTCGCTCCAACGGTCCCAGCGCACGCGTGAGCTCGATCAACCGCTCGATGGCCCGGCGCCTCGTGCGGGCCTGCCCTACGCTTCTGACCTTGCCCAAGACCACGTCCATGATCGGCTTGATACGCAGGATCTGTGCGGCCTTTGCCTGTGCCCAACTTACCCGTCCACTGCGACGCAGGTATTCCAACGTATCGAGCATTGCGTACACGCGTACACGGCTCTTCATGTCCTCAATTAGTGCCAGGATCTCCTGGGCACTCTTGCCGCTTGCGGCTGCTTCGGCGGCCGTGATCGCCATCCAGCCGAGGCCCATCGTGACCTGTCCCGAGTCTACAACGTGTATTTTCAGTTCCGGCACTTCCTGTGCGCCCAGGTGAGCAACGTTGTACATCCCGCTCAGGGTGGTCGAGAGCACGATGGCGATCACCTCGTCTGTCTCGCCGATCAGGCTGCGATACGCCCTGGCGAATTCATGGGCCGGTGGCACGGCAGTGGTCGGCACGACCGGCATGGCAGGCAGTTGGGCGTAGAATTCCTCCCGGCTGATGCCCGCAGCAAAGGGGTCGTCCCGATAGCTACGGTTGCCGATCTGGATGTATGCTGGCAAGACGGTGATATGCAACCGTGCCGCTACTTCAGGGGGCACGTCGGACGTGCTATCGGTGACGATGCGCACCTGGCTCATCGCGGCAGGGTCTCCTTGTCTGTACTCTCATACACTACCAAACCGATTCCATCCGGCCCGATGTGAGAAGCCAGCAACGGGCCGTAGAGTATAATGGGAAACTCGTGGTCTGGTGCAACAAGTGACAGGCGTTCCTGCAACATCTTGGTTTCCTCTGTGGGGTAGAGTGTACTCTGCAGGATAGCCATCTTCTCGACGTTGGAGAACTCGCCGGCGAACTCGGCCAGTTTGTCTATTGCCCGTTCACGACTGCGGACTTTTTCCATCGGGATGATCTTGCCTTCCTCAAGTGCCAGGAAGGGCTTGATGCCCAACATGGTGCCCAGGATGGCCTGGGCCGGGCTGATAAGATGGCTATGCTCCAGATAATCCAGCGTATCGGTAACAAGCACGATGTAGATACGTCGCATGAGTCCCCGGATCCGGCGCATGATCTCGCTCAGTGGGACGGACTCGTTGGCCAACTGGGCCGCTTCTCGTATCAGGATGTCCAGGCCCAGCGAGAGCGTCTCTGAATCCATCACCACGATGTCACAGCGGCCCCGGAATTCGTTGGCCGCCCTCTGCGCTTCACGACAGATGAGGCTGAGGCTGGCCGAGGAGTGGAGCGAGATGATCTGGTCAGTACGGCGCGTCAGACGGCTGTATAGACGCCGGAACTGCTCGGCCGTCGGGCCGACGATACCAGGCCGGATGCGATCACGGGCCATGCGAAGCAGCAACTCCTCGTGATCCAGTTCTGCGCCATCCTGGTAGTCTTGGCCATCAATGCGAACCGTCAGAGACACGACGGTGATGTCAAGTTGTTTAGCAATAACTGGCTCGATAGTTGCTGCGCTGTCGGTAACGATGTGGACTCTGGACACGGGACCTCCAAAAGCATCATTCCACGGACAGGACGTAAAGGTAATGGGGCTGTCCACCAGCGACAACTTCGACCTCCTGGTCAGGCCATTCCTGCTGCAGAAGGTCAGCCAGCGCGTTGGCGTCGCTTTCACTGACAGTGTCGCCATAGTACAGGGTAATAATCTCACGTTGAGTTTGATTCATCTCCTTGAGCAAGGCACACACGACTTGCTCGACGGTCGTGCCGGTCACTTTCAGTTCTCCGTCGTGCAGGCCAATGATCTGCCCATCAGCAATCTCCAGGCCATTGATCGTCGCCGAGCGGGTTGCGGTGGTGACCTCGCCCGTCTCGATTTCCTCCATTGCCTCCGCCATGGCAGCCACGTTGGTCTCGAAATCAGCCTGATAGTTGACCGCCAACAAGGCCGCGATGCCCTGTGGGATGGAGCGAGTGGGGACAACGGCTACAGGCTTGGTGCTGAGCGCACGGGCCTGTTCAGCCGTTGGGATGACGTTACCGTTATTGGGTAGCAGGATTGCCTGCTTGGCCGGTAGTTTCTCGATGGCATCCAGCAAGTCCTGGGTACTGGGGTTCATCGTCTGTCCGCCATGCACGATCGCGCCCACGCCCAGGCTCTGGAAGACGCGGGCCAGCCCATCGCCCAGGACAACGGCGATGACACCGATTTCCTGGGAGATCTGAGACGAGGTAGAGCGTGACAACTCGCTATTGACGATGAAGTCTTTGTACTGGGCCTGCATGTCTTCCACCACAACGTCGCGCAGCGAACCCAGGCTGGCACCGTAACTGAGCGGAACACCAGGGTCAGATACGTGGACGTGTACCTTGACCGTGTCGGGGGTGCCCACGATGAGCGGACATTCACCCATCTCTACGATTTTCTGGCGGATGGCATCCATGTCCAACTCTTGTCCGAGGATCAGGAATTGGACGTCGTATCCGTAGCCGATTTCGCCAGGCTCCAATCCTGTCGTGATCAGATCCACAGATTGGACCAGTTGTCCGTCTTCGGCGACTTGTTCTCCTCGCATATAGCGCAACATGCCCTCCAAAATGACGAATAGTCCCTGTCCACCAGCATCCACCACCCCAGCCTCTGCGAGCACGGGGAGCAGGGAAGGGGTAAGCATAACCGCTTCGTGGGCGGCAAACACCATGTGTTCCAGGATGCGCACCAGGTCCTCGGTCTCTTCCACGGCCCGGGTCGCCGCGTCGGCAATGGCACGCGCCACGGTGAGGATGGTGCCCTCGACGGGCTTGACCACACCCTTGTAGGCAGTCGTAGTCGCCTCCCGACAGGCGGCAGCCAGGTCCTGAGCGCGATAGACCTCCTTCCCATCCAGGCTCCGCGCAAACCCACGCCAGATCTGGGAGAGAATAACGCCCGAGTTGCCCCGGGCGCCCATCAGTGCGCCGTGAGCCATCTGGTGGACAATTCGTCCTACGCTGCGCTCTGGAGAATCTTTGATCTCGGTCCAGGCAGATTGCATCGTCAGTACCATGTTGGTCCCGGTGTCACCGTCAGGGACCGGGTACACATTCAGCGCATTGATCACAGCCTGGTGACGTTGGAGCCAGGCCAATGCGGCTTCCATCAACTGCTTGAAACCCTGACCGTCGGTACTCAGATGCGGAGAAATCCGCACGGCTTTGGATACTGTCTCGTCCGTCAAACTGCTGATTCCTCTCAGTCCGTGTCGCTGACGCGCAGCCCTTCGACGTGAACGTTCACCTCGGTGACGGGGATGCCCAGGGCCCGTTCGACGCTAAACTTGACAACATTCATAACACTGAGAGCCACGGCAGCGATGCGGGTGCCGTACTCGATAATCACATACACGTCAATGATGATCCGCCCGTCCTCGATACGCACCTCAATGCCGCGTTTGCTGTCACGGGAGAGGACGTTGACGATGCCAGCGGCCAGGCCCTTAGCGGCGGTCCCTACGACGCCGTAACAGGTCAGCACGGCCTCGTTGGCGATGCTGGCGATGGCCGTGGGCGAGACTTCGATCCGACCCCAATACTGGACTTCTGGCATCCTTCCTCCTCTAGTCCGCTGGTTGCATGAAAGGCCACCCTGTGGTATGATACAGGCCATTACTACAATCAATTCCGAGGTGATACGCATGGCGAAATGTGAAATGTGTGGCAAGAGCGTTCAGTTTGGACATAATATCAGCCACTCCAAGCGAGCGACCCGCCGTCCGTTCAGACCCAACATTCAGCGCGTGCGGGTGGAGATCAACGGTCGGATGCGCCGGACGCATCTGTGTACTCGCTGTCTGCGGACGTTGAGCAAGACTCGTTAGACCTCTTCCTGACCCTTTCCCTGCGCAGATGTAGGACAAGATGTGATCTTGTCCACCTGCAGTGGCCCCCCTACGACTGGGGGCTTCTTTTTTGCCTGCTCCGAAGATGTAGGACAAGATGCTATCTTGTCCGCCTGTGTGCGTTGCCCTCTCAGGGCAGCCTCACGGATGACCTCAATCGCCGCAGCAACTCCCTCCGGTGCACCGAAGATGGCCGTCCCGGCGACCAGCACGTTCGCTCCGGCAGCCACGACCTGCTCTACTGTCTGCGGTCCAATGCCACCATCCACCTCTAACTCCGCCTGGCTTCCAGCGCGCTCCAACATCTCCCGCACCTGGGCGATCTTGTGCAGCGTATGCTCGATGAAAGACTGCCCACCGAAGCCCGGGCTGACCGTCATCACCAACACCAGGTCCACATCGTTCAGAACCTCGCTGATCGCAACGGCTGGTGTGGCCGGATTCAAGGAGACACCAGGACGCACACCCAGGTCTCGGATCTGCTGCAGAGCGCGATGCAGGTGCGGTGTGGCTTCGACGTGGACGGTGAGTCCGTCGGCGCCGGCCTCGGCGAACGCAGGTATATGGCGCAGCGGGTCACTGATCATCAGATGCACGTCGAGCGGCAGACGTGTGACCCGTCGCAAGGCCTGCACGACCGGCGGCCCAACGGTGATATTCGGCACAAAGTGACCATCCATTACGTCCACGTGGATGTAGTCCGCACCAGCCGCCTCGGCGCTTTGGACTGCCTCGGCCAGGCGAGCAAAATCGGCCGCGAGTATGGAAGGAGCGATTTTGACACCGTAAGCCATTAGACGCATATCATACAACGGAATGCTCAGAAAATCAAGGAGTTGGAGTAAGTTGGTCAGTTGGCTGGTTGGCTCCCCGGCCAGTTGCGCTGCCGCAACTGGCCACAGCCGGCCTGGATGTCCACCCCCCGGCGCACGCGCAGCGTGTAGGGGACGTGGTTCCGTTCCAGTGCTGCGGTGAAGGCGGCGATCCGAGCGCGAGAGGAAGGCCGCCCCTCGTAGGTCGAAGTGGGGTTGAGGGGAATAAGGTTGACGTGGGCCAACAGCCCTTTGAGACGGGCAGCCAGTGCCTGGGCCTGCTCCGGCGTATCGTTCACCCCCTCGATGAGGGCCCACTCGAAACTGATCCGCCGTCCAGTGCGTTCAACGTAGTTGTAGCAGGTTTCGAAGAGGGTGTCGAGTCCATAGCGGCGGTTGATCGGGACCAGTTGGTCGCGCAATGGGTCAGTGGCGGCGTGCAGAGAGACGGCGAGCGTGATTTGCAAGCCTTCTTTCGCCAGGCGCTGGATACCCGGCACGATCCCCACGGTGGAAAGGGTGACGTGCCGCTGCCCCAGGTTAAACGCCTGAGGATCAACCAGACGGTGGATAGCGGCCAGCGAGGCCTCGTAGTTGAGCAGTGGCTCTCCCATGCCCATCAGCACCACGTTGGTCAAAGGCTCGCCTGCGTCGCGGAGGACGCGGGCGAAGTGGAGCACCTGGGCAACGATTTCACCGCTGGTCAGGTGGCGGCGGAAGCCCATCTGTCCGGTGGCACAGAAGGCGCACCCGATAGCACAGCCGACCTGGGTAGAGATGCAGGCAGTACGGCGACGTTCGTAGCGCATCAGCACCGTCTCGATCGTCTCGCCATCCTGCAGGCGGAGCAGGTCCTTGTGCGTCTCTCCGTCGGCCGACCGGACGGTGTTCACAACCTGCGGTACGCCGATGGTCGTCTCGGCTGCCAGTCTTTCGCGCAAAGGTCGGGGCAGGTTGGCCATCTGGTCGAAGTCGGTTGCCAGGTGAACGTAGAGCCATTCCCACAGTTGCCGGGCACGATAGACTGGCTCACCCCAGTCCGCCAGGAGGGATTGGAGGGTGGGGAAATCGAAGTCGTAGAGGCGAATGGTGAATGGCGAATCGTGAATGATAGGCTGGGTCACGAATGGCCTTCCTCAGAGGCACCAGAGATGCACCAGATTCCCGATGTCCGCGCATACCAGGTCCGGTTTGACCGGCGAGGCAGCCCAATCTGCCTCGGTGGAGATGCCGGAGAGGACGAGTATGGTCGTCAGGCCGGCCTGCACACCGCCAATGATGTCAGTATCGAGCCGGTCTCCCACGACAGCGGCCGTCTCGGGACGCGCGCCCATCCGCCGCAGCGCCTCCTGGTACATCCAGGGGTCTGGCTTGCCGACGACGACAGGCCGGGCGCCCGTGGTAGCCTGCAGTGCTGCCAGTTGAGCGCCGTTACCTGGTACAGGCCCGCGCTCGGTGAGGTAGTTGACGTCCGGGTTGGTGCCGATGAAGCCAGCCCCGGCGTGGATGAGGAGTGCGGCCGTGGCCAGTTTATCCCACGTCAGTTGCCGGTCCCAGCCGACGACGACGTAGGCGGCCTCCTCGCCGGTCAGCAGAAAGCCCTGCTGCTCCAGCGCCTGCCGTATCCCCTCTTCACCGATGGCGTAGACGCGAGTACCCGGCGGGGCGATGGTCGCCAGATAGGCAGCCGCAGTCTGGGCGGAGGTCAGGATACACTCGGGAGACACCTGGACACCGAAGCGGGCCAGTTTGGCGGCGTACTGCTCCGGCAGCCGGCTGGCGTTGTTGGTGGCCAGGATGAAGCCCACGCTACGCTCGCACAGAAAGGCAAAGAACTCCCGCAAGCCCGGCATGGGCTCGTCGCCGCGCCACAGTACGCCGTCCATGTCTACGATGAGGTGGGTGATGGGTTGGAGGATGGAGAAGGGAGAATGGAGGATGGAGGGTGGAGAATGGAGAATGGAGAATGAAGGTTGGGGGTTGGAGATTGAGCGCAGGCGCTCGTAGTCGGCGGGGGTGTCTATGTCAGCCAGCATATCTGGGTCGGTGACCTCGACGGTGGCGAGTTCCGCTGTGTGGCGAGCGATCAGGCTCCGTCCACCTTCGTCACCGCTGACAGCAGCCAATTCCGGAAAGAGATGCCGGGCGAATAAGGCCGGAGTTCCAGGTTGGCCAGCGTGAGTGGGACGGACGGCGGGAGCGCCGGTTTCCTCCAGGCGGGCGACCAGCGCTCGCAGCAGGTCGGGCGTGATCAACGGCTGATCGCAATGCAGAAAGATCGCTGCCGCTGTCTCGGGTGGGAGTGCAGCCAGCCCTGCCTGTACCGAGGTGCTCAACCCCTCTTTCCAGCGCCAGTTCATCACGGTCTGGATGGGGCGCGTACCCAGCGCGGCGCGGGCAGCCTCGGCCTGAGAGCCCAGCACGACGATCACCGGTGCCAATCCTGCCCCCAGTGCCACGTCGGCGACATGCGCTACGAGCGGCACACCGTCCCAATCGAGCAGTTGCTTGGATTGGCCAAAGCGGGTGGAGGCACCCGCGGCCAGGATGATAGCAGCAACTTGTTTCATTCGGAACCTTTAGCGGCAATCTTTAGGAGGATGCCATCCCACGCTGACCCAATACTGCCTGGCTTCAACGATAAAAGCATTGTTCATGCGTAGAGCCGCAACAGTAGCACGGCCACAGTCCGTCTTTCCGATGACGTGGGTGCCGTTGGAACTCCACGAGAAATGGTCAGTCCAGATTTGTATGCGTGGGTTGAAAAGTGGTGTTATCTTGCCAGTAAGTGGATCAGGTGCATGCGTCTGGCTTCCTTTGTAGATGTTGCATAAGGCGCATGCCAGCCACAGATTCTCTCGTTCAGAAGAGCCGCCGGCTGCTAACGGGACAATATGCTCAATGTGCAGATGCGTGCCACTGTATTTCTCAGTCGTCAGGCAATAGCCGCAACGGTGCCTGGCATCTTTGGCTACCTGCTGTCGTAAGCCATCAGGAATGGATAGACGCTTGTTCATGAGCTCACGACGGTTCCGAAAGAGGATGCCCGCGTTCGCTTAGCAGAGCATAAGCCCGTGCTTTGCGCAGCAATATACGGCCGTATTCTACACGTAGGTTCTCAAGTTCGGCCGCTTCATCTGCTGTCAGAGAGCGTATACTCTGTGTGTCCAGCAGAATGTCGAGTTGTTCCTGCTGCTGTGTTGGCATTGTGCTCTGGGCTATTTCCCACAGGGCATCATCGCTCAAGGTACCAAGTGCGTCCACCTCTGCGCGGATCCCGGCTGGCACCTCATCCAACGGTGGCAGGGCTGTATCCAGCGTTCTGATCAGCGTTTCCTCAAGCGGCTGCTGGAGTACGCTTGCGGCATGGCTGGCACGCCGGTAGAGTGGACTGGGTAACTGGAGAACTACTCTTTGAACAGTCATCGTGGCCTCCTGACAGCGTTCTCAACGCCCAGTGTAACACGGAACGAGGCCGCCGTCAAATGTCGGGGCTTGCCTTCATACGGCCCTCGGTTATAATGCATCCGTCAATACAAGGAGGCTACGATGAAACTCTCGGTCATTGTGCCAGTCTACAACGAGAGCGGGACCATCGCCGAAATCGTGCGGCGCGTGCGGGCAGTGCAGTTGGCGGTGCCGGTGGGCTACGGCCCCAACAATGGCACCATCGTCGAGTTCGAGCGGGAAATCGTGATTGTGGACGACGGCTCGACGGACGGCACGCGGGAGGTTCTGCGTACGCTGGAGGGCGTTCCAGACGTGGTCATCGTCTTCCACGAGCACAATCAGGGCAAGGGCGCGGCAGTGCGGAGCGGGCTCCTGTGCGCCAGCGGCGACATCGTGGTGATCCAGGATGCCGACCTGGAGTACGACCCCCGCGACTATCCGGCTCTCCTGAAACCCATCGTCGAGGGCTGTGCTCAGGTAGTTTATGGCTCGCGCTTTCGCGGTGGGCCGACCAAGACGATGTTCTTCTGGCACATGGTCGGCAACAATTTTCTCACGTTGGTGACCAATATCCTGTATAACACGATCCTCAGCGACATGGAGACTGGCTATAAAGCCTTCACTCGCGAGGTGGCTACACAACTCGACCTGCGGGCACCCGGTTGGGGCTTTGACCCTGAGATCACAGCCCAAATCCTCAAGCGCGGCGACCGGATCTACGAAGTGCCGATCTCCTACACCGGGCGAGAATTTGAGGAGGGTAAGAAGATCAGTTGGCGTGACGGCCTGACTGTGCTATGGACACTGCTCAAGTGTCGCCTGACACGGTGAAATCTCGCCATTGGGGTTGGGATTGGGGTTGGGAGCGCTGGGGGCTGGTAGCGCTCCTGGTGCTGGCGTGGGCGCTGCGGCTGCCACCGATGCTGGACAACCGCTTCCACGCCGACGAGGCGCTGTACGGCTACTGGGGACTCCTGATCGGGCGAGGACGGGACCCGTGGCTGGCGACGGTGCCAGTCTACAAGCCACCGGTGTTGCCCTACCTGGTGGCTGGAGCACAGGCACTCTTTGGCAACTCTGAGTTTGCCGTGCGGCTGCCAGGACTGACGGCAGGTCTGCTGACGATCCCACTGGCCGCTATGCTGTCCCGCGCGCTGTATGGCGAGCGCTGGGCAGCCATAGGAGCGGCCACCGGACTGGCTCTCTCGCCCTTTGCGATTCTTTTCTCTGCCACTGCCTTCGCCGACCTGCCGATGGTAGCACTAGGACTGGGGGGCTGTGTGGCGGCGGCCCGTGGCCGGCCGGGCTGGGCGGGGGTGCTGGCCGGGCTGGCATGCGCAACGAAGCAGAGCGGGGTAGTGTGGTTGCTGTTGGTGGCGCTGGTCCAAATTGCAAATTGCAGATCGCAGATCGCAGATCGCAGATTGCAAATCGCAAGTCCGCAAATCCGCAAATCCGCAAATCACCATTCGCCATTCGCCATTCGCCATTCGCCATTCGTCCATTCGTCCATTCGTAGATTCGTAGATTCGTATATTCGCCACTCGCCATTCGCCGTTCGTTTCGTTGTTGGTTTCTTACTGGTCGCTGGGCTGGTGTTTGCTTGGGATGCGGTACGGGTGGCACAGGGGGCGGAGAGTTTCTGGCGCATGGGCGTCACCGGCTACGGGGGACTGCGCCTCATCTGGCCGCAGGAACTGTGGACGCGACTACGCGGATGGATTGGGCTGGCGCGTTACTTTTTCGTCTCGCCTGTCGTCAACGGCGCATTGCCGGTGGGCCTGTCCCTGCTGGTGTGGAACGCCACCAGTCGCCACCGCTATACACGGGTGGCATTTGTAGACCTGTCCCTCATTTCCTTTTCCCTCATTTACCTCCTTCTCCACTGGTTGTGGGCCTTCCCCGTCTGGGACCGCTATCTACTGCCATTGGTGCCCGTGCTGGCCATCCTCCTGGGCCGCATCCTGTCCCTCCTCGCCTCCCACCTGGCAAATCGGCAAATCGGCAAATCAGCAAATCGGCAAACCGCCCATTCGTCCATTCGTAGATTCGTAAATTCGCAGATTCGCCATTCGCCATTCGTCATTGTTCATTGTTCATTGTTCATTCTCCTCCTGCTCCCCGCCTGGAACGCCGTCCACAGCCGCTACCCGGTTGGCGGCGACCACGGCGCCTACGATGGCATTGATGGAGTGGTTGCATTCCTGCGCACGTTACCCGAGGGGACGGTGGTCTACCAGCACTGGTTGGGCTGGCACTATAACGACTATCTGTTCGATGCGCCGGTCTACCTGGCCTATTGGCCAACGCCGGCATGGTTGGCGCAAGACGTGCGGGCTTTTGGTACAAGAGAGTCGCGCTACATAGTGTTCCCATCCTGGGAATCGTCCGCGCGGGTAGGGCAGGCGCTGGCCGGTGTAGGGTATGAATTGGCGTCCGTGCTGACGACGACCCGCCGCGACGGCACGCGCTCGTTCACCGTATATCACATCCAGCCATTTTCAGACCCATGACGCAATCTACCCGTCACCAGCCTACCGGTTCCCAATCTGCCGATCTAGCGGTCCTTGATTTTCTCCGTGACCTGCTGGCCATCGTCCTGCTGTGGGCGCTGGTGTTGGTTTTCTGCTGGAGGATCGCACTGGCGGGGCGGGTGCTGGCCGGCGGTGACATCTTTACCTACTTCTACCCTTACTGGGCAGAGGCGACGCGAGCGATACAGGCCGGACGGTTGCCACTCTGGAATCCGTACCTCTTTTTGGGAGCGCCGTTCCTGGCCAACAGCCAGGTGGGGGTCTTCTATCCGCTCAATTGGCCACTGTGGCTCCTCCTGCCAGCCCATCAGTCAGTCCACCTGACAATCGTGCTGCACATGTGCCTGGCGGCGCTCAATGCGTATCTGTGGGGACGTGCCTCGTTGCGGCTGGGACGGCTCGGTGCATGGACCGTTGGAGCAACCTTTGCGTTGGGAGGATACCTGGGCGCCCAGGTAGAACACGTGAATCAGTTGCAGGGGCTGGCATGGGTGCCGCTGATGCTGCTGTTGTACGACAAAGGTGCAAATCGCAAATCGCAAATTGCACGGCGCATGGGCGGTTTTGTGGGTCTCGCGGTTGTGATAGGGTTGGTATTCCTGGCGGGGCACACGCAGACGGCGTTCATCTCGTTGGTGGGACTGGCGGCTTATGGGCTTGGGCCGACGCTGTGGGTATCCTTGCGAAGGTCAGGCCACAACCCTGCGCAAGGATGGCCGTTGATGCAGCGTGCGGCGACCCTGGCAGGCGCGGCAGGCCTGGGGATGGCATTGGCAGCGGTGCAACTCGTCCCTACGTGGGAACTCTCCCGCCTGTCCATACGCGCTGCGGGGCTGCCGTTTGCGGATCGGGTTTCGTTCTCCCTCTCGCCGTTCTACCTGGCGCGCGCCTTACTGCCCGGCTTTGCTGATCCCGTGCCTCCTGCACACATCGAGCACGTCGCTTACGTCGGCGTCGCTGGCCTGGCCCTCGCCGCAGTTGCCATCTGCAAATCGCAAATCGCAAATCAGCAAATCAGCAAATCAGCAAATCTCCAATCGCCATTCGCCATTCGTCATTCGTCATTCGCTGTTTTCCTTCTCGTCATCCTGGGCCTTTTCTTCTCACTCGGTCTCTATAATCCGATCTATCTCCTCCTGGCCCGCTTTGTCCCTGGCTTTGCCCACTTCCGCGTGCCGGCTCGTTGGCTGGCACTTACTGTGATAGGCCTGGCAGCGCTGGCAGGCTGGGGTGGAGAGGCCTTGTATCACCGTCGCGCGCGAATGGAGCGGCGTGTAATCTTGTTCTTCGCGGTTGCGCTCGTCGTGCTGGCGGGATGGGCGGTGGTGGGGGTGCGCATCGGTGAGGGGGGGCGCGTGTCGTGGTTGACCATCGCGGGCTGGGCAGCAGGGGGTACCCTGGTGCTGGGACTACTGCTGGCGACCACACGCGCGCCGCGCCTGGCAACGGTGGGCCTGCTGGTGTTATTGGTCGCCGAACTCTTTGTGGCAGGCCTCACACTGCCTTACAGCCGGGCGACTGCGCCCCAGGCGTTCACCAGTTTGCGCCCGGCTATCGCCCACCTGCTCGCCTCCTCTTCTCCCCCCTCCCCCAGGGGGGAGGGGGCACATCCACCCGCTCGTTTCATCAGCCTGTCTGACATCACCTTCGACCCCGGTGACCTGCCCGAGATCAGGATCATCTACGGGCCACAACTTTCGGCGGCTGCGCTCTATGATGCTGTGATCGCTGCCAAGCACAAGGAAGTGCTCAGTCCCAACCTGTCGCTGGCCTTCGGCATCCCTGCGGTAGATGGCTACGACGGCGGCGTGCTGCCGCTGGCACGTTACGTCACACTGCAGCGCCTGATCCTGCCCGAGGATCAGGTCTCCATAGATGGCCGCTTGCGTGAGAACCTGACGACGATTCCCGATGGACGCTGGTTGAACTTGTTCAATGTCCGACACGTCATCACCGACAAGCTCCACGACGCCTGGCTGGACGGCGTGTTCTACGATCTCCAGATGGGGGCACAATTGGGGTGCGGAGAAGCGGCTGAAGTCGCACACGTGCCATACTTTGAAGCGACGGCGCTGGGGATCGTCTCCTACCTGCGCGGGGCAGCGACTTTGCCCAGCGGGACAGTTGTCGGTATCGTCGAAGTGAGCCTGGGAGAAGGGCTCACGCGCACCTTCGAGTTGCGGGCGGGCCAACACACGGCTGAGGGGGTGTACGGCCCAGGCGTGGCCCACGCGCCAGGCCCGCTCGGTGGTCACTTCTGGCCAGGGCAAGCGGAGGGGAACGACTACGTGGCGCGACTGCGCTGGCAAGAGCCGGGCGCACCCACCACGGTCGTCGTGCGAGCGACGCTGCCGGAGGGAGAACTGGTCGTACGTGGGGTGAGCCTGATAGACGAGCGCACGGGCAGTTTTCAGGCGCTGGTGCTATCCGATCGGGGCCGTTTCCGGCTGGCTCACTCTGGCGACGTCAAGGTCTACGAGAACCTGGACGTACTGGAGCGAGCGTTTCTCGTCTATAGGAGGGTGGTGGCCGACGACGATGGAACGACGTTGGCGTTGATGCGAGACGCGGCGTTCGATCCGGCGGTGGAGGTCATCCTGAGCAAGAACGAAGGAATGGTGGTGGCCGGCCACGCGGGCGCTGGGCCAATTCAGGAACAGCCACCGCAAACCGTCGAGTTCGCCCGTGTGGTCCATTACGCGCCGGAACGCGTCAAAATCGAAGTAACTACTCAGATACCAGCCTACCTGGTCTTGACCGATGCCTGGTACCCCGGCTGGGAAGCGACGGTGGACGGCGAGCCAGTGCCAGTGTATCGGGCTGACCTGTTCTTCCGTGCGGTCGCCGTGCGCGCCGGGGACCACCGCGTCGTTTTCGCCTTCCGCCCGGTGAGCCTGCGCATTGGAGCGGGGTTAAGCCTGGCGGGGCTGGCAGGCCTGATGGTCGTGGCTGCGCTTGCGTTGTCCAAAGGCCGACGCAATGTTATAATGGGTGGTGTGGTTACAGAGAACTCACAGGAGGGCAAACAATGAATGTGGTGAACCGTGTGGTGCTGGTGATTCTGCTCCTGGCCGCCATCCCACTATGTACGATCCTGGTGGTGTGGCCGGTGCCCGTGTTGGAGGCAGCCGGAGTACAGTTGGCGGCACTGGTGGCTTTCCTCAACAGCCTGCAGTGGTACGTGCGCGCGCTCTTGGGCATCCTGTTCGCCCTGACGCTGAATATCATCTTCATCTTGTTCCTGGTGCTTGAGTTGCGCCGGCCCACTCCGAAGGCGATCCGCGTCGAAAAGGCCACGGGCGGGGAGGTGCTGGTGGGCGTTCGCTCTATCGCCGACGGCCTGAGGTACGAGATAGACCAATTGTCCAGCGTCCTGCGTTCCAGGTCGAAAATATCGGCCCGGCGCGGTGGCGTCGTCGTCGAATTGGACGTGGAGATGGCGGCCGGGATCGACGTGCCGGAAAAGGCAGAACAGATCGTCGAGACGGCCCGGCGAGTGGTGGAGGAGAGGATGGGGCTTAAACTGGCCCGTCCTCCCAGGGTCAACCTGCGTACGGTGTCCTATCCCAGCACGCCAAGAGTTCCGGCCAGACCGCGAGAAGGATGGCCGGCTGTGCCAGAGCGCCAGCCGCTATCCGAGACGCCGGAGACGGAGAGCTGACGGGTCCTTTGAAGACCCGTCAGGTTAAGAGAAGGAGAGGCCGATGCGCATCAAACAATCGCTGTGTTACCCAATGTTCGATCTCAAGGGCATGAGCCTCGGCGAGCTGTTCAGGATTGGTGCCGAGATCGGTTACACTGCCGTCGAGCTATGGCAGCGTGGGGATGATTTCGAGGAAATCGTGGCGCTGGCCAAAAAGCACGGTCTGGTCGTCGCCAGTATGTGCGGACACGCTTCACTGTCGGACGGATTGAACAAGCGCTCAAACCACGAGCGGATCGAGGACGAACTCAAGACCTCCATAGACATCGCCGCCAGGCACGGCATCCCAGGGGTGATTTGTTTCAGCGGCAACCGGCAGCCGTATCAGGCGGAACTGGAGGCCATCGAGGCCGTCGCCGATGGTTTGCGGCGCGTCGCTCCCTACGCCGAGCGAAAGGGGGTCAACCTGAACCTGGAGTTGCTGAACTCCAAGGTTGACCATGCGGGTTACCAGTGTGACCACACCGCCTGGGGTGCAGCCGTCTGCGGACGGGTCAACAGTCCCCGCGTGAAACTGCTGTACGACATTTATCACATGCAGATCATGGAAGGCGACGTGATTCGCACGATGCGGGACAACATCAAGTGGATCGGCCATTTCCACACGGCCGGCAACCCCGGACGCAACGACATGGACGACACGCAGGAATTGAACTATGCCGGCATCTGCAAAGCGATCGCTGAAACAGGCTACGATCTGTACGTGGGTCACGAGTTCGCATCCAGGGGTGATCTGATCGAGGCATTGCGGCGGACGTTTGCGCTGTGCGACCAGGGCTGACCGGCCTGGCCAGATAAGATGAAGGAGAGGGCCGGACGTCTCGCTTCAGCGAGGGTTTCCCGGCTGAAGCCGGGCGTCCCAACGGTTGGGTGGTAAGATCGGCTGAAGCCAATGAGTTGGAGGAGAGGGCCGGACGCCTCGCTTCAGCGAGGGTTTCCCGGCTGAAGCCGGGCGTCCCAACGGTTGGGTGGTAAGGTGGAAAAGGAAGGACACGTCTCGGGAAACGGTGCACTGAGCCTGGTAGGACAGGTGGAGTCCTTGCTCTTTGTAGCCGATGCTCCGGTCTCGGCCAATCGCCTGGCCGAGGCATTGGAGGTCACACCTGGGCAGGTAGAGCAGGCACTGGCCGAACTGGAGGCTGCCTACGCCGGGCGTGGCCTGCGTTTGCAGCGGGCTGGCAACCGCATACAACTCGTTTCTGCGCCGGAGGCCGCCTCCCACGTCGAACGCTTCCTGGGCCTCGAGGCGCGCACGAGCCTATCGCAGGCCGCACTAGAGACACTGGCGATCATCGCCTATCGCCAGCCGGTCACCCGTCCCCAGGTCGAGGCCATCCGGGGCGTGAACTCCGACAGCGTGCTGCGCACGCTGTTGAGCGTTGGGTTGATTGAAGAAGTAGGACGAGCGCCAGGTGTGGGCCGCCCCATTCTTTACGGCGTCACCTTCGAATTCCTGCAGCATTTCGGGCTGCGCAGCCTGGACGAGTTGCCGCCGCTAGAGCAGTTGCCGGTCACTGAAGAGGTTTAATGGGCAAGTACCTCCGGAAACCGCCGTTCTGGGTCGGCGCCTCCCTGGTGGGGTTGGGGGGAATGCTGTTGTGCCTGGTCGCACCGTCGTTACCTGCCGGGGCACAAGATTACCGCACGTGGCAGGTGTGGCCCGACCGCAGCCTGGGGGTCAGCTCTGGATTGTTGGAAGGGGCGACGGTGCGCGACGCCGCGCAGGTATTTCCCTTCGGCGTTTGTCGTACCTCCGGCGACGTCGTATACGCGCGCACCTACCTGCACTTCCCGCTCGACGTATTCCCGCCGGGCAGCGAAGTCTTGCACGCCACGCTGCACGTGTACGTAGACAGCAGTTCGGACACAGGAGAGGCGAGGCTAGGAGCCTACCGCGTGCTCGAGCCGTGGGGGGAGGGAAATCGGACCGAAGATGCGGCGGCCTGGCCCGCGCTGCTTACTTCGCCCATCGCGGTCACGGCAGCCCGTTTCGACGTGACGACGTCAGTGCTGCCCGTGCCCAAAGCGGTAGCCGCTGCCATCTCTAACCGCGCTGCTACGTTCCTTACCTCGCCGTTGCTCACTCCCACGCCGACAGAGACGCCCAGGCCGACGGCCACACCGGACTTGACGGCCATACCCACCAGGGAACTCACGCCGTCCCCTCCTGTCTCGCCGTTGCCCACGCCAACCCCTTCCTCACCGGGCGCCGGGCCGAGTGTGCCGCTCGGGCAGGTGGCGGGGGGCTGGCTCACGTGGGACGTGACGGCGCTGCTGCGGGCCTGGATGGCAGGAGAGGTACCTGACGACGGGCTGGCGCTGGCCGCCGGGCCTGAACCCAACGCCGACCCGGAGACAGCGGGAGGACTACTCGTCGCGCGCCAATTCACCGCCGACGATCCCGGTACGCGGCCCTATCTCATCGTCGAGTTCGAGGTGCGTCCGGTCACACCGACCCCGGTACCGGTCCTGCCCTCCGCCGGGAGTCCCATGGGATGGACAGCCGCAGGATTGCTGCTGATCGGGGTAGTATTGCTGATCCTGGGACCGCTCGTACAACGTAAATTCTAACAAATATCTCACTTCCTTTTAACGTTGTATGGACAGAAGTGTGTTATAGTATAGCCGTAACCTCCCATTAACGAAACTGCAACGGTATCTCAATTCTTTTTGTCGGTTATTATAGTAAGATTAGGGCAGTCTGAACACCCCAAAAGCGCACGTCCAGGCTTAGGTGATCCGATGGGCACCCACCAGATCCATCGGAATGGACTGCATGAGCATGAGGTATGAGACACTGATCGGTAAGATACTGGGCAAATACCGCATTGTCGCTCATTTGGGGAGCGGTGGTATGGCCGAAGTTTACAAGGCCTACCATCCAGGCCTCGATCGCTACGTTGCCATCAAGGTGTTGCATTCCTTCCTGGCCAACGAAGAGGACTTTCTGGCACGCTTTCAGCGCGAGGCCAGGGTCGTCGCCACGTTTCGCCATCCCAACATCGTCCACGTCTACGACTTCGACTCCGACACAGAGAACCACTGCTACTACATGGTGATGGAGTTCATCGAAGGCTCCACGTTGAAGACGCGCCTGCAAGAGCTGGCCCAGGAAGAGCAGGTGTTGCCCTTGGATGAGGCGCTTCGCATCGCCATCGCCGTCACCAGCGCACTGGACTACGCCCACCAACACGGGATGGTGCATCGCGACATCAAGCCTGCCAACATCATGTTCACGCAAGATGGGCAGGTTGTCCTCACCGACTTTGGCATCGCCAGGATGGTGAATACCACCACCATGACGGCCAGTGGTGCCATGGTCGGGACGCCGGCGTATATGGCCCCCGAGCAGGGAAGCCGGACCGGGGACGAGCGATCTGACCTCTACTCGCTGGGCGTGGTGCTGTACCAATTGGTCACCGGGACGCTGCCATTCGAGGCTGACACGCCTCTAGGGGTCGTTCTCAAGCACATGAATGCCCCTCTGACACCGCCAATCACACTCAACCCCACCCTGCCCCCAGCCGTCGAGGCAGTGATCATGCGGGCAATGGCCAAGGATCCCGACAATCGTTATCAAACTGCCAGGGAACTTGCCGCCGATCTGGAAAGGTGTGCGGCTGGCGAACCTGTGGAGCCCATCCCGCCAGAAATCGCGATGGCGCCAGCGACATCTGGGACTATGGCTGGCACGCCCGCACAGGGCCAGGTGAGGCAATCGGAGTGGCCTACGCTGCCCAGTTCCTCAGTCACACCTCCTCCCCAGCCAGCCGCCAGGGCCCGTCCCAAATGGAGATGGATCGCACTGGGGGCCGCGGTGCTGGCGCTGATCCTCTTGTGCAGCGCTGCACTCTTGACTACAGAGACGCCAAGCCGTTTGCTTACCGCACTGCTTGCGCAAACGGCGACGTCGACGCCCGGTGCAGTGGGGACACCTACGCATACCCCTACGCCTGACCTGACCGCCACGTACAACATCAATGCGACCCAATTTGCTGTCTGGATGGTTACCTACGTCGCGACGACAGGCGTGACACCCACGCCGTCGCCCACTTCCAGCCCTACCCCTGACCTGACCGCGACCGCTATGGCAGCCTGCGTGTTCGATATGGAAGTCACCCGTGACCAGCCGGTCTGGCCGAGTGTACTGATGCCAGGACAGCAGTTCGTCAAGCGGTGGACGATCAAGAACACAGGCACGTGCGTCTGGCCAGATGGCGTCCAACTGGTATGCACGTCCGGCGATGAACTGACCGTCATCAATGAGCCAGAGCTCGAGCCACTCCTGCCTGAAGGGACCGCCGAGGTCAAGATCACACTGCGAGCACCGGTGGCTTACAACAGGTATACCAACACGTGGCAGCTACAAGATGGAGCAGGGAACCCGATCGGGGAAGAACTGAAAATCAGGTACTATGTAGGTCCGACGCCGACGCCGACGCCAACGGCGACGCCGACGAGCACGGCCACGCCAGCGTTCACGCCGACGCCAGCGGAACCCCTTCATTTTTCAGTGCCCATTGTGGTAAAGTGGCATAACACTCCCGACGGCAAGTGGTGGGCGCAGATCGGCCTGACGGCTTGGGGCGGCAGTGGCAACTATCGCTACTACCTGAACGGCATCAGCGCTGAGACCAAGTTTTTCAACGGCACGTATGAGATCGAGGCGCAACGGTGCAAAAGTTGGTGGGGTACCGTGATCGTCGTATCGGGCAACGAAGTGGCAAGGTGGGAAGGCCAGATTTTCTACCCCGACCCCAGCGATTGTCAATAACCAGTTGAAGTTCAGACCTCGGGGGTCTCCCCAAGACCTCCGAGGTCTTTTTTACTATACGACGATGGCGACGACCAGCCAGGCCGCCAACGCGGCGAAGAGAAGCGCCGTTCCCAGTTTCACCGTCGCCGCGCGACGGCGCAGGAAGAGGCCCAGTTGCAGCGAGGTCGTGCCAAAGTAGGTCAGTCCGAACACGACCACCAGCGGCAGGATGAACATCAGGTTGTATAGCAGCAGGAACAGCGCCGCGCGGGCCTGTAACTGGGGCACACTCATCACAAAGATAATCGTCGGCAGGTAAACCTGGCCCGTGCAGGCCAGTTCCAGGAGCGAGATGGCCGCGCCGGTCGGCAGGGCGACGAGCGCAAAGGCACTCACACCGCTGGCACGCCGGATCACGGCGTGGATGCGCCGACGTAGCCCTTCAGGCATCGCCAGCGTCATATCCTCAATCTGGCCCCGCCGCGCCTTGAAGTAGTCCAGCAGACTGAAGACCGCCAGCAGGCCGCACAAGAGCGCCGTCAGTCCATAGATCCACCGCCCCAACGTCGTCAGAAACGGCAGCGCACTCAACAACCGCCACAGCCCAAGGCCTACGAGTGTGTAGGTCAGGAACACACCCAAAGTGAAGGCAATACCTACGGCCAGCACGGCCAACCCTCTCCGCCCCAGGAACGCCAGGTAGGAGACGAAGAAGATCAGAGTGGCAAAAGCACAGGGGTTAAGACCATCCACCAGACCAGCGAGGACGACGGTGAAGACGCCGAAGGACTTGAAACGCTCGACGATGCTCTGCTCGGCCTCCTGGGGATCAAAATCAGCCCACGCGCGCTCCGCACCGGTGGAAGTGTACTTTTCAGCCAATGCCAGCACGGCCTCGGGCGTGACGTCGGTGCCGATCAGGTAGTCCTGGCCAATGAACAGCACCGGGGTCACCAGGCGCTGCTTCTCTGGCACGCCGAAGCGAGCGCCTAACCACTCGAGCAGCGCAGCATTTTCTCGGAGGTTGTATTCCTCGATCATCAACTGCGGGTACTTGCTTTTGACGTACCGTATGTCATATTCGGCGCGGCTACATTCCTGGCAGCCCACTTCGTAAAAGTAAGCCCCCCAGATCGGCGCCGGTTCCTTACAGACGGCCGTATCTTCTGGGCCGCAGGGTTCCAACTCGACGCCCGGGTCGAAGCCAGGACTCAGTCCACCTCCTCCGCCTTCAACGGGGACGTTCTCGAGGCCGGGGATGGCAGGCCAGGCGGTGCCACCCGCTCCCAGGCAGGTATCGAGCAGGCAGGGCAACTGCTGACGAATCTCGTCCTCGCCGATGAGCACCTGGTTGTCCATGATCAACGTCGGCAGTCCACGCCTTTCCGGGGACACGCCGAACATCTTCTCAGCCTGAATCAGCATCTCATAGTTGGCCGGGTCCGAGATTTCGAGCGTTTTGATCTGCAGTTGATCGCCATATTGGTCCTGCAGCGGCATCAGCACGTCGTTGATGACGGCGATGCAATGGGCACAGTCCTTTGCGGTGAAGAAGACGATGCGTACGACCGGCCCTTCCTCGGCCTGGGCGGTAGCGCTGCCCCAGGCAAGGGCCAGCGTCAGAAGTAACAAGGCAATCCCCAACCGGTATCTCAAGTGCATGTGGTCTCTCCTCATGGCATCTTGTGTTGGCTTGTCTGACAAGATGGACAAGATGGCATCTTGTCGTACATGATGGACAAGATGGCATCTTGTCCTACATGTGTGGCGGGGTATTATGCCACAATTCGGAGAGTTGACAACCCTGCCCTCATCTGAGCATCCCACGGATGATGACGTCCACGGCGTCCGCCTCATCCAGGCCGCGCGCCATGAGCGTCTCCAGTTCCTGCCGGTTGACGCTGCCAATGGCCGCCTCGTGCGTCACCCGTGCCTGATCGTCGCGCACGACGACGACCGGCACGTTGCGCGCCACCGCTTTCCCGCGCACGATTTCGGTGCAGTCCATGTGTCCCACCGCGCCGGGCGCATTCCCTTCGGCGGTGGTGTACACTTCGCTGATCGCCCGGTCGCGCACGGCCGCCCGCGTCCTGGTCAGGCCACGCGCTCCCTCACCGTTGAGCCGGATCACTTCGTTGACCTTGATTTTGTCGTCAGCCGATCCATAGGCTTTGGCGACCAACTCGACCACACCGCCGGCCGCCACGTCCACCTCGAACTGGATCTCCAACCGCCCCACCCGACCGTGCACCAGGCTGAACTCAGACTCCAACCGCCCTCCCTCATCCACCTGCGCGTGCGTGACAGGCAGCACGACGATGCCGCCCTGGAGACCGTGATAATGGCCTTCGCTGTAGCGCATCGTCGCGCCCGGCCCGACGTGAATGTGCGCGTCCATCACGTGTTCGAGATCCACCGCGTTGGGGAACGTACAATGAGCCAAAAAACCAACTTCTGCGCCCTGGCCGATCTCAAACTCGGAGATGATCTCCTGCCGGCCCTCGGTGGGGATCATGCCGAAGCATAGATGGACCGGATACTCTACGTGGGTGCCCGGGGCGACGGCAATGTGGGCAGCAACACCGTGCTCCAGTTCCTCGGCCTCGATGTGCACACCCTCGACCAGGTTGACGGCCAGCACGCGGTTAGCGCTGATGACGGCGCTGGCGACGCGCGGCGTCCGCAAGGCATCCGGTTTACCGCCCGCCTGTTCGTAAGCCTTCAGGATCGCCTCGAACTCGCGGGCCCAGGCCGGGTCGTGTTGCTCCAGGATGGAAGCAGGGGCACGGGCGGGGAGATGGCTACTCATTGCACATCTGCTCCGTCACCACACGCTGGTAGGTGCCGTTAGCCTCTGTCCCCCAGGGCTGGCTGCCGAGCAAGTCGCCATGGGGCCGGCAACGCTGGGCAAAATACGCGCGCACTTCGGCCGGGGTGCCGGTAGAGACGATCGTGCCGCCGCACATCAGCGAAGCAGCATTCGCCGCCTCGGCCATCTCGTCACGATGTGTGATCAAAAGAACAGAGGTACCCTCATGCGCCATCCGGCGGATCAACGCCATAATGTCTTCGATGCACAGTACGTCAACCCCCGAATCGGGCTCATCCAGGATGGCCAGCCGGGGTTGCATGGCATACACGGCTGCCAGTTCGATACGCTTGCGCTCTCCACCTGAGAGAGCACTGTTGACCGTGCGGCCTACGTAAGCGGAAGGGGAGAGGGCCACGGCGATTAACGCCTCTTCGATACGCTCCCGCGACGGTTTCTGCATCCCCAACGCCAGGTAATCGGCCGTCGGCAACCCCTCAAAACGAGCAGGTTGCTGCCAGGCCAACGTCAGCCCGAGGCGAGCGCGCCCGGTCACCGAGAGACCGGTGATGTCCTGGCCGTCAAACATGATGCGGCCGCGCCAGGGCTGATAGCCGCCAGCCCCCATCAGCGTGAGCGCCAGGCTGGTCTTGCCTGAGCCGTTGAGGCCGAGCAGGGCATGCACTTCGCCACGCCGGACGGCCAAGTTAACCCCACGCAAGACTTCCGCGCCGGGTCGCTGAAGCCACACGTCCTCCACTTTTAACAATATGTCGTTGTCCATCTCACCCCCAATGAACAATGAACAATGCCTCAATGAACAATGAACAAATTGCCACTCGAGGATTTGCACGATCCACGCAAATGTCGCATGGCAATACTAAAGTATACCACAGACTGGCCCGATGTGAAGGCGCGCGCCGGCCTGAAGAGCCGGCGTTGGGGAGCATCCCAGCGCCACCTGTTTACGGTGGCGTCCGCCTGAATTGCCAGGCGCGCCAGTTTGTGTTACACTCATGGTGCAAGCCGCAACAGGTTGGCGGGCTCACAAGTGCGGCGTTAACTGAACCGTAACGGCATCGCAACCCCTATCAGACTGTTTTGGGGTATGCTTTTAAGATATGGAATTACCGAGCAGGGCCTGGCTCACCGGTTGTGTGATCCCATTTCCTGGCAAGGAGGACAATGTGACGAACGAGAGCGGCAGTAAAACCGCAAGCGCAAGAAGTGCAGCAGCAGCAGCACTCCTGGAGAGCATGGGAGCAGTACAACAAGCACTCGTGCGGACACCCGGCGTCTCTCCTGAACAACTGGCGGCCCGGCTCAAGGAGTGGCAGCAATTGGTGATCGAACTGGACAGAGGAGCCGCACAGGGGACGGAACTGGCGACGCTCTACGAGATCATCGGGGTGCTGAATTCCTCGCTCGACCTGAGAGAGACGTTGAGCCTGGTGATGGATTCGCTGATCCACCTGACAGGGGCCGAGCGAGGTTGCCTGATGCTGCTCGACGAGGAGGGGAATCTGGGGATCCGGGCCGCACAACACTTCGATCAGCATAGTGTCAACGCCTTCGACCTGGAACTCAGCCACTCGATCGTGCGAGATGCGGTGAAGACGGGAGAGCCAGTGCTGACGACGAATGCACAACTTGACCCGCGTTTTTCCGATCACGAGAGTGTGATCGGTTATCATTTGCGCTCCATCGTCTGTGTGCCCCTCCACGTGCGGGGACAGGTGATCGGCGCGCTCTATCTGGACAACCGGATGCGGGACGGGGTCTTTTCCCAGGCAGACCTGCCTACATTAACAGCGTTTGCCAGCCAGGCCGCCATCGCCATCGAGAATGCCCGGCTGTACACAATGACCGATCGGGCGCTGGCCGCACGGGTGGAGGAATTGACGACGCTGCAACAGATTGACCGGGAACTGAACGCCAGCCTGGACTTTGAGCGGGTGCTGGATTCGACTCTCTCCTGGGCACTGCGGTCTACAGGCGCGGAGAAAGGAACATTGACGATCGTGGACGACGAGGGGGCTGTGTGCACGGTTTCCCGCGCTGGCGAGGGGGTAACAGAACCAGAGGCCGACATGGTGCAGTTAGCAATGGCCAGCCGGGAACCAGTTACGCCCGACGAAACAAGTCTGCTGGTGCCCATCCGCTACAAGGACCGGACGGTGGGACTGTTGCACCTGCAGAGCGAGCACGTGTTGTCTCAACCCGACCACATCCAATTCGCCGGCCGGCTGGCGGACCACGCCGCCGCGGCGATCGAGAACGCCCGCCTGTATGAGCAAGTGCGGCAGGCCAACCGGGCCAAATCGGAGTTCATCTCCATCGTGTCCCACGAATTGCGCACGCCGATGACCTCCATCCGCGGCTACGCCGATATGTTGGAGAAGGGCATGGTCGGTTCCCTGTCGGTCCAGCAAGTAGAGTTCATCCGCACGATCAGCAGAAATGCAGAACGGATGCAGGTCCTGGTTTCGGACCTGCAGGACGTCTCGCGGATCGAGACCGGCCAGTTGCACCTGGAATCGGGGGCTGTAGCGCTCGCAGACGTGCTGGACAGTGCGCTGCAGGCCACGCGAGGGCAGATCGAGGCCCGCTCGCAGCAGTTAATGGTGGAGATGCCGGAGGACCTGCCGCCGGTCCACGCCGACCGGGCGCGGCTGGCACAGGTTCTGATCAACCTGCTCAGCAATGCCTACAAGTATACGCCGGAGGGCGGACGCATCCGCGTGCGAGCGTGGTTACAGGACGGGTACGTGCACTGCGCAGTGTCCGACACGGGCATCGGTATGTCGCCGGAGGATCAGGCGCGCCTGTTCACCAAGTTCTTCCGTTCCGAGGACCCGGCGGTGCGGGAGATGACTGGCACAGGGCTGGGGTTGTGTATCGTGAAGAGCCTGGTGGAACTGCAGGGCGGGGAAATCGAGGTCGCGAGCCAATACAGGAAGGGAACGACGTTCACTTTCACGGTGCCGGTCGCCGCAGAGTAAGACTTCCGAAGTCTCGATTGCCTCTATCCGCACTCGATCAGTTCGCGCGGGGTGGCGGTCAACCGCTCGTAACCGTCCGGGCGCACGACGACGGTATCCTCCAGTTTGACCATCGTCCACTGGTCAGGTGCGCTGACCTCGACCTCGATCGCCAGCACCATCCCTGCCTGCAGGCGCGCCTCGTCGCGCGGCCAAAGCACGGGCGGTTCATCGAGTTCGAGCCCGACGCCGTGGCCGACGAAGCCGGGGAGCTCCAGGGTGCCCGGGGCGAAGTGAGGCGGCGCGCCTCGAGCGACGACCGCTTCGGCGGTCGCGTACAGGTCGGCGACAGCCACGCCGGGGCGCAGCGCCCCGAACACGGCGTCTTCCGTCGCGCGGGCCACGGCAAAGAGCGCCCGCTGGGGCTCAGTAGCCCGCCCGACGACGAAGGTGCGCGATTCGTCAGCGGTGTAGCCCGCACAGGTCGAGCCGATGTCCACGACGACCAGGTCGCCCGGTTTCAACACGCGGCGCGAGGGGCCATAGGGCATGCCTGGGCTCAACCCCGCGCCGGTCACGACCAGGCCGTGGCCGCCACGCACGGTCAAGTTCTCCCCGCTCATCAGCAACACACCCGCCCCCCGGGCGGCCGGGTAGCGCAGCGGCTGGAAGCCCTCGTGGCCGGCCTGCCGCATGGCTGCTTCCACCTCGGCGGCCAGCGCCAGTTCGCTCATCCCAGGTGCGATGACGCGGGGAACGACCGCGTGACCGGCATCGGCGACAGACGCGGCGGTGCACGTGGCAGCCAGTTCGTCCTCGTCCTTGACCACACGCTGGGCCAGGACCAAAGGGGAGACGTCGGCCAGCGACCAGGCGGGGAAGACTTCCGCCAGCCGGTGGGCCAGTTGGGCCGGGACCAGGTCGAGTTCGGTGCCCAGGACGCCGCCGGTCAGCCCCAGTTCGGCGAAGACGTCGGCGATGCTGGAGAGCCCGCTCATCGGCTCGACGCGGGCGACGGTGGCCTCCCGGCGGGCGGGGTCGAGGCCACGCCGGACGAAGAGGGCCGCGCCGCGCGGGGAGACGAGCAGGGCGGCCGGGCGGACGGTGTCCGCGTAGTAGAGCACGTCGCGGTGGTGAAGGAGGAGGGCGGCGTCCATACCGGATTCGGACATGCGAGCACAGAGTTGGGTGAGTCGATGGTTGATGGGGACCTCCAAGTTGGCAAATGGCAAACTGCAAATTGCAAATCGGCAAGTCGCAAATCGCGGATCGTGGATCGCGGATGGTTTGCGGGGTCAAGTATACCACATTTTGACAGTACTGTGCACCTGTTATACAATGAGTGCCAATCAGAATATTGTATGGCAGGAGAGGAACGATGGACCAATTCACAGTCAGCATCGGCCAGGTCAAGCGAGACATCTCGAATTTGGTCAACCGTGTGACTTTTGGCGGCGAGCGCATCATTCTCACTTCGCGGGGCAGGCCCAGAGCCGCGCTGGTCAGCATCGAGGACCTGCGGGTTCTGGAACAGGCTGGCACAGAGAAAGCTCGACGACTGGCAGCACTGGAGAGAGCCCGGGCTTTGGGTGAACGCATCCGTGCTGCAAGACCTGCTCACGACGTAGACTCTGTAGAACTACTCCGCCAAAGTCGAGAGGAGCGTACAGATGAACTCCTTGGTCTGCGTTGACGCCTGCCTGGCCCTCAAACTCGTCCTGGGCGAGGATGACAGCCCCCAGGCCATCGCCTTGTGGAGGCATTGGGTTGACGAGAACATTACAGTAGTTGCACCTCCACTGCTGGCTTACGAGGTGACCTCGGTCCTGCGTACCAAAGTCCACCGCGGGCTGCTGACACCAGAGGCTGGCGATGAAGCGTTCCGCGAGATCCATGCTCAGGGCATTCACTGGCCCTGGCCAGGATTCTTGGCTGCGAATTCTGGACTGCGGATGAACGTTTGTTCAACGTTGTCAAAGGAACATTGCCCTGGGTCAGGCTCCTAAAGGACGGCCAGGCTTCCTACGGTCGAGGTTAACCGGGCGAATAGCGGTCCTGGTCAACGAGTGAAGAAGCGTCACCAGAACGGATTCCCAAGGGCCACCAGGATCACACAGACAAGAGGGGAGCAATGAACCTTTCTTCTGAAGAGACAGCGCTCTTCTACAGGCTGTATTACAGCGTCATGGTCTACACGAATCGTCGGCTGGAAATCATCTCTGATCTCATCGATCCCAAAGACGTAGGCTTTCGTCAGCCCGAGGAGAAGATCCAGATGCGGGATGCCTTCTACGAGCACCCGGAGTTACTGGAGGAGTTCTTGTCTGAGAACCCCTACGGGTTTTCCCGCGACGAATTGGCGATTGTCGCCAGTTGGCGACACGGGGTGGTCGGCGAGTTCTACGTCCTCCGCTACCTCAAGAAGTATGCTGTGTTCCTGGGCACGAAACCCGAACGACTGTACGGTGTGCTGAGTCCGGGCAACCCGCTGGAGATGACGTTCGCGGGATACCCTCTGCCCCTGTACGTCAAGGACGTCCTGCTCCCCTTCCAGGGTCGCATCATCTACGACGGGCTTCTGAGCGTGTATTCGATCCACTTTGGACCGGGCATCCGCGCCAGCATGAACGAGACCTACAGCCAACTGAAGGCGCGAGAGGGGATCGTCGAACAGTTGGTCGGGCCGGACGGGCAGCCGGAGGTGCGAACGAGCCTGGCCCGGCAGAAGCCGCGCAAGGCGGCCCCGGACTGGCGGCCGGTGGTGGACGGGATCGTGGATCAGACGGAGAAGATGCGCGAGGCTGATACACCACGCCAGCGCGCGGCGCTGGGCCTGCTGCGGGCGGCGGCGCGGATGGCGCAGGCTGCACTGCATCAGCCTGAGGATACCGACGAACATCTGCAGTGCTTACGGTCGGTGCGCCAGGCGTTGACCCGGTTGGAGAAGACGCTGTAGAGTGAAGGGTCTCTGTTCACGGTAGGCGAGATTCCTCGCTTCGCTCGGAATGACGAGAGGTCCTCGGAACAACGAGTTATCCGCCGGCGATGAGGTGGATGACGCGCACGTCGGCGCCGTCAGGGATGGTGCGGGTGGGGTATTCTTCGCGGGGAACCACTTCGCCGTTGACCGTGACGATGATGTGGGCGAAGGTGTAGCGGCACCGTTCCAGCAGGCCAGAGACGGTCAGGCCGTCTTCCCATTCGATTTCGTCGCGGTTGTTGACGCGGATCACGTGTACCTCTGAAGACAGACGTCCTGTCGGTTTGCCAAGTCCCACCCTCCCCCGGCCCCTCCCT
>Ga0315285_10000408_pt1 | contig 44314 bp, 50 predicted proteins | sample YL17G09_36_MG_FD_203698 | JGI IMG/M metagenome (GOLD analysis project Ga0315285, IMG submission 203698) | Sediment microbial communities from Yellowstone Lake, YNP, Wyoming, USA - YL17G09_36 | ecosystem: Environmental > Aquatic > Freshwater > Lake > Sediment | place: USA: Wyoming | collected...
TCAAAAAGTCAACTGGTCTAGACTCCTGCCACCCCTGCTCACCCAATTGACCAATCGACGAATTGACAAATCGACCTTCGCGGCTCCCGGCCCTCGGCTCTCCTGTGCCCCTCCTCACGTCCGCTCCTGCTCCGGATTTCGGGAGGCGGCGGTCAGCCGATGGTGAGCACGATGATTCCGGCCACGGTGAGCAGCATCCCCAGGATCGTCTTCGCCGTGACCGGCTCACCCCCGAAGAGAATGCCCATGGCTGCCCCGAAGAGCGGCGACGTGAAGGCAATGGGCATCACTTGCCCGAGCGGCGCGCCCTTGATGGCCGCGTAAAAGCAGACCATCCCGAGCGAGCCAGCCACCACGCCCCCGCCAACGACCATGTAGAGCAGGGCGAGCGGCCCGGCCTGGGGCACGGTCCTCCAGTAGGGGGCGCTGATCACCCCCAGGACCACCAGGGCAACAGCCGTGCGAATGGTGATCCCCATCTCTGGGGAAAGGTGCCCGAGATGCAGCCCTCGCTTCTCGAAGTATCCCCCCACCCCCCATGCCGCGGCCGTCAGCAACGCCAGGAATTCTGGTTTCATCGTGTCTCCTCGCCATTGGCTGTTCGGACGGTCCCGCTGACGATCTGCCGTCTTCTACCATGCCTTCAACTGAAAGTACAGATCGGGAGCTTCCCCGGTCCGGCCCGCACCCGGTCCCCTCCCCGGAAGGACTTCCGCCACAGCGAAGCCGGCCTCAGCCCGTATTCCGGTTGATTTCTGCAGCCTTGGCCGAGTAGAATGCCGCGCGTTTTCGGGATCGCCCGCAGCGCCTACATGAGGAGGAGTCTCGAATTGGACGGGGAGAAGACGCCCCTTCGCGGGTGGGCTTTGATCCTGGGTGCCTCCAGCGGGTTTGGCGAGGCAACCGCTCTCTTTCTGGCTCGGGAGGGGTTGCACATCTTCGGCGTGCACCTGGACCGCAGGGCCACCCTCGAAAATGTGGAGCGGATCATCGCCGAGATCAAGGCCCTGGGCCGCGAGGCGGCATTCTTCAACGTGAACGCAGCCGATGCCGAGAAACGCCAGGAAGTCCTGGAGCAGATGGAAAAGGTCCTGGCCGATCGGGGCGAACCAGGATCGGTGAAGGTCCTCCTGCACTCCCTTGCCTTCGGCGCGCTGCGGCCCATCATCACGGAGAATCCCAAGGAGGTCCTGACGCAATCCCAGATGGAGATGACCCTGGACGTCATGGCGAACAGCCTGGTTTACTGGGTCCAGGATGTGGTGCGGCGAAAGTTGATGGGTCCCGGTAGCAAGATCTTCGCCATGACCAGTTCGGGTGGGAACCACGTCTGGCCCACCTACGGGGCCGTCTCCGCCGCCAAGGCCGCGCTCGAGGCCCACGTCCGCCAGCTCGCCTACGAGCTGGCGCCCCTTCGGATCACCGCAAATTGCATCCGCGCCGGCGTTACCGACACCCCCGCACTGCGCAAGATCCCCGGCAATGAGAAGCTGGTCGAGGGTGCCCTGGCCAAGAACCCTCACGGCCGGCTGACCACCCCGGCCGACGTGGCCGCCGCCATCACGGCCCTGTGCACCGAAGGCACCCACTGGATCACGGGGAACATTATCGGCGTGGACGGCGGTGAGGATCTGACGGGTTAAGCCCCGCACCCAACCTTTTCCTGCGCGAGTTATAAGTTCGGACCAGGCCCGGTGAGCCATGTGCCTGTACGCTCTGCTCCTTGCCGCCGGAGAGTCCACCCGCATGGGACGGCCCAAGGCGATGCTCCCGTGGCAAGGCAGGACCCTGATTGAGTTTCAGGTGGAGCAGCTTGTGGCAGGCGGCGTCGAGCGGGTAGTCCTGGTCCTCGGCCACGAGGCCGAGGCGATCCGCACGGCAGCCGGCTCGCTGCCGCGCACCGATGCCGTGCTGAACCGGGACTATGCCACGGGAAAGACGAGTTCCGTGCGCGCCGGGATGAATGCGATCCCGCCCGAGGCCGATGCGGTCCTGGTGCTGTCCGTGGACCAACCCAGGCCGGCCGCTTTCATCCGGCAGTTGCAGGCGGCCCACGAAGCGGCGGGCGCACTCATTACGGTCCCCGCCTTCCAGCGCCGCCACGGCCACCCGACGATTTTCGCCAGACCCCTGTTTCCCGAAATGCGCGAGATCACCGAGGAGACGCAGGGCCTGCGTGCCGTTCGCCGCCGCCATCGCGCAGAGACCCACGTGCTCGAGACGACCACCTTCACGCCGCTCATCGACATTAACACGCCGGAAGACTTCCAGGCGGCGCTCGCCTTCTTCGCCTCCCTGAACGAGGGGCGCTAGCCGCCCCGCCAGCCCACTCGGGCCCGAAACGGTCCGCGATGTCCGACCCCCGGCCGGCGGGCCAGACAGGCAGGAGAGTCAGAGGCGGACGACGGAGCTAAGGTGGCGCGGGCGGTCGGGGTCGAGGCCGGCGCCCACGGCTCGGTGATAGGCCAGGGCCTGTGCGAAGGGGAGATAGAGGAGGCAGCGCGCCCCGTCGTCCAGGCGGACGCCCAGCGCCACGTCCACATCCACCTCCGCGGCGCCCCGCCACTCATCCCGCAGGTTGACCACGATGGCACCATGCTCGCGGAGGTCCCTGGCGAGATCCGCCTCCAGCCTGGCACCGGCCCTCGTCCCGAAGAAGACCACGACGGTGCCCGGGCCCGCCACGGCGATCGGCCCATGCCGGAATTCCAACGGGTGATACGCAACGGCGGGCCGCCGCGCCATCTCCGTCATCTTCAGCATGCCCTCCCAGGCGATGCCGTGTGCGGGGCCGCCCCCCAGGAAGACAAAGTGGGTTGAATCGGCCCCGAGATCCCCGGTGAGGTTCAGGGCCACCTTGATCACCCGCTTCCCCAGGATCGGAAGGCGGGTGAGGTCCCGGCGAAGCGTCGCGGTTCCGGCCCGGCTCGCGGCCAGAAGCAGCCCCAGGAGGAGCAGGCTGCTGAAGGACTTGGTCATCACCACGCTCTCCTCGTGGCCCTTCGGCGAGTGGATGCAGAGATCCGCGCCTCGCGCCAGAGGGCTCCGGTGCGCACAGGTGAGGCTCAGCGTCGCGATCCCTCGGCGGCGTGCGACTTCGAGCGCTCGCAGCGTCTCGGTGGTCGTCCCGGAACGCGACGAGGCCACGAGGAGGGGATGACCCCCGGGGACGAAGATGCTTCCCGGAAACTGGAGGATCTCGGAGGCGGGCACCGCCTTGGCCCTGAGGCTGGCCACCTGCTGGAAGGCGGCCGCCGCCGTCATGGAGAGGTAATAGGACGAGCCGCAACCGGTGAAGACCACCTCGTCGGGGGATCGCTCGTGGAAAAGACGAGCAATATCCGGGGCGGCGGCATCGAAGCTTCGAATGGCCGCAGCCCATGCCTCCGGCTGTTCTACGATCTCCTGGAACGTCCGTGCTCCAAGCATTCGGCTGGTCCTTTCTCCAGAGAGGGGATCCCGGCACACGAACGGCCGCGGTCCCGTCAGAGTGTGTGAAAATATCGGTGAATCAGCGCCGTTCGGCTGAGCTCACGACGAAGCCAAGCGCATTTTTCACCCACGGAAAATCAACCTGTCTGCCGTCGCCCGGCGACAGGCAGGGAGGTTACAGTCACGCCTGCCTGCCGGGGCGGCGCAGGCAGGCTCTCGGCCCAGCGACGATTTCTTGACACACTCTCAGGACTCCTCGCGGGAACGGATGAATTCCTCGACAGCCGCACGGTCGGTGAAGGCGTCGCTTCCTCCCGGATGGGCGGCCGTCATTGCTCCACAGGCGTTTCCCCAGGTGAGGCACGTTCTCACCGGCCACCCGGAAAGCCGCCCCAACAGGAACCCGGCATTGAAGGCATCGCCTGCCCCCGTTGGGTCCACAACCTCGACGGCAAATCCGGGGTGCTCGAACCACGTCCCGCTCTGGATGGCGCTCGCGCCTTCTCGCCCGCGCTTCACCACCACCGTGGAAACGCGGCCAGCAAGATCCACGGCCGCCCTCCGCCATTCCGCCTTTTGGCCCAGTGCCATGACCTCTCCCTCGTTGACGAACAGGACATCCAGCCACGGGTAAAGCCTCTCGATCCCGCCGTCCCACTCTTCGTTCGGGTCCCAGCCGGAATCGAGGGAGATGGTCAGGCCGCGCTCCTTCACCACGCGGAAGAGGGCAGCACAGCCCGGTCTCAGGGCCTGCTGGAGAAAGGGTGACGAGACGTGGAGGTGCCGCGCCTGGCAGACGTAGTCTACGTCCACCTCCTTCGCCCGGAGACAGGTCATGGCCCCCAGAAACGTCACCATGGCTCGGTCCTGCGGATACGCCAGCGAGACCGTGACACCCGTCCGGACGGCGGGATCCCGGATCACTCGGCTGGCGTCAATGCACCGCTCGTGAAGCGACCGCAGGATGAAATCCCCGAAGAGGTCGTCGCCCACTTTCCCCACGAACCCGACCCGGAGTCCCAGGGCGGCCAGGTTTGCGGCGCAGAGCGCCGTCGAGCTCCCCAGCGTGAAGGTGCACCGCCTCGCCAGGATCTCCTGTCCGAGGCGCGGCAGACCCGGGAGGCCATCCAGGATCAGGTCGGGATTCAGTTCGCCCACGGCGACGACGTCAAGGCTTCCCATGCGTTCAGACCAGATCTTTCACCGCCAAGGTGCCAGGGCCAGGAAGACCGCGGCCGTGATCCCGTAGCGATCGAATGCCGCGAGCCACCGGGCGGCGGCCGCCTCCACCGTCTCGTCGGCAGGCGCGGCCGACGGCACGGCCTGCTCCCGCTCGTAGCGAACGCGCCGGCGGTGCGCCGCGGCGGCCACGGCTGGCGACATGGGGGGAAGCCATCCCACTTCCTCCCGGTGGGTCTGGGCCGTCAGGAGGTGCATGTGGCCATCCAGCACCTTGATAGAGGCTGTCATGGAATCACGACTCCCAGGCGCCGCAGTTCGTCCGCGAGCTGCGCCGGGGATTCGAACTGCACGGCATGCATCCCCACCCGTGCGGCAGCCTCGACGTTGGCCGGCCGGTCGTCCACGAAGACGCACGCCCACGCGGGCAGGTCCGAGCGGCGGAGCGCCTCCTGGTAAATCCGCGGGTCTGGCTTCATCACCCCGACCCGGTAGGAGACGATGAAGTCGTCGAACACGGAGAGCGCCGCCACCGTCTTCCGCACGTAGCCGAAGTGAATCTCGTTGGTGTCCGAGAGGAGGTAGAGGGGATACTGCCCGTGCAGCCGCCGCAGGAGATCACAGGTGGCCGGGATCTCGGTGAAGATGTCCCCGTACATGGGATAGAACTCCTCGTAGGGGACATCCACGTGAAGACGGGCCATCAGCTTCCGGTGGTACTCCCGGCCCGAAAGCTTCCCGGTCTCGAAATCTGCCTGGAGGCGGTCGCTGAAGGCGGCGGCGAAGACCTGGTCGGCCGTCCGATTCGCCCGGCGGGCCAACCGCTCGCAGAAGATCCGGTAATCGAAGGTGCAGATGACGCCGCCGAAGTCGCTGATGATCAGGCGGATCCCCGACGAGCCCTCCCCCGCCATCATCGGGTTGGCTTGAGCCATCGGTCGAACCAGGCGTAGGCTGACTCCCGCATGGGAGCCGCGAAGCCGTGGCCGACCGGGAAGACCTCCAGCCGCAGGCGGTCCCTGGCCTTGCCATAGGCGCGCCGCGCCTCCCGCACGGTGGTCTGGACGCCCTCCAGGGGAAAGAGCGGATCCCCGCTCCCGGCCAGCACGAGAAACGGTCGGGGGGCTACCAGGCCCAGCACTTTGTCCAGGTCGCCGTACCGCAGGATCCCGGGGACGTAAAGGGCAAAGTTGTGGAGGATGGCCGCGTCGAAGATGGCCCGGTAGCCGCTGAAGCCGCAGCTGCAGGCGCCCGCCGCGATCCGTCGGTCCGTGGCGCTCAGGAACAGGGTCTCCTGCCCCCCCAGGGAATGCCCCAGGCAGCCGATCCGGCGCCCGTCAACCTCGCGCCGCGTGAGCAGGTAATCCAGCGCCCGCGTGAGGTCCCAGAGCATCTTGGCCTGCAGGCACGAACCCTCGGTGAGGCGCTTGGTGGCCTCAAATCGTTCATGATCCTGAGCCCGCAGGCTCGAGTGCTGCCGCTCCTCGAAGCACAGGGCATCCGGGGCCAGCGTGGCGTACCCGCGCTTGGCCAGCTCCAGCGCGTAGAACTGCTCCGGGTTCCCGCTGAGGCCGGCCGGCTCGCTCTTCCCCAGGTGGTACTCCCGGTTATGCTGGTGGATGCAGAGGACCGCGGGGTGCCGGCCTTCCCCGGTCGGGACAAAGAGGTACGCGCTCACCCGTTGGCCGGGTTCAACCATGTAGCTCACTTTTTCCCGGGTACACCCGGTCAGGGCCACGCGCTCCAGGACCTTTGGCTGGAGCGCGCAGCGGGCCGGTGTCCGTCCCAACAGCCGAACCAGCGTCTTTCGAAACCCGTCTGCCATATCCCCTCCTCACACGCCGAGCGCCGCGCGCTCGCCCAGGAAACGGTAGGTCAGGAACAAGGGGACGAAGGCGGCCGCGATCAGGATCGAGGCCAGGGCCGAGGCGGTCCCGAAGTGGTTGCTGAACACCTCGGTGAAGATGGCCACCGACATGGTGGCCCAGGGTCCGGAGTACAGCAGGATCGACGAGCTGAGCTCGCCGATGGTGGTCATCCAGGACAGCGCCGCCCCGGAGAGGATGGCGGGGAACATGAGGGGGATCGTCACCCTCAGGAACGTTCGGAAGGGCGGGACCCCCAGGCTCACCGAGGCCTCCTCGACCCGGATGTCGATCTGCTGGAGCATGGCCGTGCAGGAGCGGACCGGGTACGGCAGGTGCCGGATGAAGTAGGAGACCAGCAGAATGATCCAGGTCCCCGTGAGAATGATGGGCGGCCGGTTGTACACCACGATCAGGCCTACCCCCACCACCGTACCCGGAATGGCATAGGCCAGCATGATCAGCGCGTCGAGGAGCGCGTGGGCGGCAGAGCGCCGCCGCGCCAGAAGGTACGCAACCAGGACCCCCAGCAGGACGTCCAGTACGACCGCCAGGGCCGTGAGTCCGAAGGTGTTGGCGATGGCCCGGGGGACCATGTGGAAGATGATCTGGTAGCTCTGCAGGCTGAGGCCGGCATACATCACGGGTCCCTTGGTGGGCATGAACGAGGAGATGATGATGGTTGCGGAGGGGATGAGGGCCACGCCCACCACGAAGTAGGCGAAGACGGTGAGCAGAAGCCGCCGACCCCGTGAGGTCCGCCGCACCGTGAGGGGCTGGATGCAGACGACGTTGTAGGCCTTGCGGAAGGCGTAGTACCGCTGGGCCATCAGCGCCGTGGTGTTCACCAGGATGAGGAGACTCCCCAGGGTGCTGGCCATGGCGGGGTTGCCGCCCAGCTCGTTCATGAACTCCCCGTACATCAACGTCGGCAGCGTCCGCAAACCCTCCCCGATGATCATGGGCGTACCGAAGTCCGCCATCGTGCCCATGAAGACCAGGAGCCCCCCGGCCGTGAGCGAGGGGGCGATGACGGGCAGGATGGCCGTGCGAAATGTCCGGCGGGGCGGGGATCCCAGGCTGAGGGCTGCGTCCTCGATGGACTGGTCCACGGAGCGGAGCGCCCCAGAGACCAGGAGGAACACGAAGGGGAAGTACTGCACCACGAAGACCAGCAGGATTCCGCGCCAACCGTAGATGGTGGGCAGGCTCCACCCGAACGTCGAGAGAGCGCGGTTCACCAGGCCCATCCGCCCGAACAGCACCACCCAGGAATAGGCCCCGATGAATGGCGGCGACAGGAGGGCGAGATTGGCCGCCGTCCGGATGAAGGTCTTGCCGGAAATGGGAAACCGCGTGACCGCGAAGGCCAGGGCCGTCCCGACGAGGAGCGCGCCCATCGTAGCCAGCGCGCTGAGATAGAGGCTGTTGATGAGACTGGAGTAGTAGTACCGGTGGGTGAAGAAGCGGTGGTAGTTCTCCGCCAGGATGAAGCGCTTCTCCTCGCCGGTGAAACTTGTGACGAGGACGGTCGCCAGCGGGTAGACCAGGAATGCCAGGACGGTCAGGAACGCCAGGATCGTCACGGTCCACCAGAAGTCCCGCCGTCGTCCCATCTCAGGCACGCCCCGTTTCGTCGGGCAGGGGAACCGCCCGGCTGGCAGAAAACCATAAGGTCAAGCGGTCCCCCACGCCACAGATAGCGGAGAAGTCCGGGTTGTGGATCTCGGCCGTGACGGTGAGGTCCTCCGTCACCTTCACCTGATACCGGACTACCGCTCCCAGGTAGACCACCTCGGTCACCGTCCCCTTGAGGGAGTTCCAGTCCTCGCCGGCATTCGTCCCAGACGCAAGCTGCAACGACTCGGGCCGGACGCCGATGCTGATCGGCCGTCCCGGCGAGCCGGCGGCCCGCACCTGCCATCGCTCGCCGAAATCCGTCACCACCGTCAGCACTTCCGGCCCCCGTCCGGGGCCCTCGACCTTGCCGCGCAGGACGTTCATCGTCCCGATGAAGTCCGCCACGAAGCGGTTACCCGGGCGCAGGTACAGCTCCCAGGGTTTGCCCACCTGGAGGATGTGGCCGCGATCCATCACCGCGATCGTGTCGGAGATGGCCAGGGCTTCCTCCTGGTCATGCGTCACGTAGATCGTGGTGATCTGGAGCTTCCGCTGGAGGGCCCGGATGAGCGAGCGGATCTGCACCCGCAGCTTGGCGTCCAAATTGGACAGCGGCTCGTCCATCAGGAGGAGCCGCGGCTCGATGGTGAGCGCCCGGGCCAGGACCGCCCGCTGCTGCTGCCCTCCCGAGAGCTGCGCCGGCATCCGGTCGATCAGGCCCTCGAGCTGCACCAGCCTGGCCGCCCCGGCGACCTTGGTGGCGATCTCACCTTGCGGCAGGCGTCGCGCCTTGAGGCCGTAGGCGATGTTCTCGCCCACGGTGAGGTGAGGGAAGATGGCGTAGTTCTGGAACACCACCCCGATATTGCGGAGGTAGGAGGGCACGTCGTCCATCCGGTCCTCGTTGAAGAGGACGCTTCCCGCATCCTGCTCCAGGAGGCCGGCGATGATGCGAAGGAGGGTCGTCTTGCCGCACCCGCTGGGGCCGACCAGCGTGAACAGTTCGCCCGGGCGGACATCCAGGCTGACCCCGTCAATGGCCAGCGTGTCCCCGAACCGCTTGACAATCTTCTCGACGCGGACGCGAGTCATGGGCCTCCGGCCAGGCGCAAAAGAGAAAGCGAGGCGTGGGAATCGCCTCGCTTCCTAGCAGGTTCCTGAAAAACACGCTGTGCGCAAGGCCGCTCAAAAAGGTCCAGATGCAAGGCGGAGTGCGATGCGAGGCGCGAGGCGTACATGGTGTGTACGTCGCAGCGCCGCGCGAGCACGACAACGCAGCAGATGGGCCTTTTTCAGCGGCCTGCTCGAGGGTGGCAGCATCGGGAATCCGGCCTCGCTCACTGGGTCTTGATCAGCGCATCCTGGAATCGCTTCAGGAGTTGCTCGCGGTTTTTGGCCGCATAATCCAGGTCGTAGTTGATGGCCTTGATTTTGTCCAGCGTCGGCAGGCCGGCCGGGGAGCCTACGTCCTTCCGCACCGACCGGCGGCCGAACTTGTCCACCATCAGGTCCTGCATCTCCTTGGAGACCGTGAAATCCAGGAACAGCTTGGCCGCGTTCGGATGTGGCGCGTTCTTGATGATGGCGCTCCCGTCCAGCGTGATGGCCGTGCCCTCCGTCGGGTAGATCAGCCCAATGGGCGCGCCGCCTTTCAGGTACTCGAAGGCCGCCTGCTCGAACGTGAGGCCGATGGGGTACTCGCCGTTGGCGACGCCCTGATAGGTCATGCTGGACTTCGGCAGAACCTTGCATTGGCGCAGAAGGTCCTCGACGAACTTCCATCCGGCCTCATTCTTCCCATAGATAGTGAGCCAGGTGACCAGCAGGGTGTAGGACGACCCGGACTTCGTGGCGTCGGCGTAGGCCACCTTGCCCTTCCACTTCGGGTCCAGGACGTCCTTCCAGGCATTGGGCTTCTCCGCCTCGCTCACCAGCTTCTTGTTGTACATGATGACGTAGGGCATCGTCGTGAAGGGCGTCCAGACCCGGTCGGCCGGCACCTGACCAGGGAAGAAGCCCCCCGCCTCTTGGGACAGGTAGGGCTCGAACAGGCCCTTCTTGTCGCCGATGGCCTCCGGGCCAAAGCTCCATCCCACATCGCCCAGCGGGCGCTCCTTCTCCGCCTCCATCCGCTTGATGATCTCCCCCGTCCCGGCCACGACGGTCGAGGCCTTGATGCCCGGGTATTTCTTCTCGAAAGCCGCGACCACCGCGTTCACCATGTCGGCGTCGGCCGCGGAGTAGACCACCACGGAATCCTCCGGCTTACCCTGCGCCCAGGCCGGCCCCGCCATGACCGCCAGGACGCACAAAACGAGGCAAATCCCCGAGACCCATTTCCGTGTCCGTCCCATGACTCGCCTCCTCTCCGGCTGCGTGCCGTAGTCAGGGATACGCCTTACTACAGGGGAAGGGAAAAAGCAAGCCCCAAGCTTCAACGATCGCGTGGCCCGCCCACGATTCTGTTCAATACCTTCACAATCCCCGGACTACCTGGAGGAGTCGCTCCGGATCGGGAAGCTGACCCGGGCCATATTCCTCCTTGAATCGGAGGATGCCTTGCTTGTCGATGATGAAGACCGACCGCCTGGCGCAGTTCCGCGCGGCATTGTAGACGCCGTACGCCTGGCATACCTCTCGGTGGATGTCGGTCAGCAGCGGGTGCGACAGAGCCTCGTGTTGGGCTCAGGCCTCGTGGGATAGACGCTGTTGACGCTGATCCCGGGATGGCCGCTCCCGCCGTCCGGCTGGCGGAAAACAACAAGCTCATGGAGCCCCCACGCTACAGATGGAGGAGAAGTCTGGGTTGTGGACCTCGACCGTGACGGTGAGCCGCTCCGTCAATTTCTCCTGGCACCAGACCACGGCCCCGAGACAGGCGACCCCGGTTCTCTTCCCCCATGCGTGCACATCGCGGATTCAAGCTCGCGCTCTTCCCTGTTCTTCTTTTTTTCGAAAGTGGCGCAGGCCGTGCTACCCTTCTCTCCCCACTGTGGCTCTACGTCCCCTTCATCCTCAAGCTTCGCGAAATTTTGAAGGCGAACATTGTGCGCGGTCAATCTTCACAAAAACCCAAAAGCGCTTTCGGGCTCAGGGCCTGGCATCATTTCTTCTTCAAAATGACGGAATGCAGGCCTTTGATGTCTTTCAGTTTTATTTCCCTCCCGTCTGGGGATATAGTGAAAGATAATGGCGTTTCACCTTCACTCTTGATCAATGTCTTTTCGTCTGTAAACTCCAAGGTCCAATTCCTGCTGCCTTTGTCCGGTCTTGTATCGAGCGGGCTTGTCCCCCACTCGTATATTACTTCTGCCTTCCCATTTTCCACCCTTCTTACGGTGAATAACACATGTCTAAGGTTCGGCCAAGTTCCTTCCCAGGTACCAACCCAGGCATTCGGATTCGCAGGCTCGGCCGTGAAAGCGGGCACAGCCAGTGCCATGATGGGTAACGCGCTGACGAACCAGAACAAGTTCCGCAGTGTCCTCATGACGCTCTCTCTGGGCTGCGCAACTCTTGCCCGTTTAGAACGGTTTGGCATTTCGTAACGCGCGTATCCCGCGGAGTCATCCTCCTGAAATCTCATCTCGGTCAAGCCCAGGCTCTGCCGCAGCAGGAGGCATCGGTCTTGTGGCGGGATCCTTCATCCAAGACCGCCACCCTGTGCTTAGGCGTCCAGGTCCCCAGCTTCTTGCCATTGGGAAAATGGTGCAATCCCTCTCTTGCAGATGAATAACCTCATGCCCTTGCCCTCGATCGATTGCGCCACGCAGAGACGGATTCCGATGTCCGCGAGAGAGTCGCATCACTCAACCTCACAGCGTACACACCTCTTCTGGGGGCAGCCGGGCCTTGGGAAGCTACGCCTTACAACGGAGCAAAGAAAGAACCAGGCCCCAGGGGGCAGTGCACGCGTGGCTCCCGCCGGCCGTGCCCGCCTATTTTTCCAGACCTCTGATCACCTGGAGAAGTCGCTCCGGATCGGGAAGTTGACCCGGGCCGTATTCCTCCTTGAACCGGACGATGCCTTGCTTGTCGATGATGAAGACGGCCCGCCTGGCGCAGTTCCGCTCGGCGTTGTGAACGCCGTACGCCTGGCAAACCGTCCGGTGGATGTCACTCAGAAGCGGGTACGACAGGCCATGGTAACGGGCCCAAGCATCGTGGGAGTAGACGCTGTCGCAGCTCACCCCCAGAATGGCCGCTTCCACCACCTCGAATTCCTTGAGCCGCGCCTCCAGCGCCGGCATCTCCTTGGTTCAGCCCGGCGACCAGTCGAAAGGGTAGAAGGCCAGAACAGCGTGGCGCCTGCCACGGAAGTCCGACAGGCTGAACTCATTGTTCCCGGGGGCCGGCAACCGGAACTCCGGCGCCGTATCGCCGACGTTGATCTCGCTCACCATCTCTCCGTGGGAGGACGAATGCGCACGCGTACCATGCCGTTAGGTTCCCGCTTTCCCGGTGCCCCTCTCCCCATCCCTCTCCAGCTGGTGCGGGAGAGGGGAGGTGAGGAGGGATTTTCCTCGCTAAGAAAACCTTCTCATGTCTTTCTTTGCGCCCTTTGCGTCTTTGCGTGAGAATATCGGTCCTGCGGTCAGCTTTGGAATCGTTCGCCCTGGGGGGCCGGCTCTCTCGCCAAGATCGCAAAGCTCGCCAAGAAGAGCCTCTTGGATCCTCCCTTGCGCCCTTTGCATCTTTGCGTGAGAACAACTCCGGGCCTCTCGCCAAGTGGTCATGACCATTCCTGGTCACCACGAAGCATGAAAATCTCGGCGTCCCTAACCCCATCCCCTCCGGTGGTGGGGGAGAGAGGTGGTGAGGGGGGTTAGAGGAGGTCCCCCACCTCGACGAAGTTCTTCACCGTGTGCGTGGGCAGCGGGCTCCCGGGCGGCAGGGCCTTGGTGCCGTCGTCTATCCAGATGACATCCATGCCGACCGTCTGCGCGCCCAGCACGTCCACCTCGGGCGTGTCCCCGACAAAGATCGCATCCACCGGGCCGATCCCCATCTGCCGGAACGCCTCCAGGAAGATCTCGGGCCGCGGTTTCCGCCAGCCGATGTCGGCCGAGACCACCACGGCCTCGAAGCGGTCCCGGATGCCGTGCGCCGTCAGGGCCATCTCCACCGTGGGGCCATGATCGAAGTTGGAGATGATGCCCAGGCGATACCGCGGCCGGAGACGATCCAGGGGGGCACGGTGGGATTCGGGGAACTCCATGGCCCGCGCGAGCTGTCGCATGTGCTCGGCAATTCCGGCCTCCATGAGGTCCGATGTCTCCGGCCCCTCGGGAATCCGGAGTCGCGTGAACAGCATCCTGAACCGTTCGCGGGCCGTGACCTCGCGATGCTCCCTGTTCCGGATCTCCTCGGCGGCACGATAGCTTCCCACAAAGGCGTGGAAGAAATCTTCGAACACCACGGTAGCACACAGGGGCTTCAACACCTCATAGACGAAGGGACTGGTGGATCGCACCTCGCGCCCATTGACTCGGACCAACGGCAGGTGAACATTCCTGAAGTTCACCAGCGTGTCGAACATGTCGAAGATCACTGCCTTGTACGTGCCCATGAAATCCCCGCTTTCGCCGGGCACTTCTACTTCCTCACCCCTTTCACGGGGCGGAGAATACTTCTGGCGAGGACCGCCGTCAAGCCACGATGTGGTGCCAATTGATGCGATGAAATTTTTGCAGAAGCGGGAAGCCATCGGACCCGGGGGCTGGGGCCGGGTCCTCACTTTTAGCCCTCCGTCATTGCCGGACAAGTTTGGTCCTGGAACCCAGGATATTGCGGGGCCTTCCTCCCCTAGCCCCATATATTGGGCCTTCCATGCGAAAAAAGGTTGACATGCTCCGCGAACTTGGTATTGTTATGGCGCTTCCGCCCGATGGGGGGCGGACATTTTGCAGGGCGGCCACATGGAGCTGGCCCGGAAAGGAGAGGGTGAATGGCGACAAAGAAGGCGGCATTCGGCGGCTACGCCATCGATTTCAAGGGACGCACCGACACGATGGAGGCCGTCTTCGGCAGCAAACCGGTGAGCCCGAGCGACATGACCAAGAAGCTCTGGGTGTACGTGAAGAGGCACAGACTGGGCAAGAAGTAGGTCGCCGTCCACTCTGAAGCTACGCGCTCTTCTTCGACGGATGCCCGAGCCGCTCGGGTAGATCCGAGGGTGGGGGTATCACCCACAAGCACCAAAGCCCTGCCGGATGGCAGGGTTTTGGTGCTTCAAAGCCCGTGAGCACGTTACGCGCCTCGCTTCACACTGTCTGTTCCGGTCTTCTGATCGCTGCCGCGGATCAGACCAGCCAACATCTTGGAGAGCCCGTCCAGTTCGCCCTTGAGCGACTCGTGCATCTCGACAGGAAGCAGGCTGGCCCGCCGAGCCAGCTCGAGCAGTGGGACCATCTCGAGGACGACGCCCCGGGCCGCCGAGAAAGCCCCTCGCTGCTCCGCCCGAGGCCAGCGTCCGGTCCCCTCTGCGATCTGCTGGCAGATGCGATAAGTGCCCCGCCGCAGTTCGTCGGCCAGAAGATAATGCCCCCGGCCGAATGCCGCAGCCATGCCGCTGATTGTCTCCGCAACCTTCAGTGCCCGCTGGTACACGTTCAGCCCCTCGAATGAGAATGCCATGGCAATGCCCTCCTCGACGATAGACCGCGGGCGCCTGGGCGCGAGGAACATGATGGCCCGCGGCCGCATTCACTCCCGGCGATCTCAGGTCCTCCGCCTCCAGCGACCTCCTTTCTGTGCGATGGTAACGCCCTTTCCCCACGCGATGATGCAAGGCGCCTCGCGGCCGGCTCGCCTCACCCATGGGTGGCTTAATCGGACGATGGATCGCTCCACATTGTTGAAGCAAGCCACGGGCCAAGAGGCCGCCGACCCGACCGCCTCCCTCCATCCCCTTGCAAGATGAGGGGAATCCCCGCTTCCCGCATCTTTGAGCCGGCAGAATCGCCGAGCACAAACATCCAAATCTGTACGCAACCGTTGTCAGACCCCTCCCATATGGTGCGCAGAGCGACCTGGGCAAGCACCCCTCTTGACCTTCATGCCCGGATGGTGGCATCCTGTTAGTGGGGCAGCAGCCCCCCAGGAAATCAAAAATCAGTCGCTGAGAGGCCAGGGCAAGCCTTCCAAGGATCCAGCATGACCACAGACAGCCAATTCATCGCCATCACACTGCATCGCATCCCCCGGAAAGAAGTCTGCGGGGTCGTCGTCCTTGCGCAGCAGGAGGACGAATCCTGGGCCGGGAAATGCAGCAGGTGTGGCGGGGATTTCCGGCTGGAGCGTGACCCCAAGTTCGAGGCGCAGGTCCGGGCGATGCGGAATTGAGCCGGCCCATGCCGAGGCACATCTGGCCCCGGGGTCCCGTTCAGGGCTGGACACGTTTCCCCTCGGATAGTGATAAAGGCGTTCCCTCGCACCCCCGTCTGTGCTAGCATCCCGCTGCATGTCACTCGGCGCGCGGAAGACGGGAGTGGAGCTCCGGCCATGGTGATCGCATCGGATCTTCGCCCCGGAATGATCGTGGAGGTCGAGGGGCAGCTGTACCGCGTGCTATCGGCGGAGTATCGAGCCGGGGGCGGAAAAATGCCGGGGGCCGTTCACGCCAGGCTGCAAGAGGTGGGCACCGGATCGAGCACCGACCGGCGCTTCCGCCCTGAGGAGAAGCTCGCGACCACGACGGTCGAGCGGGAGACGATGGAGTTCCTCTATCAGGACGGCGACGCCTTCTACTTCATGAACCCCACGACGTTCGAGCAGCTTTCCGTCTCGCGAGAGGTACTGGGCATCAAGGCGGGCTTCCTGCAACCCGGCGTGCGTCTGCCGGTCGAGACGATCGGGGAGCGCGCCATCGGTGTGGTGTTTCCGGAGAGCGTGGACCTTCGCGTCGCCTCCACGGCGCAGCCCATGCACCAGCGCGAAACGAGCGCCTTCAAGAAGGCGGCCCTGGAGAACGGCATGGAGGTCCTGGTGCCCCTGTTCATCAAGGAAGGAGGGCTGATCCGGATCGAGGTGGCCACCGGAAAGTACCTGGAACGCGTGAAGGAGTCCGGGAAGCGGTAGCGGGCCCGTTCGTTCTCAGCTCGTGGGCGCAGAGGCTGCGACGTTCCTCTCGCTCCTGGTGGCGTTCTGACGGACGACGGCGCCCATCTCCCAACCGCGAGAGGAGGAGCCATGGCGCGACGAAGCAGGAGCAAGACCCTGGCGGACCTGGAAGGAAAGCTGGGGGGCATCCGGCGGGAAGTGCTGGAGGTTCTGCGGGGTCTGAAGCGGGAGATCGCCAAGCGGGAGGAAGAGGTCGCAGGTCTGAAGGCGGAGTATGCGAAGGGTGAGGAGCTTTTCCGTGGACGGGCAAAGCCCGGGCCTGCACGCGTCCGGCGCCGGGTCAGACGATCGCGCCAGGTCAACTGGAAGGAGGTTTTCAGCTCGCTCCCGGCGCGCTTCACCCTGAAAACGCTGACTCGCCACCCGGTAGCGGGCCGGCGGCCCAAGGCCCACCTGTACGCGATCCTCTCCCGGTGGAAGAAGGAAGGGGTGCTGGCCAGGGATTCTGCGGGTGGCTACCGCAAGGCGACCGCGCAACCGAAACCCAAGCGGAGGGCGCGCCGCGCGAAGCCGGCCCCGGCCCGCAAACCGGCGCGAGTTCAGAAACCGGCTGTGCAACCCGAGGGTCCGAGCGCCTGAGCGATTGCCGCCTCCGATGCCGGCCATGCGAAGCGATAAGCGCAGGACGGCGTCGGGGCGGCTTCCCGCTTCAGTGTCGCTGGGCCTGATCGAACAGCAGAAAGGTGATGGCGTACAGGAGGGCGATGACGGCGCCGCCAGCATAGGCGCGAGGGCTCAAGCCGGCGGCCGGCGACTGGAGCAGCCAGGAGGCATTCGCGATCCCCAGGCTGACCAGCGACGCGCCCAGACTCAGGTACGCCAGGCTGATCCACACCCGCATGGCATCCCTCCTTGGAGGTGGTGTTCCCTCATCCCTGGCGATCGGCCCGCCGGTCGCCGGGATGAGGGACCCGCTCTTCCCGCCGCAGTTCGAATGTCCCGTGCCCTTCCCCCCTCACGTGATGCGGAAACGCTGCGCACTCAGGTGCTCGTTCTTGCACCGGGGGCAACGAGACGGATCGGAGAACCGCGCGCGGTCCTTGAATCGGAACCCGCATTCCTCGCATACCGGCGGGAGGATCTCGAGCCGGTGGCGTGGCGCCACGGAGCGCGCGATATGCTCCAGATCGTCAACGATGATCTTCTTGGCCACGACGTACCGCGCCACCAGTCCATCCAGGGTCCACGTGCGCTCAGAGAGTAGCTCGCGGATTTCCTGCCGTCGCGTCTTTTCCACCGATTCCCCCATTTCGAAATTCGAATTTCGAAATTCGAAATAGTCTTCAGGCCCTTTCGCTGCCCACCTGGATTCCGGTCCACTCTTCCCACAACGTGATGAGCACCGGTTGGGCCTTCGGTCCCTTCCCTTGGGCCTTGGCCATGCGGAAGAGCTCATGGACCAACGCCGTCACAGGCACCGGCAGGTTCAGCGTCCTGGCCATGTTCAAAGCGTAGCTCACGTCCTTGGTCATGATGTCCACGGTCCCGCCGGGAACGAAGTTCCGCTCGAGGAGGCGCGGGATCGTCTCTTCCATCACGCGCGAGCCGGCCCAGCCCCCCTTGATCGCCTCGTGCAGGGTAGCGGGGTCCAGGCCGGCCTTGACCGCCAAAGCCCAGCCCTCGCAGACGGCGGCGAAGCCGGCCGCGACGATGAGGTTGTTGATGAGCTTGGCCGCCTGCCCCATCCCGCTGCCGCCCATGTGGACGACGGACCGTCCCATGACCGAGAGGATCGGCTTGCAGCGCGCGAAGGCCGCGGCGTCCCCGCCCACCATGATGGAGAGGGTGGCGTCAATGGCCCCCTGCTCGCCGCCGCTGACGGGCGCATCCAGGAAGACGATGCCGCGCGTCGCGCACTCGGTGGACGCGTCCTGGGCCACCTTGGCCTCCGTCGTGCTCAGATCCGCGATGACCGACCCCGATTTCATGACCGTGGCAAGGCCACCCTCCCCCGTCACCACCTGCCGGACCACGTCGCCTGTGGGGAGAGAGAGGAACACGATCTCGCTGGCACGGCCGACCTCGGCCGCCGATGCCGCTGCCTTCCCCCCCGCGGCGGCGAACTGGCCCAACCGGCCGCGATCCGCGTCGAAGCCAGTGACCGCGTACCCAGCCTTGATCAGGTTCCGGGCCATCGGGCCGCCCATCACACCAAGTCCAATGAAGCCGAGCGGTGTCTCAGGCATAATGCAGCCCTTCTCCCCCTCCACCCATGTGGAATCTACTGAGTGCTGCTATTTCAATCCCCCAGGCCCATCACGCCGTCCCAGCATACACCTTGACCAATGAGGCTGCCCAGCCAAAGTGTTCCATGAGGTATCCAGAGTTTTGCTGCGCTACGATACTGATGGTGCTCCTCACTGCTCCGGGGTCAGGATCGTGCGTAAGGTCGTCCGGTCGCCGACCATCTGGAGTGCCCGGCGCAATTCGGAGAGCGCCAGGCGCGCTGTGATGAGACGCTCGACCGGGACCTGGCCCGTCACGAGCTGCCGCACCGCCTCCGCCACGTCAGCCGGGGTGTGGTGGTAGATCGGCAGGATGCTGATCTCCTCGTAGTGCATTCGGCCGATGTCCACAGGCAGGATCTGCCCCGGGGCCACACCGCCGAAGGAGACCAGAGTCCCGCCGCGCCCCACCAGACCCAGCGCTTCCCGGTGCGCTTCCAACGAGCCGACCGACTCGACGACCACGTCGGCATCCGGCCGGCCAATGGCCGCCCGCAGCAACTCGCGCGCGTTGCCGCCACTCGAGTTCAGTCCATGACTCACCCCCATGGATTTGGCCACCGCCAGCCGATCATCCTGATGATCCAGCGACACGATGGCCAGGTCCGGGCCGTACCGCCGGCGGAGGGTGTTCACCCAGAACAACCCCATGGGTCCCACCCCCAGGATGACGACCGTGTCGAGCTGATGGATGGGGACGCGTCGCACGGCGTGGATCACGCAGGCCAACGGTTCGGTCAGCACCACGCGCTCGGCCGGAACGTCCGCGGGGATCTCGTGAAGATTGATCCGGACCAGCCGGGACGGCACCAGAATGTAGGGGGCGAAGGCGCCGTTGTTGTACTGGATGTTCTCGCACATGCTCACCCGGCCGCGCCGGCACTGGCGACAGAGGCGTTCCTCTGGAAGGCAGGGGGCCGAGTTGGCCGCCACGACCCGCTGACCGGGGCGCCAGCGCGCCTCGGCCCCGGGGCCAACCTCCACGATCGTCCCTGCCCACTCGTGGCCGAACAGCCCCGGGATCTTGATCATCGGATGGTGGCCGCGGAGGTACACCTTGCGGTCGGTGAAGTCTATGGACGCAACGTCCACGCGGGCCAGGACCTCGCCCCGGCCGGGGACCGGGATGGGCACGTCCTCCATCCGCACGTCCTCGGCTCCGTACAAGACGGCCGCCCGCATCAGCCGACCTGAGCCAATCCCTGTCGAAGAAGTCATGGGTGGAAGATCACCTTGGTGGCCTTGCCGCTCTTCTGAAGCTCGACCCCCTCGTCGAAGGCTGTCAGGGGGAGTCGGTGGCTGATCAAGGGCAGGACCCAGACCCGGTTGCTCGCCAGCAGCTCGAACGCCTCGGCCAGGGCGGCAGGCGTCGAGGAGTAGGTGGAGAAGACGGAAAGCTCGCGGTGATACAGGTCGTCGAGGTCCAGGGGCAGGCGCGGTCCGTCCGACGGCCCGGCGAAGATATTGAGCCGCCCGGCCGGCCGGAGAACCTGCTGCATCTCAGCCAGGATCGCTTCGCTCACCACGGTGAGGATGGCGCCGTCCAGGCCCATCCCGCCCGTCATCTCGGCTACGGCCTCCTTGACGTCCTCGCGCGTGGCGTTGATTGTGGCCTTGACCCTGAGGGCGCGGGCCAGTGAGATCCGCGCCTCGGAGACATCCAGAACGATGGGGACCGCATCACGGGCCGCCAGGGTCTGGGCGATGAGGAGACCCATCCCGCCGCCTCCCACCACGGCGATGCGGTCGCCGGGCAGGACGTGCGACCGCTGCACGGCGCGGAGGGCGCAGGCCAGCGGCTCGGTGAACGATGCCACGTCGAACGACATCTCGTCCGGCAACGGGATGGTCACCCGCTCTACGTGCAGCCGGGGAATGCGGATCATCTCGGCAAAGCCGCAGGGGTCGATGTTCGTGGCCTTGAATTGCGGGCACATGGACTCATTGCCATGTCTGCATGCCCAGCAGTCCCCGCAGGGAACGTGGTGGGCGGCCATCACGCGATCGCCTGGGGCCAAGCGGGTCACGCCTGGACCCACCGCGCGTACCACCCCTGCCAGCTCGTGGCCAAGAGAGACGCCCCGAGAGTTCTGCGGCCTGGCCAGCTTCGCCAGGTCCGTGCCGCAGAGGCCGCAGGCCCGCATCTCTACCAGGATCTCGCCGGGCCCAATCGTGGGCGGTTCGACCTCACACAGGCCGAAGCCGCCCGAGGGCCGCGCTAGTATAGCCTTCATTGTCCGTCAGCCTCTACCCAACATCATCACCCGCCAAGCCCTGCGTTTGGCAATCAGGCAATCCGGCGACTTGGCAATCAGGGGTTCCCAGTTGCCCGATACCCTCTGGGTGCGCCCAGTTGCCTGATTGCCGTGTGATCTTCGCCTCACGTGGTCGCCGGGCGCTTGAAACGCTGCTTGAGGGCGGCCGGCGCGATGGCAATGCGCTTCCCGCCCACATCATCCAGGACGTACATGTAGTCGTTCAGGGGGCCACTGGCAACGCCCTCGGAGACCTCTAGGATTTCCTCCAGACTCTTCCCCCCGGCTCCCGCCATCTGCCGTTCCATCTGGTCCACGCTGATACGCATCTCATCCGCCTGCCACAGACAGGATGGCTAGTCTCGCCGCGCTACCCCGTGCCCTTTGCTTTTTGGCTTCTGCCGTCCGGCTTCACCCTGCTGCTTTTCGTCGGAGGCCTGACCCTGCGCCCTCTTCTCGATCTTCCGACCGTTGGCCGCGGCCCTGTCCCGAATTTCGTCCGGGTCCGGCTTGCGCTTGCGCAGCCCCTTGAAGGGGAGCGAGCGCGCCAGCACCTTCTCCTTGCACTGGGAACAACGCCAGCCCAGGCACAGACCGTACTGCTGCCAGATCCAATCGGCCGGGTACATCCGGCCGCCGCATTTCCGGCAGATCTTGGGGCCCGAGTCCTTACTCCACCGCGGGCTCGTGGGTTCGACGTGCGGCCGTGACTTTGTCAACGGGCGGTCGCGCCGATGGCGATGTCGACGGCCCCCTCCCTGCCCTCCCCCTCCCGGTTGACTCATACTGACCTCATGCGTTCTGTTGTCCTGTCTGTCCTCTGGTTATCCCGTCCCATCTTCAGAACTGGGCGCTGCCCTCCTGAATAATGATAGTCCCTGAGGTAGGGTCCACGCGCGGTCCACCCGCCCCACCTGTGAAGGCGCGCTCGACGGCACGCTTCAAGTCGGCGTAGGGAACGGCACCCACGATCGGGGCCTGTCCGGGGATCAATATCGTGGGAATGCCGTGAATCCCTTGACTCGTTGCTTCCAGGTGCTCCTGCAAGACAATGGATCGGTACCGGCCCTTTGCGAGGGCCGCGCGAAGCGCAGAGGGCTCGAGTCCAACCGACGCGGCAATGCGCCCCAGGACCTCCAAATCGCCGACATCTTCGCTCCGGCCGAAGAACGCTTCGAAGAGTGCCAGGTCAAAAGCCGGGAACACCTCCGGATGAACCTCTCGGGCCCAGGTCGCCGCCTCGAGGTCCGGCAAGCTGCAGCGTGGATACCGATCTCCCGCGGCTGGGATCTGAAATGTTGGCGAATCCGAGTCCTGAACCCCCGCGGCATGGCGGTGCGCGCGATGGTAATCGGTGAAGGTGCGATCAGCCCGATCCTCCGGGACCAGGACGAAATTCCGGTTTTGCACCTGGAGGGGATCACCAAACTCTTCGTGCAGGCGCCGCAGGCGGACCGCCGCGCTGTAGCACCAGGGTCACAGATAGTCAGAATAGACGGTGATGGTGAGCGTCATCGGTTCATCCGTCCAGTCACTTGCCCCCCCGACAGGTCGGGCACGGGCACGCCTCTCGCAGAAAACTGTAGGAGTAGATCCCGCTGTCGTGGCCGTCGCTCCACACGAAATTGATGGCGTACCGCCCGACAGGCTTGACCTCTGTCACCTGAATCTCCCCCGCCTTCAGGACTGGGCCGCTCAAGACCGTGAGGCTCAGGCCACCGGAGGCGGCCTGTTTGGCGCGCTGGTCGTTGCACGGGGCGCATGGGCACTCCCTGCGGAGCAGGTCGAAGCCGTACACGCTCTCGTGGCCGTCCTGCCAACGGATGTGCACTTCGCGCTTCTCGCGGCTGACCGTGATTTCTCTGGGATTCGTGGATGTCGGATCCATATGCATGCCCCAGACGTTCGTCCTTGCCACGATGCCGGGGGAATCCTTCACCAGGACAGGACTCCTCGGCTCCGCGAGCCGCCTCGCGGGCGCCAGGCAGGGGGACCCCTCCTGGCCTTCATCCGTGTCGGCGAACCAAGCGGTGGAGGTCCTCCGGGCGAGAGGGCGCCACGCTTACGGTGGCCAGATTCTCTTCGACGTGAGCCATCCGCTTCATCCCGACCAGAGCCACCCCCAGGCCTGGCGGCGAACCGCTGGCGGTAGCGATCGGTGCCTTCGGGCGTGGCATAGCCGGGGAGTCCCATGCGAGAACCTCTGGCGAGGATTGCGGGCCGGGGCGCGGAATTCGCCGGATGGTTCCTCTTCATGTTTGTTCTGTCCGTACAGGGTCAGGCCTTTGCCGAAATATTCTTCCTTCGTAGGCATCCCTCATCTCCTCGGGGTCCAAACACGTTGGGATCGCTTGTCACTGTTCGCCGATGGGCGGCAATGGTGTCTCGACCGGCTTTCGCCGCTTCCCTCTGCGGCGTCGCCGCTTCTTGCCCGGTTCAGGGGCGGCGCGTGGCCCCCCAGCGACAGCTTGGGCCTGATGTCGGTCCGCCCTCGCCCTGGGCAGACGGACTCCCTCAGAACGGCGGTCCGGACGGCTCCGGACAACCGCCTCGACCGCACGGGGAGCCGGCTTCAGGAAGAGATCATCGTCGGCCCACTCGACCGGGATCTTGTGACCGATGAATTCCTCGATGGCCTCGAGCGACAGGACGTACTGTTCGTCCACCAGGCTGATCGCCTTGCCGGACGCGCCGGCACGGGCGGTGCGGCCGATCCGGTGGACGTAGTCCTCGGAATCCTGCGGCAGGTCGTAGTTCACGACGTGGGTGACCGCCTCGATGTGCAACCCGCGCGATGCGACATCGGTGGCCACCAGAATGTGCAGGCCGCCCTCCTTGAACGCCTGCATGATCTTCAGGCGCTTCTTCTGGTCCACGTCGCCGGTGATGGCCCGGGCGTGGTAGCCGACGCGGACGAGTCGCTCGGCCAGTCGCTCGGCCTCATATTTCATGTTGGCAAAGATCAGGATCCGCTTACCCTTCTCTCGCTCCAGCAGGCCAAGGAGGAGCGGGAACTTCTCTTCCCTCCTGACGTGGTACAGGACTTCCTCTACTCCCTCGACGGTGACCTGCTCTGGGGTCACCGATACCATGGTCGGATTATTCATGCACTCGTAGGCCAGCTCCAGCACCCGGTAGGCCAGCGTAGCGGAGAAGAGGAAGGACTGCCGCCGCTCCGGGGGGGGCAGGTGGCGGGCCAGGTAGCGGATGTCCTTGATGAACCCCATGTCGAACATGCGGTCCGCCTCGTCGATGACCAGGACCTCGACCGCCTTCAGGGCATAGACACCTTGCTGGAGATAATCGATGAGGCGGCCGGGCGTGCCGATGAGGACGTCCACTCCACCGCGGAGGGTCTCCCGCTGCTTGAGGTAGTCCACGCCGCCATACACCACCTGCATATCCAGGCCCGTCGCCTGGCCGAGCAGGCGGGCGTCCTGATGGATCTGAACGGCCAGCTCGCGCGTGGGTGCGACCACCAGGGCGCGCGGGCCGGCGAGGCCCTTGGACCGCCGGTCGGGTTCCCGCAGGAGCCGGGTGAAGATGGAGATCAGGAACACCGCCGTTTTGCCCGTACCAGTCTGGGCTTGGCCCGCCACATCCCGTCCCTTGAGGGCGATGGGAAGCACTTCTTCCTGGATCGGTGTGCAGACGGTGAAGCCGGCGGCCTGGATGCCCCGCATCACGGGCTCTGGCAGATCGAATGAGAGGAAGTCCACGCTCATGGTTCGCGGTCGACCCCGGACACCCTGGCCAGGAGCGCCCTGGCGGTGGCAGGGCCATGCCCCTGAAAGCGGTTGTTGGCGAACGCGAATACGGTGATGCCGTGCCCCAGGTATTCGCGGATGCGCACGGCCCACAAGGTAAGTTCGGGCTCCCGGTCCAGGCGCACCCGGCTGAAATCATCCGGAATGGCGCTCCGCTTGCCGAGCAACCGGAGGTAGGCGAAGTCGGTCGTGACGCGATCCAGTTTCGGCATGTAGTACAGGTCGGCCAGGACCAGCGCGACGTGGTGTTCTTCCAGGAGCCGATAGAACTCGTCGTAGAGCCAGCCTCGGTGCCGGACCTCGACCGCGTAGCGGAGGTCCGAGGGCAGGCCAGCCAGAAAGTCGGCAAGCAGCGGCAATGAATCCACTCGGAAGGAGGCGTCGAACTGGAAAACGAGAGGTCCCAGTTTCGGCCCCAGGCGGCGCATCACTGACAGAAGCGCATCGAGTTCCGCCGCGCAATCCTGCAGGCGCTTCTCTTGGGTGATCACCTGCGGGACCTTCGGGGCGAACCGGAAGCCTTCCGGCGTGCTAGCATTCCAGGCGTCCACCATCTTCGCGGTCGGGGTGCGGTAGAAGATCGAGTCGATCTCCACCGCGCCGAAGTGCGTGCTATAACACGCGAGGAAATCTCGGGGAAGGGTCCCCGTCAGGTAGAAGGGACCCACCCAATCGGGATAACTCCAACCCGAGGTGCCGACGTGGAGTCGTGAGTCGGCCACCCATCACCTCACGTCTATCTCGCCACACCATCACCGTAGCTACAGACTACACTTCTTTCCGGCGGCGTGTCGAGCGCTTTTGCGGTCCGCGCATCGGTGACGCACTCGAGGGGAACGAACCAACGCACGTGAGGGCACGCAACAATTAGGCTGGATCGTGCGATCACTTGGCGGGCATCGAAATGGGTGGTGACGCGTCAGGATCGACTAGGGCAAGAGAAAGGCGAGGGAGTGGAGGAACCGGATGGTCCTCTGGAGAGGCAGGGATCGGGATCAGGCCGCCTGGCGGCGTGCCTCCAGGTGCGAGACGTACCGGCGGAGCCCTTCGAAGAAGAGGCGCTCATACGCCAGAAGGGCTTCCAGGGACTCTTCCTGATCCAGCGCCTCGAGCTGCGCCCACAACTCCGGCTCGTACTCGCGGAGGTAGGGGATGGCACCGTCAATGTACTCCGCTTGAAGGCGCTTGCCCATGGCGATGACAAGCTCATCCAGGGACTCCTGGCTCAACCCGATGGACGGATTGCCGCACTCCGGAACTTGTGGTGCCTCCATTAGGGCAGGCATGGCTCTCCCCTTTCTCTGTTGACGACGGCCTGCTCTCTGTTTCGCAATCATAAGTTACCTCGTAAGTACCATACATCCGTTTGGATGTCAAGTGCTTTTTTCTCGTCTTCCAACAAGGAATATATGCAATATGCGGACCCGGTTCACCATATCTTGCGATAATTCTCACTGAGAACCCAAGATATTGTATTCAGCAGTTGAATTTTCGGTTTCGGATTGTACCCAGATGGCAGGGCGATAGAACCAATCGAGATGGCCACCGAAGGGACGCGAACCGAGGCGCGAAGATTTTGTGGGAGGTGCTCCTTGTCCCCCACTACTCCGGGTGCGTAGGATGCCGTTCGCCATCCGGAGTCGGCGCACCCCCGGAGAGGGCGGGGATCAGGTGAACCTCATCGCCGTCCGCGAGCACCTGGGTCGCATGGGCCTGACGGCCGTTGATGACCAGCAGGATCGAGTCCTGATTTGGCTCAACCTGGAGGCGAACCAGCAGATCGGCCAGCGTGCTTCCGGCCGGGAGCGTCACCTCAAGGCGGCGCAACGCTCCCGTCGGTGCCTGCCGCTGAAGCGTCGTGTGGAGGTGAACGGTGACTACCAATTGAAGATGCTGTCCAGGTCCGACTCGGACGCGTCGTAGACCGAGTTGTGCGGGGGCAGCGGCTCGGTTCGCATGTATTCCGGAATCCGGTCATCCGCCGCGGTGAAGCCCGCCCGCCGGTTGAACTCGCGCTCCAGGCTGATCGTCTCCTTGCCCAGCACCTGCAGGATGTCGGAACCCACCTGCCAGCCGTAGCGGGCGTTCAGGAGGTCCGGGATCACCTCGGGATTCACCATGAACCCGAAGCCGGCGAAGATGCAGGCGCCCAGCGAGTCGAAGCCCGCCATGTTGATCTGGGCCGCGCGCGAGGTCGCGATGTTCGCCTTCGCATCGAGATGGTCCACCTTGGCGCGGACGGTGTTTCCCGCCGTGTGGTCCGCCCCCTGCGGGGACGTCACGTAGGTCGTGCCCGTGCCCTTGATGGCGCGCGGCTCGTAGGCGGACATGGCCTGGCCCTTCACCACCGGCACGCGCAGGACGCCCAGGACCCGACCCGCCATCGCGGCCCCGTGCCCCAGGATCCGGCCGAGCGGCGTGCCCCGGCGGATCTCTCCCAGGAGCTCCAGTGCCCGGGCGCCGTCCCCGAACTGCATCAGTCCTGCCTCGGCGGCAACGCCCAGCGCGGCCCCCATGTCGATCGTGTCCAGCCCCAGGTCGCTGATTTCCCAGTTCAGCCGGGCCACCGTATCCAGGTCGGCAATGCCCAGGTTCGACCCCAGGAGGCCGATGGTCTCGTATTCCAGCGGCGAGACGATGGCCTTGCCGTCTTCGCCGCCATACGTGTTGGAGCATTGGATGACGCAGCCGACCATGCAGGCGTGGGTGGTCTCGCTCTCACCGCCCCGCCGGAGCAGCAGGTCGCGCATGTGCTCGCCGCTGATCGTCTCGGCCCCCTCGAACTGGCCGCTGGTGAAGTTTCGGGTCGGCAGGCCGCCGAGCGCATTGCACGTCCGCACCATGGCGGGCGTGCCGTACTCCTGGTAGGTCTTGGTCTGCGGATGATCCAGCGTGTTCTTGGTGAAGAGCTTCTGCGCCTGCTTGAACGCCTCGCGATTGGCGATGGGCGGCTTCTGCCCACCCGTATCGTCGAAGATGATGGCCTTGAGCCGCTTGGACCCCATCACGGCGCCCAGGCCGCCCCGCGCCGCGATGCGCGAGGGAACATTCTCCTTGTCCAGGTTCTGGATGCCGGCCGCCGAGAGCAGCATCTCGCCGGCCGGCCCGATGAGGGCGATGGCCACCTTGTCCCCATAGCGCTTCAGCAGCCGGGAAGCGCCCTCGAAGACAGCGAGGCCCGCCATGTCTTCGGCGGGCTCGAAGCGCGCGCCCGCGAGACTCAGGTGGAGGACCCACCACCCGGACCCGCCACCGCCGTTTCGCGGCATCTGGTCCTCGATGATCAGGGCCTTCATCCCCATGTTGGTCATGTGCAGACCGGTGGAGCCGCCGGCGTTGGCCTCTTTGATCCCGCGGGTCATCGGGCTCTTGGTGCCGAACGAGAGGCGGTCGCAGCTTGAGAGCATGTGCCCTACGAGCAGGCCGGGGGCCAGGACCATCTTGTTGTGCGGGCCGAGCGGCTCGCACGTCGCCGGCACTTCGTCCAGCAGGATGCGCGCCGAGAGACCGCGTCCGCCCAGACGGGACCAGGCCTCGGGCGCGGGTTCACGCTTCAGGGATCGCTCGCGCAAATTGACGCGCCAGACTTGCATGGCCCTTTCTCCTTCTGTCTGGGAACCCTACCTGCTCAGGGAAGGAATCCTCCCCACTTACGGAGACCCCGCTCTCGCACCATCAAATCGGTCGCACGCCGGGGCTCCCTTCCACGGAATGAACGTCTTCAGAATGCCTCTCTTTTCATGCTCCGTCAAGAGGCGCCCGTGCGCCGCTGCTCGTATAGGAACAATGCTGCGGCGCCCAGTACGCCGGATTCTTTGGTGAGGGCGGAGCGGACGATGCGGGTCCCGTCGAAGGCGGCCTCGAAGGCATAGAATCTGGCCCACCGCGTGACCGGCTCCACCAGGATCTCCCCTGCCTCCATGACTCCGCCACCCAGGACGATCATTTCGGGATTGCACAGATTGATGAGATTAGCCACTCCCGCACCCAATGCCTGCGCCGCCCTGGCCACCACGGTCACGGCCGTCGGATCGCCCCTGGCAGCCGCCGCAAAGACCAGCGGCGCGTCAATGCGGTCGGGGTCGCCCGCCGCCAGCTCCGCGAGCACCGAGGGTTGGTTCACTCGGAGGAGGTGACGCGCCTGGCGCGCGATGTCCGCTCCCGATGCGAACATCTTGAGGCACCCATGGCTGCCGCAGAAGCAGTCGGGCCCATCCAGGTCCACCGTGATGTGTCCGATCTCGCCCCCGTAGCCGCTGGCGCCCCGCACCAGCGCCCCGTTCAGGATCAAGCCACCGCCGATGCTGGTCCCCACCGCGATCATGGCCACGTGACGGAATCCGCGCGGATGGCCGAACGTCCACTCCCCGAGGGTGAGGGCATTGACATCGTTGTCCACGACGACGGGGAGGCCGGTTCGTCCCCGGAGAATGCGGCCCAGGGCGAGGCCCCGGAACTCCGGGATGTTCTGGATGTCCTCCCCGATCGTCCCGGTGCCCACGTCGATGACGCCCGGGGCGCCGATGCCGACGCCCAGGAGCGGATGGTTGAGCTTGCGAGCATCCTCTGCGAGGCCCCCCACGACCTCCAGGAGGTTCTGCAAGACTCCCTCGCCGCGGCCCAGCCGGTCGGTGGGGACGGCGCGGGAGTACTGGACCATCCCCCCGGGATCCACCAGGCCGCCCGCCAGGGTGGTCCCCCCCAAGTCCACGCCGATGATGACGCCAGCGCTGGGCGCAGTCATGGGCGATTCTCCAGGACGGCGGCAAGATCCCCGTAGGCAATACACCGGACGCCGGCCGCCTTTAGCGCGCCCTTCACCCGGGGATCACAGAGCGCGCGCAACTCGACCTCCCGTTGGACATAGTAACTACTCGCGGAGAGCGCGCCATCGGCGTATCCCGGATGGCACATCAGCTCGGTAACACCTGGCGGGAGCCTGCGGAGGAAATCGATGAGGCGCGCGGGTTGCCAGAAGGCATCCGGTCCCACATCGCCCACCGCCTGATCCACGGCCGGCAGATGGCGCCCTCGGATGCGATGCGCCAACTCCGGCGTCAGCGCCCGCAGCGGGATGCCCAGCCCTTCGGCGAGATCGAGCGCCACCTCGAAGACCCGGGGATGCCGGTGCACGTGATGGTGTGTGTCCAGATGGGTGGGCTGCCTACCAAAGACAGCTGCAAATCGCTCGGCCTGGGCGGCCCACTCGGCCCGGATCTCCGACGGATTGCCGACCGCTCCGACGCGGACGCGGTCCCGGACGAAGCGGGCATTGCCATCCACGAGAGAGGGCACGCGTTGCGAAGGCAGGACGGGTGGGCCGAAGGTGAGATTGAGGTGCAATCCCAGCCCCAATCGAGGGGCTTCGCATGCGAGTTCCCGGCTCCGCTCAAGGCCGGGGAGATTGACCATGACCGTCGTGCTGGTCACGATGCCGTGCCGGTGGGCCGTGAGGATCCCCCGGCTCACACCCTCGGTCAGATTGAAGTCATCCGCGTTGACGATGAGGAACGGCGGCACTGATTACCCTTTCTGCGCGCAGAGGACGAAGCGTGGGCAGGTTGCCGGGCGCCCCGCCGGCAGGATGCCCTCGGTATCCAGGGGGCGAATGTACTCCAGCCGCTCCCGCGCGATGCGAGGGAAGGGTTGTTCTTCTCGCGCCACGACCCGCGGGCCCAAGCCGACAACCCGCAACTTTTCCAGTGCGCGCTCTACTCCCAGAAACCCGAAGAGGGTAAACACCAGGCGGCCTTGGGGCTTGAGATATATCGGGGCCTCGTGGATAATCCGATCCAGGACGGCCCAGCCATCCGGCCCGCCGTTGTCCACGCGGGATTGGGCATCGTCCCATTCCCGGTCGGGAGGGGTCGGCATCTGGGGCGGGTTGGTGGCGATCACGTCGAAGGTCTCGCCGCTCACCGGGGCGAAGAGGTCGCCGGTCCGAACCTCGAGGCGGTCGGCGACCCCGTTGAGGAGCGCGTTGGCCCGCGTGCATTCACTGCAGGCGGGCACAACGTCCGTCGCCACCACCCGATGCCCTCGGCGGGCAGCCAGGATCCCGATCAAGCCGGCGCCTGCCCCCAGGTCCAAGACCACGTCGCCAGCTCGAAGGGGAAGATGGCGAGCGAGGAGAAGGCTTCCGAACTTCGGAACCAACATGTCGCCGGCCACGCGGATGAGGCAGTCCTGGTAGAGAAAGAAATGAATGGCGTCATCGCTTGACATGCGGGACTCCTGGAGGGAGGCTGAGAGTGCCCGACCAATGGAACCCTACCAAAGGAAGAGAGAGGCGTCAATTCTGCGCGTGGGCGCTTTCTTCCCCTGAAGCAAAGTGGATGGTATGCGGCCGGGAGAGGCGGGGAGGAGCTATGGAGATGCGATGGTGCCTTGGAATGGTGCTTGGCCTGCTATTGCTGGCCGGAGCTTCCGCCGACGCTGCGAAGTGGAGCCGGCAATATATCCGGCAGCTTCCAGATACCGCCTTTGCGGCGATCGAACCTACACCCGAAGGGAAAAAGGTGCGGCACCTCCCCCATCATGACGCAAACGGGAACCTCGACGTCCCGCACCTCTGCAATGCGCTCTCCCGACTCAATCAAGTCAAATGGCGCGACCCGGGCAACGCCGAGGCTGCCCGGCGGCACCTCAATGAGCATCTGGGACAGGTTGGGCGGAGCTCGTGCCGTCCGCCTCGCACAAGCGGACGCTGATCTCCGACCCAGGAATCGAGACTCTGGCCAGCAGGGACCCGGGAATCGTCCGCGCCGCTTCCCTGACCGGCGGAGTCCTTATTCAGAGACACAAAAAAGGGGAAGGAGGTTTCCCTCCTTCCCCCTATGCGAACAGCTTCCTCCGGTCGAGGCGTGGGAGGTCAAGCCGCTTCGATCTTGACCGCCTTCGGCTTCGCCTCTTCCTTCTTCGGAAGCTGGACCTCCAGCACGCCGTCCCGGTACGTGGCCTTCACCCGATTGGGATCCACCACCGGGGGCAGCAGGATACTCCGCTCGAAGCGGCCATAGCTCCGCTCGATGCGGTGATACTGATCCTCCTTCACTTCGGCCTCGCGCTTGCGCTCACCCTTCAGGGTCAGCGTGTCACCCTCGACCGAGACCTCGACATCCTCCTGCTTGACGCCGGGCAGTTCGGCCATGAGCAGGAAACTGTCCTTGGTCTCATGGATGTCCACCAGGGGGCTCCACATCGCCTCCGTCGCGGCCATGCTGGACGGGGTTCGACCGAAGAACTCTCCAAAGATATGATCCATCTCCCTCCGCAGGTCTGCCATCTCCGCGAACGGGTCCCAGCGAGTGAGCGACTGAACTCGTGGCTGCCACCTCTCTAGAAGCATTCGTTTCTCCTCCTTTGGCTGCGCCGGGTTGCCCACCACATGAGTACTTCCGTGTGGGACCCGACTGTCTTTGTATGGTTTCTTCGGCCAGATCGACAAGATCTAACCGATAAAATGTATAAAACCTTAGCCAAAGCTTGTCAAGTTAAAAATGCGCTTGAGCGATTTCCTAGGAGAATCCTTTAGAATCAATAAATTACTGTTTCTCTTGGCTTCTCGAAAAGGAAGAAAGATCAGTTTGTGGCGATCAGGCTAGTTCCCAGATTCGAGGAACTGGGTTTTGACGAGCGCTCAGACGTCCACCCGCCAGGCTCCCTCATCACACAGCTCACCCATCCCGGCCGGGAAGTCATCGCGGCCTTCTGGTCGGCGGAAGATCGTGGTCCCCTCACTCCCCCGGCCGATGACGTGGTGGAACGTTCCAAGCGCATCCAGCCTCGCCTGCCGCGGCATACCATGGGCTTACCCTCTCTTGCGTGCATGTCGAAAAGTTGCTTTTGAACCTACGTCCCCGATTTATTGTTGATGGCCGCAAGGGGGGCGACTTCGATGAGTGTCTTGCGGTGAGGGGTCATCCGACGGGTCACCGTCTCGATTGCAGGTTGAGCGCTGGGCCCGGCGCGAACTCGCACCCCTGGGTTGCAATGCCGAACTCGCCGGAAGGCATTGAAACAATGGGCGTTGTGCCATCCAAGGCGGCCTCGGATTGCACGCTCATTGCAACTTCTCCGTCGGATGGTTGCAATCCGGCCGCCCAGGCCCCGCGTGCCAGCGCGCGGCCCTGGTGCGGCCATGGACGTAATACGTTGCCACTTTCGTCACGTTGCGAGCGGCCGGATCCCCTCTGCGCGAGATGCTCAGCCCCATTCGGTAGCCCGGTACACCGAGTCGGGCCGGATCGCCAGGAAGCCGCGAGGGATCGATCGATCTCACGCCGTACACTGAGGCCTCAGCAGTTCCCTCCGGCGAGGAACCGAACGACCGATTGGGCGCGACTTCGCCCCCAAGGAAAATGGCTATAGCAATGATGGAACAAAGGAGCCACGGTGACCCGGGGGACCGTGGTGGGATGGGCGCCCCAGCGGGACACCGATTCTGCGCGGATGCGGTGGTGGGTTACTGCCGGAAGCGTACTCCCGGGCGCCCGCCGGGGTCAAGCGGAATCCCGCCCGCCACGCCTCCGCATGGCCCTGGGGGCATTGAGATGCGGTTGGCGAGAGGTGGTCAGGGCGGCCCTAGTACAAGGTGACGAAAGTGGCAACGTATTACCACTCCATCCGGCCTTTGCGGATGCCGCGGATCCTCGGCGCGTCCTTGATTCCCAACGCCCGAGAGGGACCCAATCACCAAGAGCACCCACCGGACCAGAGCCTCCACCCCTGAAACACCGGAGCCTGCCGGCGTAAGACCAGCAGGCTTTGAGGCAGTATCCTGCGTGATGATGGCTACTGCGCCAGGCTGGCGATTGCGTCGGCTGGGACCTCGCGCCCACTGGCCGTCGTGCCATGGAAAGGAGGGAATCGCCTTGCCACAAAAGAAACGGCCGGGTCCCCTGTCAAGGCGACAAAGACTGGAACGTCCCCCATTTGACCCATTTGAATTCTGAGGACTTTGTCACCCTCGCTTTTGTCCGCCTGCCTCACGGCACGCGGATGAGGGTCAGGCTAGATTGGTGAACGGGAAACCTCCAATCGTCAGGACTCGCACCTGACAAGTCACGGCAGGTAGTGAGGCTGCGCCCTAACGCCCGGCGTCAGCCGAGCCCGTTCGCGGGCGTCGGCTGGACGCACCTGTTAGGCCGGGTGACCCGCGTGAGCCCGCACTCCTACCCACGGCTTGATCTTCGCTAGCGTCTTGGCAAGGGCTTCTTCCGCTACCTCCGTGTCGTAGGCCGCCTGCGCCCGCAGCCAATAGCCGTTGGACAGACCGAAGAACCGGCACAGGCGCAGGTCGGTGTCCGCCGTGATCGCGCGCTTGCCCGCCACGATGTCACCGATCCGCTGGGCGGGCACACCGATTTCCTTGGCGAGGCGGTATTGCGTGAGGCCCATCGGGATCAGGAACTCTTCGCGCAGCAACTCCCCGGGCGTCACGGGCTTGAGCTTCCGCATGGTCTTCCTCCGTCAATGATAGTCCACGATCTCAACGTCCTCCGCGCCCGCAGCCGTCCAGCGGAAGCACACGCGGAACTGATCGTTTACACGGATACTGTGCTGCCCGGCGCGGTCACCCTTGAGCGCTTCCAGCCGGTTGCCCGGCGGCACCCGGAGGTCTTCCAGCCGGCCCGCGATCTGCAACTGCCGCAGCTTGCGGCGCGCGACCGACTCGATAGTCACGAACCGCTTGACCCGCCGGCCTTTCGAGAGAGCCTCCGTGTCGGCGCACTTGAACGTCTTGATCACAGTCGCATAGTAACGTGTCGTGTGATTAACGTCAAGCGTGATGATCCGCTTCACCCCCGGCGCGCACAAGCGGAGTCGCTTTCGACCCCGACGCCAAGAAGGCGCGCGGGATCTTACCGGGGCCTAAGTAGACGGACCTGTCTAATACCGCAAACACTGCAAGGGCTGCAGTCTATTTCGTCGGCCTGGGGTCGGGGCGGTGAATGGAACTGACTGGCTGTAAAGGCTTCGACCGTCGGAAGATGTGAACGGTTCGCCGGTTTAGGCTGCGAGGAGTTGCGGTCTATTTCCTTCGGGGGTGTACCGGTTGTCGGGGGGCGATTGGCGGGGATGCGGACGGCAGCGGGAGCGCGGTCGGGGAGTGTTGGCTCTGGCTGGCCGAAAGGTGGGCCTCCACTCCGGTTGTGGCCCCTGTAATTCACGCCGAAAATCCTACGCCCAAGGCACGGGGCGAATCAAGCGTATTCTGCGGTCCCCCGGCTGTGGGAGCTTTTCCGGATGAGACGCTTCCCCGCCACGTGCGGTCGAGCCATTCCTTTCGGGGGGGCCGAGGACCTTCCTGCAAATAGAAATTCATTTCTATTCTGCAAACCAGGGTATGGCGCCGCGACCTGTTCGACGGCTCCCACGGCCGTCTCGAGCGGTGGCGTTGGTCAGCCCGCGCTAGGCATCCGGACGCACTCCTATCAGAAAGCTCTTGCCCGGATTATTCGCGAACTCCTTCGCGAACGATCCCAGGTCCGGGCCAGGATGGCGGCCCCATTGGAGTTTGGATATTGGTCATTCCTGCCTGCCCCGCCCTGTCTGCGTGCCTGCCTGTCCCGGGACCTGCTTGCGCGCTGCGCGCAGGCAAGCGGCAGACAGGCGGCAACGCACAGGCAGGCTGGCGCGGCAGGCAGGGGTCATTTGATCCGACTACTCGCCCGACTGGAGGAGCAGCACGCCGGAGGTCAGGTCGAGGTTCACCCGGAAGCGTTCCAAAAAGCTCAGGCCGAGGAGGCCGACGACGGTGGAAGGCACATTTGGCAGATCATGGATCACGGTGGGGACATGGCGTGCGACGGCCCCACCGATGTCCACCTCGTCCAAGAGGGCGAGCGGAGCCTGGATCACGCCGCTGGCGGTGGTCAGCCTGACACTGCTTCCACCGCTGGAGATCCCCAGCCGGTCGGCAGCCAGCCGGCTCACCGAAGTGAATGTGGCACCGGTATCCAGGATGAAATACCCGATCACCTGGCCATTCACCCTTCCGGGAACGAGGACCGAGGCTCCTCGCCTTTCGAACGGTACTTGGAATGTGGTAAGGCTTGGCTCGCCCAGGGCATCGAGGGCCCGGCGGGCAGCCGTCGCTTGCGGCGACTGCGGGGCCATTTGCAGGATGCGGCGGTAGGCCTGCGCCGCAGCGGCGCTGTCGCCGAGCAAGCGGTAGGACTCCGCCAGGTACCACCGCCGCTCCGGGTCCCGAGGCGCTCGGTCAGTGGCCTCGATGAACTTCTCCAGGGCCCACCGGTAGTGGCCCCCCTGGAGAAAGTCCACTCCCTCCTCGAACGAGCCAGCCTCGGCCTTCACCCCGGTGGAGGCCAGGAGAGACGCCATCAGCCCCGCTACGGCGATGGGCCGAGCGCTTCGCAAGATGGACTCCCATGTTATAATGCTCGATCTAACCCAACTCATTCTCGACGGCTTTCGCGAATACTCCCGGGCGATAACAAAACCCCACCGACCAATGCCCAATGACGGATGCCATCCGCAGGATTCCACTTGACGGCGCGCTTCCTGCGATCATCACCATTGGTCATTGGAAATTGGTCATTGGTCATTCGGAAAAATCACTCGGCGGAAGATGTGGGTGAAGCCCGCCTGGCCCGCTCGATGGCCTCCCGAACGGCGGGCAGCAGGAACACGTCCTCGAAGTCAAACTGGGCCAGGCCGGCGGCCAGGAGGCGGGCCTTCTCGCGAGGCGTCAGGCTTTGCTCAATGATGATCCGCCGCTCCCCGTGAATGACGCACATGCCTCCCCGCCCGGGCAGCTCCTCGGTCGCCAGTGCGGCATAGGTCACGGGGATCTGGAGCTGCTCTGCCAGCTCCTCCAGGGCGACCAACAGGTCCTCGTCCCTCATGGCTCCCGCGACTTCCCCCGATCCAAAGTTTACTCAACGCTACGGGGGGCAATCTGGCGATCCGGCAATTCGGCAATCTGGGGTTTCAAGCCGCCGGGTACCCTCTGGGTGCCCCCAGTTGCCGGATTGCCATATCCTCTTGGCGTCCTTGTCCGCCAGAGGCGGATTGGCGGTTCGTTAGTGGGGCCGGAGTGCCTCTGCCATTCGCACCGCCTCGCGGGTGGGGCCGACATCGTGGGTCCGGATCAGATGGGCGCCATTCACCACGGCGATCGCCGTCGCCGCCAAGGAACCCACCAGACGTTCTCCGGGATCTGCCTGACCCAGGACCTCCCCAATAAACGACTTGCGTGAAAGCCCCACAACCAGGGGGCGTTCGAGCGTCCGCAACTCCGCCAGCCTCCGCACCACCTCACAGTCCCACGTGTACCAGGGAATTGCGGCCCTGCGAAAGAACCCGATGCCCGGATCCACGACCACCCGATGCTCCGGCACACCCGCCCTCCCGATGATCTGCAGGCTTTCCTCCAGAAGGCCCCGCACCGTCCCGATCGGGTCCCGTGCGTTCGGATCGGTCTCGGACGCCATGAGGATCACGCCCTGCGCGCACCGAGCGACGATCTCCGCCATGCCGGGATCGTAACGGAGGCCGCTCACATCGTTGATGATGACCGCCCCGGCGTCCAGCGCGGCCAGTGCCACCCGGCCCCGCTTCGTGTCGGCCGAGATGGGAACGGCCACCGCCTTGCGAATAATACCGATCGCGCAGGTCAGTCGTTGGATCTCGTCCGCCTCGGTGATCTCAGTCTTGAGGTAGGGGGCCGTGGACATGGCGCCGATGTCCAGCACGTCCGCTCCCTCGGCCGCCATCCGTTCTGCCTTCGCCCGCAGCGAATCCTCTCCTGTCGCGACCGATCCCTGATAGAACGACTCGGGGCTCACGTTGATGGCGCCCATCAGGCGAACGGGGAACCTATCACCGACTTCCATTCCCGCCAGATTCGCGTAGGCGCTCATGACGCGTTTCCCTCGTCCCCTACCACGTCGGGCGACCCGGGCGACTCATCGCCGCCTTTCCCCCGAAAAACGAACGGCGCCAGGGCATGGCTCCTGACGCCGTCACGATCACCGGGCTGCCCACCGGCCATCACGCCGGTTTCCTATCCCCCACGATGGCCCGGAGCATGTCAATCGGGATGGGGAAGATGATGGTGGAGTTCTTCTCGGTCCCGATCTCGGTCAGGGTTTGCAGATAGCGAAGTTGGATGGTGACGGGCTCCGAGGCGATCACCCGGGCCGCCTGGGCCAGCTTTTCCGAGGCCAGCAGCTCCCCCTCGGCATGGATGATCTTGGCGCGCTTCTCCCGCTCGGCCTCGGCCTGCTTGGCCATGGCGCGCTGCATCTCCTGCGGCAGGTCAATGAACTTGACCTCCACCGCGGTCACCTTGATCCCCCAGGGCTCGGTATGCTCGTCAATGATCCGCTGGAGCTTCTGGTTGATCTTGTCCCGCTCGGAGAGCAGCTCATCCAGTTCCGACTGGCCCAGGACGCTGCGTAACGTGGTCTGGGCGATCTGGGAGGTGGCGAATAGGTAATCCTCCACTGCCACTATGGCTCGTTCCGGATCCATCACCCGGAAGTAGATGACGGCATTCACCTTGAGCGAGACGTTGTCCCTGGTGATGGTGTCCTGGGAAGGCACGTCCATGGCCACGGTCCGCAGGCTGACCTTCACCATCTTGTCGATGACCGGGATCAGCAGGATCAGCCCGGGGCCGTTCCCGCCTCCCCCGGGATTGATCAGCGCCTTGGACAGCCGGCCCAGGCGGAAGACGACCGCCCGCTCGTACTCCCGCAGGACCTTCACTGCGCTGGTGAGGATGTACAAAAGCACGATGATGACGAACAGCGTCGGGACGACTGCAAACGGCAGTATGTTCATCCTGACCTCCCCGTGGCGGCGGGTTCGGATGCCGCCGTCGCGCGCTGGACCGGGACGACCCGCAGCGTGAGGCCGTCCATTCCCGTGACCCGGACCGATGCACCCGGCTCCATCTCGCCTTCGCTCTCGGCGTTCCACAGTTCCCCGCTGAGGAAGATCTGCCCCCGTGGCGCCAGGCGAGTCCGCACCACGCCAATCTCGCCAACCAACCCCTCCATGCCGGTCTTCGTCCTGGTGCGCAGGGCCTTCACCCCCGCGCCCACCACGAAGAGGAAAAAGGCAGCGGTGGTCGCCGCGGTCCCGACGATGGCTCCCACGGAGATTCGCATGTAGGGGGCCGGGGTGTCGATCAGCATCATGGAGCCCAGGATCATGGCGGCGATGCCGCCGGCGGTCAACACCCCGTGCGAAACGACCTTGATCTCCGCTATGAACATCACGATGGCCAAAAGGATGAGCAGGACCCCGGCATAGTTGATGGGCAACTGCTGGAAGGCGTACAGCGCCAGGATCAAGGCGATCGCTCCCAGGACCCCGGGCAGGATGGCCCCCGGCGTACTGAACTCGAAGTAGAGGCCGGCCAGACCCAGGATCAAGAGGAGGTAGGCGATGGTCGGGTCCGTGATGATCTTCAGGATCTTCTCGCGAAGGTTCATCTCCCCGCGCTGGACGACCGCGTTCTTGGTCTCGATCTTGACCTTCCCCGCCGCGGTGGTGACCACCCGGCCGTCAATGGCCTGGAGCAGATCCTCCAGCTTCGGGCTCACCACGTCGATGAGCTTGGCCTTGAGCGCCTCGGTCTCCGTCTTGGCCGTGGCCTTCCGCACCCACTCTTCGGCCAGGTCAATGGGCCGCCCGCGCTTCTCCGCGATGGTCCGCATGTACGCGGCGGCGTCGTTGGTGACCTTCTTCTCCATGGTCTTGTCCATCTGCCCGCCCATGGCGACGGGCGCCGCGGCGCCGATGTTGGTCCCGGGCGCCATGGCCGCGATGTGGGCAGCCATGGTAATGAAGGCTCCGGCCGAGGCCGCCCGCGCCCCACTGGGCGCCACGTAGACCACGATGGGTCGCTCGGCCGCCAGCATCTCCTTGATGATGACGCGCATGGAGGTGTCCAGGCCTCCGGGCGTGTCCAGCTCGATGACCAGGGCGGCCACCTTGTCCTTCTCGGCTTCCTTGATGGCGTTCACGATGTAGTCGGCCGAGCTGGGAGAGATCACGCTCTCGACCCGGATTACGTTCACCTGGCGGGCGAAGGCATCTCCTGGTTGGACGAGGAAACACACGAAGAGGGCTACCAGGGAGGCTCTGGCAAGGGCGGAGACGGCCGGCAACGGAGCAAGACGCATCGAGATCCTGGGGGCCGGAATGGCCCCACAACCCTCACGTATTATACCATACCTAGGTGCCGAAAGATAGTCAGGGCAATGTCGGCAATAGTTCTGACCCCGGCAGCGGCCTCTCTCGCACCCGCCCCCCAGAACAGGGCCGGGACCGGATTCCGGGTGTGCCGGTTGGTGGAGAGATCCTCCAGGTTGCCGTGGTCGCTCGCCAGGACAACCAGATGGGCGGAATGATCCATCCCGGATAAGACCGCATCCAGGAACTCCTCCAGATCCTCCAGAATCTCTACGCCGCGTGCCATGTCCTGGGTGTGTCCGGCTCGGTCCGTCAGGAAGTGCTCGTACATGGTGAAGGCGTGCCTCTGGGCCAGGCGGGCCAGCCGTCCCCCCGCCTCGCGAGGAGTGACGAATGGAAGCGAGTATCCCCGCTCGGGCAGCAGCCGGTTGGTGTAATCGTGGAACAGCGCTTCGCCCCGGGCCAGATCGTCCAGCGTCCGCAACGTGAGGCCCGCCCGTAGCGTGGCCACCGTGCTGACGGAGAGGAACCGGGGGAGCTTTTCCAGGAATGCCGGTGTGTAGGCGTTCGCGAAGGTCGCCTCGCCCCCGGCAGCCTTCACGCGGCTGAAAAGGGAGCGACCGTCCAGCAGAGCCGTCAGCGATTTCGTGCAGTAGCCGTTGATGTGTCTCCCGACAGCCGCGGGCGCATTGAGCCCCGCCAAGATGGATGTTTGCCCCGTGGCGCTCTGGGGTAACCCGGGGACGCCCAGGCAGGCATCCGCCGGGACCAGGATGGCCGCAGGATCCGGTGCGGCGCGATCTCGCAGGAGGCGCAGCCGATTCAGGCGAGCGCGGGCCACCGGGTTCTTTCCCGGCTCGTCCTCGCCCAGCCCCAGCCCATCTATGAAGAGGAGGAGGACCCCCATACGATCACCCTGTTTCAGCCCGCTCCTCCCCTCTCCGCCCCTCTCCCCGCGCGCGGGGAGAGGACACAGGTGAGGGGGAAGCGAAGAACCGGCAGAGATCCGCCCGCGCATGGGTCAGGGGACACGGGGGCAGACTCTCCAGGAACGCCCTCCCGTAGCCGCGGGAGAGGAGGCGGTTGTCCAGGATGCACAGGGCCCCGCGATCCTGCTCACTCCGGATCAGGCGGCCCAGCCCCTGCCGGAGCGTGATGATCGCCGACGGGACCTGGTACTCCCAGAACGGGTCACCCCCCTGCTGCTGGATGTATTCCAGGCGGGCCTCCAGAACCGGATCTCCCGGGAACCCGAAGGGAAGCTTGTGGATGATGACACAGCTCAACGCCTCGCCGACGACATCCACCCCCTGCCAGAAGCTTCGCGTGGCGAAGAGCACCGATGCCACGTCCTCACGGAATCTGTCCAACAGCTCCGTCCGGGGTGCCTGGCCCTGGACCATGAGGGGGAATGGCACCTGGCCATCCAGCAGCCGGTGTGTCGTCTCCATGGCATCCAGGCTGGTGAACAGGACCAGGGCCCGGCCCTGCGTGGTTTCCAGGATGCCACAGATTTCCTCCGCCGCGGCCTCGACGTACCCCGGACTCCTGGGATCGGGCAGGTGACGCGGGATATACAGGATGGCCTGGCGTGCATAGTCGAAGGGCGACGCAGCCAGGAACTCCCGTGCCTCCAGGATGCCGAGCCGGCTGCGGAAAAAATCGAAGCCTCCCGCGGCCGAAAGGGTGGCCGAGGTGAGGATGACGGCCTCTGCGGATTCCACGATCGTTCGGCGGAAGTCGGCCGAGATATCCAAGGGCGAGGTGCGAAGATAGATGCCGCGGCCCCGTCGCTCGGACCAGCGGACCACGGCCGGCCCGGCGCCAGAATCCGGCGTCTCACCCGACGCATCCAGAAAGTCCTTCAGGATCCCCGCCTGCTCCCGCGCCCGCCGCGCGCAGGCGAGGAGGCCCTCCGGCTTTCCCGGCGCCGCCTGGACGAGGTCGTGCAACAGGACCAGGGCCTGGATCAGCTCCAGCCCGGCCTCTCGACAGATTCCATCCAGGACCTCCGGACGAAGGCGCCGTGTGCCCTCAGGAAGGTCCAGGGTCTGGAAGAAGCGCGCGGAGGTCTCTGCCAGGTGACTGAGCTGTTTCGGGATGCTCCGATCGGCGGCGCCAGCGGCACCGGCACCCGTCCACTCGCGGTGCGCATCGCGAACCAGGCGCTCGACGCGGAGGTTGCTGATCTCGACACCGAAGAAATCGGTGGCGACATCTTCCAACAGGTGGGCCTCATCCAGGACCAGCACGTCATAGGAGGGGATGGCTCGCCCAGGCGCGCTGCGGTCGCGCAGGACGGCGTCCGCCAGGAGGAGGTGGTGGTTCACGATGACCAGATCGGCCGCCCCCGCCTCTTGCCGCATCCGGGTCAGGAAGCAATCGTCGTAGTCTTCACACGAAGTGCCGAGGCAGGTCTCGGACCAGGCAGCGACATCGTCCCAGAGGGGATCGGGCTCGGGGAGAAACGCAAGCTCCGCGCGGTCGCCGCGTGCTGACGTGGCGGACCAGGCCTGGATCTTGAGCAACGTCTGGCGTTGGGATCGGGTGTGCGTCTCTGCGAGCGCCCGGCGTACATTTCGGCGGCAGAGGTAGTTGCCCCGCCCCTTCATGAGACTGGCAACGAACTTCCGGGGCAGCGCCGAGGCAAGGAGCGGGACATCCTTGAAGAACAGTTGGTCCTGGAGGGTCTTGGTCCCCGTAGCAACCAGGGTCTTCCTCCCGCTCAAGATTGCCGGGACCAGGTAGGCGAGGGTCTTGCCGGTACCGGTGCCCGCCTCGGCCAGGAGGGTGCCGCCGACCTCGATCGCCTGCTCAACCGCCTGGGCCATCTGGAGCTGGGCCGGCCGGTACTCGAACTCGGCAAGCACCCGGCGGAGCAATCCCCGGGGGCCGAGGATGGCCGCCAGTTCTGTTTCGGCGTTCGTGTCTGTGCGGCGGGGATTTCGCCTCACGTCCTCAACCCATGACCCGCGTCCAAAACGGACGGAACATGTAGGAAGGAAAAAGGGGGAACTATCGGCCCTTGGCCTTGGCTTCTGCCCACAGCGCGTCCATCTCTTCGAGATTGGCCTGGCGCAAGGAGCGACCGCGTCTCGCCAGTTCCTCCTCGATGTACCGGAAGCGCGCGATGAAACGGGCGATGGTTTTGCGCAACGCCTCCTCGGGATTCACCGCCAGGAACCGGCTGAGGTTCACCAGGGCAAAGAGGAGATCGCCCAGCTCCGCCTCCACCCGGTCCGCTGCCTGACCCTGCATGGCAGCTCGGAGCTCGCCGAGTTCCTCCTCCACCTTCCGGAAGACCTCCTGCGCCTCCTTCCAGTCAAAGCCGACGCGTGACGCTTTCTCCTGCAGGCGGTGCGCACGGAGCAGCGCAGGCAGTTCGCGAGGCACCCCGTCCAAAAGGGAAGCCTGGTCTTTCGCCTGGCGGCGTTCGGTCTGCTTGATCTGCTCCCAGTTGAACAGGACCTCCTGGGCCGTCTCGGCCTTCACCTCACCGAAGACGTGAGGATGGCGCCGGACCAGCTTGTCATTGATGGCGGCCAGGGCGTCACTGATGGAGAAGGCGCCGGCCTCCTCCGCCATCTGGGCGTGGAAGACGATCTGCAGCATGAGGTCGCCCAGTTCCTCCTTGAGCTTCGCCGGATCCTCCTCGTCAATGGCCTCGAGGACCTCGTAGGTCTCTTCGACGAGGTAGGGCTTGATGCTCTCCGAGGTCTGCTCCCGGTCCCAGGGGCAGCCGTTCTCCCCTCGCAACCGGGCCATGATCTCTACGAGCTCCGCGAACAACGCACCAGGTGTCTGTGCCACGAGCCTCATTCTCCTGTTGAAAGGAACCAGGGATCGTCGGCGGGACCAGGGTACGATACGGGGAAAGGCCGGGTCGGGCAAGCGGAATTGTGCCCTGCGTGAGGGCCAGGCTGGGCAGAGCAGAACCAACCAGATACGGGCCTGTATCCCCAAAGGTTCATGAGGCTTCCGCTCGGGAGCGCCTCCCCCAGCGTCGGTGCAGTCTTTCCAGGACCTTACAGCACCGCCAGCCGATGGCATGCTGCCTGCTTTATGAACAGGCCAGAGGGTAGAGATGATGACCATACCTGTGGTGGAGTCGAGATCGCGGACAGCAGGACTCGTCCTGGTCAGCCTGCTGGTACCGGGGGGCAGCCTGATCGCTCTCTCGGTGCTCCTGGGAAAACGGATGTGGACCCCAATCCGAAATTCTCAACCGCCAAGGCGCCAAGAACGCCAAGACCGAAATGGCTTAATGGGGGGGGAGGAACGGAACTTCTGAATGCCCCATAAACTGGTTTTCGCGTTCTTCGGTCGAGAGTTCGAAACATCGCACCCTTGGCGACCCGGGTACCCAGCGCTCGCGCTGGGTGATCATGGCGGTTCAATGGTTTTTTCGGATTTAGAGTCGATTGTGCCTGTTTCCCTCCTGCCTCCTCGCTCCTCTCCCCCGCCGGTATTCCAGTGACCCAAGCCGTGTGTGTGCACCCCAATCCGAAATTATTAACCGCCAAGGACACCCAGCGCTGGCGCTGGGTACCCGGAACGCCAAGACCAGAAGGCCTTATTGGGGAAGACAAACGGAACTTCTGAAGGCCTCAAGAACCGGTTCTCGTGTTCTGGATTGGAAGGTTCCGAACATGCCATCCATGGCGGCCTTGGCGTCATGG
>Ga0315285_10000411_pt1 | contig 44182 bp, 44 predicted proteins | sample YL17G09_36_MG_FD_203698 | JGI IMG/M metagenome (GOLD analysis project Ga0315285, IMG submission 203698) | Sediment microbial communities from Yellowstone Lake, YNP, Wyoming, USA - YL17G09_36 | ecosystem: Environmental > Aquatic > Freshwater > Lake > Sediment | place: USA: Wyoming | collected...
GGTGGAGCACTCGAGGAGAAAGCGGTGGAACTCCTCCACCCGGCTCTTCGGCACCGGGTTGATCCCCAGCCAGCTGGCCAGGGGCCCCTGCTGTTCCTGGACGAGTTTTCGGAAACGGGTGCACTTCTCCCGCGGAGTCAGCCTCTCCTCGCTGTCAATGGCAAAGACCGGGCACCACTTGATACATTCCCCGCAGCGGGTGCAGGCATTCGGCTCCAGGAGCTGGCGGGTTTCCAGGTTCGAGATCGGGATCAGGGGGGAATTCGGGTAATCCGGCCGGCTTAAAATATAGGCCCCGGCGATCGCCCCGCCGAGAAAGATCCAGATCCCGATCAGGAAGGCGAGCCGGCCCGCGGAATAGCGGGTCGGGCGCTGGCCGGAAAGTTTGGCCAGGTACTGGAGGATAAGATCAACCTCCGCCGGGGTGAGCTTCTCCTTGAAGGCCGGCATCGAGGTGGTGGATTCGGTCCCCTTGACCTCGGAGCCGTTCAGAATCGTCTCAATGATTTTCTTGCGGTCAAAAATATCCTTGAACTCATCGGTGGTCAGGGCCCTTCGGAAAGACTCGGTATCCAGGGAGGGGATCACCTCGCTCCCGGCCTGCTTGACCCCGATGTTGGGCTGGTAGGTCCGGCCCTTCTCTCCGTGGCAGGCGCCGCAGAATCTCTGGTAAAGCTCAGGCCCGGTCTTGGGTTTGGGCTCCTCCGCCGCGAAAAGCGTCGAAGCGAGAAAAAGCACGCCCGCCAGGGTCAGGATCAGCCCGGATTTGGAAAATTGGGGTTTATTTGGAGCTTGGTTATTGATCATTGGAATTTGCTTTTTTTATTCTCCTCCCGGCAGAAGCGCCCAGAAGGTCAGGACGCCGATGCCGGCCAGGATCATTAATCCAATCGCGATCACCCAGATTCGTTCCCCGATCTTCCGCCCCGGTTTCCGGTCCAGCCAGGGCAGGATAAAAATCAGGACTACGATCAGGGCGAGGATCCCCATCCCCACCAGGACGGGGACGAGCTTCATGAGCTGGTAGGTCCAGAGGAAGTACCATTCCGCCTTCACCCCCGCCGGGGTGATCAGGGTATTGACCTTTTCCTCGTACCCGACCGGAATCAGGACCGCGAGCGCCACCACCACCCCAACCGTGAGCAGCAGTGCCAGGAACTCCCCCAGGACCACCTTGGGAAAAAAGGTGAGCTCGTCTCCCGGGGCTTCCTCCGGGGGTTTCTCTATCTGCGGGATCTCGGGTTTCTGGGTTTCCTCTGCCATATTAATTTACTTTCGATTCATAACGGTTTCTGAACCCCGAGTCTCCGGATCAGGGCAAAATGCACACCCAAGAGAACGATAATGGCGACCGGGAGGAGAAATACGTGCGTGGTGAAGAAGCGGGTCAGCGCCGCCTGCTTGATCACATAGCCGCCCTGGACAAAAAGGAGAATCACCGGCCCCGCTACCGGGACCTCGCCGGCCAGGCCCATGGCCACCCGGGAGGCCCAATACCCCTGCTGGGACCAGGTAAGCAGATAGCCCGTGGCCAGGAAGCCGAACACGATCATCAACAGCAAAACCCCGCTGACCCAGGTGAACTCCCGGGGCGGGCGGTAGGAGCCGGTGATGAAAACCTTAAGCAGGTGGATGATCATGGTGACCACGATCAGATACGCCGACCAGTGATGGATCCCGCGGACCAGCCAGCCGAAGGCCACCTCGTCGGTGATCATCTGGATGGACTCGAAAGCCCGGTCTACGGACGGAATATAATAAAAGGAAAGGAACACCCCGGTGACGAGCTGGAGCCCGATCAGGGTCAGAGTGATCCCCCCGAAACAGTGGCGCCACTTGCGCTCAAAGCCAGAAACGGGCTTATCCAGGATTTTTTCAATCGGCTTCCGGAGCCGGAAACGCTCCTCCAGCCAGTTGAGGCCCGTCTCCTTGAGGTCCAGCCAGGTATTGTTAATCCAGCGGGTGATTCCTCCCGGGGTATCCAGGGCCTGGGAGAAACTTTTCAGCAGGTCTTTAATATATTGAATCGCTTTCTTCATTTTAGTTCGTCAGGTTCGTTAAGAACGTTATTTTCGTTTAGTTCGTTAATTCCTTTCACCTTTGACCTTTCACCTGCTTTTACTGCTCCCTGCTCTTTGCTCTTTGCGCTTTGCGCCATGCTCTTTAGCCGCCGTATTGCATCGCGAACCGGAACCAGCTGGGATAAGGCTTGAGTTTTTCCGGCGCCGGCAGGCTGACCAGGACCATCCCCTCCTCCTCCTTGGCTTCAAAGGGCAGGAGGTTGTAGGGCCGGGCCGGGCCTTTTTGCACCAGGCCCTGGGAGGTGAAGAAGGAATCGTGACAGGGGCAGGGAAATACCTTCCGCTCCGGATCCCACTTCACGATGCAGCCCAGATGCGGGCAGACGGCGGAAAAGGCCTTTACCTTTCCGCCCTCCCGCAGGATAAAAACCGGGATCCCGAAGTAGCTCGAGGTCACCGCCATCCCTTCCGGGCACTCGCTCGCCGGCTTTACTTTCTGCCAGCCCCCGATCTTTTTCCGGAAGCGCTTGGGCGGGAAGAAAAAAGCGATCAGACCGCCCCCGACGATCCCGGCCAGGGCCACCCCGGCCACTGCGGTGGCGCCCAGGATGAAAAACCGCCTCCGGGTATATTTAACCTTTTCCAGGCTCAGTTCTTCCTTTTCCATAAGCCTCCAAACGGATTCGCTCTTCCTTCTTCCGGGAAGTGGTCTGAGTCACCGGGCAGGTCAGGATATGGAAAAACCCGCTCCAGGGGATGTAGGCGATAAAAACCAAGGCCAGGAGCATGTGGATGTTCCAGAAGTAAAAATGCCAGACCGCCCAGGGCAGGGGAGCGTGCCGGAGGACCCAGGCCAGGCCGGCTCCGACGAAGGAATAGAGTTGGTCGGGGTGGCTGGGCAGGGCCGCGATCCGGAAGGACTCCAGGATGAACCCGGTCAGCACCAGGACGAAAATGAAAGCCAGGCTGGTCAGGTCCTCCACCGCCGCGGAAACATACTGGTTCGCCAGGGGGGGGAGGCGGCGGAGAAATCCGAGGATGGTTCCGGAGAGGATCGCCAAGCCCAGCAGGTCCAGGCCCAGGTCGATCAACCGCCCGGCCGGGGCGGGCAGGGTGAAGGTGCGGGTCCCGAGCCCGAGGGCCAGGCCGTAGGTCAGGATCAGGAGCAGGATCAGGGTCAGGAAAGAACCGGAGAGCAGGAGGTAATTCACCCAGCGGAGCTTCGAGATCCGGAAGAGATCCAGTTGGAGAATGCCCATCAAAAAGCGGCGGATCGTCCGGGGCTGGTATTCCTCCACGACGTGCGACTTTTTCCCTTTCCGCCAGATCAGGAACCAGGAAACCAGGCCGGTGAGAAAGAAAATCCCGGCGATCCCGGTGGCGACGTAGAAAAAGATCCATTTATAGCTGTTCTCCGCCTCGTAGAAGCTGCCCCCGGGGTAATCATTATCCACGTGGCAGTGGATGCAGCGCATTTTGAATTCCTTGGCGTAGCTGGCCTCGGCCCGGGCCTGATCCGGAAGGTAAATCAATCCCAAAATAAAAACTAAAAGGATGGAAAGGATAATCCGGAAACCCCAGCCTCGATTCCGCTCTCCGAATAAAACCTGTTTATTAATCAGCTTTTGCACTTGCGATAACTATGTTGTCATTGCGAACGAAGTGAATGTGCTCCTCGCAATGACGCCAAAACTATTCAACCTTTTCAAATTCTAGCTTCCTCTAAGCAGCCCCAGCGGTGGTAAAGCGGGAGAAAACCCGCCAGGAATCGTTTGGCCGCCCGGAGGGATTTTAACATTATCCCGGCCGCTTCTTCTCCCCCCCTGACCGCGGTCCGGAAATCCTCCAGGCTCTCCCGGAGCCGGACCGCCTGGGCCCGCAGGGTTTCCCCCGCCGCGACCGGGAGCCCGCTTCCCGGCTCGAATTTCCGGATGCGCTTCCAGGCAAACTCGAGCAGCTCGGCGATTTTCTCCGGCTCGTAAAGCTTCCGCCCGATCTCAAAGCTCAAGGAAAGCTGGGTCAAGCTTTGAACCGTAAAGCGGGAACGGGATAATTCCTTTTTGATCTCTCTCAGCAAGGCGGGGGAAGATTCCTCCGGCCCGGGCCCGGCGGGCACCGTTTCCGGAAGGCGGTTAAAAAAAGGCTGAAGCAATCTGAATAAAAATTGATTGGCGGAAGGAAACCGGGGATGTTCAAGATGGGGACCGAGCAGGAACAGCGTGCTTGGTCCGATCCGGGCCTCGATGACGGCTTCCTTGCCCTGAACCACCCTTCGGGCCAGCTCCGGCCCGGCCGGGAAACTGGTCCGGGGCGTGAAATCCTGGTAAAGGGCCCGCGACCGGAACCCGTCCGCGTCCCCGCCCAGGGCAAAGGGAGGCCCCCCGAAAAGGGGAGCGACCACGGTCGGCTCCGGGTAGGAGATCCTCGGCCGGAGCACCACCTCGCCCCGGACCGGGTGGACCAGGTAGCGGTTTCCGTAAGGGATCATCGTCCGGGGTGAGAATTCCAGACCCGGGGGAGGATCGGGAACAATGTTCGCCACCGGGATCGAAAGAAAATTGAACCGGTGAAGAGGTTCCTGGGAGGAATGGAGGGGAAGATAAGCCCCGGCGCAGGACCCCAGATAAACCTTATCTCCGGAGAAGAACTCCCCGAGGGCCCGCGCCCCGGCCTGGCCCAGGCCCTGGGCGATGGCAAAGGTGTCGCCCCCCGAGAGGCAGAGGAAATCCACTCCCCCGAGGCGGAAGGCGAAATTTTCCTCGTCCAGATATTGCTGATGATAAAAACCGATCTTTTCGAAAAACTCCACCCACCAGGTCCAGGAATGGGCGGTTCCTTCGCCCATATAGATGCCCACCTGGGCGGAGTGACGGCCGGAAATATTATCCTGTTTAGCCTTCAACGTAGCGCTTTTTCAATCCGGCCCAGGCCGCGTCAAACCCCGCGGGTTTCAAACCCTCCGAAATCGCTTCCCGGGGAGCCGCCAGTTTCAGGGTTTGCCCGATCAGGGATTTGGCCTTCGCTTTCAACTCTTCCTCGCCGATCCCGTCCCACTCGGTGGCCAGCTTGACCAGGGTGGCCAGCCGGGCGGGGGTTATCACCGGGGTGGAGAGGAGCAGAAGCGGACAGACCCCCAGGATCAGGCCCAGGGCCGTCCGCTCGAGGACCAGGGCCGCCTTCTCCACCGGATCGGAGGGGAGGGAGAACGGGGGAGTGGAAAGAGGAAGCACCGCGGGCGGGATCCCGTTGGAAAACACCCCGGCCGCCTGAACCAGGGCCGCGGAAAGGTCTCCGCCGTCCGGCCAGGGGGTAACCCCGTGGAAATTATTCTGGTTGCTGTTGATCAGATCCTTTTTCTCCTTGACCAGCGCTTCGATCCGCTTGTCCGCGGCTTCCTTATCCCCTATCCCTTCGGCTTTCAGCATCAGTCCCACCGCCGCCGGGTCCACCCCCAACTGGGTGCAGTGCTCGTAAACGTGGGGATAGTCATTCCCCAGGAAAGAAAGAGCCAGAACCCCCTGCGGGTCAATCAATAAGCAGCCGGGATTGGACGCATCGGTTTCCAGCTTCCGGGCCGGATCTTCCCGTAAGAATCCGAAGGTCCGGCAGGGGAAGGGACAGCTGTAACAGGCGGAATGGCGGTGGGTTACCTTTTCCAGGGCGGGAAGAAAGGAATCTTCCTTGGCCCAGAGGCGTAAAATCTCTTTGATCCCGGTTTTTCCTTTCAGGCTCTGGGCCGTTTCCTGCATGAGTTTCGCGGATTCCGGGAAAAACCCGTCGGCCACTTCCAGGTTCCCCAGGCCTCTCACCACCAGGGCGTAAAGACCTTTTTCCGCCAGGGCCAGGCCCAGGCCGGCCCGGTCGTAGCCGCCGAAGCAGCTTTCGGAAATCATCGCCAGGGGACTCCCCGCCGCCCCCGCCGGACCCACCTGAAAAGCGTGGATGTTCATGTCCCCGTATTCATCGCGGATCCGGCCGGTCACCTGGTTGGTGCCCAGCTCTTTCACCTCCCCCGCCGGGGAGACCTCGGCGAGTTCGTCGTGCAGCCAGAGCCGGACCGGTTTTTCCGACCGGCCGCGGACCACGATAAAATCAAAACCCGAAAGCTTGAGTTCGATTCCAATCATCCCGATGAAGGGATGGTGGACCACCAGGCCGGAGCGGGGGCTTTTGGCCGTCACCACCCCGACGCCCGCCCCCGGGCAAAAAGTCGAAGTCAGGAGTCCGGTCCCGATCACCAGGGGTTCGCCCTCCGGGAAGCGGCGGAGAAGCTCGAGGTTCAGGGCCGCCCCGCCCAACTGCTCGCGGGCCAGCTTGTCGCCCAATTCCCTTTCCTCGCACTTCCCCGTGGTTAAATCCGCCAGGAGAATCCGGTTGTTAAATACCTTTTCCAGCGCCATGGTCTTACTCCTTTTTCCGCAGACAGCCGGTTGGGCAGATCGCCACGCAGAAGGGCACCTTCTCATCGGGGCAGAGGTCGCAGGGCCCCCGCATCAGGATCGGCTTGTTAGCGGCCGCCCCCCCGGTGGTGGACTGGCCGGGCTTGAGAATCTCTATCCTTTCCGGACGGCCGAGCAGGATGTCCTTGGACCGCTTCAGGATCGGTCCGAAGTAGTCCTTTCGCTCGTCCCGGTGGATCATGATGCTGGACCCGATGCTCGAAAAATCTCCATCCATGTGATAGGAACAGGCAAATTCGCAGGCACGGCAGGCGATGCACTTTTCGGAAGTGATTTCAAGTTCCATTGGTTTTATCCCCTCCCTGGGTGGGGGCGGAGCCGGGACCGCCGCACCTCCACCCGGATTTTCCCGCCCCCGGTTTTTTGACTCATCGCGTTATTTTTCCCCGACCGGGGCCAGATTGTCAAGGGCTTCTTCTCCGTTTGCCAGACTGGATTAATCCACATAAATCTTGTATATATATACAATTATATAATATTATTGAGCAAAGAAGGTCTAAAAATCTAAGGGAGTTACCTCAATGACAAACCGCCTCGGAGAACTGCTAATCAAGGAAAAATTGATCTCCCCGGACCAGCTCCAGAAAGCCATGGAGTCCCAGAAATCCGGGGGAGGAAGGCTGGGGGCCAACCTGACCAAGCTCGGCTTCATTAAGGAAAGCGAGCTGACCTCGTTCATCAGCAAGAAGTTCGGGGTCCCGGCCATTAATCTCAGCGAGTTTGAAATCAGTCCGGAGATCATCAGCCTGGTGACCAAGGAGGTCTGTCTCAAGCACACCATCATCCCGGTCAACCGGGCCGGCTCCACCCTGATCGTGGCCACCGCCGATCCCTCCAATATCTTCGCGATTGACGACATCAAGTTCCTGACCGGCTACAACGTCGAGACCGCCGTGGCCTCGGAGGAATCGATCAAGAAGGCCATCGAAAAATACCACGATGTCCAGGCCGACGTGGGCGTCGAGATGGCCGGCATCATGGACGAGCTCGAGGTGGTCGGGGACGAGGAAGAGGTGGACGTCACCGACCTGCAGAAGGCCTCCACCGATGCCCCCGTGGTGCGGCTGGTGAATATGATCCTGACCGACGCGATTAAAAAGAACGCCAGTGACATTCACGTCGAACCTTACGAAAAGATGCTCCGGGTCCGCTTCCGAATCGACGGAGTTATGAGTGAAATGATGAAACCCCCGCTCAAGCTGAAAAACGCGATTACCTCGCGGATCAAGATCATGTCCAACCTCGACATCGCCGAAAGGCGTCTGCCCCAGGACGGCCGGATCAAGCTCAAGATGTCGGGCGGCAAGGAGATGGACTTCCGGGTTTCGGTCCTGCCCACCCTCTTCGGGGAAAAGGTCGTCATGCGGCTCCTGGATAAGTCCAACCTCCAGCTGGACATGACCAAGCTCGGATTCGAGGAAAAGGCCCTGAAGGATTTCAAATGGGCGATTGCCCAGCCTTTCGGAATGGTCCTGGTCACCGGGCCGACCGGTTCGGGCAAAACCACCACCCTCTATTCCGCCCTCTCGGAGCTGAACAAGGTAACCGAAAATGTCTCCACCGCCGAGGATCCGGTGGAGTTCAATCTCCCCGGGATCAACCAGGTCCAGATGCACGAGGACATCGGGCTCAACTTCGCCGCCGCCCTGAGAAGCTTCCTCCGGCAGGACCCGGACATCATCATGGTCGGCGAGATCCGCGACTTTGAAACCGCCGAAATCGGGGTCAAGGCGGCCCTGACCGGCCACCTGGTCCTTTCCACCCTCCATACCAACGACGCCCCCAGCACCATCAACCGCCTCCTGAACATGGGGATCGAGCCCTTCCTGGTCACCGCCTCGGTCAACCTGATCGTGGCCCAGCGGCTGGCCCGGAAGATCTGCCAGGAATGCAAGCAACCCATTGAGGTGGCCAAGAGCGGACTCGTGGATGTCGGGGTCCCCCCCGACCAGGTGGACGGGTTCGTCCCCCAAGAGGGCAAGGGCTGCGACAAGTGCAACAACGGCTATAAGGGCCGGATCGCCCTTTACGAGGTCATGATCATCACCGAGGAGTTAAAAGAGCTAATCCTCTCCGGGGCCTCTACCACCGAGCTGAAAAGGGAGGCGATGCGGCAGGGGATGAAAACCCTGCGTCAGAGCGGATTAACCAAGGTCAAGGAAGGGGTGAGCTCCCTGAAAGAGGTCACCCGGGTCACGGCCCAGGACCGCTAAGGAGAAATCTTGGCGACCGCCAATCTCCACCAGTTGCTCAAGTTGATGATCGAAAAGGGGGCCTCCGACCTCCATATTACCACCGGTTCCCCTCCCCAGCTCCGGATCGACGGCAGCCTGGTGCCGCTCAAATCCGAGCCGCTCAACCCCTCCGAAACCAAGCAGATCTGTTACTCAATTTTAACCGACGCCCAGAAGCACCGGTTTGAGGAAGAAAACGAGCTCGACCTTTCCTTCGGGGTCAAGGGACTCTCCCGCTTCCGGGCCAACATGTTCATCCAGCGGGGCGCGGTGGCGGGCGCTTTCCGCTCCATCCCCTTCCGGATTTTGACCTTCGAGGAGCTGGGGCTTCCCCCGATCCTGAATGAGATCACCGCCAAGCCGCGGGGGCTGATCCTGGTCACCGGGCCCACCGGCTGCGGCAAATCCACCACCCTGGCCTCGATTATTGACAAAATCAACCAGGACCGGCACGAGCATATCATTACCATCGAGGATCCGATCGAGTATCTCCATCCTCACAAAAATTGCATCGTCAACCAGCGCGAGGTCCAGTCCGACACCAAGAGTTTCAAGGCCGCCCTCCGTTACATCCTCCGCCAGGACCCGGATGTGGTCCTGATCGGGGAAATGCGGGACCTGGAAACCATCGAGACCGCCCTGCAGATTTCCGAAACCGGCCATCTCTGCTTCGCCACCCTGCACACCAATTCGGCGGTGCAGACGATCAACCGGATCATCGACGTGTTCCCCCCCTACGCACAGCCCCAGGTCCGGGCCCAGCTTTCCTTCGTCCTGGAGGGAATCCTCTGCCAGGCCCTGATCCCCAAGGCCAACGGGGCCGGGCGGGCCTTGTCCCTCGAGATCCTGGTTCCCAATCCCGCCATCCGCAACCTGGTCCGGGAGGATAAAATCCACCAGATCTATTCCCAGATGCAGGTCGGACAGGCCAAGTTCGGAATGCAGACCATGAACCAGTCCCTGATCGCCCTGTTCCAGCGGAAACTCATCACCTTTGAAGATGTCATCGGCTATTCCACGGACACGGAAGAGGTGAAGAACATGCTCTCCGTAGCCCAGGCTGGGCGGGGTCCGGGAAACAAATAAGGGGGATAAAAATGCCAATATATGTGTGGGAGGGAAGAACCAAATCGGGGGAAGCCCGCAAGGGAGAAACCGAAGCCCAGAATGAAGGCCTGCTGATCCAGCAGCTGCGCACCCAGCAGATCGTCCCCTTCAAGGTCAAGGAGAAAAAGCCCGGGTTCCAGCTCAAACTGCCCTTCCTCGGCGGAGCCAAGGGAGTTCCCATGCGCGAACTGGTCATCTTCACCCGCCAGTTCGCCACCATGATCGACGCCGGCCTGCCCCTGGTCCAATGCCTGGATATCCTCGCCAACCAGAACCCGAACAAGAACTTTAAAAACATCCTAATGAATGTCAAGGAATCGGTGGAAGGAGGGTCGACCTTCGCCCAGGCCCTGGAGCGCCATCCCCAGGTTTTCGACAAGCTTTTCGTCAGCCTGATCGCCGCCGGCGAAGTCGGCGGTATCCTGGACACCATCCTGAACCGAATCGGGGTCTTCATGGAAAAATCCGAAGCCCTGAAGCGGAAGGTCAAGGGCGCTATGGTTTACCCGGCGGTGGTCCTGGTCGCCCTGGTGGCGGTCGTCCTCGTCCTCCTGATCTTCGTTATCCCGGTTTTCTCCAAGATGTTCGCCGACATGGGCGGTGTCCTCCCCGCCCCCACCCGGGCGGTGATGGCGATGAGCGATTTTATGCGGCATTACATCCTTTATGTCATCGGAGGTATCGTCGCCCTCGTTTTCGGCTACCGCGCCCTTCGCAAGAATGTCAAGGGCCGGGCTGTAACCGACGACCTTTTCCTGAAGGCGCCGGTGTTCGGCGATCTTATCCGTAAGACGGCGGTGGCTCGCTTCACCCGCACCCTGGGGACGATGATCTCGAGCGGCGTCCCGATCCTGGAAGGTCTGGAGATCTGCTCCCGCACCGCCGGCAACGTCACCATCGAAAAGGCCATTCAGCAGGCCAAAATCAGCATTTCCGAAGGTAAATCCATCGCCGAGCCCCTCAAGGCCACCAACGTCTTTCCCTCGATGGTGGTCCAGATGATCGGGGTGGGAGAACAGACCGGGGCCCTGGACGCTATGCTCAACAAAATCGCCGACTTTTACGACGTGGAAGTGGACGCCGCGGTGGACGGTTTAACCTCCCTGATCGAACCGGCCATCATGATCGCCCTGTCCGTGGTCGTCGGCGGATTCCTGATCGCCATGTATCTCCCGATCTTCTCGCTCGCTTCGGTGGTGGGCTAAAAAACCCGGGCCGTTCCCATTCCGAAAATGAATCACCGGGAAAACCGCTTGGTTCACGCGGAAAATCGCCGCCGTTATACCTGGTTGATCGTTCTCCGCGGGGGCTTGATTTTCTCCCTGGTCGGGGGCTGGGTCCTGACCCAGACCGGGGAGTTCCCCCATTTCCCCCTCTACCTGCTCCTCGGGATCACCCTGGTCTTCACCGCTTTCAGCCTGGTCTGGATCTCCCGGCCGCATTCCTCCCCAAACCAGACCCTGTTCCTTTATTTCCAGATCGTCTGGGATCCGTTTTTCATCGCCACCCTGATTCTCTTCACCGGCGGTTCCGAATCCATCTTTTCCTTTCTCTATCTTTTCGGGATCGTCACCGCCAGTATCTTCCTCCACCGCCGGGGGGCGCTCCTGATCGCGTCCCTTTCCGCCATTCTTTACGGGGGGTTCGCCGATCTCGAGTTCTACCAGATCCTGAACCTCAGCGGGGTGATCCGGGCCAACCCGGCCCGGGAATATTTTTTCACCGTTGGAGCCAATATCGCCGCCTACTTCGCGGTAGCCATCCTCTCCAGCTCGCTCTCCGAACAGCTTCGGACCACCCAGGCCGAGCTGGAGAAGAAACAGGGCGATCTCACTTCGCTTCTTGCCTTTCACAAGAAAATCGTGGAATCCATCGGCAGCGGGGTTTTAACCATGGATGCCTCCGGCCGGATCCTATCCCTGAATCATTCGGGCGAGGAGACCCTGGGCCGGAAAACCTCCGAGATCTTCAATAAAAATCTGGGCAACGTTTTCCCCGCCCTCGCCCGGGAAATCGAGGCCCGGGACCAGGAAAAAGCCACCCGCCCGGAAGTCAGTCTGCCGAAGCCGGACGGCTCCATGATTTATCTTGGATTTTCCCTTTCCGCCCTGAAGGGCGAAGCGGGCGAGAACCTGGGGAAAATCCTGATTTTCCAGGACATCACCCGGATCAAGGAAATGGAAAAGGAAATCCGGCGGTCGGAAAAACTGGCCGCGATCGGCACGCTCGCCGCCGGCATCGCCCACGAAATTCGCAACCCCCTGGGGGCCATTTCCGGACCGCTCCAGCTTCTGCTCGAGCGCCAGGAATTTCCGGATGAGGAAAGGCGGCTGATGCGCATCATCGTCCGGGAAACTGAGCGATTGAACCGCCTGGTCACCGACTTTCTTCGTTTCGCGCGTCCGGAAAAACCACTCTTTTCCCTGCTTGACCCGATCCAAATCCTGGATGAATGCGTGGATTTCACCGTCCGGGGACGGGACTTTCCCCCGGGAATCAAAATCGAAAAACATTATGAAACTTCCCGGCCGATCTCGGCCGACCCCAACCAGCTCCGCCAGCTTTTCCTCAACCTCCTGATCAACGCCGGGGAAGCCATGCCCTCGGGCGGAACCCTGAAGGTCTGGACCCGGAACGGAGCCGCTCGCGGCCGGATGGAAATCGGCCTGAGCGACACCGGCATGGGCATGAACGAGGAAACCCAGGCCCGGCTGTTCGAACCATTCTTCACCACCAAGGAAAAAGGCGTCGGGCTCGGACTGGCTATCGTGCACCGGATCGTCGAGCTCCACCGCGGGCGGGTCCAGGTTGAGAGCCAGCCCGGCTCGGGCACGGTTTTTATTCTCTCCTTCCCTTATCCCGGAGAAGACGATGCCCGTTAAACCGCCCGAGTTCGGGATCGAAGCCGACCTCCTGAAGCTCCCGCCTCCGCTGATCCTGGTTATCGACGATGAGGCTTCCATGCGGGAGTTCCTGGAGATCCTCCTCACCCGCCAGGGCTACCAGGTGATGCTGGCCGCTAACGGCCTGGAGGCCCTCGAATCCTGCCATCGTTTTCATTTTGACCTAATCATCACCGACCTGAAACTCCCCGGCCTGGACGGCATCGAGGTCACCCGGAAGATCCAGAAAATCGCCCCCGGGACCCAGGTGATGGTGATTACCGCCTTCGGCTCCACCGAATCGGCGGTCGAGGCGATGAAGGCCGGCGCCTGTGATTACCTGGAAAAACCCTTTCAGGTGGACGAGGTCAAGCTCCGGATCGCCAACAACCTTTCCCGTCTCAAGCTGGAACGGGAAAACCTGCTCCTCCGCCGGGAGCTGAAAACCCGCTTCGGCTTCGGAACCCTGATCGGCAACTCCCCCGCCATGCTCCGGGTTTTCGAGCTTATCCGCCAGGTCGCGGACGCCCAGTCCAACATTCTGATTGTCGGCGAGTCCGGGACCGGGAAGGAACTGGTGGCCCGGGCCATCCACTTTTCCGGAACCCGGAGGAACTCCCCCTTCGTCCCGGTGGACTGCAGCGCCATCCCCGAAGCCCTGATCGAGAGCGAACTTTTCGGTCACGAAAAGGGCGCCTTCACCGGCGCGATCCGCAATAAACCCGGGCTTTTCGAGGTCGCCACCGGCGGCACGATCTTTCTGGATGAAATCACCGAGCTCCCTTCTCCCATGCAGGTCAAACTCCTCCGGGCCATCCAGGAACATAAAATCCGGAGGGTGGGGGGAACCAAGGAAATCGAGGTGGACCTGCGGATCCTCGCCGCCACCAACCGGGATATTGACGAGCTGGTGGAAACCGGGAAATTCCGCGATGACCTTTTTTACCGCTTGAACGTGATCCGGATTGAACTCCCCCCCCTCCGGGAGCGCCAGGAGGACATTCCCATCCTGGTGGAACATTTTCGGGGAATCCTGGCCCAAAAAACCCAGAAGCCCGTGCCCCTTCTCTCGGCCGAGAGCGTGGGTCTTCTCAAGGAATACTCCTTCCCGGGCAATGTCCGGGAACTCGCAAACCTGGTGGAGAGGGTGACGGCCCTGGCCGCCAACGATCTGATTCTCCCGGAGGACATTTACCCGCACCTGAGCCAGAATTTCTCCCCGGAAATCAGCGAGCCTGTCGTCTTTCCCCCCGAGGGGATCAACCTCGAGAACCACCTGGAAACCTTCGAGAGGAAACTGATCCGGGCCGCCCTGCTCAAAAGCGGAGGGGTGAAGAAAAAAGCGGCTGAGCTCTTAGGATTGAACTTCCGCTCCTTCCGCTACAAGCTGGAAAAGTACGGGATCGGCCCCAAGGATTCCGGCGAGGACCAGGAATCCTGATTAGTTCCCCCATCCCAACCGGTCATCGTCAAAATAGGATTAAGGTCAAAGCTCAAATTCCCAATCAAATCCAAAGTTCAAAAGGCTAAAGAGACCATTGCCAAACCCTCGATATGTCATCCTGAGTCCTTCGCTCTTTGTCATTCCTTCATTTCATTCAGGACGGCGCCTGAACCCTTCACTTCCTGTCATTCTGAACCCTTCGCGATTTGTCATCCTGAGCGAAGCGAAGGATCTGAAAATGCTCAGTGTAAACTCCGTGAAGAATCTCGAAGGGCTCAGGATAAACCTTGCAGTGAGCGAAGCGAATCTGTTCGCGAAGGATCTGGTTTTTCGGATTTCTTCGACGGAAGAGAGATTCTTCGCCCCGCTACTGAAGTGGCTCAGAATGACAGAAAAAGCTCTTTGCAACGGTCTCCTAAAGTTTTAATATTTGGGTTTCGAAATTCATTTGACCTTTGGATTTTGTAATTTGGATTTTTTCTCGGCATCTCGGTTTCGCGGCGTCTTGGTAGTTTATATTTTGAACCTATGACTTCGGATTTATCCTGAGCTTAATCGAAGGACTGGTGACTATGGACTTTAAGTTGACCAGCGACTTTGTCCTCCGCGGCGACCAGCCCCAGGCCACCCAGGCCCTGGTCGAGGGCCTGGGAAAAAAGCTCACGGACCAGGCGCTCCTCGGGGTGACTGGCTCGGGAAAAACCTTCACCATGGCCAACGTGATCGCCCGGGTGAACCGCCCCGCCCTGGTGATCGCCCCCAACAAGACCCTGGCGGCCCAGCTTTTCACCGAGTTCCGGGAGCTCTTCCCCGAGAACGCGGTCGAGTTTTTCATCAGCTATTACGATTATTACCAGCCCGAAGCCTACCTCCCGGCCACCGACACCTACATCGAAAAGGACGCCTCGATCAACGACGAGATCGACCGCCTGCGCCACTCGGCCACCCGTTCGCTCCTGGAACGGAGGGATGTCATCATCGTGGCTTCCGTCTCCTGCATCTACGGCATCGGCTCCCCGGAGGAATACCGGCGCCATCACCTTTACCTGGAAGTGGGAAAAGAGGCCAGCCGGGATAAGCTCCTCCGCCGCCTGGTGGAACTGCAGTACACCCGGAATGAGATCGACTTCCACCGCGGGTGTTTCCGGTCCCGCGGGGACGTGATCGAGATTTTCCCCCCCCACTCGGGGGAGCGGGCTTTCCGGATCGAGCTTTACGGAGACGAGGTGGAGGGGATTTCCGAATTCGACCCGATCCGGGGCACCGTCGCGGAGAAATTGAAGCGCCTGACCGTTTACCCCGGCACCCATTACATCACCACCGGGGGAAAGCTGGAGGCGGCGATCGCGGGGATCGAGGCTGAAATGCGGGAGCGGCTCGCGCAATTCTACCGGGACAACAAGCTCCTAGAAGCCCAGCGCCTGGAGCAGCGCACCCGCTTCGATCTCGAGATGCTGATCGAAACCAAGTATTGCACCGGGATTGAAAACTACTCCCGGCACCTGGACGGCCGGGCCCCGGGCGAGCCGCCCTATACCTTAATTGACTACTTTCCCGGGGACTTCCTGCTCTTCATCGATGAAAGCCATATCACGGTTCCCCAGCTGGGCGGAATGTATCGCGGGGACCGGAGCCGGAAGGAAAACCTGGTCGAATACGGTTTCCGTTTACCTTCGGCCCTGGACAACCGCCCGCTCCAGTTCGAGGAGTTCCGGGGGCGGATCAACCAGGTAATTTATGTCTCCGCCACCCCCGGGGATTACGAATTAAAACAGGCCCGGAACCGGCCCGTCGAGCAGATCATCCGGCCAACCGGCCTGATCGACCCCCCGGTCGAGGTCCGGCCGGCGAAAAACCAGGTGCTCGACCTCTTCGGGGAGATTAAGAAGCAGGTCGAGCGCAAAGAACGCACCCTGGTCACCACCCTGACCAAACGGATGGCCGAGGACCTGACCGAGTACTACCGCGAGCTGGGAATCAAGGTGCGTTACCTGCACTCCGAGATCCTGACCTTCGAGCGGAGCGAGATTCTCCGGGATCTCCGCCTGGGCCAGTTCGACGTCCTGATCGGGATCAATCTCCTCCGGGAGGGACTGGATCTCCCGGAGGTCTCCCTGGTGGCTATCCTCGACGCCGACAAAGAGGGATTCCTGCGGTCCGCGCGCTCGCTGATCCAGACCTTCGGGCGCACCGCCCGCAATCTTAATGGGCGGGTAATCCTTTACGCCGACAAGGTGACCGGCTCGATGCAGACCGCCATCCGGGAGACCGAGCGGAGACGAATAATCCAGGAGGAATACAACCGCCGGGAGGGGCTCACCCCCGAAACCATTCAGAAATCCATCACCGACATCCGTCGCTCCATCTATGAGGCGGACTACTACACCGTCCCCCTCACTGCCGCCGAAGCCGCGGGAGAATTCACCGGCCGCGAGCTCCGGGTCGAACTCCGGAGGGAGATGGTCGCGGCCGCCGAGATCCTGGATTTCGAGCGGGCGGCCGAGCTCCGGGACCGGATCCACGAACTGGAGTCCAACGCCTCCTTAAAGACCCTCCGGGCCTCCCGGAAAAAGAAACCTTTCAAACCTCCCCGGCGCCCCGGCCGGAAAAAAACCTAATTTCAACTCTCGGTAAAATAATCTCCTATTGTCATCCTGCCTCCTCCATCCTTTGTCATCCTGAGCAAAGCGAAGGATCTTGAGATTCTTCGCCTTTTTCCTTCGCCAAGTCTTCAAAGGACAGGTCGGCTCAGAATGACATACATTACTAATAGCCGCAGGCTTGGGCCTGCGAAAATAAAATTCCCCCTCATCCTCACCTTCTCCCCAGCGGGGAGAAGGTTTACCCTGAGTAAAGTCGAAGGAACGGGTGGAGGGGGAAAATTGCCGAAAAAACAAATGAGCTACATTGCAACGACCTGTTTTGAACTTAGGAGTTTGCGATTATAATTTGGCCGGATCTGAAAAATTAGAACGATGGAAGAAAAAGAGCCCCCCAAACCTGAAGCCGAGCCCAAACGGGATTGCCAGGAAAATCCCAAATCGGTTACCTTCGCGAATGAAACAGGTGAGCTGGACGCCTGGGACGACTACTGGGAAGACATGCTCCGGATCTCGCGCGGCCCCCGGGGGTGGAACGTCGGCTGTGCCTGAGGGTAATCCCCTTCCCGCCGTGGGCGGAAATATAAAAGTCCTGAGCCCCGCTTACTCCCTCCGCGGGCGGGGTTTTCGCAGAGATAACAATCAATAAATAATTTAGGAAGATTCCTTGAGAATAAATTCCCCGCTTTACACCCGCCCCTTCATTATCCTGTCCCTGGCCCAGCTCTTCACCGTTTCCAGCCTGGGGGCCTTCTTCCTCTTTCCCCTCTTCATCACCGGCCACGGGGGCGGGAAGGCCGACATCGGGATCATCATGGGGGCCTTCTCTCTCGCCGCCGTTCTTTGCCGCCCCTTTATCTCCGGGCTCGTGGACCGGGCGGGCCGGAAGAAAAGCTATCTTCTGGGCTGTCTCGTCATGATTCTCCTGCCGCTCGCCTATCTCCTCTTCGAGGGTCCGCTCCCCGGTTTCTACCTCCCTCTCCTCGTCGTCCGGATCCTCCATGGCATAGGGCTCGCCCTCTGTTTCACCGCCTCCTTCACCTACGCCGCTGACATCATCCCCGGGGAGCGCCTGAACGAGGGAATCGGGATTTTCGGGATCACCGGGCTCACGGGAATCGCCGTGGGCCCCATCATCGGCGAGCAGATCATCCGGCACTTCGGTTTTTCCGCCCTTTTTCTTTTTACCTCCGGGCTCTCCGCCCTCGGATTCCTCCTTTCCCTTTCCCTGGCCGAGTCCTACCAACCGGTTTCGCCCCGGCCTTCCCCGGCTTTTTTCCAGGTAATGTTCCGGAAGCGCACGCTGACCGTGGCGATCCTGGCCTTTCTTTTCGGTTTCGGCCTTTCCGCGGCGGGCAACTTCGTGGCCCCCTTCGCGGAGGAGGAGAAACTTTTCCCGATCTCGCTTTTCTTCCTATCCTACTCGGCCGCCGCCATCCTGACCCGGATCTTCGGCGGGAAGCTGGCCGACCGGGTCGGGGAAGAAAAAGTCATCCCCCCCGCCCTGATCCTGACCGGGGTGGGGCTTTCCGCTCTGGCCATCCCGGCGGGTAACCCGATCCTGGCCGTTTCCGGGCTCCTGGCCGGGACGGGACACGGGTTTCTCTATCCTCTCCTCTCCGCCCTCGCCCTCCGGGGCGAACCGATCGAGATCCGCGGGAAGATCACCGGGGTTTTCACGGGGGGAATCGACGCCGGGATTTTCCTCGGCGCGACCACGCTCGGCTATATCGGGGAACTGGCCGGGTTCCGGGCGATCTTCCTGATCGCCGGCCTCTCTCTTTTTACGGGTTTGGCTTACTTCAAATTCTGGTTCGGTCGGCAGGAGTAAATTATTTTTCGGATTGATAATGTCAAATGTCAAAGTTCAAATGCCAAATCAAGCTCAAAGTTCAAAAAATCAAATTTGACATTTGGATTTTGGCATTCATTTGAACTTTGGATTTTGAAATTTGGGCTGATTACACATTCCGCATTCAGTATTCACCTTGAACCCTCGAACCCTGTTCTTTTAACTTGAAACATTAAACTTTGAACCTGAAACACGCAGCCTAAAGGCTGCGGCTACCCTCGAACCCTCGAACCCTTGGCCCCTCGAACCCTGTTTTTTTTCAATCCGCATTCCGCATTGCCTTTATAGCCCCATCGTTTTCGCGATGATTTCCTTCATGATCTCGGTGGTCCCGGCCACGATCGGGAAGGCCCGGAGGTCGGTATAGGCCCGGCTGATCGGGTACTCGTCCATGTAGCCGTAGCCGCCGAAAAGCTGGACGCATTGGTAGGCCATCCGGTTGGCGAGCTCACTGACCCAGTACTTGGCCATCGAGATTTCCTTGACCAGGCCCTGGTTGCCGTTGTTGAACTCCTGGTAGAGCTGGTAGCAGAAGGTCCGGGCCAGCTCCAGCTCGGTGGCCATCTCCACGAGCTTATGCTTGTTCACCTGAAAGCTCGCGACCGGCTTGCCGAAAACGTGCCTCTCCTTGCAGTAGTTGATCGTCTGCTCCAGGATCATCTCGCAGGCGGGCAGAACGGTAGCCACCGTGACCAGCCGCTCCCGCTGGAATTTCTGCATGATCAGGACGAACCCGCCCCCCTCGGTCCCGAGGAGGTTCCCCGCCGGCACCCGGCAGTCTTCGAAAAACAGCTCCGCGGTGGCGGAGTCGTGGGCCCCCATCTTTTTGAGCTTCCTCCCCACGGAAAAACCGGGGACGCCCTTGGGCACGAGGATCAGGCTTATTCCCGAGTGGGCCGGTTTGGCTTCGGGATTGGTCTTGACCGCGAGGACCACGACATCGGCGTAGAAACCGCCGGTAATAAAGGTTTTCTGCCCGTTGATTACGTACTCGTTCCCCCGCTTTTCCGCGGTGGTGCGGATGGCGGCCACATCCGAGCCCGTTCCCGGCTCGGTGATCCCCACCGAGGCGATGCATTCCCCCCGGGCCAGACGCGGGAGATATTCCCGTTTCAGCTCCTCCGGGGCGAATTCCAGGATGTAGGGCGCGACCACATCGTTGGAAACCATCACGTCGCCGATCAGGCCGGTGCTCTGGGAACGGGCCAGCTCCTCGAGGAAAACCACGTCGGTCAGGAAATCGGCCGAGAAACCGCCGAACTCTTCGGGAAAATACGCCCCCAAAAACCCCTGTTCTCCCATCTTCCGCCAGATCTCCCGGGGGAGGAGTTCTTTCTCCCGCCACTCATCCACGTGCGGCTTGACCTCTTTCTCCATGAACTGCCGCACCGTCCGCCGGTAAATCTCATGTTCCTCGTTGAAGATTTTGATTTCCATAAAACCTCCTATTTCTGCCCCCTTTGTTTAAATCCATCTTCACTCGTAAATTTTTAAGCAACGCCTAAATATAGATTTTTCTGGTCCGACATCTCCATTCCCCAATCATACGGAGTGTCATTCCTGCGAAAGCAGGAATCCAGGAAAATAAAATAACTGGATTCCGCATCAAGTGCGGAATGACGGAAATGAGGTAACCCCTGAGCCAGGCAACGAAAATTTTAAGTTTAAACTTTAATAGATAAAGATTGTATCAATCGTTTTTTTGGTTGGTTATCGCCTGCCCTGCATGCCCTGAGCGGAGTCGAAGGGGTGCTTGGTCATTGGTTATTGTTGTTATATCTCTTTTCCCATCGAGAACGCTTTCCCCAGGCGCTTCCCCACCCCGTAATATTCACCGCTCTCCGGGGCGAAGATAATCGGTTTTACCTTTTCGATCTCCGGGGAACCGTCCTTTCCGAGCACCGATTCGCTGGCCTTGATATCCATGATTTCGCCGACAAACTGGGTATGCAGACCCAGCTCGAGGGTGTGAGCGAGGCGGCATTCCAGGACCAGGGGAAACTCCTCTACGTACGGGGCATCCACCCGGTCGCTTTTCACCGGGGTCAGCCCGGTGGCGGCGAACTTGTTTTTGGTTTTCCCGGACACGATCCCGAAATAATCCGCCTGCCTGACCTGGGCTTCGGAGGGAACATTGATCGTAAACGCCTTGCGGTCGACGATGTTTCCATAGGTATACGTCGCCTTCCGCAGGGAAATTGCGACGCAGGGCGGCTGGGAACAGCAGATCCCCGCCCAGGCCGCCGTCATTACGTTGGCCTTCCCCGACTTATCATAGGTTCCCACCACCCAGACCGGGGTGGGATATATCAAAGTTTTCGCGCCCAGGGATTTTTTCATAACCTTCTCCTTTTGTTCAGTAACCTTTCACCCTTGAGCTTTCACCTGATTTTGCTCTCTACTTTTTCGCCGCCAGTTCCTCGTACATCTCAATACTCGGCTGCTCCGCCAGGAGCGGGCCGACCAAGGCGAAGAGGCCCTGGAATTCCTGGGATTGTCCGTGGGCCGCCAGGGCTTCGCTGTCCTGGTATTTCTCGTAAAAAAGAAACTTGCCCGGTTCTATCTGGGAGCGGTGGAGAACATAAGCGAGCGTCCCCTTCTCATTCTGCACCTTGGGCAGATAGGCCCGGATGGCCGTTTCCATTTCCTTCGCTTTCCCTTCCTGTGCCTTCAGAATCGCCACGACCGTAACCATTAACCCCTCCTTTCGCATGGATAAATCAAATTTTTTCGTCGTTCCGTCTTTTTAACAATATTATCCTCCCCCTTGAGGGGGGAGGATTGAGGTGGGGGTGAACTTATAAATTATTTTTCCCCCTCCCCTCCATCCCCTCCCACCAGGGGAGGGGAGTTATGTTTTAGTTGTCATTGCGAGACCCGGCGAAAAGCCGGGTCGTGGCAATCTCAAAAATAAATCTTCATCCCTAATCAGCCCAGAACCAGGACGTTACACTGGATTTTAAATCCTAATCTTCCTTGCCCGAGAGAATCGCGGTCAGGTGGCCGATGACTTCCCGCACCTGCGGGCAAATTTCCCTTCCGTGCTCGAGGCTCGAAGGCTGGATGGCCAGGACCAGCGTTTTGATCCCATTTTCCTCCCAGAGCCGGAGCAGGCTGCGCAAGGGCATTCGGTGGGTGGAAAGACAGAAATTCTCCGGCAGGACGTCGGGCTTTAAAACCGCCACCCGGCCCGGGTCCGTCCCCAGCTCCACCGCGTCCACCACGATCACCACCGCGGGTTTCAGGTCCACGATCCGGACCAGCCAGTCCTCGGGCGTCTCGCCGGCGTCGATGAAGAGCCGTTCGTGGGGAAACCGCCGGCAGAAATCCGATTTCTCCCATTGCTCCTTCAGGCTCTGGACTAGCTCCGGCCCGGCCCCGTCGTCTCCCCGGAGCCGGTTGCCCATCCCCACCACCGCCACCTTCCCGGGAAAACCCGGGTGGAGGTAGGTGATCAGGGTTTCGAGGTCGACTTCCGGTTCCATCTCGTTAAAGAAAATGCTTGTTATTGAACCTATTCCGGGCCAGGCATCTGGCTTTTAAGCTTCTCCTGGATCATTGCGGTCAGATATTTAAAATTATTTTCCCGGTAATACCGCCGGTCTTGAGCCTCCAGTAAAGAGCCGAGCTTGACCCGGTAATCCCTTTCCGGGAATGAAGTCACCACCCTCGCGGCCGCCCTTAATATCTTGGGTTCGGCTTTTAATGCCACTCCCCGTCTCAGGATGAATTCCAAGTCGAAGGCATCCCGGATCTCCTTCCGCCCGGTCAAAGCCTTCAGCTTTTCTGTCAGCATGTCCTCCAGGCTCAAGGCCCGGACCAATACCTGAAGGTCCGAATGCCGGCTGTAGGCAATAACGTCCGTGAAACGATATTTTTTCTTCTCCTTCCGGATCTCGATCTTCAGGCTCCGGGGATAACCGGGCGCGGAAAGTTCAAAAAGGATGGTATGAAATTTGTTCGCGGCATCCTTCAAACGGTAGCCCGCCGCCAAATACTCACGGCATTTTTCATAGAAGGAATGATAATCAGCATCCCGGGTGAACCAGAAATCGAGATCCACCGAATACCGGTTCAACCCATGACAAAGCCTGAGCATCGTCCCCCCGACGAAACCGAGCGGTTCAAGCAAACGGCCGCTCTGCAGGCGGTTGAGCACCTCCATTTCCAGTCTTTCCTGCTGAATCAAATCCTGCATATTTTCTTGACCATCTTCTGGGTTTTTCCGGGATAGCGCTTTAGCCAGGGTTTCAACCTCCCCCGGTCAAATTTTCCCGTTTCCAGGGCGCTGATATCCAAAGAATATCGTCCCAGGGAGCAAAGATAAACCGCGTCCAGGAAAGCCTTTTCCGGGGCGGCGATAAAAACCCCATTTTTCTTCTCGAAACCGAAATAAAGCTCGGGCTTGAGCTTGAAGTAAATAAACTCATCCTGCTCAATTTGAAATTTTCGGGTGCGCTTTCGGGCCGCGCTCTCCCAGAAATTCCTTTGCGTCTGAGTGGTCAAATTGTAATAAGCGAGGGCGGTGGTGAAAGAAATATAGGACGGCACCTGGAGAAGGTTGGCCACCTGGAAAAATTCCTCCCGGGTCAGCGCCTTCCACTTCTCGGCCAGGGTGAAAAAACCCCGCTTCAGACGATAGAACAATCCCTGCCGGGCATAGCGCGAACAGAGCACCCTGGCCGAGGCGGGCTGAATCCCCAAAACCCTGGCCACCTCGTCGGCCGGGAAATAGATTTTCTCTCGGAGCGAAGACAGCTTGGCGTAATTCATGATAAATATAATAAATTAACAATTTTGTTAATTATATGACCTTATCAATATTTCGTCAAACCCCCGGCATATTCCGCAAAATTTGTCATTCCTGCGGAAGCAGGAATCCAGGTATTTCCTGTTGTTCTTGAAATTATGGGATTAAACCAGAGAAAGGCAAAACGCAAGACGCGACCCCAGACAAGATGATTTGCTTTCGCGGAAGGGGATTTGAAGTTTCGGAAAAAGGTGGAGAAAATTGTCGCAAATAGCAAGGTAAAGACCTGACCCCAGAATTTGTGTGACCCCAGAATTTGTGTGACCCCAGAATTTGACCCCAGAATTTGCGAAAGAAAGATTCATTGGCGGGAAATCTTCGCAACCTAAAGGTTGCGCCTACCAGAAATTACGGAAAGGGGAAAAATTGGAGAGAGAGCCAGCTTACTGGACGACGGTCTGAGTGACCGGGGCGGAGGCGGGCGCGGGGGCGAGGAACCCGTTCAGGACGAGCAGGTTGGTGAAATCGGCGTAATCCGCCGCCTGGGTCTGGACGAACCCGAAGATGCGCAGGCGCTGAAGAATGAAAGCCTGGTCCGGGTTCTGGGAATTGAGCTTCTGCAGGGCTTCCCTCATCAATAGAACAGATGTCAACGGTTTTGAGATTTATTCGAGCGGTATTCCTCAAGTTGATCGATGATTTTTTGAAGCAAATCCCGGGGGTATTTTTGGTCGGCATACTTGAAATAAATCTCTTGGGAACGTTTCTTTAATTCCGAGATAAATTCCGGGGAAGGTTTGGACACCTTTATCCCCCGCCTGATCATACCCTGACAGGCTTTTTCTTCCTCCTCCCGGATAATCGTCCGCAGGGGTTTCATCATAAAGTCGCTGGCTTGCTGAATAATATTTTGAACATCCCCGGGCAAGCCCTGAAAAAACTTCTTATCAATCACAAAAGCACTCGATGTATATCCCAGGGTAAAGTCCGATATGTACTTAGCGTGAGAGTACCATTGCAAACCCAGTCCTGCATAACAAGGAACATAGAAGGCGTTCACCAAACCCTTTTCTAGCGCGCCCTTCGTTTCATATAAAGAAGTGGTTCTAATATTGTCGAATCCCAAATCTTTTAAAGCTGCTTCGATGAGATCCTCGCCCTTCCAGCTCCACATCTTTAATCGGGAAAGGTCCTGGACGGTCCGAACCGGTTCTGAACAAGTAAACAAGTGGGGGAATCCCACCTCGGTAAAACCCAGCAGGACAAAGCCCTTTTCGTCAAACAGCCGCTTAAATTCCGGGAACATGGAATCAAGGATATAATCTACCTCGTGGTAATTCTGGAGAAAAAAGGGCAAAGACAATATCCGAATCGCCGGGTGAATCTTCCCCAAACCCGTCACGGTCAGAACCGCTCCCTGCAACTGCCCTGCCTGGATTTTCTCAACAACCTCCGGTTCGTCTCCCATTACCCCGGCCAAATACCAGATAACTTTTACCCGGCCTCGGGAACGGTTTTCCACATACCCCTTTATTTTATTAGCGAAATCCATCCAGCAAGATCCCTCCGGGGCAATGGCGGCGAACTTGACGGTAAACTCAGACGGACCCGCCTGGGCGGGGGAAAATGGATGGACGAATAAAATTAAAAAAATAAAAAAGGTCCACCACCCGAATTTAAACCAGGTTTTGTTTATCCCGATTTTCATTCTCGTTCAAAGCGGCAAAAAGCCAAAGGTATAAACAAGAATCTATAGAAAACCAAGTCGATTTAGAGCGCTTTTAAAGCATCGGGTTTTTTCCCGACGCTAAAACGCCACCAGAACAAATCTAATTTTCGAGAATTACAGTGGACATTTTACTAACAAATAAAATAAGAGGTCAAGGAAAATTTCTTTGGCAGAGATAAGTTAGCAAAAGGCGTAAGGGCGAGTCACAAAAAAATGCTGAATGGATGGGAGAGAAAACCCCTGCTTAGGGGATCACGGTCTGGGTGACCGGCGCGGGCGCGGGCGCGATGAACCCGTTCAAAACAAGCAGGTTGGCGAAATCGGCATAATCCGCCGCCTGGGTCTGGACGAACCCGGAGATGCGCAGGCGCTGGAGGATGAAGGCCTGGTCGGGATTCTGGGAATTGAGTTTGAGCAGAGCGGAGATGACCTTTTGTACGAGAACCGCATCGGTCCCGGGATAGGCGACGATGTTGTGGTTGGGATAGTAAGGGGTGGTCGCGAGGATTTTCACCCGGGGCATCTGCCCCCGCGCGTTTTTCATCGCCTCCAGGACATCCTCACGGATAAAGCCGATCTCGGCCCGGCCGTCCGCCACCTTCTCCAGGATTTTCTCCTGGGCATCCCCGAATTTGTAGCCCAGCTCTTTTTCCGGATCCAGCCCTTGCCCCTTGAGCATGACCCACTGGGCGATGAACCCCCCCACGTTATAGCGCGAAGTGGCCAGGATGGTTTTGCCCCGCAGGTCCGCCACCGCCTGGATCGGACTGTTCTCGGGGACCACCACCAGACCGCGGAAGTCGGTCCGCCCGTCTAAGGAAACCGTTTTCAGGATCGGGACCGCTTTTTCCTTCTCGGCCAGGAGGGTGTAGAGGTAGGGATTCTGGAACGAAAAAGCCACCTTTTCCGCCTTGACCATCTTCGCAAAGGCGTCCACCGAGGAAGGTCCGGCGAGCATTTCAAACTTCCAGCCGGTTTTCTTGGTCAGGTAGTCCACCAGGAAGATGAAGCGCGCCTCCATCATCGGGATGGTGTAAGGGGCGGTGGAAATCAGGATCTTGGCCTCCGGTTTGCGGGAGGGACAGGGCTGGCAGGCGGCGGCCAGCACCACCAGGGTGAAAAACACCCCGGTAACGATCCGGAGAGAATTTTTTCCGCTGAGTTTCACCATCGGCTTTTCTCCGGGCTCAGGATTTCTCGATATTCTGCAAGAGCTGTTCGGGATGAACCTGGGAAAGAAGCTCCGGAGCAATCTTCTTGGGGGCCAAGCCCAAGGCCACCGCCACCCCGTAAAGGATGGCTTCCGGCCGGGGTGGGCATCCCGGGACGAAAAAGTTGACCGGGAGAACCTTGTCCAGCCCGCCCAGGGTGGCGTAGGAATCAAACCAGATCCCGCCTCCGCTGGGGCAGCTCCCGATCGCGATTACCAGCTTGGGATCCGGGACCGCGTCGTAAAGTTTTTTCAGGGCGGGGACCACCTGCCGAGTCACCGGTCCCGAGACCAGAAGGACATCCGCGTGCCGGGGCGAGCCTACCAGCTTGATCCCGAAGCGCTCGGCATCATAGTAAGGCGTGAGCACGTTGATCACTTCGATATCGCAGCCGTTGCAGGCCCCGGTATTGCAATGGAAAACCCAGAGGGATTTGGGAAAGGCTTTGGCGCAAAGTTTCTTCAGCATTAATCATTACCTCCCGGCTGAAAAATCAGCCAAGCTCGGTAATTAAATCCCAAATTTAAAATCCCAACACTACCAAGTAAATCCCAAGCCCCAATTGCCAACGAAGAAAAAACTTTGGAATTTGAGAATTGGGATTCATTTGGAATTCGATGGTATCTATTGGTCATTGGAATTTCACCGGATGTGATTTGGGATTTGAAAATTGGGATTTGTTTGGGGATTGGTAGTATTTGTCATTGGGATTTTTCTTTCTCTTAAGGCATCGCGATCGTGGCGAAGACCGCCTTGGTCGCTTCGTTCAGGATGGGGGAAACGATCTGGGGATAGACCCCGATTAAAAGACACAGGAACGCCAGGATCAGCATCCCGCCCCACATCATCACCGGGACCTCTTTAATCCCGGCCGCCTTCAGGTTCTCCGGCGCCTCCCCCATGAAGACCTGGTAGGTCAGGTGGAAGAAGATGGCTACGTTGAGGATCGCCACCGCCACCGCGATCACGGTGGCCCAGGGAAACCCGGCCTTCACACCCGCGATGAACAGGGTAAACTCGCTGATGAAACCGTTGAAAAACGGTATCCCGCCCAGGGCCAGGGTGGCGGCGTAGAAAGACACCGCGGTGAAGGGCATGTATTTTCCCAGGCCCCCGAGCTCGGGCACCCGGCGGTGATGGGTGGAGTAAATGACCGCTCCGACGCTGAGAAAGGCCAGGGCCTTCATCAGGGAATGGTTGAGGAGGTGGAATATCGCTCCGTAGATCCCCAGGTAATTGGCCAGCCCCAGGCCCATCAGGATGTAGCCCATGCTGGTGACCGAGCAGAAAGCCAGGAAGCGCTTCAGGTCTTCCTGCATCATCATCATAATCACCCCCACCACCATCGTGATCATCCCGAAGACCAGCACCAGGGTGCTGACGATGGAATAGAAGGGGTAGAAAATCAGGACCGTGCGGATCAGGGCGTAAACCCCGACCTTGATCATCACGCCGGAAAGCATGGCGCTGATCGGCGTGGGGGCCTCGGCGTGGGCGTCCGGCAACCAGGTATGGAAGGGCACCATGCCGGCCTTGGTGCCGAAACCCACCAGGAGCATGACCACGGAGAGGAGCACGATGCTCTTCGGGATCTTGCCCGCCACCTTGGCGATCTCGGTCAGCTTCAGGGGGTCGATCCCCCCCGCGATCTGCTGCGAGGCCCCGGAATAAAGTAGGACGCAGCCGAAGAGGGCGAAGGTGATCCCGACGGTCAGGAGAATGGCGTATTTATAAGCGGCTTCGATGGCGTCCCGGTTCCAGTAGAAACCCACCAGGATGATCGAGGCCAGCGTGGTTCCCTCGATAATAACCCAGAGCAGGATGATGTTGTTGATGGTGGTGGCGCAGAGCATGGTGGAAAGGAAGATCATGAACCAGCCGTAGTAGACCCCCATCCGCTCCGCCGGAACCGCCCCCACCTTCACTTCCCGCCGCATGTAGGGAACGGAATAGACTGAGGCAATCAGGCCGAGCAGGGCCACCAGCCCGGCGATCAGGCCGGAGAGGGCGTCCATCCGGAGCTCCTCGTTCCAGAAGGTCAACACCCCGCCCTGCACCGCGGTCTGGCCGAATATTTTGACCGCGATCAGAAAAGTGATCACGGTGCCGAGCAGGGCCAGGGTTTCGCTCAAAGCCCGGGATTTCCGGCCCAGGATAAATATTAAAATCCCCGCGATCGCCGGAACCAGGGAAAGATAAAGGATCTCGTTATTCATTGTTTCCTATTCCCTTACCACCGCAAGCCCCGGAGCTGGAGGGTGTCGGTGGAGCCGAATTTCTGGTAGATCCCGTAAATCACGTAGAGCAGGATCCAGACCGCGATCACGACATCGGTCACGATCCCGATCAGGGCGGTTTCTCTCAAGGCCGGAGCCAGGGTGACCAGGGAGAGATGCACCCCGTTCTCCAGAATCAAGAGGCCGTGCACGGTCTTGATCGCATCGCGGCGGACCAGGATGCAGTAAAGTCCCATGAAGAAAATCGAGAGGCTGACCGCCAGGTTGGTCCGGAAGGGCTCCGCGGTGGCAAACTGGCTGGGGGCCACGAACCCGATGTAGGAATGGGTGACCCGGTAAAGGATCACCACCACCGCGCTGATCAGGAAAATCGAGCCTAGGTATCCGATCAGGGGCTGGAACTCCCGGTCCGTGGTCTTTTTAATGTAACGGAGCAAGAGCCAGGGAATGATCACCACCTTGGTGACGAACGCGGTCATCGCCCAGTAATAAAGGCCGTGGTTTTCGATGGCGAAGATGGCGAAAAGGGTACACATCAGGACAGCCTGGATCATGTACATGTAGGCGGAATACCGCAGATTCCGGAGCTCGATGATCAGGTACGAGGTGATGATCATCGAGAGGCTGATGGTGGAGATGATTTTGGCGAATTCCTGCATGTTTATTCCCGCGTTATTTTCCCGATTGACCGGCCTCGTCCTTGGACCGGAAACCGGTTACCATCATTTTGTCCAGGGCGCTCTTGGGCTTGAAACAGCGCCCGCAGCGTCCGCAGGTGCCCATGTAAAGTTCGGTGCGGATGTAAAGGTCGTTGTTGTCGTTGGTGGCGGTCTGGTACTCGGTGGACATCTTGATCGCGCTCTCCGGGCAGACCTCGGCACAGCGCCCGCAATAGGTGCAGCGCTTGAGGAAATACTCGAGCGTCCGGGCGGTTTCCGAGTCGTTGATCTCGATCAGCCGGGCCGGGCAGACGTTCGCGCAGCCCCCGCAGCCGATGCATTTTTCCACCTCGACCTTGATCTTGCCCCGGAACCAGTCCCCGGGGGGATTGGGTTCCGGGCCCAGGGGGAAGGGAGCGGTGACCCGCCCCGCCTTGAAACAGATCGCCGCTTCTTTCAGTTTGCTCTTCAGCATTGGTTCAACCTCGTTAAACCCCGATCAGGGCGAAGCTCACGGCAAAAAGCAGGATGGCCCAGAGCATGATGAAATACCGGACCGCCTGATCCACCCGGATCCGGGGGTTAACCGCGTCAATGACCCCGACCACCACGATCACCACGAGGACCTTGAGGAAGTTGATCGCGATATCCGCGGGGATGATCCCGGTTTTCGGCCAGGGGATAAAGACCTCCAGGAACAGGGAGGCCAGGATAATCTGCTTGGCGTAGAAGCCCCATTTGTAAAGGGCGAGCTTGGGCCCGGAGGCTTCCAGGAAGGGCCCGCCCATGAGTTCCTGGTCGGCTTCGGGGATGTCGAACGGGAGTTTACCGAGCTGGATCTGGAGGATCAGGAAGAACGGGACGGCGGCGATGATCATGGAAAGGCTGGGCCCGGTGGAATGGTACCAGTTGGAAATCAGGGAGAGGTTGAAGGACTGGGTCGGGATCACCGCCACGATCAGGCTGGAAAGGACGATGATCTCCACCACGATCCCGAGCATCATCTCCCGGGCGGTGCCGATCGAGCCGTAGGGGCTCCCGGTCGCGGTTCCCCCCAGCATGATCCCGAGGGAAGCCAGGACCAGGAAATAGATCAGGACGATGAGGTCGCCGGCGAAGCCCAGGGGCGCGCCCGCCCCCATGGGGGTGAAGAGCGCCGCGGCCAAGATACTGCCGAAGGTGAGAACGGGCGCCAGGGAAAAGGTGGGGTTGCCCGCCACGTGCAGATTTTCCTTGCCCAGGAGTTTCAAAAGGTCGAAATACGGCTGGATCAGCGGGGGCCCCTTCCGGGAATGAACAACCGCCTTGAGTTTGCGGATCACGCCCTCCATCAGGGGGGCGGCCAGAATCACCAGGGCCAGGTTAACCAGGGCGAGTAAAATCGTTTTGGCCATGCCTTGTTCCTAATTAATAGAGGGTATCATGAGTTTTGATTTAACTATTAAATATGGTCTAGTCTCGTTCTTTTTATGGAGTGCATTAGCTTGCTAATGCAACGCATCGGCAAGCCGATGCAGTCCATATAAGTAACTTGATAAAAATAAATCATTATACCCTTTAACGCCGCTTGTTCCGGCTTAACTTGACCAGTTCCTCGTTGGTATAAATCCGGGCCTTCCCGCTCCGGGCGTCCACCACCTCGATCCGCTCGGTGCAGGAGAAGCAGGGATCGAAGCTCGCGATCGCGATCGGCACATCGGCCAGCTCCATCCCCTTCAACATCGCCGGGGAGGAGGCCAGGTTCATGTAACTCGGGGCCCGCACCTTCCAGCGGTAGGGCCGGTTATCCTCGCCGGTCAGGACGTAATGCATGGATTCGCCCCGCGGCGCTTCCACCACCCGGATCCCTTCCTTCCCGGCCGGGATCTCGTTCGGGATGTCGGCCATGATCGGACCGTCGGGCATTTCCCGGAGGCCCTGGCGGATCAGGCGGATGGAATCCAGGGTTTCGGTCAGGCGGACCAGGGTCCGGGCCAGGTTGTCGCAGCCGGTCTGGACCTTCTTTTCCGGGATCAGGTGCTCGTAGGCGGAATACGGGTGGTCGATCCGGGCGTCAATCGGCACCCCGGAGCCCCGGGCGGTCGGACCGGTCACGCAATAAGCCAGGGCGTCCTCATACTTGAGCACGCCCACGTCCTTCAGGCGCATCATCAGGGGGGTGTCCCCGCCGATCGCGTCGATCACCTGGAGCCATTCCCGCTCCACCTCGGCAACCACTTCGAGAATCTTGGGTTTCTGCTCGGCGGTGATATCCCGGCGCACCCCGCCGACCAGGTTCATCCCGTAGGTTTTCCGGTTCCCGGTGATCTGCTCGGCCAGCCACATGACCGGCTCGCGCATCCGCCAGGTTTGCATCAAAATGGTATCGAACCCGAGGACGTGCCCCCCGATTCCCAGCCAGAGGAGGTGGGAATGGACCCGCTCGATTTCGAGCAGGATGCTGCGGATGTAGCGGGCCCGGAGGGGGACCTGGATTTCGGCGGCTTCTTCTACGGCTTCACAGTAACACGTACTGTGGATATAACCTCATATCCCTCATATGCGTTCGGCCAGGAAGACGGTCTGGTTGTAGGTCAGGGCCGAATCCGCGATCTTCTCGATCCCGCGGTGGTTGTAGAATCCCCGGTAATCACAGCCTACCACCGTCTCGCCTTCCACGAAAACCCGGAAGAGGACCGGTTCCTCGAGGACCGGGAAGAACGGGCCGATCGGAACCACGGTGGCGTTCTCCGGGGGCTCGATCGGCGGGGGGGCCATGCCCACGGCCGCCGGCGGCCGGAACCGGTAATCAAAATCCCTTCTTAAAGGATGGAGGTCGGCCGGCCAGTCGTCCGGAAGGGCTAACCGCCGGGGATCCACGGTCCCCCTGGCCTTGATCCCGAGGAGATCCTGAAACTCCCGCTCCGCCCAGCTGGACCCGTGAATCAGCGAGGTGATGGAATCGATCTCGGGCTGGTTGGGGTCCAGGGAGGATTGCAGGAGGATAAACATCTTGTCCGTATCCAGGGAAAAGATGTGGGTGGTCTGGAAATCCCGGTGCGTGGGGCGCCGGTCCACCCCCACGATGGTGTTGAAACGGGCCTTGAGCTCCCGGAAAAGGTACTCGGTAATGGGGCGAATCGCCGCCGGGCGGATCGAGAGGTAAACCTTCTTGCTCACCGGCTCCCGGGCGGAGATGATCTCATTCGGGAACTTGGCTTTGAGATTCTCGATTAATTTGCTGCCGGTTTCAAAAGCCACTCTATATTTCCTCCTTAAACTTCTAACTCAGCCAGATCATGATCGCCACCAGCGCCGCGATCCCGATCACCTGGTAAAGCAGGTAGGCCTGCGGAATCCCCACGTGGGTCCGGCGGAATTTCTGGGAAAAGAGGAGCAGGAAATCCACGAAGGGGTAGTAAAAAACTTTGTCGAAATCGAGCCCCTTGTAGGCCCGACCGGGACGTTGGATCTTGTGAGTAGCCAGCTCCGGATAAACTAATCTTTCAAAATAAGCCACCAAAGGAATGTAAAAGCTCCCCGCCCGATAGCGGATTTCGTCGGTCTCGTAAACCTCGCCGCAACTCCAGACCGGAACCGTCCGGCTTCCGGCCCGGCCCAGGCGGGAAATAATCAAGGCCACCAGCAGGCACCCGGTGAGAACCAGGAACCCGGTCACCGGGAACCAAGCCCCGCTTTCCCCGCCCCCTAGTACCGGAACCAACCCGAATCGGGAATTACCAAAGATTTGTTGGAGAGGGGGTAGGGTCGTCCCAAACAACGATTCCCCGAAGACCGGGTACATCAATCTTAGCGGAACCCATGGGAAAAGACCTAAGAGAAGGCAGAAAAGAGCCAGGGCATATTGGGAAAGGCGCATGGAAAAGGGAACGTCTATGCCGGGCCGAAGTTGAGACGCCAGCTTCTTCCCGAGACTTCCTCCGAAGGAAGTACTGAAAAACTTTAAAAAGGAAGCCAAGGTGACTGAACTGATAAAAATCGCCACTAATCCGAAAAATATAAATACCGGTAATTTGATCCCCCCGATAATTGTAGTTTGATAAATAAGCCATTTACTTATAAACCCATTAAATGGAGGGATTCCCGCGATGGAAAAGGAGGCAACCAGGGTCATCCAGGCCGTGGCGGGCATGACCGAATAGAGGCCGCCCAGCCGGTTTAAATCCCGTGTTCCCGTCTTATAAAAGATGGAGCCTGCGTTCAGGAAGAGGAGACTTTTGAACATGGAGTGGTTAATCACATGGTAGATCGCCGCCATGGTGGCGATCGCCGAGAGGACCGGGTTGATTTTCAGGAAGGCCAGGCCCGTACCCAAGCCCAGAAGGATATAGCCGATCTGTCCGATGGAATGGAAGGCGAGGAGCCGCTTGGAATCATGCTGAACCAGCGCCGAGATGGTGCCCATGAAAAGCGAGATCGTGCCGAAGGCGGCGATCACCACCCCGAAGCCGAAGGTCTGGTTGGAAACCGGAAGGAGGAAGAAGAAAAGCCGGAGGAAGCCGTAGATTCCCATCTTGATCATGACCCCGGAAAGCATGGCCGAGACCCCGGAAGGGGCGGCCGGGTGGGCGTCCGGGAGCCAGGTTCCCACCGGGAACATCCCGGCCTTGGTGCCGAAGCCTAGGAGGAACAGGGCCAGGATGACAGAAAGCTTGATCGGGCTCCCCACGATCATGACCGCCATGGCGTCGCGCAGGCGGAGGAAGGCGAAAGAACCCACCTCGGCCTGGAGCAGGATGGTGCCTATTAACATCGCCGCGGTCCCGACGTGGGTCATGACGAAATACTTGAGGCCGGCCTGCAGGATGTCTTGATCTTCCTTTTCGTAAACCACCAGGAAATACGAGGTCAGGGTCATGAACTCCCAGAAAACGTAGAAGAAGAACATGTCGGTCACGACCACGACCCCGATCATCCCGGCGATGAAAAGAATCAGGAAGGGATAGAACCGCACCAGGCTCTGGTGGGGATAAATATCCATGTAACGGTAGGAATAAAGCGTGCCGAAGAAAGAAACCAGGCCGATCAGGACGAGAAAGATGGCGGAGAGATGATCGACGCTGATGGAGAGCTGGGCCCCAATCGTGGGTAGGGACATGAGCGGGTGCATCAGGGTCCGCGGGCCCAGGGTGAAAACTCGGTAGGCCACGTAGAGCAGGGTGGCGGTAATGATCGTGACGGAGAGAACCCCGATCGCCCCGGAAAGCTTGCGGGAGCGGGCCGTGAGCGCGGTGAGGAGCGTCCCCAGCACCACGGTCGCGATGAAAATGTTAATTACCTGCACTAATAATCCTCCGCCCGCCTAAAACAATATTGGAAACCTTCCGGAAGTCAATGGTCGTCGCTAGGACTTTTCCGGTAGTTTCCCGATTTCCTTGTAGTTGAACACCGGCCCGTCCACGCACACGTACTTGTGGCCGATGGCGCAGTGTCCGCATTTTCCCACCCCGCATTTCATGTACCTTTCCAGGGTGGAAACGATATTCTCCGGTTTGAACCCCAGCTTGGAGAGTTCCATGATGGCGAAACGAATCATGATCGGCGGACCGCAGACGAAAACCACGGTGTTCTCGACGATCAGGTTGCACTTGGGGAAAAGGGTGGTAACCACCCCGACATTGCCCTTCCAGTTGGCGTCCCCCACGTCCACGGTCATCCCGAAGCGAATCTCCGACATCTTCTCCCATTCCTTGAGCCGGTCCTGGTAAACCTGGTCGGCGGGCGTGCGCGCCCCGTAGAGAATCAGGAAATCCTTGAACGCGGAACGGGCGTCCAGCATCGGCTCGATCAGGGAGCGCAGGGGGGGAAGCCCGATGCCGCCGCCGACAAAGATGATGTTCTTCCCTTTGTATTCGTCGAAGGGGAAGCCGTTACCGAAGGGGCCGCGGATCCCCACCAGGTCTCCAATTTTCTTCTGGTGGAGCGCCCAGGTGACCGCCCCGACCGCCCGCAGGGTGACCCGGAAGGTTTCGGGACGGTTGGGATTGGAAGCCAGTCCGAACGGCGCCTCCCCCACCCCGAGGGCCGAGATTTCCAGGAACTGTCCCGAGCGAAATTTAAAAGCCTGCTTGACCTTGGGGTCGGCAAACTCGAACTCGAAGGTCTTGGTATCGTAAGTCTCGTCTTGAATCTTGATAATCCGGGCCAGGTTGGGCAGATAAATGTTGCTCATGGTCTCAGCCTATTTCCGGAGCCTTTCCACCACGGTGGGCATGCCGACCTCACCCGGGCAGGCGGTAATGCAGCGCCCGCAGCCGACGCACCCAATCCGGCCATCCCGTTTTAAATATTGATAACTCAACTTGTGGAAAAATCTGCGTTTGAACCGCTCCCCCTTCTCGCCGCGGGGATTGTGGCCCGAAACCTCCCGGGTGAACCCGGAGTAATCGCAGGAGTCCCAGAAACGGTAGTGGCACCCCTTCTCCCCTTCATTAAGATAGCCCACCCCGAAGCAGCTGCAGCAGGGACAGACAAAGGCACAGCCCCCGCAGTCAAAACATTTCTCCCCCAGCTCGGTCCAGGTTTCGGGGGTCACGGCGTTGGAGGTGATCCGCCGGATGGCGGTGCTCATATAGGAAGTCGGATCGGGCTGGAAGCTATTCCGGGATTTTTCCTCCAGCGCCTCCCGGGTTTTCACCGCGGAGGGATCCGCCTTCGCGAACAGCTTGGGGTTGGCCTCGATCAGCGCCTTCCCCTTCGAGCTCTTGCACTCCACCAGGTAGCTGTCCTGGAGATCCACGAGCTGGATATCGAACTCGTCCCGCTCCGAATCCAGGAAGGGCCCGCCCTCGCAGCAGACGCAGAAGCAGTTCTTCACCGGCTGGTTGCAGGCCATTGTGACCAGGATCAGGTTGTTCCGGCGCCGCCAGTAGTAACAATCGCTGAAGTTTTCCTGGTAGAACTTGTCCAGCCAGTAGATGCCCGAGGTATCGCAGGAGCGAATCCCCAGGACCACGGCGGTTTTCTTCTCTTCCGGGACGGTGAGCTCGTAATCCCCGCCCTTCCGGGTAAAGTGAAAGAGGTTTTCCGAATGGGGCAGGACCAGGTCCTTCGCCGGCAGGTACGGCAGGGTCGCGGTTCCGCTCAGGAGGTTGAGATCGACCGCCATCTGGGTCGGAGCGAAGAAGATTTCCTTTTCCACCCGGGTGGGGGCGAGGACCTCCTGGGTCCGGGCCAGGGCTTCCACCCAGCGGTTCACATCCTCTTTCCGGAGAATATATCTATCCATTTCAGGCCTTCTCCACCGTGACCAGCAGACTGGGGAAATAAACCGACCGGGTCACCGGATCGATTTCACCCTTCCCCGCCACGCTCTCCACCAGATTCAGGAAATGCGAGGACAGCACCAGGGTCCGCCGGGGCACGCCCTCATCCGCCTGCAGCGCGACCTGGAGCTCGCCCCGCTCGGAGCGGATCTTCGCCTTTTCTCCGGGCCGGAACTTGAAGTCCTTGGCATCCTGCAGGTTCATTTTCAGCGCCGGCCGCTCGGCTTGGTACTCGATGTACAGGACCGGGGACTCGGCGATCATCCGGTTGCGTTCCCAGGCGTAAAGGGTATTGGGAATCAGGAGGAGGAACTTGTCCGCGCTTTCCAGCACCGGGAGCACCGCGGACTTGGGCGGGGCGGACGCGAGCCGCGGCGGGGCCAGGAGCGCACCGGCCTCGGATTCCACCTCGGGCCCGGTGATTTTCTCGTAACCCGGGACGGCTTTGCCGATTTCCTTCCGGATCGCGGCCGCCGGTCCTCCGGGCAAGGACTTTCCGAGAGCCTGCGCGAGCTCGGGCAGTACCTCGGAAAGGCCTCGACTTTCGCCCCGGGGCGAAAGGGCCGGCCGGGAAAGCTGGATCCGCCCCTCGCAGCTGGTCAGGGTGCCTTCGCTCTCCGCGAAGAGCGGCAGGGGCAGCACGACGTGCGCGAGCTTGGCGGTATCATTCTTAAAGCGCCCGGCCCAGAGCACGAAATCCAGTTTCTTGAGCTTCTCGAGCAGGGCGGCCTTGGACAGGTGCACGGAGAGATCCTCGGCGAAAACCAGGAGCCCCTTGACCTTGCTTTCCGGGGCCAGCATCTCTTCCAGATTCAGGCCTCCGGCCGGGGGCCGGATCCCGAGATCCCAGGCTCCGCGGAGATTGGGCGAGCGGCTCAGGGCCAGGAGGTTGGGAAGATCCTTGGCCGAGGCCCGGCGCTCGATCAGATAATTGATCAGGGCCAGCGCGCTGGCGCTGGGGCCCAGCTGGTCGGCTACGAACACCAGGCCCGCGCCGGGTTTGCCCAGCAGGTCCAAAACCCCCAAAGGAATATCGCGTTTCGCGGCCAGGGCGGCGGGCAGACGGTCCGCCGGGACCGGAATCAAGGTCTTGTAAAAATGATCGGCCTTGGCCGCGGAGGCGTCCGCCAGGATAATCTGCGCTCCCTGCTGGAAGGCCTGCACTACCCGGGAGCCGACCGGGGAAAAGTCCCGGTGGGCGTCCCGCCCGACCACCAGAACCGCCGGGCTTTCTTTCAGGGCGGGAATTGAGCCGACCGCGCCGATCCCTTCGCCGAAAAGCTGATTCAGCGCCGAGAGCGCCGCCGCGGCCCCGAACCGGTAGCTGCCGTCCAGATTCTTGGTCCCGATCACCTGGCGGGCCAGGAGGGAGACGAGATAATTATCTTCGTTGGAGAGCCAGGGGGAGCCGATCACCCCGATGGATTCGGGCCCGTGCCGCCCGATCAGGTCTTTGATTTTCTCCCCGCTTAATTTCAGGGCCTCGTTCCAACCGGTCTCCTTCATCCCCTCGCCTTCCCGGACCAGGGGCTTGACCAGGCGGTTCACGCTCCGGAGGTTCTGGAACCGGTTCCAGCCCCGGTGGCAGAGCCGGCCCTGGCTGACCGGGTGAGTGGTGCTGGGGATTACGCCCCGGGCCTCGCCGTCCTGGGTCCGGACGAACATGCCGCAGCCGCAACTGCAGAAGCTACAAATTGTCGGAGTGTTTTTGATCACTTTGAACCCAGATTCCTACAATTCCCAGCCTTAGTAATTAAGCACCCTCCAAATTGAGAATTACATTACTTGAACTCAAAAGCCGATGTCAAGTGGTTTGACTCAGCGCGCCAAACGATCGGGAAACCCTCCCTTATTTCACTTCCTCGAACATGTCCTTGGCCGCGCCGCAGACCGGGCAGGTCCAGTCATCGGGCAGCTTCTCGAACGGGGTTTTCGGAGGAATCCCGCCATCCTTGTCCCCCAGCGCCGGGTCATAAACATACCCGCAGATCGTGCATTCGTATTTCTTCATTATTATTTACCCCCTTGTTAGGAATAATGAATTTTAACTACCGGGTTACGTCTATCGGTTGGGCCGCTCGTATCGTCAAACGGCTCCGTCTTTCGGATTTTAAACCGCAACCGTGGAACCCAACCGAAACGAGCCGCGCAACCGCAACCGACAAACTTGACCTGTTCATAATATTTATTTCACTTAATCTTTTCCGCGACCGCCTTCCCCAATGAGAAGCACCGCTTCAGGGCTTCGCGGTCGGGGACGTACTTGACCTTTAATCCCTCGCTTAACAGGTTGATCTTCATCTCTTTCAGGATTCCCTCGATCTCCCCCACCGATTCCCCGCTCCAGCCGTAGGAACCGAAGGCCGCTCCCGAGAGATTCTGGGGCCGGAGACCCTTGAGATAGGTCAGGCAGTCGGCCACGGTCGGGAACAACCCGTTGTTCAGGGTCGGGGAGCCCACCAGGAGCGCGCCCGCCCCCAGGATTTCCGTGGCCACGTCGCTGCGATGGCAGGATTTCAGGGAGAGGAGTTTCACGCCCGCGCCCCCGGCCGCGAGCCCCTCTCCGATCGCCCGGGCCATCTTTTCGGTGCTCTGCCACATGGTGTCGTAAACCACCACGGCCTGGCGGGAGGGCTTCTGGGCGGCCCAGCGGGCGTAGGATTGGAGAATCCAGTCCAGGTTTTTCCGGTATATCGGCCCGTGATCGGGGGCGATGATCTTGATCGGAAGGTTGAGCTTCCCCACCCGCTCCAGGAGCTTCAGGATCAGCGAGGAATAGAGGAGCAGGATGTTGGCGAAATACCTGGCCGCTTCCCAGGAGAGGATCTCAGCGGGGATCTCGTCGGCAAACCTTTCGCTCGAAGCCAGGTGCATCCCGAAGCCGTCCTGGGAGAAAAGGAGGGCGTCATCGTGGAGATAGGTGACCATGCTGTCGGGCCAGTGGAGCATCCGGGTCTCGAGGAAGGTCAGCTTGAGCTTCCCGAGGTTCAGGCTCTCCCCGTCCTTCAGGGGGATGATCTCCTGGTCCAGATGGAAATGCTCCTGCAGGGTCCTGGCCCCCATCACCGAGGCGAAAACCTTCTCGGGTCTCAGGAGCTGGATCATCTCCGGCAGGGACCCGGAATGGTCCATCTCGGAATGATTAGAAATTAGCTGGCGGATCTTTCCGGGTTCGACGACCGAGGCGATCCGGGAGAGCATTTCCTCCCGGAACGGGGCCTTGACCGTGTCCACCAGGGTGACCGGGTCGGACAGGATCAGGTAGGCGTTGTAGGTGCTGCCCCGGCCGGTCAGGTACCCGTGAAAATCGCGGATCGACCAGTCGATCGCCCCCACCCAGTACACATGCTCGGAGATTTTGACCGCGGAAAAAGGTTCCGGCATCGTCGCACCCTCCCCTATCCCAAGAATAAATCAAGTCCCAATAACCAAGCACCCCTTCGACTTCGCTTAGGGCAGACAATAACCAGACAATAAACAATGACCAAATCCCAAATTCCAAACTCGAAATTTTAAACCCGAAACCCGAAGCTAAAATCCAAATTCATTTCTTGATCCGGGCGTTGATTTCCCGGTTTAGAAAAGCGATATGCCCGATTTCCTCCCGAATGATCTTATCGAGCCGGTTTTTCCCCAGGTGCTCCGGGACCACCTCTTTCATCCCGGTGTAGAAAACGATGGAATCCTTCTCCAGGCCGATGGCGAACGTGAAAAGGTCCTCGAGCTTCTTCAGGTCTTTGAGCTTCTCCGCCGGTTCGGTGCGGGTATCCACCACCCGGCCGTCGGCCATGGCCTGCAGGTACAGGCCCAGCTCGTTGTCCGGGTCGAAAATCATCGGGGCCTTCTCCGGGCCCGTCAGTTCCTTGGCCATAGAGGAGAAAACCTTCTCGTGCTGATCCTCCATTCCGGAAAGATCCAGGAGCAGTTTTTTAATCTGGTCATCCTGGGCCAGCTTGCCCTCGGAGGCCTTCCGGTAGAACTTGGCCCCGTTCCTCTCGATCTGCACCGCCATTTCAAAAATCTCTTCGGCACTGAATTCAAGCTTCATCGTCTTCCTCCCGGTCAATTTTCAAGATATTAGCTCTAAATATAATTCGTCCAATATTTCTTTATATTAATTCCAAAGCCGTCATTCCCGCGGAAGGGGGAATCCAACTTTTTATTGTCATTCCTGCGAAAGCAGGAATCCAGCCCCATTTTGTCATCCCCGTCCCGCCGGCGGCGGGATAAACTCCGGCGGGGATCCAGAAGAAGAGGACGGATTCCCCCGGATCAAGTCCGGGGCAGGCTTGGTCAAGCCCGGAATGACAGTCTAAGCAAAGAGGTTTTCGACTCTGCCTTAAGCTTTCCACAAACCATGCAGGTTGCAGTATTCCCGGACGGACTCGATATTCGCCTTGACCTCAAAAGCCGCTTCCGGCACCTCGCCCGGCTTCAGGAACTGGCGGAAAGACTTGCCCCCGGCGATGATCTGCACCCACTCGATATAATGTTTCTCTTCCATGGGATGGGGCACGCTCCCGACCTTGACCTTGATGCCGGCGGCGGTTTTTTCCACTACGGGCACATGCTTCTCCTTGGCCGCGTCCACCGTGTTTTCCACTATCTGTTTCATCGGCTGGTTGCAGCAGACCAGCTGGCCCTTTCCCTCGTGAATTACCTCCACCATGTTTCCGCAAACCTCGCACTTGTAAATCTGCAGTCTCATCGTCATTTTCCACCTCCTCTTTTTTCCCTCGCAGAGCTCGGGACAAGTTCCCGGTTGGTCCCGGCCCGCCCTCTCCCCCGGCGGGGCCTTCCTTATTATTATTACTGGGGCACAACCTCCTTCACCCCCGGCACCTCCTGCTTGAGAATCTGTTCAATCCCGTTCTTGAGCGTCATCTGGCTCATCGGGCAGTGCCCGCAGGCGCCGGTCAGGCGTAATTTTACTACCCCATCCTTGGTCACCTCAACCAGTTCCACATCCCCCCCGTCCGCCTGGAGCGACGGCCTGATCTTTTTCAGCGCTGCTTCGATTTTTTCCTTCATTTTGGCTCTCCTTCCTCAACTGAGAAATTTTTTGGTCTATTTGGTTTATTTAGTCTATCTGGTCTATTTGGTTTGTCTGGTTGATTTGGTTTTCACTCCGCAATCCGCAATCGTAAATTCTTCTTGACCTTCTTTTAGTTCCCGGCGGCCTGCTTTCCCAGGAGAAACGCCTGGTCTAGCCATTCCGGGCGATTCTGAACCGCGTTCCTGTCTTCGGCCTCCCTAATCATTAACCCACCCCCATACTTCAAGTCCAGGGCATTAAAAAAATATCTGGCCGTCAGTTCCATCCCCGCGAAAAGGTTTTTCCCCCGGGTGGCCCCGACCGCGAGAAGGTAGCCAGCCCCCCGATCCGGAGTCCGGCCCCCCGGTTTTAATTTATTCCCGGCCCACCTGGCCTGGGCCCGGTCAATCAACGCTTTCAAGCCGCCCGGAAACCCGTAGAAAAAAACGGGCGAGGCCAGGAAGATCGCCGCCGCCTTATATAATAAAGGATAGATATTTTGCATGTCGTCATTCACCACGCATTCGCCGGTCCGGTCGCACCCCCCGCATTCCCGGCATCCCTCCATCTTCAGGTCCCGGATATAAATCCGGTCCACCCGGGCCCCGGCGGAGTGAGCCCCCTTGAGGGCCGCGTCCAGGAGCAAATCGCTGTTCCCCCCCGCCCTGGGACTCCCATAAATCCCCAGCACCCTTTTCTTACTCATCCTACCGGGTTCTGAACTCCTCGCTTCCCGTCATCCTGAGCGAAGCGAAGGATCTCAGCTTCACTTGTCAAAACGTTGAAAACTGCTCTTTTTTCGCCCCGCAGACCGGGCAGAAATCCGGCAAAACCCCGTCCGAGACATAGCCGCAGACCTTGCAGATGTGGTAGGTGGTGGTGCGCTCTTCCATCAGGTGGTTCATCGCCTCTTTGTAGAGCTTGGCGTGGGTCTCCTCCACGTCCCGGGCCTGGCTGAAAATCAGGGCCGCTTTCTCTTCTCCCAGCTCCCGGGCCAGGCGGATGAAGCTGTCGTAAGCCACGCCGGCCACCCGGGTTTCCGACTCGAAACTGGCCTGCAGGTTTTCCTCGGTGCTTTTGATCTCCCGCAAAAACCTGAGGTCCCGGGTCCCGTGGATTTCTTCGGAGAAAGCAATCACCCGGAACAGCTTGGCGATTTGGGGAAAATTTTCCTGCTCGGCCTTGTCGGCGAAAACCTTGAGCCGGAGGATGGCCTTGGCTTCCCCCACATACGCCTGGTGAAACGCGTCTTTGATCTTATCATCCATTAAAACTTCCTCCACCCTCTTCTATTCGGTCTCTAGTCTCTGGTCTCAAGTCTCTGGTTTTTTCCGTTTTGCCGGGCGAAGTCTGGGTTAACTCTTAGGGGCTCTTAGGCTTCTTCGCCCTTTGACCTTTGACCTTTCACCTTTGACCTTTTTTATTTCCGGTTACTTTTTCTCCACATACGTCGGCGCGGACTTGGGGGTGGTGCCCCGTTTGACCTCATGGTAGTAGGCGTAGGTCATCGGCACGGTTTCCTGGAGAATCTTGCCTTCCGTCACTTCCCCGAGGAAAACGGTATGCGTCCCGGCGTCAAGCTCGCCCACGATCTTGCCTTCCAGATAGCCGACGATGTTATCCACCAGGTAAGGGCAGCCGTTGACCGCGAGCTGGTAGTTGAGCCCGGCAAACTTGTCCTGGTCCCGGCCGGATTTAAAACCGAACCTGCCGATCAGGTTCAAGGGGGCGTCCTGGGCCACGATGGAAACCGTGAAAACCCCGCTCTCCCGGATAAATTCGTGGGTGAGATTTTGCCGGTTGAGCCCCATGGCGATCCGCTTGGGTTCCGCGGTGACCTGGATCAGCGCGTTGGCGGTCTGCCCGTTGAGACGGTCGCCCTTTTTCGAACATATAATATAAACTCCATATCCAATCTTCTGCAGAACTTGATTGTCCATTTTCCTTATCCTTTTCTGTTTAACTTATCCGATCCTGATCAGAACGCAGGCTAAAGCCTGCGGCTACCGCTTTGCGCTATGCCCTTTGCTTGTTACTTACGCAGGCTAAAGCCTGCGGCTACCTGTCATTTGCTTTTTCATTCGTCAATCGTCAATCTGCAATCGTCAATTGAACTAGCCTCCATCCACATTGGCCCCGCCCTTCATCCGGTACCAGGCCTCCGGGTCGGTCAGGAACTCGATCGAGTCCATGAGTTTCAGGTAATGCCCCCGTTCTTCCAGGGAAAGGCCGAGATAAAAGCGCTTCTCCGGCAAAACCCGGGTTTTCTGGGCCAGGCCCTCGTACAGCTTTATGCTCTTCTCCTCCATCCCCAGGGCAAACTGCAGGGCCTTGATCTCGGTGGCCTGGGCTCCGGCCTTCTTCACCAGGGACCCTGAGAAAACCTTGGTCAGGCGGGAGGGCTCATTCACCCCCGTCACCCACTCTCCGAGGGAACCCTCGGTCTGAAGCTGTTCGTAAATCTCCTCGATCTTCCGGGCGTGGTTATCTTCTTCCCGGGCCAGCTGTTGAAAAAGCTGTTTCGCCAGCTGGCTTTTGGCCTTGCCCGCCGACTGGAGGTAAAACTTTTTTCCTTCCTCTTCCATCTTGATCGCCCGTTTGAGCGCCTCGGCCTTTTTCCTATCCATCTTCCTTATCCTTTTCTGCTCAACTTATTTGAGCTTGGTCAGCACGGCACCAAGGGCAGGGAGCATAGG
>Ga0315285_10000412_pt1 | contig 44115 bp, 38 predicted proteins | sample YL17G09_36_MG_FD_203698 | JGI IMG/M metagenome (GOLD analysis project Ga0315285, IMG submission 203698) | Sediment microbial communities from Yellowstone Lake, YNP, Wyoming, USA - YL17G09_36 | ecosystem: Environmental > Aquatic > Freshwater > Lake > Sediment | place: USA: Wyoming | collected...
GGTCCCATCCTGCACGCGGTTTTCCGGTACCATGGCCTGACACCTCCCTATGCTTTTCTAAAACATGTAGCATTGTCAGGCCTTATTGTCAACTAATAATTTCTCTAAATCTCGTTGTAGGGTTATTAGGTAAGGCAATGAATAAGCCTGCATTGAAAATAAATGACTGCTCAAGGAAAAGTAAATCCAATGAGCAGTTTTTTATTTAAATAAAAAAAGAGGAAGCGATGATGGGCATCGCTTCCCATAAGTTCCTACATGCTCCGCTAAAAGCTGTAAGGAGAACTCAATTTGAATATAGCATTTTGTCAAATATATTTCAATCCCTTGTTCCATACACTATGAATGGATGAAGGGATTTTTTACATAGAAGGGGGTAATGCAAAAAATATAAAGCTAAAGGAGGTGAGAGATTAAAAAGATTCTATCTGATGAAAATTGAATTAAGTGAATCGCTATGGAAGAAGGAGGGATAATGTTATGAAAAAATTGTGTTTTATAAGTTTCATTTTATGTTTTTGGTTTTGTTTCATTCCTGCGGCGTGTTTTTCTCAGGTGAGCTGTACGCCGGGGGAGACGCAGGAATGCTTCTGTCCAGATGGCACAACAGCTATTCAATCATGCAGAACTGACGGCAACGGTTGGAATCAGTGCGACTGCACCTATTACTCGTTCTGGTGCGATCCCACTACAAACTTATGCTGGCAGGATCCACAGAAAGATGCCTATACCGCCAATGACCCGGGGCTTACGCAACCCGATGCAGGAAGGTACTGTGAAGAGGTAGTGTTCGCTGGCTATGACGACTGGCAGTTGCCGAACATCGACGAGCTGAGGACTATTATCAAAGGTAATCCGCCCACCGAGACAGGCGGTGAGTGCCCGGTCACTGAGGGCAGTCCAATGGCTGACGGATCAAACGAAGCGTGCATGGCAAGTACAGAATTTGGAGGCCCTGGAATTGGGGGATGTTACTGGCCCCCAGAGCTCACCGGAACCTGTAACAAGCCTGATCCTGCTGCGCAAGGCCATCCGCTCGAGACCTGTTCAGCTACAGTGGCCAGTGACAACGAGCACTGGGTGGGGAGTGCCCTTTTCGACAATGGCGCCGTATGTTTCAACCATCTCCATAGCTATGCAGATGTGCGATGTGTTAGAAATGCACCCAGTCCCCCTGTCATGTGTGCAGAAGGTCCTCCGGAGTCTTGTACTCCTGGCGGAACCAGGGAATGCACATGCGCAAACGGAAAAACAGGGGCTCAGGTCTGCAGGGATGACGGGAGCTGCTTTGGGCCATGTGAATGCACAGGGTTCACCCCATCACCTCCCATTACTGACGTATGTGATCAGTGCGATCAGGTGAAACTGACTATCAAAGTACCTGAGAAGCTCAATACCCCGCCAAAAATGTTGATGGCATTTCTCTATTCAGTTGAGGGCTGGACCTTCCCACCCATGAGGCCTCCGGACGGTGGCACTGATTATAATCAAGTCATTGATCCCGACATCGATATCGACAAGCCCTATGTGATGACTGTCCCAGGATGCACATATTACAAGGAGAGTTGTATATCCGGGGATTATTATCTGTATGTTTCTCTCCTAATGGAGGAAAGAATGCCGCCATTTCCAGAAGATGGCGAGTATTGGTGGGGAATGTGTCAGGAGCCAATTACTTTGGGGAGCGGTCAAATGAATGAGATCCCCATGGAAATCGAACTCGTTTCTTTTGAGAGCAGTGATTCTGATGACGATAAGATTGGTGATTCGATGGATAACTGTACAGAGGTTGCCAATTCTTGTCAGGAAGACACCTATCCACCGCAAGGCAATGATATCGGAAATGCCTGTGAGTGTGAAGGAGACTTGGACTGCGATGGGGATGTAGACGTAACCGATTTCTCTAAATTTAAAGAGGATTTTGGCAGAAGCTCATATCGATACCCTTGCAATGACGCTGGTACTGGACTAGGCACTGGAGACCAAGATGGTGATGGTGTCCCTAATAATCAAGATAATTGTTGGAAAATGAAAAATGGGCCGTATGGGGGTTTTTGTGCAAAGCAATTGAATCCAAGTTTGTTGGAAATTAAACTAAATAAGCCTTGCACTTGGCACAATCAATGTGTATCTTTGGGAAGTGGATATTTCTGCGAGCTATATCAAATAGACATGAATGGAAATGGATTAGGAGATGTCTGTGAATGTGAATCAGATTTTGACTGTGATGGGGATGTGGATGGTTCTGATGCTGCCTTATTCGTTACAGACAATGGTAGACAGGATTGTCCTATTCGTGATTGTAGTCAAAATTACTGCATGTATTAATAGATCCATACTCCTTGTCCTCCCTGTATAGCTTGAACTTACCGTTCATTATATAGAATCTATTTGGCAAAAAACCCCTCAGTAGCAATATTGAGGGGTTTTATTAATATGCCCTAGCATACAATATCTAGTAGTGCCGATTCCACCCAAAAATTGTACCATACTACCATCTATAAAATCTGCTTATAGCACTTCCGATTGAAGGTTACATGATGTAACCTTCACAAACCCAACTTTTAACGCTTCTCACATCATTAGAAGTAGTACCAAGGTAGGCATTTACTATATGTTTGATCTAGAATGTTCAATTGTCCTATGCACTCTAAACCTCAATAAAAAGTTATTAGATCAAATCTGGATTTCTACAAATAATTCTATCCTAGGCAATACGCTCCTTCAACCTTTTTCAAAGAGCAGCAGCAACCCGATCTAATGTAGATAGCTTGATATCTTCTGCATGATTTTCAATTCGTGAAATTGCGGTCTTCTTAGTCTTAAGTTTACGAGCAAGTTCCTCCTGAGGTAAACCGACTAATTCACGTGCCTGCCGAAGCAGCACACCTACTTTGAACTGTTCGTAACTCTTATCTGAAACCCTTAGAGAATGTTTTATCTCTCTTGCTCCTCTCGCCTATATTTTTTTCATGGAAGTTTATTTAAAAATCCTCTTACCCATTGGAATAAAAAGTGTTAATATAAATTGGGATCAGGGTGAAGGGCTTAGAGAGCAGGGGATAGTAGTTGATGGTCGATAGTCAACGGTAAGGGAAAATGATTAATTCTATGAATGAAATGAGCAGGAGACTATTTCTAAAGTGGATAACTATCGTAGGCAGTTATTTTGCTGGCATATTCTCTTTCCCTTTCCATCTCTTCGGTGCTCCTGGTAAATCTTCTCACGACGAGTCAAATAAAAAGGTTCCACCCCCTGGAACTGGTGTGAAGAAAAGTAGGGTAGTGATGGTTAAAAATAGTGCGGGTTTTGATAGTAACCGGGGGATTAATCTACAGGTGGTAGATGAGATGCTCAACAATGGTATGCCTAAACTTACCGGTGAGTCTTCTCCTGATAGCGCCTGGAAACGCCTCTTCAAACCAAATGACATAGTGGGCATCAAAGTCAATGCCCTGGGTGGAAGAGAAATCGCAACCCACACTGAGGTGGTAAATGCGATAGTCTTGGGTCTTACTCGTGTGGGCATTCCTGAGCAAAACATCATCATTTGGGACCGGCTCACCCGGGAGTTGGAAAGCTCGGGGTATACCATTAATACCTCTCGAAAAGGAGTCAGGTGTTTTGGTACTGATGCCGATTACGATCCCTCTCCGGAAATGGTAGGGTCAATTGGCAGTTGTTTCAGCTCTATTGTTTCATCCCTCTGCACTGCACTAATCAATATCCCGGTGCTCAAAGACCATGATCTGGCTGGAGTCTCGCTGAGTCTCAAGAATTTCTATGGTGCTATCCATAACCCTAATAAGTACCATGATAATAGATGCGACCCCTATATTGCTGATGTAAATAGCCACCCCTATATAAAAGACAAGCTCCGTTTGGTTATCTGCGATGCGCTCACCATGCAGTACCAGGGGGGACCTGCCTATAAACCTCAGTGGGCTCTGGATTACTGTGGCTTACTCTTGAGCCGGGATCCAGTTGCCATTGATCGCATAGGTGCAAAACTCATTGAAGATACACGGAAGGAAAAAGGGCTTCCCTCCCTCAAGGAAGCAGGCAGGGAACCAGTTCATATTGCGAGTGCAGCGAAGAGAAATCTTGGAATTAGTGATCTTGAAAGCATAGAATTGGTAACCGGATAAAAAGGTTTTTATCATGACGGGCTATACCAGAAGAGATTTTTTAAAGTGCCTTTCCCAGGGTCTTTGCAGTATGGGTCTAATTTCTCAGGTTGATAACTTGTGCCCATCCCTAATGACCCCTCACGTCTGGGCTCAAGAGGAACCCAATGTGAAAGAGGTAATGTTTTATAAGAAACTGGCGGATTTGAAAATTCAGTGTGAGATTTGTCCTAAAAAGTGCGAGATTGCTGATCTAGAGCGGGGTTACTGCGGGAATAAGGAAAATAGGAAAGGGAGCTACTATAGTCTGGTGTATGGTCAATCCTGTGCCGCTCATTTTGACCCTATTGAAAAAAAACCCCTGTTCCACTACCTGCCTTCAACTACTGCTTTTTCTATTGCCGCAGTCGGCTGCAATTTTGAGTGCAAATTCTGTCAGAACTGGAAAATTGCCCAGTATCGGCCAGAACAGATAGAGAGTATCTACCTGCCTCCCCATGAGGTTGTTTCCCTGTCAAAAGAGAGGGGATGTCCTACCATTGCCTATACTTATTCTGAACCGGTAGTGTTTTATGAGTATATGTACGATACCTCTAAGCTGGCAAAGAAAGAGGGTATTGGTAGTGTAATGATCTCCAATGGTTATATCAATGAAGCACCTTTGATTGAGCTTTGTAAGGAACTTACCGGTGTGAAAATTGATCTTAAGGCTTTTAGCGAGAAGTTTTATAAAGATTATTGCAGCGGGGAACTGAAACCGGTTCTTGATACTTTGAAGACTTTAAAGAGGATAGGTATCTGGTATGAGATCGTGGTATTGCTCATTCCCACCCTCAATGATGGGGATCAGGAGCTTACTCAGATGTGCCAATGGATAAAATCGGAGTTGGGTGCTGAGGTACCGGTGCACTTTTCAAGGTTCCACCCCATGTATAAGATTATAAACCTCCCTTCAACCCCGGTAAAAACTTTAGAGAACGCACGAAATATTGCTAAAAGGGCAGGATTACACTATGTCTATATAGGAAATGTTCCTGGCCATGAGGGGGAAAGCACCTATTGCCCGGGCTGTGGGGAGGTGGTCATTAAAAGAATTGGCTATTCTATTCTAAAGAATGCTATTAAGGCAGGCAAGTGCTCCAACTGTGGACGGACCATCCCTGGCGTGTGGGAAAAAGCGTAAAGGGAATAAGGAACGCTAAAGCTTGAGGAGCACTCCGTTTGAGGAGCGTTACACTTGAGGAACGGCTCTTCGAGCCTTGAGAAAGGATAAATATAGTTTGAGGAGCGCTAAAGCTTGAGGATTGAGGAACAGAGATTAAACCAGAAAAAGGAGGAACTATGATACAGTTTGAGCAGACTTTCATGAATTTTTTACTTCACCACCAAGAAAAATACAACCGCACCTACCACTTTTTAATTCTGATGGATGCGGTAATAAGTGCAGCCAAACATATACAGCAGTACTACCTCACCGGGGCATTGAAGGGAAACTGGGGGCTGGCGGGTGGGACAAATGTACAGGGAGAGGAAGTGATGCGCATGGATCAGATTGCGCATGAGATTGTGATCAACTATCTAAAAACCTCAGAGCGGGTTATCCATGCGGTGAGCGAGGAAGCAGACGAGATTGTACCCTTACATGGAGATAGGGGGCGCTATTTTTTCTACTTTGACCCCCTTGACGGTTCTGCAAATGTATCCCACGGTCTGCCCGTCGGTTTTCTCTTCGGCATTGCCAAGCGCAATCTCGATGGTCCTGAAGACGGACACCTGCGCGCAGGCAAAGACTACATTGTTGCCGGTATGTTTGTCATTCCCACCGGGACCTTTACCCTCGCACTGCGGGAGGCGGGCACCTGGCGATTCCATATTGACGAAACGATGAGCTATGTAAAACCCGTCCGCATGATTCTGCCGGAGGATACCAGCACTTGGGAACTTTCGTTTAACGAAGCTAATCGGTACACTTTTGACCAGGGAGTCCAAAACTGGATTGCAAAAAACGAAAACAAATACTCGTTCAGATACCTCGGTGCACTGGCAGGAGATTTCCACCGTCTTCTCTCCAACGGTGGCATGTTCATGTATCCTGCAATCGTTAATCACCCCAATCCCCAAAAGAATCGACCTCAGGGTAAACTAAGACTCATGTATGAGGCATCTGTCGTTTCCTTTATGTGCCGAGAAGCTGGCGGACACTCAGTAGATGAAACGGGCACCCCCGTTCTTGATGTAGACCCAAAAACACCCCATCAGCGCACCGCCCTCTATGTCGGCTCAAAACCACTGGTCGACGATATAGCCAAAGTGCTTCGCAAATAGTACCATCTTGCAAGGCAGGTCGGGCTAAGTGAACTGATGAATAGGATGGAATGTAATTCCTAAATTCATCATTCCTTTTTTTGCATTAGATAGATAGTGAGTAAGAGTCCACTCATTAGACTGAGGATACCAGTAATGAAACAGCTGTTAAAAGTTCCTAGAAGAGGTACTAGCAAGGTTCCGGTTAGTAGCGCACCGAAACATGCCCCAAAGTGATCGAAGGCATCTATCCACCCTGCTACCGTACCCACCCCCCCCCGTGATATAAGGACTCTGCTAACCAGCGGGAATTCCAAGCCGGTTAGCCAACCAACCCCTGCCACCAATAGCATAAAGAGGTATTCAAGCCCTGGAGCTATGATACTGCTCCCGGTGTGAGATGCAACAAATTTGATTATAAAAGGGAGAGTTATGGAGTAAAGGCAGATTAAAAATTGAATGGTAATTAATATCTTTACCCAATTTCTTTCCTTTCCCGCAATGATCCGATTCATGAAATATCCCCCCAGAGATAACCCCAGCATGAATAGCGCTACAATCAACCCCACCTTTTGGTATATGTAGCCATAGATATTCTGGAAGGAAAACATAAGGATTATCTCAAGTGCCATTCCGGCAAAACCGGTAGTGGTTATAGCTAGTAGGCTATTGAATTTCAAGTGATGGGGTAGCCTCTGCCGACTGAATAGCACATATACTACCCTTATGAAAAATAAGATTAGGAGGGGGATGGCATACCAGGTGAATCGGTCAGAGAGGTGTTTAAAAATATTACCTTCACCTTTTTTCCCGGAGAATATCTGCCAGAGAACCAGGTTGTAAAAGTAGGTTATAGGTTGAAAATCGGTATTGATTTTCAAGCCACTCTTTTTTTCTAAAGAATGTTTTATAAATGTTACCTGTTCTTCGGGAAAGAGCATTTCAAAATGGTAGGGTGTGAAGTATTCTGATAGGATGTGACGGCTACTGAACCTCTGCCCTAAAATTTTAGTGTCGGTGGTAAGTATATGGGGTGAGGTGCTGGCAAAGAAATAATTCTTTTCTCCGGGGGCAATTATGATAAAGGGGAATACCTTTTTGAGGGTATTATAAATGGAGCCTGCATAGAAGCCCACTTCCTCTCCAACATAGGTGACGGCAGAAGTAATACCTGTTACTACTATACCACCCTCATTAAGTCTTTCTTTGACTTCCTTAAAAAATTCTCGCGTATAGAATCGGTTAATCATGGCAGTGGAGGGGTCGGGGAGATTTAAAATCACCATATCGTATTTTTCTTGAGTATTTTTAATATAGTGCCTGCCATCGGCATAAAAGACCTTAACCCGATCATCCTTTAGGGTATTTGAGTCTTCCGGAGATAAGAAGGGGAGGGATGCTTCGATCAGCTTAGGGTCAAGTTCAACGTAGCTCAAAGAGAGGATAGGATATTTGAGGGTTTCTTGAATAATGCCTGTGATACCACCTCCAACCAGGAGAATTTTTTGCGGATGGGGGTGTTGGGAGAGGACAAAATGGGTATAGACAGCGGACTGGTAGGGGTCAGGGAAGGAGAGAATATACTGTCCATTACTAAATAGGCTATATTGACCTTCTTTCTCAGCAACCACAATATTTTGATAAGGTGAGTTCAGGGAAGCTATCAATTCAAGATGGTTGTGGTATGCATCCCATCTCTTTTTTACTAAAAAATTGTCTAGATGACCACTTTTCCCAGAAAAAAAGAGGAAAGCCAATGGGAGCGTAATAACCAGAAAAAAGATCATGATGACCCTGGTTAATTTATTTTGGTTTAATAAACATAAGGTTATACCGTTTAGCACGATGAGAAGAGAAATAGAGGTAAGGGTTTCATATGGTTTTAGGTGCGGGATTAGATAGAAGGTAAGCAGTATACCACCAGCGAAACTTCCAACTGCCTCTACAATATAGACCCATCCAATGGTTTGGGCTTTGCCCTTTATTGTTCCACTGGCCAGTCTGCAGGAAAAGGGGAAGATTATGCCAATCAAGAAGCTAAAGGGTAGTATAAGGAGGAAGGTGCTCATCACAAGGGGTATCAGGCTGATATATTCTCCTGGCGGTATATGGAGACTTTCCCTTATAGTGCGGATTAAGTAGATTTGAAACAGGGGAGATACGCAGATAATTAGTTGAAAAGTCATAAATACATGAAATACTTCTTTAACTTTTTCAATTATCCGTGCACCTAAACCAGCTCCCAGCGAGATACCGATGAGCCAGCTCGCAAAGATGATACCTAAACACAGTTCATTACCCAGAAATACCACTATAAACTCTCTTATAAAGAGAACCTGGACTGCCATTGAATAGCAGCCTATCAAAGCGAAGGTGAGAAATAATGATAGTATTGGAAGATTTACCATATTCACTTTTTTAAAATGGTAGTAATTATAGTTATATTTTTATATTTCATATTTAAAGAAAAGAGTACTTGACATATTTTTTAAAACATGATAAAAATGGAAAGTTTTAAGTTACCAATTGTCAATCGGTAACTTAATTTTTTTTAAGAGATAAAAAAATTCAATTAGCCACAAAGACTATATCATCAAAAAGGGGGTTGATTGAGCCATGTTTCACTATATCTTTGAAAAGAAGACACTGAAGGAATTAGCAGGGATCATGCTCCTGCTCAATTCTGTGATAATTATCCTCTCTCTTTTCATTTTCTTTGTGAATTCCATGGCTATAAAGGCCGTTCACCAAGAGATCGCAGACCTTAAGGCTAAAGTTGATACAGAGATTAAAATGAGAGAGGAGCTATTTACTACCTTACGCAAATCAGCGAGTTTACTTAGGAAATATAATCCCCGGCTGGATGAGGGGACTGCATTTAGATATGCATTGAAGATTTATGAGTGTAGTGAGCATCCCGTTACCCCGGAATTGCTCACCGCTCTCATAGTAGCTGAGTCTGGTGCCAATCATGTAGCCGTGAGTAACAGAGGGGCTATCGGGTTAACCCAGATACTACCCAGTTTATGGCACTATCCCGAGGAAGAATTATTTAACCCCTACCGAAATATTGAAATAGGATCAAATATTCTTAAATATTATGTAGATAAGCACGGTATTAGGGGTGGTTTAAGTTCATATAATGGTGGTAGCAGGCATAAATCGCTTGATTATGCTAAATATGTTTTAAATATAGCAGAAGATTCTTTGAATAATATTCATCCTCCCTTCCTCTGTATTGAGTGAAAAGAAATTATTTCCTCAGATATTCCAGTTCGGGTGGTAAATCGATATTATTACCTTTTTCATCCTCTCCATAGTTTGCCTTGGCTAATGTTTCAATATCCCTTAATGCCCTCCTATCCCCTTTGAAAGTAACATTAATTGGAAGCTTTATATCAATTTTCCCTGCTGCCATTAGCCGTTTTATCTCTTCCGCAATCCGTGGCTTCATTTCCTGAGGTCTGATAGAGGGGTCTTCAATCCTGCAGGTCAGGTCATCTGGAATTAGCTTTTCGTAGGCATATAGTTTCCCTTCTTTACTCAGTCTCTCCAGTTCTCCCAGAATGATAGATTTGACCTCTTCACAGGTTATCGCCTTACCCTGGTCAAAGCTTTTAATCTCTTGGAGCATCAACTGTCTTTTCTTAGCGCTTATTTTCTCGTTCGCCCTGAAAATGTCAAGGGGACTGTTGGCATCATACACTTCTTCATCGAGCTGCATCTTCACCTCGGAACCATAGTGCTTGACTATTTTTACCACCAGAGAGGCTGGTCGTACGTGGAATCCCATATAGGTAGGGATGGGCACTTCTATCGATGCTATCACCACATAGCGTTGCAGGAATTCTTGTGCGAGCTCATGGCCCCGTTCAAGGTAGCGATAGCAGTGAAAGAGACAGTAGTTAGCAATGAAATCTAAAATCCTCTCTTTATTAATAATCGTTTCGATTTTCTTTCGGGCGACCTCATGGCTTATTTCACCCTCATGTCTCTCGTAGAAGTGGGTGAGGGTGGTTGCAATTTCAGCGAGGTGAAGTGCAACCGAGATATACCCCCTCATGCTATTGAGCTTGCTGTTTTCGGTTTCTATGGTGGTGTTCTGAATATAGGTGTCATAGACTGATTGGAGATTGTGTATGCTCAGCTCAAAATTTCGCAGCTTTTCTTCACTGACGGAGTCTGGGATCATTGCTTCTATCTCATCCACACTATACTTCTGATCGAATTTGAGGTCCTCATAATCTTTGAGAATGTTTAAGTAATCAGATGCAATTTTTACCACATTCTCTTCTTCTTTGACGGAAAATCCCTCAATAATATTATGAGGGAGCATCTTGTCTGAAACGACATCTAAGAAATCATCTTCACTGAGCTTCTCCGAGGGAAATGCTAAACCCAATACTACGGCTTCATTCGAAACAGATTCAAAGATTTTCCTGATGGTAGTGTTCAAGAGGTGCTGTACGGTTTTTGTTTGCTTTAAGAAACTTTTCTTGTTTTCGTCTTCAAGCTCGTAGAGGGCGTAGCGGGTGATGATATGATTGAGCGTGTAGGAAGAAAATCCCATGTATCGGGCAGACGCCATGAGCTCTCTGAAATAAATCCAGGTTAAATTATTTTGAGCCCCGTAATCATCGAGAAAATCTTCCAGGATCCTTGACTGAGCGGTTAAATTCCCGTAGAACCTCTTGGTAAATACATCATCCTTGTTTCCCTGCTCCTTGAGATAGGAACAGATTTTTAATATCTCAACTGTCTGTTTCTGGACTATTTTTAAAAACCCTTCATGAGAAACAACTGTTTTTAAAGGTTTTACCATACATGCCTCTACTGGTTCTAAATTCTTTGGTGCAATTGTATGAAGTTGTCAGACCAATGTCAAATGGATTTACCTCATTCTCTATACCATTTTTTGTATAGCATGCACAATCAAAAGGTAGAGAGTCCCTTACCGAAACTGTTGGCGGGAATCACACGGATAATGTATCATGACTAACCTTTGAGCTCCCACACCACCCCTTTATCAATGAGGTGAATTACCTTGCATCCTCGCTTCTCGAGTTGTTGTGCGATAAACCTCCTGTGGCATTTCCAGGGTAGCTTCTCAGCGCACATCACTACAGTAGTCTTTAGCCTTACTATGGCTTCCAGGGTGTTGAGCCCCTCTTCAAAATACCTAGTGTTCATGTAGTGCTCATAACCGCCTTTTCGATGGCCCCCTAGCTCTTTTCCTAAATAGTGATACTCTATGCCGGCGGTAGCAAGTTCCTGGTGGAGGTTTGCTCTGGTAAAGTGTGCACACCGACTTGTAGGAAAACTCCTCACATCTATGAGCGCGTGAATTTGATAGTGGTGAAGAATTTCAATGAACTCTTCAAGATGACGGGTGCTGGAACCAATGGTGTAGATACGCAACACGATAATAAAACGCCTATACAAATGAGGTATGCATAGTATAAAAGTTCTTTAACACGGGATACGAATGCTACATCACCACACTACCTACCATAGTGGAGTAGGGGCGTCAACCACTTTGGGAATCTTTCTAAAACAATCCCTCTCGCACACCCTTTTAGTATTGACACACACTCATAAAGATTATACATTACACTCACCTTAAAAGTAAAATTCATAGGGAAACCATTTTCACTTTGAAAACTATTAAATGTTCTTGGTAGTATATGGTGCACTATCCTAAATTGAGAGCTATCGATGCCTTTCCTATGGAAACCGATGGCAGAAAGGCCATTGGTTTGAGAGACCCATCGAATCTGACTGACAGGATAGTGGTTGTCTCCTATTCTACCTTTTTTATTATCAGCCTTTTTGATGGCACCCATTCTTTTGTGGATATCAAGGCAGAGTATATGAGGAAATATGGAGAGATGCTCTTCACTGAACACATCGAGGAAATCATTAAATGCCTTGATGATAATTATCTCCTGGAGAGTGAACAGTATGAGGTCTATCGCCAAAGGATGGAGGAGGAGTTTCTCAGTTCTCCCATTCGTCCTGCGACCTTCTCGGGAAAAAGCTATGCATCTGATCCACAACAGCTTATAAAAGACCTCGAGAACTTCTTTACCGCTCCCCAAGGGCCAGGCACTCCTACTTCTCGTCAGGAGAGTAACCCGGTGAAAGGGATCATCGCTCCCCATATCGATTTCCAGCGGGGAGGTGCTTGCTATGCCTGGGCGTATAGAGCATTGGCTGAATCACCTGATCCGGAATTGTTCATTATTTTGGGTACGGTGCACCTTTCCACAGTTACTCCTTTTGTGCTTACCAAGAAGAACTTTGAAACTCCCTTTGGAGTGGTAGAAACTGAAGTAAAAATAATTGAAGCCTTAGAAAAAAAAGTGCATTTTGACTTGTTCCAGGATGAACTCGTTCAGAGAATAGAACATGCCATAGAGTTTCAGTTAGTTTTTCTTAGCTTCCTCTATCGCACCACAAAGCCTTTTAAGATTGTTCCTATTCTCTGTGGTTCATTCCACGAGATGATAACTGGGGAGGGTGACCCTCTCCACAATCACCACCTTACTGAGTTCCTTAATGCGTTAAAGGAAACAGTGGCTCAAGCCCGCTATCGTATTTGTTGTATCGCGAGTGCAGATCTCGCCCACGTAGGAATTCGTTTTGGCGATCTGGCACCTCCCTCACCAGCCACCCTTAAAAACTTAGCAGATGAAGACCAGATGATGCTCTCCTATGCGAGACAGATGGATGCTGCTAGTTTTTACCATTATATTCGGAGGGAAAAGGATAGGAGGAAAATTTGCGGGCTTCCCCCTATCTACGCCCTGCTTAGGTTGATGGATGCTAAGGAGGGAAGACTACTTAACTATCAGCAGGCGCTCGAGCCTAATGGAAGTTCGGTGGTCACCTTTGCCAGCATGGTGTTTACTTAAAAGAGAGGGAACAAGGGTTCAAGGATTCTAGGGTTCAAGTGTTTGATTGTAAGTTGATTTTCTAACTTATGTTTTTTTTGACTATTGCTATTTTTATCTTTCACTTGACCACTCGCATCCTTGACCCCTCGAACCCTTTAAATATGACCCATGTAATGGGAATTGCTCTTACAGATTACTTCGACTCATGTTGAGGTGATGTACCATAGGAATATTGCATAAGAGGAGTAGCACAATGGCAAAAAAGTATGACCTCATCGTGGTGGGGGGAGGCACCTCAGGATTAGAGGCTGCTAAAACAGCGGCTGAAAATGGGCTTAAGGTAGCCCTGCTTGAAAGAAAAACGTATCCTCACAGGATCTATCGCTCGTGTGCGCAGATGTTTCTCATGAATATGGATTCCTTTTATAATGAGTGGATGTACTTTTCTCGTGACCAAAAGAAGTGGGTCTTTCCGGTAAATAACTTTTCTGTTAACTACCGGGGTGACTATCGGGAGTTCTACGCGCTTCACTTTATTGCCCCCAACGCCAAGGACCGGATTGAAATAGGTGACTACGAGGCGAATCAGTCTGGCCGGGGGATCCCTGCGGTGGTGTTTGATAAGGTGGCACTGCTCGGAGGTCTCTTTAAAGAAGGCCTCAAGGCCGGGGTTAATTATTTCCTTGAGCGCAATGTGGTTGATGCCCGTAACACCTCCGAAGGTGTTGAGGTGAGAACGAACAGTGGTGAGCGGTTTGTGGGAACTTTCTGTATTGCTGCTGATGGGGTAAACTCCCGGTTGGCGAGATTGTGTGGCCTGAATCGAGATCGAATTTTTCTCCACACTTCCAGGGCGGTGAGCTACTACATTACTGGCGTGAAGTTCGAGCGGTCTGAAATAATCTGCCTGGGTATCTGCTATGACCACGGGGGACTGGGGACCGTTCAGTTTTCGATGCTTCCCAGCGTGTACCGAAACGATGAGTACTGGTTGTATATCGTGGGCCAGGAGCGGTTTGAATTTCTCGTCAATAAGAGTCCTTTCAGCTCATGGTTTCAGAAGGTGGAGGTAACCAATACCCGGTGTGCCATCACCAGCAACTGGAGTCCTGCCAGAGAGCCGTTTAGCAATAATATCCTGTTTGTGGGAGATAGCTGCTGGTTTGCCGAGGCGGAAAACACCGGGGCACTGCTCTCAGGCCATAAGGCTGCCAATGCGGTCTGCTACGCGCTCCATACGGGTAAGATTAATAGAGAAGGGGTGATCGAGTACATCGACTGGTGGAAGCGTCATTGGGCAGAAAGCCATGACTACAGGGAGTTCCTCTGCTATCCGGTGTTTAATCGCCTTTTTACTGAAGATGAGCACAACTATCTTCACCGGGTGGTGACTCAGAAACTACCCTGGACCTTAAATCCCTTCAAACTTTACGTTCGTCTCATGCAGGGGATCCAACCCCATATGGAGCAGATCAAAAGTGAGAGACCGGCGTTAGCACAAAAGATTGCACTCTTTAGACCTGAGCGGACTATCTCAATGATGAAGCCTGTTGCTCGGGCAGGCTTCCCACCGTATCGATGCGTGTAAAGAAGCCTATGAAAAAGGGAGAAGATATTTTTTACACCAGTTCAGACTATACGTGGTAGCTTTTGCACGAAGGGTTACGTTGCTAAAGGTATGATCTGCGCCCTCCACCACCTGTAACTCTTTAGGTTCTTGTGCGCTCCGGTACAGCTTTTCCGCGTGTGCTAGCGGCACCGTCTCATCACAGTCTCCATGGATTAGCAGGAGATTGGTTACCTTGGGAACGAAACGCGCCGCATCATACAGGTGTTCATCCTGATAAAAATCTTCCTTGAGCTGGGGTGAAGCACTTTTTGCTAATGTTTCTCTTAACCCCTCAAAGCTGAATGGTGTTGCCCAAGTGACGACTGCTTTTATCATGGGATGGGAGGCAGCGACGAGAAGCGAAATATATCCACCCATGCTACTTCCTAAAAGACCGATGCTGGAGGCAACCTGAGGTGCGAAGTTTCTCATGAAGGAGAGGGCGGCCTCGAGATCTTCTCTCCTCCCGGTGATGGTAGTATCTTCAATTTTTCCTGCGCTCTCTCCGCATCCCCTAAAGTCGAATCTTAGAAGGATAAACCCCTCCCTGGCATACTGTTCTCCCAGAGTGATAAACTTATCACTTTCCTTGTTACTGAAAAGACCGTGGCAGGCAATAACACACCGAGAACTTCGCTGGTCAGGGTGGTGGATGATACCCACCAGCTTTCCTGCCGCACTAGAAAAATATACCTTTTCTTGCTTCATGGTTTTTTAGAGCAGCTGAGTGTTTACCCTTGGTGGCTCGTTCTCTTCTAGGAGGTGGGGGGTGCCGGTTGAGATGGGGTGAGGGCTTCTTGCTTCTTGGGTTCGCTTTTTGTTTCCTCTGCCTTTGTAGCCTCTTCTTTTTTCTCTTCTTCTTTTAAGTCCTGAACGGTCTTAGTCATCTTATCAACTTGGTATTTACCAACAAGAAAGATAGTCTTTTTTGACTGGTTTTTGACATAGTAGTGAGATTTTTCTTCATGCTTTTTCCCAATCAGGAGCTGTTTTTCCTCCTTACCTTCTACAATGGCTTTAATGGTTGTTTGAGGTGTATCAAGCTGGTACTTTTCGAGGTTTTCGTCTTCAGCGAAATCGAGTGCTTTAAGTGAGGCAAAGGTGTTGACCATAGCTTCAACTTCTTCCTTTTTGGCTTTGGCTTTTTCCGGTGAGGTAATCTGCCAGTTTCCCTGTTCATCTTTTGCGAGCACTATTTCATGAGTGGGCGTGATGAGGGTGAGTTGGATTATGGCGTGTGCGGGGATATCAAAAATGGTTTTGTCTCTCCAATTCTTGGTTGATTTATCGAAGATGCCTCTGAGGGAGCCATTGGCAAGTATCACCTCATCTGATCCTTCTTTTCTCAGGTAAGAACTGAAGAAGTCAGGTCCAGTTTTTCCTATATAGAAGTGTGCGAGGAGTTTTTGATTGGCATCGGAAACTTTCACCTCTACCCCTTTTTCTCTGGTGACTTCAAAGAGCCCCTGTTTCTCAGCTTTTTTAGAGGCGATGTTTTCCCGCGTAAAGTTTTTAACTGCGTCCAGCGCGGCGTTGACCAAGGAGGGGTCTGCGGTAAAACCGTTGGTGTTATTGATTATCCACTCCTCTTCTTTCTTTTCCAGAGATGCCTGCTGAGAGGGGCCCTTCACCTCAATCGTGACTGCACTAGTTTTGTCGAAGTCGGGGAAGAGGGCGGTTACCTCCTGTGCCTTCTTTCGTTCCCTCTGCGAGAGGGGCCCTTCAATGAGGTAGACGAAGACGAGAAGGATAATAAAGATACCGAAGAGAATAACCGTTGTTTTAACCTTCATAGTTCCTTACTATCCTGTGTACTATTTAGGAGAGTAGTTTAAAAAATCAGAAATCCGAAGCACTAAATTCGAAACAAACCTAACTATGATGCTCCCGTAAAAAGTCCCGGCGTGTGTCATTGCGAGGAGCGGAGCGACGTGGCAATCTCGTTTTTTCAAATACTTACAATGGCAGAGATTGCTTCACTTCGTTCGCAATGACAGTTTTTTGACTTTTTACGACGCCATCAACTATCAAATGTTCAAAACGTAATGCATAGTGTTTTGAACTTTGAGCTTTGTCATTTGACATTCTCATGCTTTTTACCATGCCATTGCCTCTCTCCTCTTCCTCCTCCTTCTCAGGTAAAAGTTGATGAGTCCGAATAAGATGAGGAGGGCGGGAATCCCGAACATGTTCAGCGATTTAATAAGTGATTTCACCTGTTCTGTGGTTTCTTGAAGAGGTCGGTCGGTAACTCCCAGAGATCGAATGCCTATCAGTTGCTCACCCAGGGTGAGCCAATCAATAATATTGAGGAGAAACACCTGATTTTCTTTAAATTGGGTGAGAAAATCATCGTTGATAAATCGAGCATTTCCTATTACCACCATCTGGGTATCAGGGCTTTCCTTAATGGTTTCCTTTGGCGGCTCGGCTTTTTTCTTATCGCTCTTTTCTTCGGTGGTGGGAACAGGTTTGTCAGCAAAAAAGCTTTTAAACTTTCCCGAGGCGGCAAGTGCGAGGGTGTAGCTTTCGGTTTTCATCCCTGGGCTTAAGAAATTTTGCTGTGGGTCTAGCATATAGAAACCCTTCCGTACGAAGGAGAAAGGTGTTGACTTTGCCAACTCGGTGATGGTTGCCCCGGTAGCGTTTTCCTTAAGTGTGGTAACGGAACTGGTCCAAGGTAACACCAGTGATTCCAAGTTACTTACCGCTGGATTATCGGGTGAAAAGCCTTTACTCATTACCTTGACCCAGAAAGGATACGGTATTTGAAAAGTCATAAAACCGCTTCGGAAGGCAGCAGGTACATTGGAACGATCGAGCACAAGATTCTGCTCAACTTTTATCCCGTAGTGTTCTAGCAGGTCATCGATACCTGAGGAGAAGGGAGATCCCTGTAGTGTTCCCTCAGCTATTTCTATCGTGTCGATGAGGAAAACAATTTTACCACCTCGCATCAGGAACTGGTCAATCTCATAGTTCTGATGATTGTTGAGCTCGCGAGGGGCGGCGACAATGAGGGTGTTAATTACCTTCGAGATCCCAGCTTCACCCGATAGTTCCACCCTCTCCACCTTGTACTGTTTTCCTAGAAGTTGCTGTGATACCTGGTAATCCTTCGAGAGATCAGATGGTGCTCCTGCAAGGATTCCTACGGTTTTGGTTTCAGTGCTGGTTACTTTCACCAGGGAACTGGTGAGGTCGTACTCAAGGTTTCTGGTATCGTTAATGAAAGGGAGTGCCTCTTTTTTATCTGCATAGAAGATAGCAGCGCCAAAATAAACGTTGGTGAGCTGGGCTTGGTCCCTCTCGATAATGTTCAGTTGTACCTGAGGGATTCCCATAAACCTGAGCTCTTGCTGTAACTGGGGATCATCAGTGGGGTCAATGAATTTGAGGGAAAGGTTTCCTCCGGCGTAGGCACGGTACTCATCCAGGATGTCAACAATCTCCCGTCTCAGGTTAACCAGGTAAGGTGGAAGCTTTTTGGAAAAGTAGAGTTTAATAGTGACAATGTCATCGAGATTTTTAAGCACCCCCTTTGTGGAGGAGGTAAGTGTGTATCTCCTGTCCTGGGTGAGGTCAATCCTGGCAAAGTGCCGAAAGAGCAAGAAATTGAGCACCGCGATAATGCCGAGCACTATCAGGACAAGTGCAAGATAGTTAGTGCCGTATTTCAGACGTCGAGTGGTGGGAGAACTGGTTACTTCCATTTTCTGCTCTCGAGGGCAAGGGTATTGAGAAAAAGAAAAAAGCCAATGACCGAAAGATAGTAGATGAGATCGCGAGAATCTATTACTCCCCTGCTGATGCTCTCAAAGTGAGCACCCAAACCAAGATAGGTGAAAAGGGGTACCACTACACTGGGTGCAGACATTAATACGATATCTTCTCCCACAATCAGGAGCGCAAAGCAGGTGACAATACCAATGATGAAGGCGACAATCTGGTTCTTGGTAAGAGAGGAGACGAAAAGACCAATGGCGAGGTAGGCACCTCCCATCAAACATGCCCCGAGGTATCCACCCACAATGGCGCCTGTGTCAGGTTCTCCCAGTACATAGGTAGTGGCCACCAGGGGGAAGGTGAGCAGCAGGGTAATGATTATGAAGACAAAGTTTGCGAGAAATTTTCCTAGTACTGCTTCGTAGTCCCTTAAGGGAAGGGTCATCAGCACCTCCATGGTCCCCAATTTTTTTTCTTCAGCCCACGCTCTCATGGTAACCGCAGGTGCGAGGATGAGGAAGAGCCAGGGTAAGATCCCAAACAGTGGCCGCAGGTGAGCTTGGCCAATCAGAAAGAATGTTCTGAAAAAGAGCCAGCCGGAGAAGAGGAGAAAGGTGATGATGAAAATATAGGCAATGGGTGAGTTAAAGTAGCTTTTAAATTCTTTTTGAAAGATGGTACTAGTAGTGCTCATTAAGGTTAACCTTCTTTGGTGGTAAGCTGCAGGAAGATGTTTTCTAAGGTTGCGGTCTCCCTATGCAACTCGGTGAGACTCCATCCGTTGCGGGCAACCATAAAGAAGAGCTCTTCGCTTATATCTACTCCCCTCTCGCTTTTGATGATAAATTGGTTGATCCCATTCTCTTTCTCGCCCACCTTTTGAAACTCCTTTATGGTGTGCAGTGCCTTAAGTTTTTCCTGAATCTCCTCGAGGGGACCTCTGATGGTAATGTAGGTGGTGTCCTCTCCTTGAGCGTTAGCTGCCATCTCTTCGGGGGTCCCGCTGCCCACAATTTCCCCTTGGTGAATGATGATGATGCGGTCACAGGTAGCTGAGACTTCTGGGAGGATATGGGAGCTTAGAATGATAGTTTTTTCCTTGCCAATTTTTTTAATCAGCTCTCGAATCTCGATGATCTGGGTCGGATCCAGGCCGATGGTAGGTTCATCGAGGATTAAAATATCTGGGTCATGAAGTAACGCCTGAGCGAGCCCCACCCTTTGACGGAAACCTTTGGAGAGCTCCCCTATGTCTTTTCCGATTTCTTTTCTGAGACCACAAAGCTCTATTACCTGTTTAATCTTTTCCCTTCTCTGAGAGGGGGAAATAGCTCTCACTTTTGCAATGAATTCAAGGTAGTCTATGATCCCCATATCCATATAGAGGGGATTATTCTCCGGCAGGTATCCAATCAGTTTTTTCACTTCCAGAGGATTTTTAAAGACATCATATCCCGCGATGGTTGCAGTGCCAGCATCTGCGGGGTGGTAGCAGGTGAGAATGCGCATGGTAGTCGTTTTACCCGCACCGTTGGGGCCAAGGAAACCCACCACTTCACCCTTTTTCACCTCAAACGAGACATCTTTTAAGGCTACCGTGGTACCAAAACTTTTAGAGAGGTGACTTGCACTAATCATACTTGTTAAGAAAAAATGGTTGGTATGGATTAGGACGACAATGAAGTGATATTAGAATTTTAACTCGTGCCTTTTTTTGACGAGAGATTTTAAGGAAAACCTGTAAAAATGTCAATAAGAAATTAAAAAAGTATGTTTATAGAACGTGTGATCAATGATGAGAGGTTTAAATATTTAAAAAAAGTCATCATAAAAATGTATAAAATATGCTACTATGGAAGATATACATTGGTCTGGGGTTTGAGGATTAGGGGGTTCGAGAGTCGAGATTTGGTTGTCAGAAAATCGAATGCGTGCATGCCTGCACGCTTGCCAGTTCACAGGGCTTACCGCCTGATGGCTAATTGCTTAAAAAATTAGTGAATGTGCTGAAGCAGGGGAAGAGAGATGTTTGGTTTTACGGGAAAGCTACTCTCCATTGACCTGACTACTACGGTGAGGTCACTTAAGCAACTTGATGAAGCGGTTGCCCGCCGCTTCCTGGGGGGCAGTGGATTGGCTGCTCACCTTTTATCTTCAATGGACTGGATGGTTGAACCACTCAGCCCACAAAATGTGCTGGTCTTTATGACTGGCCCTTTAACAGGAGTTCCAGCACCACTGTGCTCCCGGTTTTCAGTGTGTACAAAATCTCCCTTAACCTCCATCTGGGGAGAGGCACACGCCAGCGGTTTTTGGGGACCAGAGCTGAAGGCAGCGGGGTTAGACGGGATTGTTATTGAAGGAAGTGCGGAGAGGCCGGTGTACCTTTGGATTAAGGATGGGAAGGTTGAGCTGAAGGATGCGCGCCACCTCTGGGGGAAGGATACCTACACCACTGAAACTATAATCAGAAGGGATCTCGGCGATTCTTCTGTAAAAATTGCTTCGATTGGTCCCGCAGGTGAGAAGCTTTCTCCCATTGCGGCAATCATCAACGACCATGGGAGGGCGGCAGCTCGTTGTGGCATAGGGGCAGTGATGGGTTCCAAACAGCTTAAGGCAATTGCGGTGAGCGGAACTCAGGAGGTGAAGGTTGACCGGGAAGAAGAACTCCGTCAATGTGCCCAGGTGTTGGTAAAACTTGCCCGTGAATCGACTGCCGGGGGATATCTTAGAAACTATGGAACTGCAGGAGGGATGGAACCTTTTCATGAGTTTGGCGATGTACCTATTAAAAATTGGAAACAGGGATGCTGGGAGGAAGGATGTCATAAGGTTTCCGGCAAGGTGATATCTGAGGCTATTTTAACCGGTCGCTATGCCTGTAAGAGATGCCCTATCGGGTGCGGGAGGTTGATTGAAATAAAAGAAGGACCTTATAGAGGGCTTAAGGGAAAAGGCCCTGAATATGAAACATTAGCTGCATTTGGACCCCTCTGTCTCAATGATGACCTGGCTACGGTAGCCAAGGCTAATGATCTTTGTAACCGCTATGGTCTTGATACTATCTCTACTGGCGCGGTTATCGCTTTTGCGATGGAGTGCTATGAAGAGGGTTTGATTACTAAAGAAGACACCGAGGGAGTAGAGCTTACCTGGGGTAATGCTGCAGCGATAATAACAATGGTGGAAAAGATTGGCAGCAGGGAAGGGTTCGGCAGTATTTTAGCCGAGGGAGTGAAGAGGTCAGCGGAGAAGATCGGTCGCGGAGCAGAAAAGTTTGCCCTTCATGTAAAAGGTTTGGAACTTCCCATGCACGACCCCCGCGCCTTTGCCAGTTGGGCGGTGTCGTATGGGACTGCCAGTCGTGGTGGGTGTCATATTCAAGCTCCTACCTTCTGGGTGGAAAGGGGCATGACCTTTCCGGATATTGGTCTTAGTGACCCGGGAGATCGCTTCGCCTCAGAAGGGAAGGGGCGGTTAACCAAGCTCTTTCAGGATTTCTGCGAGGTAGTGGAGTCAGCGGGTATCTGCAAGTTTGCCCTCTATGGTGATTTTCGTGCCCACCATGTGCTTTCCTTACTGCAGTATGCGACCGGGTGGGACCTTACCCTTGAGGAGATGATGAAAATAGGAGAGCGTTCTTTTAATCTTAAGAGGTTCATTAATGTTATGTGCGGCATATCAAAGGAGGATGACATCCTGCCGGAGAGAATCTTGACACTTTCTCTTCCCGAAGGCGGAACTAAAGGGCATCTGCCTGATCAGGAGAAGATGCTGCAAGAGTATTATCGGGAGCGGGGGTGGGATGAAAATGGGATTCCTACCACCACGAAGTTGAAGGAACTAGGATTGATGAACGAGACATGATGCAGGATGCACGATGCATGAATCAGTACTGAGTAATGAGTACCAAAGAAAAGCCTAAAATACTAAATCCCAAATTTCAAATCCCTAAATCCCTAAATTCCTAAATCTATAAGTGATGAAAAGATTTCCTTTTCCCTTTCTGATAGCATTCGCACTTTATATGCTTATTCCGTCCTCTGCTTTTTCTCAGGACATCTCTACGGTGATGCGGGAAGGTGACGTATTGTGGGGAGAGAGGAAAATCGTGGATAAGGCAAAGGCGGCTCTCGATACATACAAGAAGGTACTGGAGGTGGATACGAACAACTATGAGGCCTGCTGGAAGATTGCCCGCGCCTACTTTTATTTGGGAGATTTACTTCCCGAGACCAAGGAGATGAGAGACCAGCATAAGGAGTTGGGATGGGAGGGGATGGGTTATGCGAAAAGGGCATTGGAGTTGAACCCACAAGGGATTGAAGGACACTACTACTATGCCTTAACCTTGGCTCAGTACAGTATTGGTATCAGTATCATCAAGGCACTTGCGAAAGGTTTGGGTCCCGAATATGAAAAGCACATTGGGGAAGCACTAAAGACTAACAAACTTTATGATAACGCTGGACCTTTAAGAGCCATGGGAAGGTACTGGTATCAGCTTCCCTGGCCTAAGAGGAATATAAAAAAATCTATTTCCTATTTGAAAGACGCCGTGGCATATGCTCCTACCACTATTCGTGGGTATGTGTATCTGGCTGAATCATACCTGGAGGGGGGTGAGAAGAAGCTTGCACAGGAGTGCTTGCAGAAAGCCTCAGCGCTCCCCGCTGATATAACGCAAGAGGCAGATAGGGAACGGTGGAGGGAGAGCGCAAAGGTATTATTGAAAGAAAAATTCTAGGAGGCTGTTGAAAAACGCCCATCTGCTGTGTTGCACTCATCCTTCGTCATTGCAGCGTACTGCACAAGTACACCTCATTCCTCAGGATTTCGTGCGCCTTGCATCTGAACATTTTTCAACAGCCTCCATACAAGTGGGTATTCCTACAGGCTCCTAGGGCGCTCTATCAAGCGAGCATGATTTCAAGGGTTGCAACTGAAATCGGTTTGAGTGGTCGAGGTGAACTATGAAAAGTTATATCCATTTGCTTTTAGCCGCTCAGCAATTCCTTTGAGCACTTCCTCGGAAAGCTTGGGGTGCGGCTTAAAATCCATCCCAGTTTTCGGGTCGGGTGCCCCACCACGACATATTGATAGTCCGGGTCTATAGTAAACGACTAAAGAAAGTTGTCATTGCGAGGAGTCCTTGATAATGCCGGACGACGAAGCAATTTCATGAGATTACTTCGCTCCGCTCGTAATGACGCTCTTTATGTCAATTTATTAAAGTTGCTCACTATAGATCGATAATCCTATAGTGACCCGCAAATAGCCAAACACCAAAAAGCGAGAAAAAGCTACTATACTCTTATAGTACTAGAAACCGGATGATTTTCAATGGTTCTATTATCTTCGATATCCTCCTCCTCCTCCCCCTCTTCTTTCTGTAGTTCTCGGCGGGCGGGCTTCATTAACCTTAATCACTACCCCCTTTAAGGTCTTTCCATTCATCCCATTAATTGCGGACTCTGCTTCAGCTTTAGCAGGCATTTCCAAAAATGCAAACCCCCGTGGTTCGCCAGTATATTTGTCTTTTATAATCTTGGCGGATTCGACTTTCCCATGCGCTTCAAAAGCTTGTCGTAAATCATCTTCTGTTATCTCAGGTGTCAAATTCCCTACGTAGATGTTCATTGTAACCTCCCTTGTATCGTGATCATTGTTTGTAGACTTTTTTCAAAGTCTTGTGGTAAAAAGCGTTCTTACCTGCTTGAAAACCCCTTTTTCATCGCCTGTCGTTTTGCCGATGCTCTTTTCCTTCGTCGCCTCGTACTGGGTTTCTCATAGTACTGTCTCTTTCGCACCTCCTTAAAAATACCTGCTTTCACGCATTGCCTTTTAAACCTTCTCAGCGCAGTTTCTAAGGTTTCATTCTCGTCAAGCCTAACTATAGTCAATGGTAATCACCCCTTTACTCTCTATGGGATCAGAAATTAGTCACCAAACCCCACATTATTTTTTTGAAACTTCATCAGTAACATCAATAATCTTTGCTTTCTTCCTGAGCTCAGCTAAGTAGTTAGTTGCCATCTGCTGTTTTTTCTGGTTGGTGAGTGCCTCTTGTATCTCGGTCTTTACCTCCTCGAGTGGTTTGTTCGTGGCTTGAGTGTGCTCAAGAACCTGGATGAGGTGGTAACCAAACGGTGTTGTCACTAAAGGGCCAATTTCGTTTACCTTCTGACTGAAAGCGGCATCTTCAAAAGGTTTTACCATCATTCCCCGTTTGAAGGTACCGAGATCCCCACCTTTTTTACCACTCGGGCAATCTGATTTTTCTTGTGCAAGTTTCGCAAAATCAGCACCTTCCACGAGCTGTTTTCTCACTGTTTCAGCCTTTGCCTTCTTCTCACCCTTTGTTTTTTCATCATCTTGTTCATTTGTTTTAATTAAAATGTGGCGTGCGTGAACTGTTTCCGGGTTGCCAAATTGCTCTTGGTTGGTGGTATAGTAATTTTTTACCTCTTCATCGGTAGGGGGGGAGTCAGTTTTAATTTGAGAGTCAAATAGTTTATTGGCACGCAGGGAAAAGGTAATCTCTTCACGCAATTGACCAAGGTTTGTCCCGCTCTGTTGCAGTGCAGTTTCCAGGGTCATGCCTTGGGGAAGCTCCTTCTCTACTTCTTTTACGGCTTGAGCTATTTCGCTCTCATTCACCGCAATCTTGAGTCTCTCGATTTCCTGACTGAGGAGTGTACGGGTTATGAAGTCTTCAATAATTTTTTTCCTTAAATCTAGCTTGACCCCTTCCACCCGGTCCTGTGGAATCTTACCTTTTGCTAATTCCATTGTCTTGTTTATTTGAGTGTCTACTTCATTCTGGGTGAGTTTCACGCCGTTTACCTCTACAACGACGGGTGATGATTTTGTAGCACCATCTTTTTTGGTAGGCACCGTGCTGTTACCCGGTGGTGACGGAGTGGTGCTTTCTGCTGCAATCGTGCAATTATTTTCATACGCTGGGTTTAAAAACAACGTTACCAAGAAGAGTAACGCTGCACTCTGAAAGCGTATTCTGGTCATGATTGATAGTTGCATTAACATCCTCCTTCTATGATTATTTAGCCTGCTCGTGTGATAAGACTTGTCAACATTACTTTGCACAAATAGTGTAGGAAAAGGGTACGTGCATTACCCTATAATCATTTTGATGACACGTAATTGAAAGAGCAGGGCAACTGTAATATCGAAATGATAATGAGTGCGGTAAACGTTAATCTCTCTCTACATTTCAGAAATCATTTCATGTGCTCTGTAACCCGTTAAGATGCAAGGTGATACGGGGGGTGAGTTATTTTCCCACTATGGTGTATCGCGCTTCCTTATTATGTAGTTTCACTTTTCCCAGAATTTTTTTCTTTGCCATTTTTTCCAGTAGTTGATGTACCTCAGCTTGTGATGGCCCTTGCTCAAGACCTGCATTCTCCCCAATTTCTAGCCAGAGCTCCTCTGAAGAAATGGGCTGCATTTTACCCACAAGCTCTAAAATAACTTTTTCCAGATTTAGTGACTGCCCTTGATTCTTCCGCGCTGGCTTGCCTTTTTCTTTCATTAACTCACTTTTCCCTATAGAAACCCTGAGGTGGTTACTTAATTACCCTCGTTCCACCCAAATAAAAAAACCCTCAGAATCCTAGAAAAAACCCGAGGGCTTACAACGGCTAAAACTCTTGGGATTCCTAAGAAGCTGTTTTTAAACCTTATATTAGAATATAATATATAACCATGAAAATCAAGTACTAAATTTTAAAGAAATTTTGAAGACACCATGTGACCAGAAGAAATGCCCAGAGTGCACTCTCACTACCGTGCACAGATTCGAGGGATGCCATCTTTCCCGCAGGTTGCCAGGGAACAGGGTTGCTTCTTGCTCAAGTAGTCTATAATCTCCTTCTCTAGCTCTTCTTTTGAGAGATGTCTCCATGTATCACATTGAGAATAGAGGCTTTCTACAGTACATTATCTTCCCACCGCTCAAGTTCAAACTCCACTCGTTTCATCAGCCACTTAGAGCCAATAATGTGTAAAATTATTCCTGTAACTGCACCTGCGATTGCCAGCAGTGGATCGAGGTAGCTCGCACTGCTGCGGAAGAGGAAAAATTGTACCACTTCCACAATAATTGCGCTACTACACACAAGTAAAAATGCCCACACCAGGTAGTTCCTCATCTCAATTTTTAACCTTAATTTCCTGGGGGTGACGATAAGAGCCTCATCCAGTTCAAAAATGTCATCCATGAGTACCAGGCCAATAAGCAGGGTAATAGTAAGAGCGATAGTGGGTGTGATTATCCAGGGTGAGAGATATTTTGTCCAGAGATCCGGGATGAGTAGTGACAATCCCACCAGCAGGCAGATTAATGCCAACAAAATAGCGCAACTGATAATTGTTCTCTTCTCCATGTATGCTCCTTTTATTACTCCACTACCGCATTACCGCCAGATATCATTTATTTAATTTGAACATATACAAACCGGTGTGGCAGGTAGTGGTCTTAATTCATCACTTTTGTAAAATCCTCTTCATAAAGGATTTTCCCCGTAAACACCGAAGGGTCTTGAGTTGCAATAAAAACTGCATACCGACCCCACCCTTCAGGTTTTTGCCATCCAGACTTATCTGTGTTCGGATTTAAATAAGACCATCCCTCAGTGCCTGTGTTATCGGGAGCAAGTGCGTTTACTGCAATGTGATACTCTTTCAGTTCCTGAGCCAATCCCAAGGTGAAGCGCTCCAGGGCAGCTTTACTCACGTCATAGGCGAGACCAGCCATTGGGGTATGATCTATATTCTTTGCCACTACAGATGAGAGGTTGATAACGTGCCCTCCTTTTTGCCTGATCATACTAGGGATGACTGCTTTGGTGCAGGCAATAGTTCCTCGTAGGTTCACTGCGAGAATTTTATCCCATGTCGTAAGTGAGCTATCTTTAAAAAGGGAAGGGCGATTGGTGGCAGCATTATTCACCAGGATGTCTATCCGGTTGAACATGACCATTGTTTTATCTATCATTGCATGTAGTTCTTCGTCCTTCGTTACATCTGTCTTTATGGCAAATGCTTTTCCACCTCTGGAGTTAATTTCCTTTGCTGTTTCATGGATAGTACCGGGAAGAATGGGTGAAGTGGATTCAGTGCGAGCCGCTATGACGACAGTAGCTCCTTCACTGGCAAAAGAAAGAGCGATGGCTTTCCCTATACCCCTGCTCGCACCTGTTACGATGGCAACTTTATCTTTTAATTTCATATGATCTACTGAGGGCTAAGAAGCAATGGGTAGGGTAAAGGTGATGCAGGTTCCCTTGCCCACTTCACTTTCTGCCCAGATTTTTCCACCGTGTGCTTCTACAAATTGCTTGGCGATAGCTAGACCGAGACCTGTACCCCCTGAGGTGCGTGAGCGGGACTTATCCACTCGATAAAACCTTTCGAATATAAAGGGAAGTTCCTCTTTGGGGATGCCAGGCCCGGTGTCTTTTATCCACACTTCCACCATCGAATCTTTTCTCGTAACACCAATATCGATGGTTCCTCCCTTCATTGTATAGCGGAGGGAGTTCGTGAGCAGATTGGCAATAATCTGACCGACCCTCTTTTCATCCATCATTACCAGAGGGATATCTTTCGGAATTGTTTTTTTTAAACTGATATCTTTTTCTTCTAACAGGGGGGAAAATTTAGGAATTGCCTCAGATAGTGCATCTTGTAGGGATGAGGGTACCATTTCCATTTCAAGCTGGTTGTGTTCCAGCCGGGAGAGCATCGAAAGGTCTTCAACCAGTTGATTGATATCTTTCACCTCTTCGCAAATGGCTTTAAGATACTGTTCTCTTTCTTCTTTTTCCACATCCCTGTCGATGAGCATTTCTGCATCGGATTGAATCCTGGCAAGGGGTGAACGGATTTCATGAGAGATATCAGCCAGAAGCTCCTTCCGTGATCGATGAAAATCAGCCAGGCGCTGTGACATTTCATTGAAAGTCCTTCGGAGTTGACTTATTTCATCGTGAGATTTTACTTTCAGTTTCACGCCGAATTTGCCTCTGGATACCTCCTCTGCTGCTTTGGTGAGTTCACGAATGGGTCGGGTCAGAAGCGTTGAAATGAGAGCCGTGAAGACGGCTATAACGATAATGATGACGGATATCTTGAGGTAAGAGAACGGCAGCACCGATTTTGCTCCCTTGATTTGATGGTAGTAACTCTGTAGTATCCCCGTAGGTTCACCCGCTTTGAGTAAAGGAATTGATACGACGTAGGTCCACATGAACCTTGGGAAAATGAGTTGAAAGTGCTCCCCATCACGAAGGGTCTCTTTAATAATGGTGAGAGATATCTTTTTTTCGTTTTTAAGCTTTTCTTCCATGAACGCAGCGCGTTCATTCCCCTGGGTATCAAATATCCTGAGACTCACTTCTTCTTTTTTATGGATTTCTTCTACGATGTGTTCAAGCGGGTCAGAGGAGTTTTGAAGGCGGAACATGATCTGATCTGCGATGTGGCGAGTCTCTCTGGTGAGGGCTCTTTTGATGAGTGGATTAATTTCAACGTGTGGAAGAAAGATCAGAAACATACTGCCGATCACAAAAGAAGATACGGTCATGTACACAAGGATGACAAAGAGCAATTTCCAGTAGATACTTTGTCGAAAGCGTAACATCTCACCTATCCTGGAATTTATAACCTGTTCCCCACACGGTCACTACGTACTGTGGGTTTTTGGGGAAGTCCTCGATTTTTTTACGCAGGTTGCTGATATGAGCATCGATGGAACGGTCAAAGAGCTCGAGCTCTCGATTCCTCACCTCATCCAGCAGCCTATCCCGACTAAAAACGATTCCTGGTTGAGATGCCAGAAGCCAGAGGAGATCGAACTCGGTAGCGGTCAGATAGATCTTTTTCTTTTGCTTATACACTTCTCTTTTTGAGGGATCTATCAGAAGGTCACCATACACCAAGGTTTTTTCTTTGGTGATAGCGGTATCTTTTAGTAAGGTAGTTCTTCTTAGGTTAGCCTTTACCCTTGCGGCAAGTTCCCGCAGACTGAAAGGCTTGGTAAGGTAATCATCTGCTCCTACCTCAAGCCCGGAGACGATGTCAGATTCCTCTCCACGAGCAGTAAGCATGAGTATGGGTACAGGATTTTCTTTCCTGATCTCCCTGCACACCTCTAGCCCATCAAGTTCAGGCATCATCAAGTCGAGAATCACCAGATCTGGCTGGAAGGATTTTACCTTTTGAAGTCCTTCCCTACCGTTGTATGCGGCTTCAGCTCGGTACCCGAAGTCTTTCAAATAGGTTTCGATGTTTTTTACCAGCTTGGCATCATCGTCTATAATTAAGATTTTATCCATGATTGTAATAGGATTCAAGGGTTCGAGTGTCTACCTTTCGATGGGTATGGTTAACATTATTAAAGATAACAAAAGTAGTAGCTAATTACAATGTGAAAACCCTTTGGCTTTGCTAAAGAGGACTTCCCTACCACATCTTTTTAGCATTAATTTCAGGGTTTTTTCTACAATTTACACTTTTTTTACATTTTCTTAAAACAAATTTACCATTCTTCCAAACTCCCTTCACATTTCATACCTATAATTCATACTAAGAAATTATTTAATGATCCTGGATACTGGTTACTCGATACTCGATAGAAAAATCCAGTATCCAGGATCTAGTTCCAACATCCAGTATCTAAATTCAAAGGAGGTTCGCCATGAAAGAAAGACTTCTCACTATTAGCGATTTTGCACTTCAGAGTTTCACCATCTTGTGCGTTCTTGCGCTTCTGACTCAGTTGATTGTCAGGCTTGTTCTCCTGACTCAATATGACCCAAGTAGTCTTTTAGAGGCGATTGGGTCTCTGTGTGCTGCCCTAGGTAACATTCCCATTGCATTATAAACAGTTTCCCTGATGGTGCTCTTAGAGATACGCTTGAAAAGCGTGTAGTAAAACATCAGAGGGTGGGAAGGTAATGGTTGTGCACCAGGAGTGTGTTTTAACTTTAAATGGTGTCTAAGTCCTTCGATTCATAAATTCGGTTACGAATTTATTTACTCAGGACTTAGTGCTGAGTAAGCCATTGCCTATAGAAATTGTCCCGAAATACGTCACTGTAATTGCGAATCGAAGCACTAAGGTAGTGGTGTATGCTTTGGGTTGAGTGCTCAAAGGAGAGATGAAGATGAACATGTTTAAAATAATCAGAGCACTAAAAGATCCAATAGACAAAGGCGGCGATGCTTGCTGAACAAGGAATGGTGAATATCCACGCCCATACAATTTGAGCGGCTATTCCCCATCGCACGGCGGTCAAACGTTTAAGCGACCCAATTCCCATGATAGAACCAGTAATAGTATGAGTAGTGCTAATGGGAATTCCCCAAAAGGACGCGGTAAAAATTGTTACTGCGGCACTTAACTCGGCACAGAAACCATCAACCGGCTTAAGTTTGGTAATTTTCTGTCCCATAGTTTTGACGATTCTCCACCCGCCAAACATGGTGCCCAGGGCAATGGCAGCTTGGCAAGAGAGTACCACCCAAAAGGGAATATAAAATGTATCACCCAACATTCCTGCACTAAAAAGAAGACCACCGATAATGCCCATGGTCTTTTGCGCATCATTTCCGCCATGGCCGATACTGTAGGCAGCAGCCGAAATGAGCTGCCCTCTCCTGAAAAGGTGATCGACACGAAAAGGGGAATACTTCCTAAAGGCTCGATAGACCACCACACCAAACATAAGCCCCAGGATCAACCCCATCGTAGGAGATATCACCATAAAGGAAACCGTTTTCAGAATCCCTCCCCACACCAACGATTCTTCTCCGGACTTTACTAACGCCGATCCTACCAAACCACCCATGAGTGCATGTGATGAACTGGTGGGAAGGCCGAGATACCAGGTAATCAAATTCCAGCTGCAGGCTCCCATCAGGGTAGCGAAGATGATATGATTATCTATGACTGAAAGATCGATAATTCCTATCCCGATGGTAGTCGCTACATGAAGGCCAAAGAACAAAAATGCGATAAAGTTAAAAAATGCTGCCCAGCACACCGCATAGCGGGGTGACAAAACCCGAGTTGAAACGATGGTGGCGATGGAATTGGCAGCATCGTGAAACCCGTTAAGGAAATCAAAGAATAGTGCGAGGAGAATTAACCCCACGATCGACCACTGCATCCTCTTACCTCTGTTTCACGATAATTGATTCAACAATATTGGCTACATCCTCACACTTATCAAGCGTGGTTTCTGCCACCTCATATATTTCTTTCCATTTGATGATGGTTATCGGATCTTTGGTGCCCTCTAGAAGTTTGCTGATAACGACTTCTCGTATCTGGTCTCCAATATTTTCGAGGGTGTTAATTTCAATGCAATACTCAAGGATGCGGTTGTACCGTTTTAGCTCTCTTAATTCCTTAATGGCATTAGCTAATGCATGGGTTGACTGTTCGATCACATCGGCAAACTGGATAAGGCCACTATTTACCTCCAACAGTTGGTAGAGGCGCATCCGTTTAGTGATGGCATGGATGAGATCTACTACATCGTCCAGCTTTGAGGTTAAAGAGTGAATGTCTTCACGATCAATCGGAGTAATAAAGGTGCGGTTCAGATTACTGATAATCTCATGGGTGATGGTATCACCTTCATGTTCAATATCACGCATCTTGCGAACGCCTTCATCATCAAATTTCCCGGTCTGACTCAATTCTTTGAATAATTGAGACGCAGCCACTGCGTTTGATGCCTGATGATCGAACATATCAAAAAACTTCATTTCTTTGGGTATTAGACTGAAGCGCATACAAACTCCCCCTTCTGATGTGGATAGCATACCATGTATCTACAGGTAACTCTCAATTGAGATAGTATAGTAAACAACTAAAGAAAGTTGTCATTGCGAGGAGTCCTTGATAATGCCGGACGACAAAGCAATCTCATGTGATTACTTCGCTCCGCTCGTAATGACATTTTTTATGTCAATTTATTAAAGTCGCTCACTATAATGTTCAACTCTTACTATCACAGTATCCTACAAAATGTAAATAATTTAAATGAGGAATGTACATTTATTGGTGATAGGTACCCTTACTATTGGGTAATGGCCGTACTCATCGGGAATTCGAAAAAAAGGTTTGAGCGATCAACCCGGCAATGGGGGGAAAGAAAAAGGTGCTTCGTGAGGGCGGCAGAAGTAATGATAGGTTCCCGCCTCGGTAAAGGTACATGAAAAGTTTGGAGTCCCACCATTGATGGAGACATCAAAGAGCTTCCCTGCATTTGGGTCAGAGGAACCCGCACCACTGGTAACCGCATGAACCCCTTCTCGCCACACCCAGCTCACCGTGTTGCCCGCCTTGATGGTTACCGTATCAACCTGCGTGTCGTTGTTATCATCCGCGTCAAAGCGAAAGTCTTCAACCTCAATTTCCACCGGTGCTTTGGCAGATACTATTTTAAATACCTGACCCGTAGTTCCTGTAGGACCAAGGGTAGTGGTAGTGAGCAGGTTCCTGTCTGTGGTAAAGATTTATAAAATTTTTCACCACGATCTGAATAATGTTCAGCCTCACCGAGGCTCACGCTCTTCAGTTATTCAACAGCCTGGTTCATTAGGATGACCGCAGCAGTTTTGAAATTTTGTAAGCTTAATCAAGTTATTCCTCACGATTTGACGTAACTTCACCGGCCAGGGGAGGTGTGAACGAAGATTGGCGAGTACTGCTTTTACACTTGGCTTTTTCTTCTTCTCCATAGTGCATAATCCTCCAGTGCCTGCTATGGAATGCGGTGGGTGTGAGGTATCTTATTAAAACAATCACTGAAACACATTACATGGTCAAGGAAGTATGCTTCTCAATCTAGGTCTCACCTGTGTTTTTCCCTTCACTATTAGCTTATAATTTAGTATAAGGGTCATGGGAAAAAGTTTTAATCAGCAGGAGGAACAACGCTCATGCAAATTGCTGCATGGATTATCTTTAACCTGGTAGTAATTCTATTACTCACCTTTGACCTCGGTGTATTTCACCGCAGAGCTCATGCAGTCGAGTTCAAAGAGGCACTCGGGTGGAGTGCGGTGTGGATAACACTCGCCCTGCTTTTTAACCTGGGAGTGTATGTAGTGCGTGGACCGGACACTGCGCTGCAATTTCTTACCGGTTACCTGATTGAGGAAGCATTGAGTGTGGACAATCTCTTTGTCTTCTTAATGATATTTTCTTACTTTCAGGTGAGCCCCCTCTATCAGCACCGGGTGCTGTTCTGGGGTATTCTCGGCGCTATGGTGATGCGTGTGCTCTTCATCATTTGCGGAGTAGCACTCATTCATATGTTTCACTGGGTAATTTATATCTTTGGTGGATTTTTAGTGGTTACCGGAATCAAGATGGCATTTGCCAAGGAAGCAGAGGTGCATCCAGAGAAAAATCCAGTACTCAAGCTGTTACGAAGGTTCTTTCCTATAACGGACCATTATGCTGAGGGAAAATTTTTTACAAGGGTGAATGGCAGACTGGCACTGACACCATTGTTGGTAGTGCTGGTAGTGATTGAAACAACCGATGTAATCTTTGCTATGGATTCCATTCCTGCAATCCTTGCCATTACTACTGATCCATTTATTGTCTACACTTCGAATATATGTGCGATTTTAGGGTTGCGTTCGCTCTACTTTGCACTGGCAGGTGTTATGCAGTTGTTTCACTACCTCCACTACGGTCTGGCGTTTATTCTTTCTTTTGTCGGCGTAAAGATGCTCTTAAGTACTACCTATAAGATACCGGTTACGGTTGCACTCGGGGTAGTTGCCCTCACCCTGCTTATCTCAGTAGTGATATCAGTTCTCTTTCCAAAGAAGCCTACTCAATGAAAGCGTACCTTTTTTTCTAACTGGGGCGGGGTTCTTCCGCTAACGTTTTTGATAGAATTTCAGAGGGAAAGGCGAACAGACAAGGCAGAAGTTCCTGAACAATGTCTGGCCTTTCTGCTAACACCTGGGGCATGACTTTCTGCATGGCGGCGCCCAGCAGACGAACTGCGGTATAGGGGTTGAAGGTAGGCGGGAAAGGCTCTTTTAAAAGGCCGAAAATATAGTCTATAATGTCCTGCCGGGGGAACATATAGGCAACCCCGAATACTTCAAGATATCCCTGGTAATCGTATTTCTTGATATAGGTGTTGAGCCACCAGTCGCAATAGTCAGAAACTGCCTGGGGAGGAACACCGAGCTGAAATTCCTTCAGCGCTGCGGCGACTGCAAGCCCGCCTTTCCACCCGCTGATCATTGCCCCGAGACATTCAAGCTCCTGACAGGAGGCGGCATCTCCCACTACCAGTACGTTGTTCTTAAAAGGTTTTATAATGGGAGAATAGATGTGCTCCATGGCTGCACACTCTCTCAGCTTTTGGGTACCTTTGAAGCTCCGGGCGAATCGAGATTCCTTCATCAACTGCTCTGCAGCATCACTTATATTTAAGCTTTTTTCAAAGGTTAAGAAGAGAACATTCCACTCTTCTCCCTCAGGCCTGGGGAGGGCAAATAGGTATACTGGTTTTCCCTCAATAAAACCAACACCAGTAAGTATCGATTCAATGTCGGTTTGGGATTTGAACCCTCGTATAAAAAAAGATTTTACATAGATGTTGGCGATAAGTTTTCTATCATGGTTAAACCCAAGCCTTTCTACCACCCGGGAATTTGTTCCATCCGCTGCGATCACAAATGAACTTTTAAACTGCGTTCCACCTGCGGTTACTATCACCCCTGGCCCTGCCCAGGTAATATCGGTAAATTCAGTGTGTTCAAAGATGTCAACCTGGTAGTGTTTCAGCTCACTCAGTAGATTTTTAAGCAACACCTCCTTATCATATACCAATGCGATGGGAGCTTTCATCATGCCGGGTATCGGTGGAGTATATCCTTCGGGGTATCCGAAGCGGATATAGTTCATTACAGGAGATACCAGATACCAGTCATATATTTTTTTTATGGGACCAGTGTAGGGAAAGCTCAAACCAACGTTGGGAAAGCAGAACCTTTTATCGCGCTCATTGTAGTGGAAGAGATTTCCAAAAAAGTATTCATTGGGTGGAAGCAGTGATTGCCCGCAGGTTCTGGTGATTACCGATATCTTTTCCTTTCTCTCTATGATTGCGACTTCAAATCCATTCTCCGCTGCTGCTTTAGCAGCTAAAAGTCCCGCAGGACCAGCGCCCACCACTACTACATCATACCGTGCCTTCATTATTAGTTCCTCCTTATTTCAAAAATTTTGTCAATGGTATCATACTACTTTTTGTTCAATTCTGCAAAAAGGTCGTAGGTAGAAGCACCAGTGATGTAAGCCTCAACCATCTCACCGGGATTGGCCTTTCCTTTGGTTAAGTAGACAATTCCATCGATATCAGGAGCCTGGAAGTAAGTCCTTCCAAAGAGCATTCCGGTCTCTTGATGCACACCTTCTATCAAAACTGTTTGTGGTGATCCTATTAGTTTTTGGTTTTTCTTTAAAGAGATGTGGGATTGGGTGGACATCAGGATGTGGTATCTTTCTTCCATTACCTGCGTGGGAACTTTATCCTTAAGCGTATGTGCCCTTGTTCCTTCCTCATCCGAGTATCTGAAAGCGCCAAGGTGTTCGAATTCTGCCTCTTTAATAAAATCCATGAGGTGATTGAAATCTTCCTCCGTTTCTCCCGGGAAGCCAACCATCATGGTAGTCCGTATCCAGAGGTGGGGGATGCTTTTCCTAAGTTCCTCTATAAGATTCCTGATCTTTGTGCTGCTTTTTCCTCTCCCCATTCTCTTGAGGATCGTGTCACTTATGTGCTGTAGAGGAAGATCGAGGTAATGACATATCTTTTCTTCCGCCCCCATGACCCGCACCATCTCTCTTGATAGGTGAACAGGCTGGCAATAGAGCACTCTGATCCACTCAATGCCTTTAATCTGTGAGAGTTGTTTCAGGAGCGTGGTGAGCCCTCCCTTTGGGGTAAGATCTTTTCCATAGAAGGTAGTATCCTGAGCAATAAGGTTTAACTCTTTCACACCTTGATCGGCGAGGTATTTCGCCTCGGTAATGATGGACGTAAGGGGTCTGCTTTGGTAGGGTCCTTTTATATGGGGAATGGTGCAAAAAGAACAGCGATGGGAGCACCCTTCTGCAATCTTTACATACGCAGTGTAGTGGGGAGTAGAGAGGATGCGCGGGGTAGTATGATTGAGGAGGAAGGTGGGTGTCTTACTATGCAGGGAGGGACGTGGCTGACTTGATTTTTTTTCTTCAAGGAATTTACCTAGTGCGGGGAATTCACCTACCCCTATAAAAAGGTCAACGTCTTTGAGTTCAGTGAGCAGCTTCGTGCCGTATCTCTGGGGGAGACAGCCGGTGACTACAAGTTTCCGGCAGGTTCCCTTCTTCTTTAATTCGGCAAGGGTGAGGATGGTAGCAGTTGCTTCGCGGGTGGCATCTTTAATAAACGCACAGGTATTGACAACAATGATGTCTGCCTCTTCTCTCTTGACGGTAAAGGTATAGCCCTGTTCCCTGAGATACCCTGCAATAACCTCACTGTCCACAAGGTTTTTGGGACAGCCAAGGCTTTCTAGATAGATCTTTTCTTTCAATGTATCTTGTGATATGCGGTGTGTGATATGGGATATGTGATAAAAAAATGTAATTAACTCATCTCACCTCTCACATCTCATATCCCACATCCCACAACTCCTCACCATTATTGCTTCTTTAATTCCACTTTGCCTGCTTGGTGAAATCGGGAACAAATTCTTCCCTGATATCGTCTGGCTCCTGACACCAGCCTTCTTCAAAGCCGTAGTAATCCAGGAGATTTATATATTTTTGATATTCTTTGGGGGTGAGCTTTCTATTGATCTGTTCCCGCTCATGAGCACGATGGGTGGGAAAATATTGGCCCATGAGACTGATATGCACACCAGTTCCTATATGCTCTTTTATCATCCGCAGAACTTTTTCTGTGCCGGAAAGGTTGTGGGGAAGGACGAGGTGGCGAATGATCAGTCCCCTCTCTGCAATTCCCTCTTCATTGATCTTGAGTGGTCCCACTTGCCGATACATTTCTTGGAGGGCAGTGAGGTTGTATCGGATATACTGTTGTGCGTGAGAGAGTTCTAAAGCCCACCGCTCATCTCCGTACTTAGCATCAGGCAGATAGATGTCAATAATTCCTTCCAGAAGTTTTATGGTTTCTGCCTTCTCATAACCATTAGAGTTATAGACGAGGGGAAGCGTGAGCCCTCTTGATATGGCTATCTTCAAAGATTTGATGATCATAGGGAGGAAATGAGTGGGTGAAACAAAATTGATATTATGACATCCTCTCTGCTGTAGGGAGATCATCTCAAGAGCGAGTTGCTCTAAGCTCACGGGGTAACCAAGATGCTGTTGGCTTATCTGGTAATTCTGACAGAATTGACATTGCAGATTGCAGTGGGTAAAGAAGATAGTGCCTGAACCATCTTTACCTGTGAGCACAGGTTCTTCTCCAAAATGGGGTATAGATTTAGCTATGGTGAGTTCATGGCCTGCCTGGCAGATCCCTTTCTCTCCCTCTCTGCGATTGATCCTACACTCCCAGGGGCAGAGGGAACAGCGCGATAATAGAGTGTCCAGGATACGTATCCTTTCATCTAGTACTCCACTCTCATAGAGCGTGAGATAGTTTCTTGAAGAATTCAAAGCGTTTCCTTTCCTCCTCCGTGGCTATCCCGCGGGCCCCATGTCTTCTGGCAGTTCGATTTTTTCCTTATCATCTGAGGTCTCTTTATTACTTTTACTTGATAGTATCTTTCTTACCGCTGGCGGCATATAGATGCCTTCAAGGTCAAACTGACTTAGTGCATCTACCAGGACCTCTATCTTTTCCGAGAGGTGCAGACTGTTTTCAATAATGATCACGTTATCATCTTTCAGTTTACAGAGTCCGCCCCTGGAGAAGACATGTTTTTTCCTGAGGCTTTCGTACTGCACCTTTATTTGTAGCTTCTCAGCGATTGCTTCTAAGTTTTGCAAAATAGATGTTTCATTCATGGGCACATAACTCCCTTTCCTCTTTTATCCTCATACATCTGGGGAAGTGAAGATATTTTTATACTAGTGTCTCACTGATGTCAACAGCTAGATTCATCAGAGGTTATATAATGATGTTCTCATAGAAAGTCAAAAATCAGATGACGGAGTAAAAAGTCAAAGACATCCCCTCTCCCTAAAGAGGCTGTGTCACAATTTGTGTTTTTGTCATTTCGAGGGAATCCGAGAAATCTGACTTTTTTCCTATTACGATACAGTCTCAAAAAGAGAGGGAGCGTTTTTGAATTTTTACGAAGTTGTCAATCTTGATAACGTCGTAAAAAGCCCTGACAGGTGTCATTGCGAGGATCCTGGATGATGCCGGATGACGTGGCAATCTCGGTTTTTCAACTACTTACAAAGGCAGAGATTGCTTCACTTCGTTCGCAATGACAATTTCTTTGAATTTTTACGAAGTTATCAATCTTGTTTTTTTCAAAAAATAAGTGTATGGTGGAGTCTATCTATTGTTACATCAGTCGTGATAGCGCCATGAAGAAGGTTCTTTTTTTGGTTAACCCGGTCTCAGGTGGTGTGGGAGGTAGAAAGATTAAGGAACGCATCCTTTCTGAACTGCAGGGAATGCTTCCCCGAAATCAGTATAGTGTAGAAGATACTAAGGTAGATTGTGCACAGCAGGCGAGAGATGCGTGCCCTGAGTATGAAACGGTGGTGGCGGTCGGAGGTGATGGGACACTACATCAGGTGGTGCAGGGGATTGCTGATGTGGAGCAGAGACCAAAGGTGGGAATCATCCCTATAGGTACTGGTAATGACCTGGCAGCATCTCTTGGAATAGTGGATTTTTTTAAATCTTATGGATTACATGCTTTGCTTGAGTTGATTTTGAAAGGGAAAACCATACCACTTGATGTTATTACCTTAAATAGCACCTATGTTTTTACCAACTATTTTGGCATGGGAAACGATGCTAAAATTTCAAATGATTTTAACAAGTTGAGATTAACCCGCTTTTTCCCTAAGGAAAGTTCTATGTCGATAAATAAAATATTTTATAGCATACTGGGACTGAGCGGTGGATTTTACAGGATACCATTCGACATTGAACTCAGGTACAGAAAGGAGCAATGCTTAACCGAAACGATGAAAGTCCCTCGCGGGGTTAACGAAGTCTTGATTACTAATCTAAAATCATATGCGGGAGGGGCGTGCGTATCTTCAAAGAGCAGCATGGATGATGGCAAATTCGAAGTCACGATTATTGCCAACAACTGGCAGTGGCTGATATTGCACTTAACGCGATTTTTAAAAAGGCCACTGGATAACTGCTACCCGAAGCTCATGCAGTTTCAAACCGATGTGCTGGAAATAATATTCAACGGCGATTCATTCTACCAAATTGACGGTGAAGTACTTGGCGGATTTTCTGAGGGAGGGAAGCATCTTATTTTTCAGACTGCATCGCTTCTCGCGATGGTGGTACCTTAGACACGATGGAGCATTCAAAGGATTTCTCTGTACCACTACTGTATTTCTATGTAGAATGAAGTGAGGGAGCAACTGAATGTCCGAAATTCTAAATCCGAAGCACGAAACAAATTCTAATTAGTGTCTGAATGAAAACCCCTGTTTTGGCCCTATTGTCATTTCGACTGAAGGGAGAAATCTATGAATTTGCTTGAGATTTCTCAGTCGCTTCGCTCTTTCGAAATGACAGCTGATGTAATGTGTGAGGGTTTTCGTTCAGCCACTAATTAACACACACTGTGAACCATTGAGGTGGTGGTGAAACCCTAAATTCCAAGCACCAAAACCCAAATAAATTCAAAATCTCAATGTTCAAAATAAATGATCGGTGAATGCTCACTTTGTTGTTTTAAGAGTGGTTGTTTTAAGGGAGAGTTCTCGTAACTGCAGCTCACTTACCGGAGAAGGTGCATCAGTCATAACACAGGTTGCCTTTTGCGTCTTAGGAAAGGCAATGACATCTCGAATGGATTCAGCTCCCGTGAGGAGCATCATCAATCGATCAAGACCCAGGGCAATTCCCCCATGAGGGGGGGCCCCGTATTCCAGGGCATCGAGGAGAAACCCAAACTTGGCGCGTGCCTCTGCCTCTTTGATGGAGAGGGCCTCAAACATTGCCTCCTGTACCTCTTTCCGGTTGATACGAATGCTCCCACCTCCGATCTCATTTCCATTTAACACGAGATCATAGGCTCGTGCCCTCACCTGGGCAGGATCTTTTTTTAAGTTTACCAGATCTTCTTCTACCGGGGAGGTGAAGGGGTGGTGAAGTGCTTCATAGCGCTTCTCTTCTTCGTTATATTCGAGCAGGGGAAAATCAGTAACCCACAGTGGGCACCATTGCTGTTGGTCGATCATCCCTTGTCTCACTCCCAGATGAACTCGCAGTTGTCCTAAGGCGGTATAGGCTACCTTGGCTTTCTCATCAGTGATGATGAGCACGAGGTCTCCTGCAGTAGCATCCACTGTCCTTTTCAGCTGGTCTATTTCAGCTTCCGTAAAATACTTAACTACCGGTGATTGCACCTCCTCCGGAGTAACTTTGATCCACACCAACCCCTGTGCACCATACACCTTGGAAACTTCGGTCAGTTCATCAAGCTCTTTACGGGAGTATTCTGCACACCCTTTGGCGTTGATTCCCAGGATAATCCCACCTGTGGCAAGGGCGTGGGCAAAGACCTTGAATTGGGAATTGGCAAAGACAGAAGAGAGGTTTTTAAGCTCCATGCCAAAGCGGGTATCTGGTTTATCAAGTCCGAAGCGGTAGAGCGCTTCCTGATAGGGTAATCGAGGAAAGTGAGAGGGAAGGGTTATGCCCTTTGCCTCTTTAAAAATGGTGATAAGCAGACCTTCGATTATTTCATAGATATCACTTTCATGAATGAAGGAGAGCTCGAGATCAATTTGGGTAAATTCTGGTTGCCGGTCAGCCCGGAGGTCTTCATCACGAAAGCACTTCACAATCTGATAGTAGCGGTCATAACCTGCTACCATGAGGAGCTGCTTGAACAATTGAGGTGATTGGGGAAGGGCATAGAATCGGCCCGGATTGACCCGGCTTGGTACCAGGTAATCACGAGCACCTTCTGGGGTACTCTTGGTTAAAAAGGGGGTTTCTACTTCGATGAATCCCCTCTGAGTGAGGTAGGTTCGGGTGGTGTGAACGATCCGGTGGCGAAGTATCAGATGCTGCTGCAGGCTTGGCCTCCTCAGATCGAGATAGCGATACTTTAACCTGATATCTTCAGCAAGCCCGGTGCGGGAGGCGATTTCAAAGGGGGGCGTTTTAGATTCGTTTAAAATAATTAGTTCATGTGCCTGGACTTCAACCTCACCCGTTTTTAAATCGGGATTAATAGTTCCTTCAGGCCGCCTGACCACCTTTCCCCTCACCGCAAGTACATACTCACTGCGTAACCCATGCGCTTTAGTGTGGACACTCGCATCTACTTCGGGGTTAAAGGCAACCTGAATAATGCCCTCTCGGTCTCTTAGGTCGATAAAAATTAAGCCGCCATGGTCACGTCGGCTGTGTACCCAGCCCATCAGGGTAACTTCGCTACCGATGTGATCTGCCCTTACATCCCCGCAGTAGTGGGTTCTCTTATGGTTTCCCAAAGGTTCTGCCACTATGTCTCCTTTGTATCAAGAGAGGTAAAGTGTTAGATTCTTACGCATGTAAATCTGAGAATTTCAGTGACAGGGGGGATTTTTCTGAGCCCAACAATATATTCATTGGCTTTCGTCACGACCCCGTAACTTACGTATTATCAAGAAGACAGGCAGTTTCCAGAGTCTTCGAAAAAGGGGAATGCAATGGGGTCTGGCGCTGCACAATTCGCGAGGCACCTGCCGTTCTACAGATGCTTAAGAAATGTTGTGTTGTGGCTCAGAAAAATCCCCCCTGTCGCTCATAAAGAGTCTGTAAAATTTCAAATATGTTTGATTCGGTTTAAGAATACTCGGGGTATTCCTGAACCTCGAAGTCCCGGTTTAAAAGCTGTACCTTTACCATCTCCCCTGCCTTAAAGGTTGTTCTCTCTTCTGGCAGGATGATGAGGCCATTGGCACGCACCATCGACATTAAGATGCCTGAGCCCTGTTCACCGGTGGTGGTAACTACATACCTTCCCTCTTCAACGGTGACCAGACAGCGGAGGAAATATGTTCTCCCCTCTTTTTTGTTAAGGGGCTCTTTTAACTCTGCCTCCACCAGGGGGCGAAAGAGTCGCCTGTGGCCACTGGCTTTTAAAATTGAGGGCCTCACAAACTGCTCGAAAGAGATCATACAGGATACGGGATTTCCCGGGAGCCCAAAGGTAGGCTTACCCTCGATTACCCCAAAGGCGAGTGGTTGACCGGGTCTCATCGCTACCTTCCAGAATTTCATGTCAGCGCCCAGCTCTTTTAAAATATCTTTGACCAGATCATAGTCACCGACTGAGACCCCTCCTGAAGAGATAATCATATCTGCAGACAACGCTGCCTTAAATTTCTCTTTAAGATTTTCAGCTCTATCCCTTGCAATGCCCAGTAGGAGTGGGATTGCCCCCGCCTCTTTTACCAGCGAGGCGAGGGAATAGGTGTTGCTGCTCACAATCTTACCCTCGGTAAGGATGCCGTCTACGTCGATCAATTCATCACCGGTAGAGATGACTGCGACCGTTGGTCTCTGGTAGACGGAGATAAAGGAGCGTTTAAGCGAGGCGAGCATGCCGACCCCCGCTGCATGGATGATAGTACCTGAAGAGAGTACCAGGGTGCCTTGTTGCACATCTTCACCCGCTTTTCTGATATGTTCTCCTTGAGGGGTTGATTTGAAAATTTTAACCTGGTTTCCACCTGTCTCAGTATCTTCTACCATTACCACGGTATCGCACCCCTTGGGCAACGGTGCACCCGTCATAATTCTTATGGCTTCTCCTTGTTTCAATGCTCTGTGGGAGGTGTAACCTGCAGGCAAATCTTCAACTACTTTAAGGATGGCGGGGGTGGAGGGTGAGGCATGTGCGATGTCTCTGTGGATGACCGCATAGCCATCCATCGCTGAATTGTCCCAGGGAGGGATGTGGTAGGGGGCATAGACCTCCTCTCCTAGTACCCTCTCAAGAGCATTGAGAATATCAACCTTCTCTACACCCAGTACCGGGATACTTTTCAGAATGATCTCTGTGGCTTCTTCTACTGATATCATTTGACTAACTAGTCCCAAATCAAGCGAATATATAATCTTTGAATGAATTAGCGTTGCGCAACTAATCGCACAGCCAAAAAATCAACAGTGAGAGGCCACAATAGGTAGTGCAAACGATGTTGACAGACATTAT
>Ga0315285_10000414_pt1 | contig 44065 bp, 31 predicted proteins | sample YL17G09_36_MG_FD_203698 | JGI IMG/M metagenome (GOLD analysis project Ga0315285, IMG submission 203698) | Sediment microbial communities from Yellowstone Lake, YNP, Wyoming, USA - YL17G09_36 | ecosystem: Environmental > Aquatic > Freshwater > Lake > Sediment | place: USA: Wyoming | collected...
GCCGAACAAGGGGTAAGGTCTTCACTACAGCCGTTTGGCGCTCCCCTCGGACGGTACTAGCAGGACTTACGCGCGAAAATCGCGCGAAAAATCCGCGATTGGGGAGCAAACTGCGAAAGTTGGGCTAGAGTTTCAGAGTTTCGGGGACAGATACGATAATAGGCTTGCCTGGGTGGCGCAGACCGAGTATCGTCAGACCGATGTCCCAAAAGGAATCGAGGTATCTGTCCCCGAAATCCTGTCCCCGAAATCCCAAAAGGAATCGAGGTATCTGTCCCCGAAATCCCAGCCGCCCTGGTTTGTCACGTGGGCGTCAAGTTGCCAAGGGCGCTGACGACGCGTTTCGCGCAGGTCGTGAAGGCCAGCAGCGACTGGCCGGTGGGGGTGTCGCAGATCTGTTGTGCGTGGCCGGCGAGGCGTTGGGCGGCGTCCAGGTTGCCGGTGCGCAAGGCGGCGCGGGCGGCCTGTCGGGCCAGCCAGGATTGTCCCGCGAGGCGCATGAGGATCGTCAGGTCGGCGCCGCAGCGGGTGCAGGTGCGCTGTCGGCGGAATCGCGCCTGGCACGCGGGGCAGCGTGGGGATTGGGCGGCTGGCATCACTTTCCCTCCACGAAAAACAGCAGTTCGCGGAGTGTCCCGACGGCGGCGGCGACCGCCTGGGCGTCGTTTCGGCTCATCGCCTGGTGGATCTGCTCGTGCAGGTCGATCATCTCCTCCCGGTCCTCGTCGTGGACGTCGGCGAGGAGTTTGCGGGATCGGTCGAGCAGCTCGCGGGCGTCGCCGTAGGCGCTTCCACCGGGCGCATCAGTTCCGACGGCCGGCTGGCCGACGTAAACGCCCTCGCCCGTCCGCGGGGCGGCCCCGGCGGCCTGGCCGGGCGGCGGCGCCATTGCCTGTGCCGACTCGACGAGCGAATCGGCGTCGGGCTCGGCGGCCTCGACGTCGATGACGTCCATACCGGCATCGGACTCATCGAGCTGCTCCCCGTCAATGCCGCCCGCGTCGAGGAGTTCCTCCAGGTCGGCGGCGCGGGCCTGGTAGAGTTGGCGGAGGCGGTCGGCCGCGAAGGCCATCTCCTCGGGGGTCTTGGGCTTCAGGGCGTCGCGGATGGTGATGTACTTGCTCTTGCCGGTCCGCTTCTCGGTGGCGGTGACTTTCAGGATTCCATCGAGGTCGAGGCTCATGCGGCAGAGGACGTTGTTCCTGTCCTCCATTGCCGTAAGGCCCTCGACGCGGAACCGCCCGACGAGGATGTTCTTCAAGGCGTCGGGGTCGTCGCCCTGGAAGATCTCCACGTCGACCATGGTCTGGTTGGGATAAGCGGTGCAGTATTCGTCCATTCGGGTTACGGGCAGCGGAGTGTTGCGGTGGATGATGGGATGGTAGCAGTAGGGGTAGTAGGTCCCATCGCGCTGGCCCATGTAGCTGGGGCCGAAGGAGTACGGCGAGACGTCGACGAGGACTCGCCGCACGTCGTGGCCAGCCAATCGCCCGGCCAGCAGGCCGGCGCCGAGGGCGACGCACAGGTCGGGGTGGACGTCCTGTCGTGGTCGGGCGCCCATGCGTTCGGTGAGCACGTCGCTGATCAGTGGCGTCCGCGTCGAGCCGCCGACCAGCAGCACAGTGTCGATGTCGGCGGGGGTCTTGTGGGCGTCTTCCATTGCCCTGGCCACGCTGTCCAGAGTCGATTCCACCAGCGGGCGGATCATGTCCTCGTAATCGGCGCGGGACAGTTCCGCCTCCAGGTGCAGCGCCCGGCCGTCCACCGTGGCCAGCGACTCCTCGCGGACGGTTGCGTAGGGCTCGAAGCTGAGCTTCTTTTTTGCCTCCTCGGCCGCCCATCGCAGGCGCGAGTGCGAGGCCGGGTGAACGTCCTTCAGGTCGATGCCGTGCAGGTCCCGGAACTGCGTCAGCAGCCTGTCGAGGATGAGCTGGTCGAAGTCGTCGCCGCCCAGGTGATTGTTGCCGTGGCTGGCGAGCACCTCGGTGACGTCGTCCTGGATGGTGACGACGGAGACGTCGAACGTCCCGCCGCCGAGGTCATAGACCATGACGGTGCGGGCCGTGGCGTCGCCGGAGCCGTAGGCCAGGCTGGCAGCCGTCGGCTCGTTCAGAATGCGCACGACCTCCAGGCCCGCCAGCGCCCCGGCCTCGCGGGTGGCCTGGCGCTGGGCGTCGGAGAAGTAGGCCGGCACGGTGATGACGGCCTTTCGGACGGGCTGACCGAGCTCCCGTGCGGCCCATTCGGCCAGTTCGCGCAGGATCAGGGCCGAGATCTCCTGAGGGGTAAAGGCTTTGTCGCCCAGCAGGACCTTCTCGTCGCTGCCCATCTTGCGCTTGATGCTGCGGACGGTCAGCTCGGGGTACAGCAGCGACTGGTTTCGTGCCGCCTGGCCGACCAGGAGTTGCCCCGTGGGCGAGAGCCCCACGCACGACGGGAGCATCTTGTCGCCCGTCGGGCCTAGTACGCGGGGGCGGTCACCCACCAGCGCCGCGATCTCCGAGTTGGTGGTCCCCAGGTCGATGCCGACGATGATCTCACCTTCGCTCATGGCTGTCGCTTTCCTGCTGTGCCTCGACGGAGCCGATCTCCGCGGGGCGCCGCATCACCTTGACCTCCGCCGGCCGATGCACGCGCCCGTGCCACTGGTAGCCGGCGCGGTACACTTCGACCACGGTACCCTCGGGCCACTCTGCCGTTCGCTCGACGGCGACGGCAGTCATTCGTTGTGGATCGAACGGCCGGTGCCGGCAGGGGATTTCAGAGACGCCGATTTCGGCCAAGGCCTCATCCAACCGCGCCAGGCTCAACGAGCAGCCGTCCAGCAGCGCCTCGGCTGCCCCGGCCGCCCGCTCTGCTCGGCGCCACGGCCCCAGCAGCCTGCCCAGCCAGCCCGGCCTGTCCGCGCGGACATCAGGAAGCAATCGCCCGGCGGAGTCCGCACCGCGAACCAGGCGGTCGCGAACGTCCAGCAGGACGTTCACCAGCTTAGCCTCGGTCTGCTGGCGAGCGGTCTCGGCGGCCTGGTGCATCTGCTGCTGGTGCAGGCTGTCCAGTTGGCCGGTCACGTCGTGGACCACCGCCAAAGCCTCGCCGTGGGCCGACACCACCCCGCGCACCGACTCCGGCAAGGGCCCCAGCGACTCGTGGAGTTGCTTGAAGGTCCGCCCCTGGAGTTTCGTCTCCTGGACGAGGGCCGTCATCGCCGACCAGAGCGAGCCAAGGTCCTCCGGCGCCTCGGCCGGGGCGGCCAGGCCCGGTGGCTGGTCCGCTTGAAGCTCCGCCAGCAGTTCGGCGTCGAGCCCCTCCGGCGGGGCCTCGTCGGAGAGCACCTCATCCAGCCAGGCCTCGAAACGGCGGACGATCCGCTGACGAAGCTTGCGGTCCGTATCGGCCGGCGGGCAAGGCGGCTCACCTTCAGCGGCGGCGGCGTCTTCGTCCGATGACGGCAGACCATCGGGCTCAGGCGGCGTATCGCTGCCCGACGGGGCATACGTCCCGTCGGACGAGTTCAGGCCCGCGAGGCCGGGCAAAACCTGCTCTGTGTCGTTCTCAAACATCATCGGTTCCCTATATTATCGTTTCATCACCGCCAGCCATAGTGCCGGCCCCACGTGGCGCCTCCGCACCGGCGGGTCGCCCAGCAGCGATGGCAGTTCCTGATACGGGTCGATCGAAATGAACATCTGCTTGGCGCGTCGTTGGGGGTCACGCAGCTCCTCGTAGGCATCGCGGACCTGCTCGAACTGCTCCTGGTCGCGGTCGGGCGGGTGCTGCCGGACCTTCTCGATGTAGGCGGCGCGGACCTGCTCGTCGGTGGCCCCCAAGTCCACACCCAGGATCGCCCAGGGGTCCCGCCGCCTCGGTTCGTTGACTTCCATCGCTGCACCTCATCAGCGCCGGCGTTTGCGGCGCTGCTTCTTGCGCTTGCCCCGCCGTCCGTTGCCGACCCAGGGCGGCAACATGGCCGAAAGGTCAAACTCCTCGCCAAGGCCCTCAAGCACCTCGCCGAAGCCGGCCGGCGGTCCGAACTTCCGAAACACTTCAATCGCCCGCTCTCGCAGCTTCGGGTCGGACATGATGATGCGGTCTACATCCTTTGGCGACGGCATTTCGCCTCCCGCCCTCATCATGATCTCCAGGAACAGTTCCATCATCTCCAGCGGCGGGCTTTCCGGGAACGAGCCATCGGCCTCCTCGTCCCAGTCGTCCTCGTCGTCCTCGTCGCCCTCGTCGAAAAGGTCCTCCTCAAGGAAGCCCTCTTCGTCTCGGTCCGGCAGGTCGTCGTCGTCTTCGCCCTCGGCGAACAGGTCCTCGAACAAGGCCGGCTGCCTTGACCTGCCCGCCGATCGCTTGCGCCGCGTGGGACCGGACGGCGGTCCGTTGTCCGACGGCCTCGCCTCGGTCTGCATCGCGGCTTGCGCCTCGCGGGTCAGCACCCGCTCAACGACCTCGTCGGCTACGGTGATGTCGCCGGCCCGGTTGAAGGCGAACCAGGCCCCGATCTCGTCCATGACCTCGGCCAGCAGGCCGGTGTCTCGCTGACGGCGGGCGAGTTCCGCCGCCACCTCCAGGCATTCCTGCCGGCGTGAATCGTGCCGCAACAGGCAGCGCGCCCGCAGCATGAGGAACCTTGCGCGATGGGGACCGCCGACGGCCAGTGCCGCCCCCGTGGCGGCGAAGGCGATCTCCCGCTGCCCGACGCACCCCAGCGCGCCCTGGGCAAGGGCGCGAAGCTGCGCCAGGTCCCGCGTGCATTCGGCAGCCTTCAGGGCCTCCACGAGCGCCCGCTGCCAGTCCGGCGGGATGGTCACCGGCACGCCGACGTCCTGGCAGGCTGCGCAAGAGCGCCCGACGGCGCCGAGCAGGGCAGGCCCCGTCGGGCGGCCCGCCCCGTCCGGGACGAGGAGTTCGCGGTGGCAGGCCGCACGACCCACGCACGTCAGGAGCACGGCCGCCGCGGCCTCGCCGCCGAAGAGTCCGGCCAGGTCCGCCTGCCTCGCCGCAGCAGCAGCCGCGTCGCCCGCCTGGCGGGCGACAACCCACTCCAGTCCCGCCAGGATCGCCGCGCGGTCCGCCTCACGCGCCTGCGGCAACTCGCGAAGGGCCGCCAAGTCCTTGGCCGCCAGATGCCACTTGCCGGACTGAAGATGACGCAGCGCGTTGGCGACCCCGAGCCTCAGGCGCGCACGCTTCACCGCCGGGCTCAGGGCGTCCAGAGCCTCGGCTTGACGGAGGTACTTCATCGCCTTCGTGAAGGCCCTGCGACCCTCGGCCTGTTCCATGAGGAACAGCAGCGGGCGGCTGTCGGAGGGGATGGCCCGGTGCCATCGCTCCGCCACCTCCTCGCTGGTCGGGCTCGTCTGCCCGTTGTTGCGGGCGTGCTCCAGCCAGCGAGCATAGATCCCGGCATCCGCCACGTTCCGGCAGAGCCGCTCGAAGAGCTGCTCGGGGTAAACACAGTAAAGGTCCGGCTTCTTCCTTGGATTGGGCGCCAAGGCCCTGACGGCTGACGGCTGGTGCTCGTACATGCCCGGAAATCCGCGGAAATCCTCCTCGAACTCCGCCTGGCTGCGCCACAGGTCCTCCGGCGGCACCTTTTGCAGCAGGTCGAGCATGTGCAGGTACAACGCGGAGTTCTCCGCACCATCGGCTGGGAACCGGCCCTCATGCACCGCGTGCCGCCGGAACTCTTCCCACACGAGGCAGGCCGTCGGCTCGTCGCCAGTCAACTCGACCGCCCGCGCCAGCAGAGCCCAGAACGCCGAGTCATGCACTGCCGGCCCGGCCATGGCCTCGACGACCAGATGCACCGGGCGTCGCCTGATGAAGGTTCGCACCGAGATGAGCTGCTTGAGTCGCCCCAGCAGTTCCGGCCGCACCTTGCGGCACTGTTTCACAGCCTGCTGAATCCGCTCCTTCAGCCCGCGGAGGTCCTTGGCCGCAAGGGCGGGCTCCAGCTCGGCCAGGGCCTGGTGAAGCTCGCGGTCGCCGCCCTCGACGGCGGCAACCAGCGCGGCCGCCTGGGGGCCGAGCCGACCGTCCGCCCGACCGTCCAGCATGGTCCGCAGGGCCGGGACCAGCCTTGCCGCGGCCGAGTCGGGCCGCATGGTTTCCAGCAGCCTCCGGCACGCGTCGTCGTCGTGCCGGTAGAAGCAGTCCAGCGCACGGATCAGCAGCTTCCAGTCCGCAAGCGCGCTGCGGTGCGAGACCTCGCGGAGGGCGATCTGCTCGGCGTCGACCGGACCGGTCACGACGGCCTCGAAGGCCCGACATAACGTCCCCGCGGCCTGGGCAAGCGGATGGTCGCTCTCGATGGCTTCGCACCGCGCCAGCCGAGGCAGTTCCGTCACGTCCCGGCGAATCGCCTCCTCGATCTCCGCGCGTCGCGCGTCGGGCAGGTCCGGCCGGGCCAACTCACCCGCCATCGCCAGAACGTCCCCTGCCGCCCCCGGAGCGGTGTGCATTTCTCGAAGCTTCTCTGCGGCGCAGGCGTATCGGCCGGCGATCACCTCTCTGAGGGACGCGGCCTCCGTCCCCAGGCCCGCCGACTCCATCGCCTGCACGCGGGCGATGTACACGTCCACCAGCAGCGCCTCCGACTCGGCCGTGCCGAGCTGGCTGTGAAGGGCTTTGGCTTTCTTCACGGCGCCCTTGGTGTCGTTCTCGGCGATGTACCGGCCGACCTGCGCCAAATCCGCCTGGGCGATACCAACATCTGCCGCCGGGGGATCACTGCTTGCCCTGCCGGCCAGATGCGCGGACTGGGAAGCTGTGCCAGCCCAGCGGCCTGCTCCCGACGATCTTCTCCGGCGATGTTTCTTGTGCGACATGCGGCGATGCCCTTCCATGGACGCGGCCCAGGGCATGACGAGCCCCTTGCCGCCATCGCATTGCTTACCAGACTCGTGCATGCGGATCAATGGGTTTCCTGGCGGACGGTGGACGGATCGACCATCGACCGGGTCATGCGTCGGCCTCTGCCGTGTGAACCGCATCCCGTGCCCATGTACAACGCATCGTCCTGCCGCTGAGGGTCGGTCCCCTGTCCCCCCGAATGATTCAGCCGTGGCATAAGGACTTACGAGAGGTTGCCATCGGAGGCTTCTTCTGCTATCAGGGCCTTGGGGCAAAGCCCTGGCAGTCCGGCGGAAGCTCAACAAGAATCCCCTGTTTCAGGGATTCTTGATGGTGATGGGCGTTGCTGGGCTCGAACCAGCGCCCTCCTCCTTGTAAGGGAGGCGCTCTAGCCAACTGAGCTAAACGCCCGCGAACCAGGCAGTATAACGGCAACGCTCCGGACCTGCAAGATTGCCGCTGGAACACGGAAGCCGGAAACGGCAGCCGGTAGTAGCCGGTAGCCAGTAGCCAGTAGCCGGGAAGAGGCGGAACCGGCTACTGACTACCGGCTACTGACTACCGGCTACCACGCACCGGGATCGTCGTGGGATTTTTGTTGACTGGCCTTGGCCGGTTTCTATAATCTGTAATCTGCGTAGTCAGCGATTGATGCAGCCGCCTCGCTGCCCCACGGGTTATGGACCCTTCCAGGCCAGACCGAGCGGGGACGGGGATGGTGTCTTCTTCAATCGCACGGTGATTACCGGCAAAGAGTTACGTTCAGGCAGCGTCTTACCGGCGAGCCGATGCCGTCGGGGCGGTGCATGCGTGTGGATAGTGATGGTGACAAGAACCATCAGGCCAGAGTTCGTAACAAAATGTTGTGCCTGACCAGGATCCAAGCCGGTGGCAAGGCGTAGGGCCAGCTCGGCGCCGCCCGCGTTGGGAGTCTTCAATGGAAGACTCCGGCGTGGGCATGTTTCGTTCGGTGCGTGCAAAACGCGCCGGGCTCCGTAGGAATCTGCATCTATTACGGGCCCGGATGGCGCCGGACCCGCAACGCGACGAGGCTGAGGCTTGGAAGTGGGCGAGGCGACCCACTTTTTTTGTTGCCTGTGTTGCGGGCCGATTCGCCGGGCCCGCGGACAACCTGGAACCGACATGAACCAAGAACTTCTGCGAATAGTTGACGGCTTGGCCAGGGACAAGAATATCGACCGCGAGGTCGTCCTGGAGGACCTCGAGGACGCCATGCTCTCGGCCATGCGCAAGCAAAACATCGGCACCGAGGACGTTACGGTTCACATCGACCGTCAATCGGGCGACATCTCGGCCAGCGTCGATGGCAAGGTCATGAACATCCGTGACCTGGGGCGAATCGCCGCCCAGACGGCCAAGCAGGTGATGATCCAGCGTATTCGCGAGGCCGAGCGGGGAAGCATCCACGATGAGTACCTGGAACGGCGCGGTCAGATCGTAACCGGGCGGACTGCTCGGTGGGAAGGCGGTTCGCTGATAGTGGACCTCGGCCGGACCGAGGCTATACTGCCCAAGGGCGAGCAGATCCCCGGCGAGAGCCACATGCCGGAAGAGCGAATTCGCGCCATGATTCTGGACGTCCGCGAGCAGCCCAGCGCCGTGAAGATCATCCTTTCCCGGACGCACCCGGACTTCATCCGCGCGCTGTTCGACCTGGAAGTGCCCGAGGTGGCGGAGAAAATCATCGAGATCAAGGCCCTGGTCCGCGAGGCGGGCTACCGGACGAAGGTGGCCGTCAACAGCCTGGACTCGAAAGTCGACGCCGTCGGCGCCTGCGTGGGCATCCGCGGCAGCCGGATCAAGAACATCGTCGACGAGCTTGGCGGCGAGAAGATCGACATCGTCCGCTGGAATGATTCGTCCAAGATACTCATCGCCAACTCGCTGAAGCCGGCGGAGGTCGCGGAGATTGCCCTGTGCTTCGAGCTTGGGCGGGCAACGGTGGTGGTCACCGAGGACCAACTCTCGCTGGCCATCGGCAAGCGCGGGCAGAACGTCCGCCTGGCGGCCCGGCTGACCAACTGGGACATAGACATCCTGACGCCCGCGGAGTTCAACACCGGCCTGGACTTGCTGGAGAAGAGCCTCCGCGAGGTCGAGGGCGTGGACTCGACGAGCGTCGACCGCGTCATCGCAATGGGCATGGTCAGCGTTCTTGACGTTGAGGAGGTCGGGCCTGAGCCGCTGGTCAACGAACTGGGCATGGACCGGGCGCTGGCCAGGTCGATCGTCGTCCGCTGCGCCGAGGCCGCCAAGGAGGCCGCCGCTGCCAAGCAGGCGGCCGAAAAACTCAAGAACGCCGAGGCCCGCTCCGCCCGCATACGGGCCGAAGCCCCGGCCGAAGCCCCGGCCGAAGCCTCAGCCGAACCGACTGAGACGGGTCCGCGCGAGGACGATCAGGCTGATATCGACATTAAGAAAAAAGATGACGCGGTGGCCGGGGCCGACGAGGCAACGTCGCCATCCGCCGCAGAGGCGCCCGAGGGCCAGACCGAGGCCCCAACCGGCGGCGAGGCCGTCGGCGAATGAGCCGGCGGCAATCGCCAATTGGGCGAACAGCCCGGCCGATCGTTTCGGTCGGGGCTTATGACTGGTTGTGGTTGCTGATTTAACATTGCCGGGAGGCATTCTTGGCAACACGGATTTTTGAACTTGCAAGAGAACTCGGCGTGACGAGCAAGACGATGCTCGAGAAGTGTCGCGCCGAGGGATTGGACGTCAAGAACCACATGGCGACGCTGTCCGCCGGTCTGGAGGCGACGCTGCGAGAGTGGTTCAGCCCGGATGTAACGCAGACAGCGGTTGAGACCGCCGAGCACGTGGACCTCGAAAAAGCGCGTGCCAAGGCCCGCAAGAGCCGCCGCCACGGCAAACATGCCGAAGTCGCGGAGGCCCCCCCTGCCGAGGCCCAAGTCGAGCCGACGGAAGCGCCGTCCGCCGAGCCCCAGCCCGTCGAGGTCGCGAATCTTGAGCTTGGCGCACCGGCCGTCGCTGCCGCAGTCATGGTCGAGCAGGCCGAGCCACAGGCCGCCGAGCCTGGAGCCCAGGCCGAGGCCCAGGCCGAAACCGCCCAGCCTGCCCAGGTCGCAGCCGAGCAGGCCGAAGCAACCGAACAGGCCCCGCCCGAGGCGGGCCAGGAGCAGCAGCCGGAGCCGTCCAGGCCCGAGATAAAGCCGGCCGGGCCGCAGGTGGTCCCCCGCCCGGCCAAGCTACAAGGCCCGCGGATCGTCCGCATCGAGGCTGCCGAGCACCCGGGTCGCCCCGGCCGCCGCCCGGTCCCGACCAAGATGGGCGAAGGGGCGCGGGCCGTCGTACACGGAGCGCCCGGCGTGCCGACGCCGCCGACGCCGGCGCCGACGCGTCGCGGCACCGGGACCCCCACGGAGGTCGACGACGATAAGAAAAAGGGCAAGCGTCGCAGCCCGCGTCGCCGGGCCGGCACGGGCCGCAGCGCTGAAGGTGTCGGAACCGACGGGCTGCCATGGCGAGAGCGTGACCTCCAGGAGCGTTCCGCCCGCCTCACCGCCGCGGCCGGCGGAGGCCTGCGAAGGCACCGCGCGTCGGTCGCCCGAAAAGGCGGCGGGCAGTTGCGGCCGACCGTAAAGTTAGGCAAAGTGGAAATCGACGAGCCGATCTCCGTCAAGAGCCTCTCAGCCGCCACCGGCCTGAAGGCCGCGGAGATTATCCGCAAGCTCATGGAAACGGGCACGCTGGTGACGACCAACCAGAACTTAAGCATCGCGCTGGCCGAGCTGGCCGTCGCCGATTACGACATCGAGCTCGACATCCGTCGCGAGCGGACGGCCGAGATGGAGGTGGCGGAACAGATCGAGGCCCGCCCCACCGGCGAGATGGTCATGCGGGCGCCGGTGGTGACGTTCCTCGGGCACGTCGACCACGGCAAGACGTCGCTGCTGGACCGCATCCGCCACACCGCCGTCGCGGGCGGGGAGGCGGGCGGCATAACCCAGCACATCGGCAGCTACCGCTACGACATCGGCGACAAGCACGTGGTCTTCCTGGACACCCCCGGCCACGAGGCCTTCACCGCCATGCGGGCGCGCGGCGCCAACATGACGGATGTGGTGGTGCTGGTGGTGGCCGCCGACGACGGCGTGATGCCCCAGACGGCCGAGGCGATCAACCACGCCAAGGCCGCCAACGTGCCCATCGTGGTGGCGCTTAACAAGGTGGACCTCCCCAACGCCAACATCCAGCGCGCGATGGCCCAGCTTGCCGAGCGTGGCCTGAATCCGCGGCAGTGGGGCGGCAATGTGGAAGTCATCCAGACCTCCGCGACGACGGGCAAGGGCATTGACGACCTGGTCGAGGTGCTGAGCCTCGAGGCTGAGTTGCTCGAGCTCAAGGCCGAGATCGGCGCCCCGGCCAGCGGGTTCGTCATCGAGTCCGAGATCGACCCGGCCCGCGGGCCCCTGGCCAGGCTGCTGGTCCGCAACGGCACGCTCAAGGTCGGCGACATCGTCCTGGCCGGCCGAAGCCACGGGCGCGTCCGCCAACTCATCGATGACAAGGGCAAGGAGATCATCTCGGCCGGTCCCAGCACGCCGGTGGAAGTCGCCGGCATGGACGGCGTGGCCGAGGCGGGCGACAAGTTCTACGTCGTGGCGGACCTCGACCAGGCCCGCACGGCCGCCGAGGACCGCCGCCATCGCATGCGGACCCGCCAACTCGCCGCCGGACCCAAGGCCACGCTGGAGAGCCTGCTGAGCAAGATCGAGCAGGGCAAGACGAGCGAGGTGCCTCTGATAATCAAGGCCGACGTTCAAGGCTCGATCGAGGCCCTGACAGGCTCGCTGGAGAAGCTCAGCACCACCGAGGCCAAGGTCAACATCCTCCATGCCGCCGTCGGCGGGATCACCACCGGCGACGTCACGCTGGCCGAGGCATCGGCAGCGCTGATAATCGGCTTCAACGTCGTGCCCGACTCTTCCGCCCGCCAGATGGCCGAGGATAAGGGCGTCGACATCCGCGTCTACCGCGTGATCTACGACATAGTCGACGACGTCCACAAGGCCCTGGAAGAGGGCCTGACCCCGGAGATTCGCGAGGAAACCCTTGGCCGGGCCGAGGTCCGGCAGGTGTTCAAGGTGTCGAGGGTCGGCACGATCGCCGGCTGCCACGTGCTCGACGGCGTGGTCAACCGCAACGCCCGCGTCCGCGTGATCCGCAACAACATCGTCGTCATGGACGAGCGGACGCTGGAAAGCCTCAAGCGGTTCAAGGACGACGTTCGCGAGGTGCGGTCCGGCATGGAATGCGGCCTGAAGATCGCCGGATTCGACGATATTAAGGAAGGTGACACGCTGGAGTTCTACAAGACGGTCGAAGTGGCGCGGAGCCTGTAGAAGAGAAAGAAGAAGGCTTCAGGCTACAGGCTTCAGGCGCGGGCACGGCTCGGAGCCTGAAATCTGAAATCTGAAATCTGAAATCTGAAATCTGAACCTGAAATCTGAAATCTGAAATCTGAAATCTGAAATCTGAATCTGAAATCTGAAATCTGAAATCTGAAATCTGAAATCTGAAATCTGAAATCTGAATCTGAAATCTGAAATCTGAATCTGAAATCTGAAATCTGAAATCTGAAATCTGAACCTGAAATCTGAAATCTGAAATCTGAACAATGAAAACAAGCCTGGGCCTGCTGCACCTGGAGTTTCACGTCCTCCAGGCGGCGAGCCTTAAAGATAAGAGAAGACTGGTCAAGAGCTTCAAGGATCGCGTTGCCGGACGGTTCAACGTGTCGATCGCCGAGGTCGGCGCATTGGACAGCCGGGGCCGGGCCGTTCTGGCGGTTGCCATCGTGGGCGGCGACCAGGCTTACCTGGCCGGGGCGCTGCAACAGATCGTCAACGCCGCGGCGGCCCACCGGGACATGATCCTGGCTGCCAGCGAGGTCGAATGGTTCTGAAATGAGTCGTAGAACACAACGAGTTGCCGCTCTCATGCGTAAGATAACCGGGGAGCTGCTTCTGACGAAGCTTTCCGACCCGCGGATCGACCGCGCACGCACCTCGGTGACGCGAGTGGAGGTCGCCGAGGACCTTCTGACAGCCAAGGTATACATCTCGGTCATGGGCACCGAGGGCCGGCAAAACCGCACTCTCCAGGCCTTGCGCCACGCCTCCGGGCACATCCAGGAACTGATAATGCGGCAGATGTCCCTTCGCACCACGCCGGTGCTGAGCTTCGTGGCGGACACCGAGTTCAAGAAGACCATTGAGACGTTGAATATCATTCAGCGCGTGGCCGACGAGATCCGGCAGAAGGACGAGGCCCGCCTTCAGGCCGCCCGCCAGGCCGGCCAGGACGCGGGCGACACCCCGGCCGGGGAAAGCGAGCAAACGCCCCCGCCCGGCAGCACCAACCAGGACCAGCGGTCATGAAGAACGCAACCAAGTACCAGAAGAAGATCAAGAAGTTCCTTTCCGGCATCGACAAGTCCGCCGCCATTCCGCCGGCGGATGCCGATCCCATCCGCGCGATGATCGACGCCGTACTGGCAGCCGACGCGCCCAGGCAGTCCGCCAAGGCCCTGGAGACCCTGGAAAAGGAGTTCGTGGATTTCAACGAACTCCGCGTCGCGCCGGTCAAGGATATAGTCGACACTCTCGGACGCGACTTTCCCGACGCCCGCCGAAAGGCCGAGGAAGCCACCACGGTCCTCAACGCGATCTTCAACCGCCGCAACAACCTCGTGCTGGATTACGTCGAGAAAATGTCCAAACGCGACGTGCGGCGCCACCTCAGCGAGCTTGGCCTGAGCCCATATGCCGCCGGGGTGATGATGTTGCAGGTCTTCGGCGGACACGCCGTACCGGTCGACCAGGGACTCGTCGACTGCCTTGAAGCCGACGGCCACATCGAGCCGGGCAGCAGCGTCCAGGAAGTCCATGCCTTCCTGGAACGGATAATCCCCCAGAAGCAGGCATGGAGCACCCATGAGTTCTTCCGCGACTACGTCGCCAAGAACGCCAAGATGCTGGCCAAGAAGCGAAAGGGCGACGCCGCCAAGGCAGATGCCCAGGCCGCCGCCGCCGAGGCCGAGGCTGACCTGGCCGCGGAACAAACCGCCGCCAAGGCCTCGCCCGCCCCGGCCGGCAAGCAGACCGCCACGGCCCCAGCCCAGGCCCCGACGCGCAAGGCACGCAAGCGGGCCGCCGTAAAGACATCCGCCAAGGGCGCCGGCAAGTCCGCCGGCAGCGCTTCGGCCCAGGCCGCCGCCAAAGCCAAAGCTGAGCCGGCCGCGGAACAAACCGCCGCCAAGGCCTCGCCCGCCCCGGCCGGCAAGCAGACCGCCACAGCCCCAGCCCCGAAACGCAAGGCGCGCAAGCGGGCCGCCGTAAAGACATCCGCCAAGGGCGCCGGCAAGTCCGCCGGCAGCGCCCCAGCCAAGGCAGAGGCGAGCGGAAAAGCCGCCAGGGCCGCCCGCGGCGCCCGGAAAAAGCAACAGCAGGCAGCCCAGCCGCAGACTCCGGCCCCCGGCAGGCGCCAGGAAAATTGAAGGACCCTTTTTCATAGATTTTCCATAAATCTTTCACACGTTTTTCGCGACCTTTCATAAAAACCATGGAAAAGCCACAAGACAAACTGGTGCTCGGAATCCCCAAGGGCTCGCTTCAGGACAGCACGCTGGACCTCTTCCAGCGGGCGGGCTACAACATAAACATCTCCGCGCGAAGCTACTTTCCCATCATCGACGACGACCGGATCGCGGTGATCATGTTCCGCGCCCAGGAGATGAGCCGCTACGTCGAGGACGGCGTCCTCGACGCAGGCCTGACCGGCTACGACTGGATCTGCGAGAACGGCTCGGACGTCGTCGAAGTCGCCGAACTGATCTACGCCAAGCAGAACCTCCGCCCCGTGCGCTGGGTCCTGGCCGTGCCGGAGGAAAGCCCCGTCACGAAACCCGAGCAGCTCGACGGCGGCATCGTCGCCACCGAGCTGGTCAACACCACCCGCAAGTACTTCCAGGACAAGGGCATCAAGGTGAAGGTCGAGTTCAGTTGGGGCGCAACGGAGGTAAAGGCCCGCCTGATAGACGCCATCGTCGAAGTAACCGAGACCGGCTCGAGCCTCAAGGCCAACAAGCTCCGCATCGTCGACACGCTGCTGACAAGCTCGACGCGATTCATCGCCAATCGCCAGGCCATGGCAATCGGCTGGAAGCGGCAGAAGATCGAGAACATGGCCCTGCTGCTAAAGGGCGCCATCGACGCCCGCGAGAAAGTCGGGCTCAAGATGAACGTGCCACGCAGCGCGCTGGACGCCGTCACGGCTATTCTCCCGGCCGAAAAGTCCCCCACCGTCTCCAGCCTGCACGATCCGGACTGGGTCGCCGTTGAAGTGGTGATCGAGGAGAAAGTCGAGCGAGAACTGGTGCCCCAGCTCAAACGGGCCGGCGCCACGGGGATAATCACGTACTCACTTAACAAGGTAATCCCATAGCAGGCGGCAAGATTCCCATGGCTATCCACATCACGCGCTCGAGGGCGGCCCTTACGTTAGCGGCATCGATGATGCTGGCTCTTGGCTGCGATAGCCAACCAGCCGGACTGGCGACCACTCAGCCGGCTGCGCGGGTGGTTCGAGATTCCTCACCGCAAGCGGCCCAGCCGGCGCCCGGGCCGAACCCAGCCCGGGCCATGCTGGGCCTCGATGATCTGACGCCCAAAATCGAGCCGCCCAAGGGCAAGCCGGAGGATCAGCCACTGCCCGACAGGGTCCGCGACGAGGCCGCCCAGGCCGAAGCCCTCATCGCTCAGCGGAGCTTCGACAAGGCCGTCGCCCTGCTGGAACGGGCCGTGTCCTTCGCGCCCGGCAACGCGCGAATACTCCGGCTGCTGGGGCAGGCGTACATGTCCCTGCCCAACCGCGGCAAGGCGGAGGCGAGTCTCCTGTCGGCTGTCAAGGCCGCGGGCGACGACCTCGAATCGCATCTCATGCTCGGCCAACTCGCCGCCTCACAGCAGCAGAACGACCAGGCCATCGAGCACATCCGCACCGCCCTGCTCTGCTCGCAGGCCGGGCCTCAAAATCCCCGCGCCGCCGAGGCGATGCTCACGCTCGCGCTGCTGCTGGACCGTCAGGGCTACTGGTCGGCCGCGATGGAGGCATATACCAGGTTCGCCAAGTGGGTAGATCAGAACGGGCGCGACTACGCCGACCGCGCCACCCTGCGGGAATGGGTCGTTCGCCCGGAGCGCCTTCTCAGCCGGCAGGGCGCGCTGCTGCTTCTGCTGAGGCGGACGCCCGAGGCGATCACGCTTCTGGACCGCGCCTACCGGCGCGACCGCACCAGCGGGCGGACCGCGAGCCTGCTCGTCGACGCCCTGCTTAGCCGGAAGCAGTACGACGAGGTCGAGACGATGCTGCTGGACATGGTCGATCTGCCCAGCCAGCGGGGCAACCTGCCGCAAATGCTGAGTTCGCTGTGCCGCCAGAGCAAGGACCGCAAGTTGCCCGTGCGGTTCTGGCAGGCTGTTGCCCAGCGCCACAAGCAGGACGCCGACATCGCCATCTCGCTGGCCCGCACGGCCCGGCAGCTTGGCTGGTCCGACGAGGCCATGACCATCCTCCAGTCGGTGGTGACGGTCCAGCCCAACAACGCCGACCTCTGGCGAATGCTGGGAAGCAACTACGTCCAGCGCGCCCGGTACGAGCCGTTGATGGCCCTGATGGACAAGAGCCTCTCGGCCGACCCGGCCAGCGTGGAGGCGATGGGCGAGAGCATGCCGGATATTGCCGCCGCGGCCAACTCACCAGGCGTCGAACGCGACCTGGCCGAGATGGCCCGCAAGAGCGACTCCAAGAACCAGTTCGCCCTGCTTTACCTGGCCGGGCGGTTCGCGACGGCCAAGGGCAAGGACCCCCTGGCCGCCGACCTCTATCAGCAGGCGACCGAAAGACAGCCCGACTTCTACCCCGCGTACGAGGCGCTGCTGGAGTCCTACCTCGCCCAGAAGAGTGACGACCTCGTCGATCGCCTGCTGGAACGCCTGATCGCCGTCGCCAAGGACACCTACCTGCCTTATTACCTCCGCGGGAAGGTCGCACTGGGCCGCGGCAAGGCCGCCGACGCCATCGAGCCGCTCCTGGAGGCCCGCCGCCGGAAAAAGGACGACCTGCCCGTCGTGCTGCTGCTGGCCGATGCGTACGCGGCCGCCGGGCGGCAGCCTGAGGCGATCAGCACGCTCCTCGATGCCCTGAGGGAACAACCCGACAGCGACGCCGCCGCGCGAAAGCTCTTCGACCTCTACGTCGCCAACCGCCTCTTGCCCGACGCCAGGCAACTGGTCGCCCAACTTCAGCAGCGCGACCCGGACAACTTCCAGACCCGCCTCATGCTGGCCGAACTGGCACTGTACGCCGGGCGGCGCAAGGAGGCGATGATCCTTCTGAACCAGCTTGCCAGCCTCGCGCCGCGGGACGCCGACGTCCTGGCCCTGTCCGTCCGCGCGCTGCTGGGACCCATGCCGGGAATCGTCAGCAAGAAGGAGTTCGACGACGCGGCCGAGAAGCTCAACCGCCTCATCCAGGCTCAGCCCGCCAGCCGCCCCGCCCGAAAGGCGCTTGCCGACCTGCTGTCGGCCGTAGGCAAGACGGCCGATGCAGCGGCCATCTACGGCACACTGTTCGACCAGACGCCGGATGACAAGGACGTGGCGCAGAGTTACGTTGACGCCCTGACGGATGCCAACCAGCCGGCGGCGGCCCTGTCAGCCGTCGAGAAGTTCCGCTCCGCCGCGAACCGGGAAGAGGACATCTGGGGCCGGCGCCGGCAGATCGAACTGCTCGGAAAGGTCGGGCAGTTCGAGCGCGCCCGCAAACTCGCCGAGCAATGGATCGCACAGACGCAGGATGACAACCTCCAGACGCTCTACCGCCAGGAGTTGCTGCAAGTCATTCAGGACGGCAAGCCCTGCAAGGCTGCCCTGACGACGCTGGAGGCGTGGATCGCCTCCAAACCCGACGAGCCGCTGCTGGGGATGCTCAGGGCCGTGCAGGTTCCTATGCTGGGCCGGACCGGGCAGTACGGCAGGGGCAAGCAACTGGCCGATCAACTGACCGCACGCAGCCCGCTGGACCTGGCCGGACAGAGACTGGCCTTGGTCGCGATGGAATCCAAGGACTACGACAAGAGCCTCGAAATCCTCGCACCGCGCCTCGACATCGCCCGGAACTTCGCCAACAACCTGGCGGACCTGAGCAAGGCCGTCAAGGGCCTCCAGGCCGCCAAGGCCGCCACCGACCCCGCCTACGACAAGGCGATGGCCAAGATGCCCAAAGAATGGGCCGCCGCGATCTCCGGACTTGTCACCCGGTCGCAGTACGACAAGGCCCTGGAGATAATCACCAAGCTTGCCGACGACGCCGACAACATCATCTGGAGCATCCACGCGCTGCAATTGATGGCCATGGCCAAGGCCAATCGCCCCCTGGACGCGTTCAAGCTGGCTGAGAAGCTCGTGGGCGAATCCCCAAATCACCTTGAGCCGCGCAGGCTCCTGATCGGCCAACTGGCCGAAGAAAAGCAGTTGGACCGGGCCGACCGCCTCCTGGACCAGTGGAAGAAGGACACGCTGTTCGCCAAGCCTGCCACCGCACCGGCCAGGCCTGCCACCGCTCCCGCCGCGACGGACCCCTCGGCCGGCGAGGCCCGGCAATGGCTGGCCACGATGTCCGTGCAGGTCAAGCTCGCGGCCGGGAAGTTAGACCAGGCCCTCAAGCTTTCCGATGAACTGATCAAGGCCGATCCAATGAACGCCGATCTGCTGGCGCTCAAGAGCACCATCCTCGGGGAGATGGGCAAGTCCGACGAGGCCATGACGACCATGGCCTCCGCTTTGGCAATCCAGCCAACCGCCGTCAGCTTCAACAACAACATGGGCTACATACTCGCCGTGCGAGGCCAACGGCTCGACGAGGCCGAGAAGATGCTCCGCCTCGCCGTAACCGTTAAACCGCGGGAAACCGCTTACGCGGACTCGCTTGCCTGGGTATTCTACAAGCAGGGCCGGCTGAGAATGGCCGGTCGGATATTCCAGCGGTTCCTCGCCCAAGGCGAAATCGCCGACCCTGGCCACGGCGTGATCTTCGACCATGCCGGCGACGCCTATTGGCGCCTCGGCTGGCGCGACAAGGCAATCGAACTGTGGACCAGGGCGCTCGAGATCGGGCGAAAGGTCGAAAGCCCCCTGCGAGAGGATCGCGAGCTTCTGGAAAACACGCCCGGAAAGATCGATGCCGCCAAGAAGGGCCTCCAGCCGAAAGTCTCCCCGCTGGGCAATTCGACGATGCCGGACGAGGACGATGTAGTCGAGGAAATGCTTATCGAGGAGCGCCTCCCCGGCTTCAACAATGGAGAGCAATGAGCGTCTTACTGCTGACGGAGAATTGAGAGCATGTCCGGACATTCACATTGGGCGACAATCCGACGCTCCAAGGCCGTTAACGACTCCAGGCGGGGCCGCGACTGGAGCAAGGTGGCAAAGCGAATCATCGTGGCCGCCAAGGTCGGCGGCGGAAATCCCGAGGAGAACCTCTCCCTGCGATACGCCATTGACGATGCCAAGGCCGCCAACATGCCTAAGGACACCATCAAGAAGGCGATCATGAAAGGCACCGGCGAACTGGCCGGCGAAAGCTACGAGGAAATGACGTACGAGGGCTACGGCGTCGGCGGGGTGGCGTTCCTCGTCGAGTGCCTCACCGACAACCGCAACCGCACCGCGCCCGAAATGCGAAAGATCTTCGAACGCGCCGGCGGACAACTCGGCTCCACCAACTGCGTCGCCTGGATGTTCGAGAAAAAGGGAACCTTCGTCATCGCCGCCGGCCAGGCCGACGAGGAAACCCTCATGGATATCGCCCTCGATGCCGGCGCCGAGGATGTCTCCGCCGACCGCGACATCATCGAGATCACCTGCCAGCCCGCCGCGTACCTGGCCGTAAAGCAGGCACTGGAGGCCCGGCAAATCCAGACCGTCTCGTCCGAGATCGCGATGGTGCCCAAGAACACCGTCCGCGTCGATGGCAACCAGGCACGCCAGGTGCTCAGGCACATGGAAGCCCTGGAAGACCACGACGACGTTCAGAAGGTCTACGCAAACTTCGACATGCCCGAGGAAATCTACGCCGAAGCACAGAAGGCATGAAGGGGAATTGCGGATTGCGGATTGGGGATCTACTGATTGCGGATTGCGGATTGCGGATTGCGGATTTACTGATTGCGGATTGCGGATTGCGGATTGCGGATTTACTGATTGCGGATTGCGGATTGCGGATTGCGGATTGCGGATTGCGGATTGCGGATTGCGGATTGCATGCCACGGCGGAGCTTTCAGCGAAGCCGGGCGGATTGCGGATTGCGGATTGCGGATTGCATGCCACGGCGGAGCTTTCAGCGAAGCCGGGCGGATTGCGCGGCATGGACATCCTGGCCTAAGGTTTGCTTGCCGCAGTTTTAGAGGCCTATGGCACGGGCGTCTTGCCCCAGGTAAGCAGGCAATGAGAATCGGCATCGTCTCGGACACCCACGGCGACGCAAAACGCCTATCTCACGCCCTGGAGATATTCTCCCATCACCAGGTCCAGGTCGTCGTCCACTGCGGCGACGTCGGCAGCATCCAGTGCCTGCGCCTGCTGGCCAATGCCGCGCCCAATGTCCACGTCGTGGCGGGCAACACCGACCGCCACATAGAGGAACTTGCCGATGAGGCTGAGAGCCTTGGGATCAACTTCGCGGCCGAAGCCGTCCACGTGCCCCTGGACGATGGCAAGGCCCTCGTGGCCACCCACGGCCACGACGAGAACCTCCTGGGCGAACTGATCGCCGACCGCCAGTTCCACTACGTCTGCCACGGCCATTCGCACATGATCCGCGACGAGGGCGTAAACGGCGTGCGAGTCATCAACCCCGGCGCCCTGCACCGAGCCAAGGTGCGTACCGTGGCGGTGCTGGACACCGTCAGCGGCGTGCTGGAACACATCGTCGTGCGGTGAAGGAAGGTCTTAGGCGGGCGGATTACAGGCGCGTGGCCTTGTCTGGCCCAGGACCATGCCTAACATGACGATGTTCATGATCGTCCAGATCAACGTGGCCGCCGCTGCGATCTTGATCCCGGGGAAATGTTGGGCAATACCAGGCTTGCCGCCAATCTCAAACGTGAAGCTGAAGATGTCGTTCCCGATCAGCGCTGCCACGGCGAGCAGCAGATACAGGAACATGAAGATCAGCAAGGCAATCAAGCCCCCACGGCGTCCCCGATTCACCCCTGGAGTCAATACGAGAATGATCACGGTCGCCAAGTCGACATGCAGAGAATCGCTCCAGTATGATGGGATGATACTGCAGACGAACTCCGCGAGGGCAAAAACCCCCACAGAAACGCTTGTTGCTTTCCTTAGCGAGTTGCCAGTCAACATCGACATTCTCCTGCCCGAGACAAGCTTGTAGTCATTCAACATTGAGCATTGAGCATTGAGCATTGAGCATTTGGCCGCGCCCCCTACCCCACCGTATGCACCACAATCGTGTTGGCCGACCCCGGCTGGCCTACGGGCCGGCCGCTGACCACGACAATCTTGTCGCCGCCGCGAGCGATGCCCAACTCGACGGCAAGCTTCTCGGCGATCACAAGCACGTCGCGAGTGTGCTCGGGCGCCGCGGCCACGCGGGCGACCACCCCGTAGTACAGGGCCATCCGCCTGGCCACGGCCACGTCAGGCGCAAGGCCCAGTATCGGGCAATTCAGCCGGCTCTTGGAAAACAGCCTGGCCGTGGTCCCCGTGGCCGTGTACACCGCCACCGCCGCGATCGGCTCGATCTCCATGATCTCCCGCACCGCCGACGCCATCGCCGCCTCCGTCCGGCACCGAGAGTGGCTGACCCTTATCGGCTCGGTCGTATCGTCGCAGTACGACTGAATCTGCTGGACTATCTGGTTCATCATCCGCACCGCCGGAACCGGGAACTTTCCCACCGCCGTCTCGCCGGAGAGCATCACGGCGTCGGCGTGGTCAAGCACGGCGTTGGCGACGTCCGAGACCTCCGCCCGCGTCGGCGTCGGCGAGTTGGTCATCGACTCGAGCATCTGCGTGGCCACGATGCACGGCACGGCTTCGCGCCGACACAAGCGGGCGATGTTCTTCTGCGCCACCGGCACGGCCGGAAGGTCCATCTCCACGCCAAGGTCGCCCCGAGCGACCATCACCGCGTCGGCGGCCTGGATGATCTCCTCGATGTTCTTCACAGCCTGGGGCTTCTCGATCTTCGCCACGATCCTCGCGTCGGTGCCCGCCGCGTCGAGCAGTTCGCGGAGCTGAAGCACATCCCCGGCCGTCCGAACGAACGACAGCGCGACGTAGTCGAACTCCCGCCCGGCGATCCACGCCGCGTCGAGGCGGTCCTTCTCCGTCATGGCCGACAGCGAAAGGTCCGTGTTGGGCAGGTTCACGCCCTTGCCGCTTCCCAGCACCCCGCCGCGGATAACCTGGCAGATGATCCGCTCCGGCGCCTCGGCCCGAACGACCTGAAGCCGCAGCTTGCCATCGTCCAGCAGGATGATCTGACCCTCGCGGGCCGAGTCGATAAGCTCGCCCAGCGTGGTCGATATCCGCCGCGTGTTGCCCTCGACGACCTTGCGCTGGATGATGAGTTCCTGGCCCTCGCCAAGCAGCACGCCCCCGCCGACGATGTTGCCCACGCGGATCTTCGGCCCGCACAGGTCGCCCATCACTGCCAGCGGTTCGCCGATCTCCTCCTCCACCTTGCGGATGTTGGTCAGGAACTCCTCGCGCTGCTCGGCCGTGCCGTGAGAGAAGTTGATCCGGAACACATCGCACCCGGCCCGCGCAAGAGCCCGCAGCCGCTCCACGCTCCCGCACGCCGGCCCGACCGTCGCCACGATTTTCGTGCGGATTATCATGCGGGAGATTCTAAGCCTTCTTGGCGCCGCGCCGCACATCGCGGGCGACAACGCGGGCCTCGCGGCGGATGCGCTCCTTGTTCTTCACGAGCGAGTTCTTCTTCCGCGTCAGCGTCTGCTTTTCCTGCCGGTTATCAAGACGTTCTCTGCGATGTCCCATGGTCGGGCTCCTTGTATCTCTAATGCGATTTTCAGTTTGATGCAAAGTCCGGTATTTTACCGCCAGGCCGGCCCGGCCGCAATGGGCAAAATGCGTTTGTAGTGGCCTCGTAAGAGGCTATCTTCGCTTGTAGTGTCGCCGTAAGGCGATATCCCAGGATATGCCCTTACGGGCACACTACAAACCAGGATATGCCCTTACCCCTTGGGGGCAGGCGGGCACACTACAAACCAGCAGTTGCGGTAGGCGACAGGCCCGTGGTCGCCCTGGAACATCAGCGGGCCCAGGGGCTTCTCATCCTGCTCGAACATCGCCGCCCGCGTCGGGCCGGTGACGGTCTGGTTCTCGTGGATGACCTTGCCGTTGTGGATGACCTTCACGAACCGGGCGTCGACTGTCTTTCGGCCGACCGCGTCGAACCGCGGCGCGTGGAACCACACGTCGAAAGTCTGCCACTGCCCCGGCGGCAGCGAGGCGTTGACGCGCGGGGGCCGCCCCTCGTAGCCCTTGTCATTCTTCCATCGCTCGTAAATCCCGCCGCAATCGCCGGACCCGGGCGCCTTGACGCCCCAACTGTCCAGGACCTGTATCTCGTATCGCCCCTGGAAGTACACGCCGGAATTCGAGCCTTTGGGCACCATGAACTCGATGTGAGCGCGGCAGTCGCCGTGCTCGGCCTTGGTCACCAGGTGCCCCGTCCCCCCCTTTGGGCCGTTGACAGCCACGCCGGCGCCTTCATTCCAGACGAGGCGTTTTTCGTCCCTGGGGTCCAGCATGGCATCGGCGGCGATCAGCCAGTCGCCGGTATCGCCCCGAAAGGCCGAGAAGTCCGCGCCGATAAGGTCCACTCGCGGGCAGAGCACCTGGACCTTCAGCGAGTTCCACGCCGAGATCGACTCGCCCAATATCGCCCGGCTGTCGCCTTTTATGCCGTAACCCTGCAACCCGATGGGGCCTTTGTAGCCCGCGCCGCAGAGCGTGCGAAGAAAGCGGTCCATGTCGAACGTGCCGCGCCCCAGCGGTTGGATCAGCCTGCCCCAGCCCTTGGCGCCGGCGTCGGCGCCGCTGATGGTGACGGCAAACAACTTGTCCCTGGAATCCTTGAGCAGCGCCGGCAGCTTGCTTGTGTCGCCGTCGACCTGTAGGAAGTGGCACAGGTTGAACGTCCCGCCGACATTGGCGCGCTGGCACTTGCGGGCCAGTCGGATGGTGTCCTCGACGCGCTCGACCCAAGCGTCGGTGTGCGGGTAGATCGCCACGCGGACGCCTTTCGGCGCGGCAAGGTCGGCCAGGCGGCGGAGCATGGGCAGTGCCTCATCGTCGCCGGCGGGGTCGGAGGGCTTGTACTTCTTGTTGCCCATCGCCACCCAGATATACCCCTGGCGCCCCTTGAGGGCCTCGATGGCCTGCTTTATCCCATCGTCAGGCTGCCAAAGGGGGTCCACCTGTAGCCAGTTGTAGGTCGCAAACAGCCGCACGCCCTTGGCGTCGTAGGCCCTTAGCGTTTCAGCCGCCGCCGTGTTGCCCGTGAGGTCCGAGCCGGCAAAGCCAAGGGCAGCCAGCGTCTCGGCCCGTTGGGCGGGGGTTACGTTCTTGCCGTCGCGCAGGCCGGTGTCCTGGGCGAAGAAGGGGTTGCCCAGGCCGTTGGCGTCGGCGGCGCGGCAGTCAAGGGCGCCCAGCGCCAAGACGATCAGAAAAGCGGCGGCGGTCGGCAGAATGTATAGTGCGGTCATGGTAGTGTCCTCTCTCATGCCATCAGCTTACACGGGCAGGCTGTAACGTTACAATGGCGTCAATGACCGTTCGGAAGGAAAAGGTGATCGTCGCGATGAGCGGCGGGGTGGATTCGTCCGTGGCGGCCGGCATGTTGCTGGAGGCCGGGTACGAGGTCACGGGTGCGTTCCTGTGTCTCGGCTCGGCCGGGGCTAGAGAGGCCGCCTCGCGGGGCTGCTGCTCGCCGACCGACGCCGCCGATGCGCGCCGCGTCGCCCAGACGCTCGGGATCGAACTGTTCGTGCTGGACTACGCCGAGGCATTCGGGCCGATCATCGACAACTTCGTGGGCCAGTACGCTGCCGGGCGGACGCCCAATCCGTGCATCCACTGCAACCGGGATGTCAAGTTCGGGCGGCTGATGGATCGCGCGGACTCACTCGGCATACGGTACGTCGCGACCGGCCATCACGCGAGGATCGCTGCCGGCCCCGGCGGGAAGCCGGCTATCGCCCGCGGGCGGGCGTGGGGCAAGGACCAGTCGTACGCCCTGTTCGCCATCCCGCGCGGGCGGCTGGGGCGGATACTTCTGCCGATCGGCGAGATCGCCGACAAGGACCTTGTCCGCTCGCGGGCCTTGGATCTGGGCCTCAGCGTGCATGACAAGCCCGACAGCCAGGAGATATGCTTCGTGCCGGACGATGACTACACGGAACTGCTTGCCCGGCTGCGCCCGGAGGCACTTGCCCCCGGCCAGATCGTCGACGCCGAGGGGCGCGTGCTCGGCACGCACGCGGGCTACGCCCGGTACACCATCGGCCAGCGTCGCGGGCTTCGCGTCGCGGCGGGCGTGCCGATGTACGTCACGGGCATAGACCCAGCCAGCGCCCGCGTGACCATCGGCCCGCGCGAGCAGACGATGTGTACATCTCTGACTGCCGGCGGCGCCAACTGGCACGCCGACGTGCGGGGGCAGTTCGAAGCGACGGTGCAGATCCGCTACAACCACCGCGGCGCGCCAGGGCGAGTTACCGTAACGGGGCCCGATAGCTTCGCCGTCGAGTTCGCCGAGCCGGTTCACGCCATAACTCCCGGCCAGGCCGCCGTGGTCTACGACGGCCTGCAAATGCTGGGCGGAGGGTGGATCGACGCGGCCGGTGGCCGCGAATGATCAATGTTCAAATGCTCAATGTTCAATGCGCCAAGGCGGTTACGGCATCGATTCTCGCATGACTGAACACGACGCGCCCATCCTGGCTATTCATCCCGGCGCGCTGGGGGATGTCATACTCTTCGGCCATCTGCTGGCCGCATTGAGGCCGCCGGCCATGGAATCATCCCTTTCGCAGCCTTCCGCGTGTCCAGTTTGCACCGAGCGTCAAGGTCAAGGCAATCCGCAACCTGCCTGCCGTAGCTTCAGCGAAGGCAGGTCCGCAATCCGCAATCCGCAATCAGTGCGGCCTCCGCACATCACCCTGGTCGCCGGCGGGGCCAAGGCCAGGCTGCTGGCGGGCGCGGGCGTGGTCGACGCGGCGGTGGACTTCGACCGCCTGCCGATGCACGAGCTTTTCTCCGACACGCCGCTGGACCGATGCCGCCTGCCGGCGATGCTAGGCCGGTGCGGGCGGATCATCAGTTGCTTCGTCGAGGCGGACTCCCTGCCGGCACGCCGGCTGATGCGGATGTGCGGGGCCGGGGAGCTGACGGCCCTGCCGATCCGCCCGCGCGCGGGCTTCGGCGGGCACCTGACGGAACTGTGGCGCCGGCAGCTCGGCCTGGCCGGGCGCAGTGAAGCGGCCGCCTGGACCATCCCGCCCGCGTGGCTCACCGACGCATCCGGGGCCTTGAAAAGGCTGGGCGTCGATGCCGGCGGGCGGTACGTCGTGATCCATCCCGGCGCGGGCTCACCCGACAAGTGCTGGGCAATTGAGCGGTTCCTCGACGTGGCCGCCTCGTTTGGCTCATCCGGGATGGACGTGGTGTTCGCCCTGGGCTCGGTCGAGCTGGAACGCTGGCCCCGCGAGCGAATATCGCTGCTGAGAGATGCTGCTTCCGTGCTCGCCGATGCGCCTCTGACACAGCTTGCCGGCGTTCTGGCAGGCGCCGCGGCGCTGCTGGGCAACGACTCGGGGGCAGCCCATCTCGCCGCTGCCGTCGGGGCCCCCACGGTCGCCCTGTTCGGCCCGACAAGCCCGGCAGGCTTCGCGCCGCTGGGCCGAAGCGTCACATGCCTGTCCGGCGATACGATGGACGACATCGCCACGTCGCGGGTCATCGACGCCGTCAGCAGGGTGTGCTGAGCGATGGTGCATGCGAATACCCGTTCCGTTATAATCGCCTTTTGCCTGCCCGACACGATACGACGGTGCGGGCGAGCAAAGGGATTGTCGCCCGATGGAATCAAACGCGGCGGAAACAGAGGCAGATAAGCCCGACAAGGGCAGCGCGTCCGTGGGCAAAGCTCCCGGCGCGCGCCAGGAGCAGGGGGATGTTTCGCGCCCCCCCGTAAGGGGCCCCAAGGGCCGGCCATCGCCGAAGCGCATCCGGCTGTTTCGGCTGATTTCGGCGACGGTCATCCCGGCGGCGTTTTTCGTGCTGCTGGAACTGGTGCTTCGTGTGGCGGGGTTCGGATACGACACGCGGTACTTCATCCCGGCCGCCGCGTGCCCAGCCGGCCCCACAGGCACCCGAGCCGGCGAGCTGGAGGCCAACCAGCGGTTCGCCTGGCGGTTCTACCCGCCGACGGGCGCCAAGGCGCCGCTGCCGGTCCGCCTGACTGCCGCTAAGCCCGCCGACCACGTGCGGATATTCATATTCGGCGGCTCATCCGCAATGGGCTCGCCGGACGCGGCCTACGGCTTCGGGCGCGTTCTCGAGGTCATGCTCGCCGAGCGATACCCGGCCCGGAAGTTCGACGTGATCGTCACCGCCATGGAGGGCATGAACTCGCACGCGTCCCGCGTGATCGCCGACGAGGCCGCCGAACTCCAGCCGGACCTGTTCGTCGTGTACATGGGCAACAACGAGGTCGTCGGGCCCTACGGCGCATCGGACGTCTTTGGCGGCTACACACCGAGTGTCGGCGTTATCCGGGCGAGTTTGTGGCTCAAGTCCACCCGCACCGGGCAGTTGGCCGGGCGGATAATCGCCGCCCTTTCCGGCCGGGGGAAGCAGGTGTTCAAAGGCATGGAGAGCTTCGCCGGCGCCGCCGTGCGGGCCGACGACCCGCGCCTTGGCCCGACGTACGAAAACTTCGCCGGCAACCTCGCCGCCATCCGCGACGCCGCCGCGCGGGCCGGGGCAAAGGCCATCATCTGCACCGTCGCGTCGAACCTGCGCGACTGCCCGCCGTTCATCTCGTCACGCCGGGCGCAATTGAGAGACGCCGATCGCGCCCGATTCGACAAGCTCTGCGCCGCCGGGCGCGCCAAGGCGTCGGCCGGGGATTACCAGGCCGCGATGGAGCAATTCAGCCAGGCCGCGAAAATCGACCCCGACTCGGCAAACCTGGAGTACTGGATGGGTCAGTGCCACCTGGCGGCCGGGCAGGCGGATAAGGCCCGCGAGCACCTCATCCGCTCGCGCGACCTGGACGCGCTGCGAGTCCGGGCCGACACGAAAATCAACGACGTGCTCCGCCAGGCGGGCAAGCGGTACGACGGCTTCGTGGACTTCGAGAAGGTCCTTGCCGCCGACGGGCTCAGCCGCGAGGGACTCCCCGGGGCCACGCTGCTGCTGGATCACGTTCACTTCACCTTCGCCGGCAATTGCAGGCTGGCGGCGGCGGTGATGCCCGAGGTCCAGCGCCTGCTGGCCGGCACGCTTGGCCCTGCAAGTGCCCCGGATGTCTCGCGGCAGGCGCCGACCAGCGGCGCCGCCGCCACCCCCGCGGGCACGCTCGACGAAAAGCACCTCGCCCAGGTGCTGGCGATGACGGGATGGGACCGCTACCGCATAGCCGAGATCCTCTCCGCGCAGATGGCCGTGGCGCCGTTCACCAACCAGTTCGACGCCGCCGCGCGCCTGGCGGCCCAGCGAGCCGAGGTCGAGCGCCTGCGGATGTTCACGCTGCCGGAGATCCGACCGGCGATCCTGGGCCAGTACCTCAAGGCCCTGGCCGCCAGGCCGGACGACATCATGCTGCGGGCGAACTACGCGACGTGTCTTTACGGCCTGGGCGACTCACCCGCCGCGGCCAGGGAGTGGACCGAGCTGCTCCAGCGGATGCCCGGCAACGCCGAATACGAGAAGGAACTCGGCGTGACGCTCATGCAGCAGGGCAAGCTGCCCGAGGCGAGCGCGCATTTCCGCGCGGCCCTGGCGGTTCTGCCGCGCGACCTCGATGCACTGAACAATCTCGGCGCGTCGCTGTTGTGGCAGGATCGGCTGGATGAGGCGGGCGACTGCTTCCGCGAGGTCCTGCGCGCCAATGCCGATCACGCCGACGCGCGCGCGAACCTGGGCATAACGCTGGCCAGGAAGAACGACCTTGCCGGCGCGGTCAGCCAGTTCCAGGCCGTGCTGGGCAAGAACCCAAGCCACGCCGGGTCGCTTCGCAACCTGGCAAGGCTGCTGATGCACCAGGGCAGGCTCGACGAGGCCATCGACTGCTACGGCAAGGCCCTGGCGGCGCGGGAGGACTACGCGCTGCACCTGGACCTCGGCCAATTGCTCGATGCCCGCCGGAAGTCCGATGAGGCGATGAAGCATTTCGCCAGGGCGGCTGAGATGGCCCCCTACGTCGCCGCGGCGCAGTTGGCACTCGGAGGGGCGCTGCTCAAGACCGGCCGATACGCCGACGCGGCCGAGAGATTCGAGCGGGCAATCGCGATCGACGACCGCCTGGGCGAGGCCCACCGCGACCTGGGCACGGCCCTTGCGAAGCTCGGCCGGGGCGATCGGGCGATCACGGAGCTAGGCCGGGCCGTGGACCTGAATCCGGGCGACTTTGTCGCGCGGGAACACCTGGCGTTCGCACTTCTCGCCGCACGCAGGCTGCCCGAGGCGATCGAGCAGTACAAAAAGCTGCTGGAGGTCCAGCCCAACCTGGCCGATGCGCACAACAACCTGGCCGTCGCGCTAGCCAAAACGAACAAGCTGGACGAGGCGATCATCCACTTCGCCGCCGCCGTGCAGTTGGAGCCGACGGCGCTGCGACACTACAACCTGGCCACGCAGTTGGTGCGCCGCGGGGCCGACCGCGACGCCGTCACGCACTTCCGCCATGCCCTGCGGCTGAGGCCCGACTGGCCGGCACCAATGGCCGAGTGCGCCTGGGTGCTGGCTACGGCCGACGATGACAAACTCCGCAACGCCGATGAGGCGGTAAGCCTGGCCAGGAAGGCCTGCGAACTGACGGCCTGGAAGGAACCGGATATTGTGGACGCCCTGGCCGCCGCACAGGCCGAGGCCGGGCAGTTCGGCCAGGCGGCCATGACCGCCCAGAAGGCCCGCCTGCTGGCGATGCAGAAAGGCGACGTGGGCCAGGCCGGACGCATCGACAAGCGAATCGACCTCTACAAGGCCGGCAAGCCCTGCCGAAGGGGTGCGAGGGAGATCAAGTAGCCTTTTTCCCCTTTTGTCCTCTTCGTGTCTTCTCTTCTCCGCACTCTCTGCTTTGATGAGAAGATGGTCTTGGGTGACGGGGGGCAACCCCGGCGTCAGCCCTCGTCCTCGTCCTCGTTCTCGTCCTCGTCCTCGGCTTTTCGGTTCTTTCGCCCGCATCCCCCTTCATGGCGCCAACGCCGCCACGGCGATGATGACCCACATGACCATGCCGATGCCGAACTTGATCGCCACCGCCGCCAGACGCCCCAGGCCCGCCCCGACGCCCGCGCGGGCTGACTGATCGGCCGGACGCCCGCGGGAGAGTTCCAGCAGCACAGCCCCGCCGGCGGCACCCCCGCAGGCGCCTATCAGCGAGCCAAACAGCGGCACCGGAATGACAAACGTGCCCGCCACGGCCCCCACTATCCCGCCGACCAAGGCGCCAACGCTTCCCCACCGGCTGGCACCCGCCCGCCTTGCCCCGGCCGACGAGGCAAACATCTCCAGCAGCTCACCGGCAATCGCCAGCACCAGCAGCGCCGCCAGCGTCCAGGGGCTTATCATCCCCTGGTCCCATCGCAGCCAGGCCACAAGCGCAGTTGCCGCCAGCATCAGCCAGGTCCCCGGCAGAGTCAGCAGCACCGTCAGCAGGCAGATAAAGCTCACCGCGATCAGCAGTATGGCCCAGAGTATCGTCATATCTTGGTTGATTGTCGCACGCGCCGGCCGGGTATTTCATGAAATTCCAGGCCAATGCGAGCAGGATCTTCTTCTTTCGCCGTAAAGTCCGCAAGCAACGAATGCTCGCGCCGCGCGTTATACTCTTGTACGCTCAAACATCCCACCGTCGAATGCGGCGCGGGCGTGGGCCCGAAAACCTTCGAGGAGAACCGATCAAATGTCAAAACGACACTTGCTTGCGGCGTGTCTTGCCTCCGCAATCCTGATCCTCGCGGCGTCGGCGGGGACGTACCTCCTGGCCGCGCCCGGCGACGCCAAGGCCGCCAACGCCAGGAAGGCCAAGGCCGCCAAGGCAAAAGCCGCCCCGGCCCCCGCGGCCGCTACCGGGGCCGAGGGCGAACCGGAGGAGCCCGAAGGCCCCTACAAGGGAATCGCCAAGGCCTTCATAACCGACATCGCCAACGGCAAGGCCGACCTTGCCATCAAGGGCGCAAACGACTACCTCGCCGAACACCCCGCCGATCTCGAATGTCCATTCTGCCTGGCCGTCGCGTACTCGACCCTCAAGCAGCCCGACAAGGCCATGGAATATGTGAAACAGGCCGTCGCCGGCGGCCTGCCGATCGGACGGTTCCACGCCGGGCCGCGGGACCTCCTGGCCACGCTGACCGAGACGAAGGCCTTCCGCGACTTCGCGGCCGAGCACCCGATCGACCTCGTCCACGGGCCTGTTCTGGGCGCCATGACCGACACCAGCGTGAGAGTATGGGTACGCTGCGCTACCATGACGCCCGTGCAGGTCCTGGCCAGCACCAGCGCGGACATGAGTGGCGCCGTCAAGTCGGACCCCGTCTGCACCGCGGCCTGGGTCGACTACACCGCCGTCGTCGAAGTGACCGGCCTGAAGCCCGACACCGTGTACCACTACCAGGTCCTTGTCGGCGGCAAGCCGGCAAAGATCGACCCGGCGCCGACCTTCCGCACATTCCCCGCGCCGGGCTCGAAGTCCCGGTTCCAGGTCGTCTTCGGCGGCGGGGCCGGCTACACGCCTCAGCACGAGCGGATGTGGGACACGCTGCTGAAGCACCGCCCACTGGCGTTCCTGGCCATGGGCGACAACGTCTACATCGACGAGCCCGAGAGCCCCGAGACCCAGCGATACTGCTACTACCGCCGCCAGAGCCGCCCCGAGTACCGGCGCTTCGTTTCCGCCACGCCGATGTTCGCAATCTGGGACGATCACGACTTCGGCACAAACGACTGCATCGGCTCGCCGGGCATCGACGACATCCCGTGGAAGATACCCGTCTGGAACGTGTTCAAGGAGAACTTTGTCAACCCGTCCTACGGCGGCGGCCTGAAGCAGCCGGGCGTGTGGTTCGACTTCACCATCGACGGCGTGCACTTCATCATGCCCGACTGCCGCTACTACCGCACCAGCCCCAAGCTGCCCTCGCCGACCATGATCGGCCCGGTGCAGAAGAAGTGGCTGCTGGAGAGGCTCATGGCGTCCAAGGCGTCCGGCGCGACGTTCACGGTGCTGGCCTCGTCCGTTCCGTGGACGACGGGCACCAAGCCCGGCAGCCTGGACACCTGGGACGGCTTCCCGCAGGAGCGGGAGGAGATCTTCTCGTTCATCAAGGACAACCGCATCGAGGGCGTTTTCCTTATCTCCGCGGACCGCCACCGCTCCGACGCCTACAAGAACGACCGCCCGGGCGCCTACCCGCTCTACGAGGCCAGCAGTTCCAAGCTCACAAACGTCCATACCCACGGGCTGATCAAGAAGGCATTGTTCGGCTATAACGCCAAGTGTTCTTTCGGCCTGCTCACTTTCGACGCGGCGGCGGCGGACCCGGAGCTGACCTACGACGTGTACAACATCGACGATGAGAAGATCAACACGCTCAAGGTCAAGCGAAGCGAGCTTTCCTTCAAATAGTTCAAACAGTCCAAGCGGCCCCAGGCACGAATCGCCTGCCCGCCTCGCGGTTCTTTGGAGAGATACTGATGACCAAATCCGTTGCCGCCTTAGCCAGGCCGCTGACGCGGCGAAGCTTTCTCCGCCTGGCCGGTTTCGGCGCCGTCGCGGCCGCCATGCCGGCCCACTTGCGCGCCGATGACGCCAAACCCGCGCCCAAGCCGCTCAACGTGCTGTGGATCAGCATCGAGGACACCAGCCAAAACCTCGGCTGCTACGGCGACAAGTATGCCGACACGCCGAACCTCGACGCCTTTGCCGCGCAGGGCTGCCGGTACACCCACGCGTTCTCGCCTTACCCCGTCTGCGCGCCGACGCGAAGCTCCGTGATCACCGGCATGTATCCCAGCACCATCGGCTCGATGCACATGCGCACCGGCGACAAGGGCTACCAGTGCGTCCCGCCGCCTTACGTGCATTGCTTCACCGAGTACCTCCGCGCGGCCGGGTATTACTGCACCAACCACACGAAGACGGACTACCAGTTCGCCAGCCCGTTCACGGCATGGGATCCGGGCAAGGACTGGCGCGACAGGCCCGCGGGCATGCCGTTCTTCGCCGTCATCAACCTGGGGATCACCCACGAGTCACAGAACTGGCCCAAGAAGGGCGAGAAGCTCATCCACGACCCCGCCAAGGCGCCTCTGCCCCCCTACTACCCCGACACGCCGATCGTCCGGGAGACCGTCGCGCGGTGCTACGACAACATCACCACGATGGACAAGCAGGCGGGCGAGATCCTCGCCAGGCTGAAAGCGGACGGCCTGGAGGACAACACCGTGGTGTTCTTCTGGGCCGACCATGGGCGCGGCATGACTCGCTGCAAGCGGTGGCTTTACGACTCGGGCACGCGCGTGCCGCTGATCGTCCGCTGGCCCGGCAAGGTCGAGCCGGGCAGCGTCCGCGACGAGTTCGTCAGCCTGATGGACCTCGCACCGACGGTGCTCAGCATAGCCGGCGTGAAGGTTCCCCAATACATGCAGGGCCGGGCGATCCTGGGCGAGCAGAAGGCATCCCCCCGAGACTTCCTCGTTCTCGCCCGCGAGAGAATGGACCTCACCAGCGACGAGCACATCCGCGCCATCCGCGACAGGCAGTACAAGTACATCCGGAACTTCACGCCGGAGCGCCCCTACGCCTGGCCGATCCCGTACCGCGACAGAATGCCCGTCATGCAGGAATTGCGGCGACTCCACGACGAGGGCAAACTGAGCGCCGTGCAGGAACTCTTCTTCCGCAAGACGAAGCCCGTCGAGGAGCTTTACGACATCGCGGCCGACCCGGACGAGGTAAACAACCTGGCCGAGTCGCCAAAGTATCTCGACGTCCTGAAGAAGATGCGGCAGCGCCTCGCACAGTGGAGCAAGGACACCCACGACCTCGGCGGAACGCCGGAGGATGAACTGATCGAGCGGATGTGGCCGGGAAAGGTCCAGCCCGTTACGGCCGCGCCGCAGATCAAGGCGGCCCCGGGCGGCGGGCAGACGACGCTCACGATCACCTGCCCCACCGAAGGCGCCTCGATCGGCTACCAGGTCGACGGCGGGCGCTGGCTGCTGTACTCGGGGCCCGTCACGGCCGGCTCGTCGAGCCAGATCGTCGCCAAGGCAATCCGCATCGGATACAAGACCAGCGACCTGGCCGGCTGGCCCAACAAGCCGCCTGTCGAGCCGGCCTCGGCTAAACCCGCCAAGGCGGGCAAACGCAACCAAAAGGCAAAGACACACGCGAAGGCTGAATAGGACCATCTTCCCCCCTACAGGAGTTATAAAGTGAACACGACCGTTGCGACTCGCAGAGGATTCCTCAAGGCCGTAGGACTCGCGGCGGCGGCGGTGGCGGCAGGGCCGCTTGTCCGCCGCGCGATGGCGGACGAGGCCGAGGCGGACGCCGGCGCCGACACCGACGCCAAGGCGCCCAAGAAGCCCAACGTCATGTTCATCTACACCGATGACCAGCGCGAGGACACTGTCTCCGCCCTTGGCAATCCGAACATCAAGACGCCAAACCTCGACTCGCTGGTCAAGCGCGGAATGGTCTTCCGCAACGCATACTGCATGGGCGGCTTCAGCGCGGCCGTGTGCCTGCCAAGCCGGATGCAGATGCTCCGCGGGCGATGCTGGTTCCGCGTGCGCAACCTGCCGGAGGGGTTCTCCAACTTCCCCACGTCCATGAAGCAGGCCGGCTACGAGACGTTCTTCCTCGGCAAGGCGAGCAACTCGGACACGCAGGTGCAGAGCCTCTTCGAGCACGTCGGTCACGTCAGCGCCGGCCCGCAGCCCGGCAAGCCGCTGGCCGATGGGACGATAGAGTTCCTCAAGGCCCGCAAGAAGGACCGCCCGTTCTTCATCTACCTCGGCGGCCCGGCCCCGCACGACCCGCGCATTGCCCCCAAAGAGTACATGGACATGTACGACCCGGCCAAGATCCCCCTGCCACCGAACTTCAAGCCATTCCACCCGTTCGACAATGGCGAGATGACAATCCGCGATGAGAAGCTCGCCCACTGGCCCCGCGGCGAGGATGAGATCCGCGGGCACCTGCGAGACTACTACGCGATGATAACCCACATGGACATGGAGATAGGGCGCATCTTCCAGGCCCTGAAGGACGCCGGCGAGTTCGACAACACCATCGTCATCTTCTCGTCCGACCAGGGCATCGCCATCGGCAGCCACGGCCTCATGGGCAAGCAGAACCTCTACGAGCACTCCATGGGCGTGCCGCTGATCTTCGCCGGGCCTGGCATCCCGGCCGGGAAGGAGACCGACGCCTTCGCCTACCACTTCGACATCATGCCAACGGTCTGCGACCTGATCGGCGCGCCGGTGCCGACCGACATCGACGGCAAGAGCCTCGCCAGCGTGATCCGCGGCCAGTCCGCCGCCGTGCGGGATACGATCTTCCTGGCGTACAAGGACATCCAGCGGGCCGTGCGAAAAGGCCCCTGGAAGCTGATTCGCTACCCGAAGGTCGACAAGACCCAACTGTTCAACCTCGCCGACGACCCCTACGAGACCAAGGACTTAGCCGGCGAGCCGTCCCAGGCCGGCCGGGTCAAGGAAATGCTCGCCCTGATGGCCCAGCAGCAGAAACTCTTCGACGACCCCGATCCGCTGACCGTCGCCAAGCCCGCCAAGGCGGAGGTGGACCTGGAGTTCTTCCGCAATCCCACCACCCAGGCGCAATACGGGGACGCCAAGCCGAAGAACAAGGCCAAACGCAAGGCAAAGGCCCAAGGCTAGTGTTCCGTCAAGATCGAAATTACGGGTGCCGGTGTCGGGGACGCGGCGTTTGCGACCGCTTCGCCGCTGAACACGGCAGCCACGGCACCCGCAAAATCAAGGTTGACGGTACACTAGGGCGCTCCTGCCGATGCGCCCCTGCCGATGCGCCCCTTGCCCCCGCGCCAGCCGGGCACTATTATGGCTCGGCCTGATTTGCCGGCGACGGCCGACGGGCATCCGGCCGACGAATCAACACAGTTGCACCTGAGCCTTCGGCTCACTCGAAAGGACGAAAAGCCGAGGACGAGGACGAGGACGAGGACGAGGGCTGTCGCCAGAATCATGCCCGCGGCACCACGTCGCCCGCCGCGACCCCGCGGGGACAGGCGGGCCGATAGCGACGATTGAGGCTCTGCCGCCCTGAGACCTAAGACCTATGAGCTAAGAGCTAAGAGCTAGAAGAGGACCACTACGACCATGAAAGAATTCGCCGCGAAAGTTGGCAACGGGCTGATGTACAAGCGGGGCCACGAGAGCCTGTGGATCGTGCCGTGGGGCGTCAACGGGCTGCGCGTGCGCGTGACGCAGCAGGCGGAGTTTCTGGACCTTCCGCAGGCCCTTTTAGATAAGCCCGATAAGCCCGCCAAGCCCCGCAAGTCCGCCAAGGTCAAGGCCAAGGTTACTATCGGCCAGAAGACCGCCGAGCTGGTCAACGGCCTGATCAAGGTCGAGGTCAGCCCCCGCGGCAACGTCACGTTCATCCGCGCATCCGACGGCGCCACGCTGCTCAAGGAGTGCGTCAAGAACACCAACGAGTACCTTGGCCGGACGTTCATCCCGCGCGAGGGCGTCTGGAAGATCGAGCAGCGTTTCTACGCCAACGACGCCGAGAAGTTTTACGGCCTCGGCCAGCACCAGCACGGCTACCTCGACCAGAAGGGCTGCATCGTGGACTTGCTGCACCGCAACATGGAGGTGGCGATCCCGTTTGCGGTGTCGAACCTCGGCTACGGGTTCCTGTGGAACCATCCGGGCGTCGGGCGGGTGGAGCTTGGCCGCAACGAGACGCGCTGGGTGGCTGAGGCGGCCCGGCAGATCGACTACTACATCGTGGCCGAGCGGTCCATCCCGGCCATCATGCGGCGATACGCCGAGGCGACGGGATTCCCGACGAAGTTCCCCAAGTGGGCGTCGGGCTTCTGGCAGTGCAAGCTGCGCTACAAGACCCAGCAGGAAGTGCTGGACGTGGCCCGCCAGTACAAGAGGCGCCGCCTGCCGATCTCGGTGATCGTGATCGACTTCTTCCACTGGACGCAGATGGGCGACTGGAAGTTCGACCCCCAGTTCTGGCCGGACCCGGCCTCGATGGCGCGCGAGCTGGCGGAAATGGGCATCGAGGTGATGGTGTCGGTCTGGCCGACGGTCAACAAGACCAGCGAGAATTACGCGTACATGGAATCGCGCGGGCTGCTCATCCGCAACGAGCGCGGAATGCCCGTGCAGAACGCCGGCGAGGACAACAAGGGCAGCCGGCTCCAGACGTTCTACGATGCGATGAACCCCGAGGCGCGGGCCTTCCTGCTCAAGAAAATCCGCGAAAACTACTGCAAACTCGGCGTCAAGCGGTTCTGGCTGGACACGATGGAGCCGGAGCTAATCCCGCTCGAACAGGACAACACGCGATACCACCTCGGCAACGGGCTGGAGGTCGCCTGCCTGTATCCCAAGTGCCACCAGCAGGGCTTCTACGAGGGTCTGCGTGCCGCGGGCGATTTGGAGGTGCTGACGCTGGGCCGGTCGGCCTGGGCGGGCAGCCAGCGGTACGGTGCGGCCGTGTGGTCGGCGGACATTCCCTCGACGTTCGATTCGCTGCGGCGCCAGGTCGCCGGCGGGCTGAACATCGGCCTCAGCGGCATCCCGTGGTGGACGACGGACATCGGCGGCTTCTACGGCGGGGACATCGACGACCCGAACTTCCGCGAGCTGCTGGTCCGCTGGTTCCAGTACGGCGTGTTCTGCCCGATATGCCGGCTGCACGGCGTGCGGCGGCAGAAGGATAAGAAGGAAGGCGAGTGGGCTCCGAACGAGGTCTGGTCTTACGGGGATGAGGTGTACAAGATTCTCAGCGAGCAGCTCCACCTCCGCCAGCGGCTGCGGCCTTACATAATGAGGCAGATGCACAAGGCCGCGAAGACCGGCCAGCCGCCGATGAGGCCGCTGTTCTTCGACTTCCCCGACGACCCGAAGGCCTGGTCGGTGGAGGACCAGTTCATGTTCGGCCCGGACATCCTTGTCGCCCCGGTCCTGGCGCTGGGCGCCCGCGGCCGGAAGGTGTACCTGCCCGCCGGCACGACCTGGCGGGATGCCTGGACGCTCAAGCGGCACAAGGGCGGGCAGGAGTTCGACGCCCAGGCCGACCTGAGCCGGATACCGGTCTTCTTCCGGGCCGACAGCAATCCGCTGGGCGGCAAGCGGGCCTTGGCCGTGGTTCCGTGAAGCGTTGTCCCCGGCCGGGAGCATGCACGCCGCGGTCGCGCCGGGCGACCCACGGTGCAGGTGATAGGCAACTTCGCCAGGAACCACAAACTTGGCCTGGTGTTTGAAACCAGGGTGAGTAAAGGTAAACTCTTGATCTGTGCGATTGATCTGCTCGCCCTCCAGGACAAGCCGGAGGCCCGGCAGTTTCTCAGCAGCCTGCTGGGGTATGCGGGCTCGAAGGACTTCGACCCCAAGGCCGGGCTGGACGTCGCCTGTTGAAGCGGGTGTTTTTACCTGAATAGGCATCATGGAAAGGCGATATATGGCGCCGCACATAGAAATCCCGAAAGACCGGATCGCGGAGTTCTGCCGGAGCAACCACATACGGCGCCTGGCGCTGTTCGGCTCCGTCCTGCGCGACGACTTCGGACCCGACAGCGACATCGACGTGCTTGTGGAGTTCGAGCCGGGGCAAACGCCCGGCCTGCGTTTCTTCGGCATGGAAATAGAACTGTCGGAAATCCTGGGCCGCAAGGTCGATCTCAACACGCCCGGGTTCTTGAGCGACTACTTCCGCGACGAGGTCCTGGCCGAGGCGGAGGTGCAATATGACGCGGCATGATGAGGTTACGCGCCTTTGGCACATGCTCGATCACGCATCGGAAGCGATGGAGATGGCCGGGGGACGGCAACGGGAAGATTTGGACAAGGACCGCATGTTAAACCTGTCGCTGGTCCGCCTGGTTGAGATTGTGGGGGAGGCCGCCACCCATGTTTCACAGACCACTCGGAGTAGGCTCTCGAACATCCCGTGGCCTCAGATAGTTGGATTTCGCAATCGACTGATTCACGGATACGACCAGGTGGACTTTGATGTTCTTTGGAAGATCGTGCAACTGGACCTGCCCCCGCTTGTCGTCGAACTCCGCAAGGCACTCGGGGACCGAACCTGATCTCGACTACATTGAAGGAGTTACCAACATGAAATCGAAAGCGTGGATGGCGAGCCTGCTGGCGGCGGGGCTGGCGGCGGGGTTTGGCCTGGCCGAGGCGGCGACGGCCCAGCAGGTCGGCAAAAGCCCGGTTCAGGTTTTCATCCTCGCGGGCCAGTCGAACATGCAAGGCCAGGGCGAGATCAAGCCCAAGCCGAACTCGACCAATGGCGGCAAGGGGACGCTGGAGTACCTGGTCAAGGACCCCGCCACGGCGGCGCGGTTCAAGCACGTGGTTGGCGCATCCGGCAACTGGATTGTCCGCGACGATGTGTGGATCTGGTACCTCGGCCGCAAGGGCGGTCTGACGGCCGGCTACGGCGCAAAGAGCGGCGTGATCGGCCCGGAGTTCCAGTTCGGGCACGTCGTTGGCGACGCCATCGACAACCAGGTGCTGCTGATCAAGTGCGCCTGGGGCGGCAAGAGTCTCCAGAAGGACTTCCGCCCGCCAAGCTCCGGCGGCGAGGTCGGGCCGTTCTACAAGGAGATGATGCAGCACGTCAAGGATGTGCTGGGCAATCTGAAGGACAACTTTCCCGGCTATGACGGCGGTGGGTGCCAGATCGTCGGTTTCGGGTGGCACCAGGGCTGGAACGACGGGTGCAGCGTGGAGGCGACGGCTGAGTACGAGAAGAACATGATCAACTTCATCCGGGACGTCCGCAAGGACCTGAACGTGAAGGACCTGCCGTTCGTCATCGCCAACAGCGGCTTCGGCGGGCACGGGCAAACGGGCCGGCGCGCGGACATAGTCAAAGCCCAGGGCGCCGCGGCCAATGCCCCGGAGTTCGCCGGGACGGTCGTATGCGTCGACACGCGGGACTTCTTCCGCTCGCCGGAGGTCTCCCCCGCCGATCAGGGCTACCACTGGAACCGCAACGCCGAGACGTACTTCCTGATCGGCGACTCGATGGGCAAGGCGATGATCCAACTGATGAAGGCCCGACTGCCCAAGCCCACGACTCCCGCCAAGGCCGCCGCGACAACCGCCGCGGCAAAGCCCCAGGACGAGGGCTGGAGCCATCTCTTCGAATACGACCTGTCCGACGCGTCGGCCCCCAAGGGCGTCTGGTCGTACGAGGGCGGCGTCCTGACGGCCAGCCAAGACAAGAACATCTGGACCAGGAAGCTCTATAGCGACTTCATCCTGGACCTGGAGTTCAAGACCGCCGACGGCACCAACAGCGGCGTGGTCGTCCATTGCAGCGACGCCAACAACTGGATTCCCAACTCCGTCGAGATCCAGATCGCCGACGACTTCGCCGAACAGTGGGCCAAAAGCCCGGCGAGCTGGCATTGCGGGGCGATCTTCGGACACCTCGCCCCCGCCAAGAGCATGGTAAAGAAGCCCGGCCAGTGGAACAGCATGACGATCACCTGCAAGGGCAAGACGATCGGCGTCACGCTCAACGGCGAGCAAGTCGCCGTCATGGACATGGCCAAGTGGACCTCGGCCAAGACCAACCCCGACGGCAGCGAGATCCCTAAATGGCTGAGCAATCCCAAGGCCGAGTTGCCCCTGCGGGGCCGCATCGGCCTGCAAGGCAAGCACGCCGGCGCGCCGATCTATTTCCGCAACATCAGGATCAAGGAACTCAAGCCGGAGTAGCCGGGAGCCGGGAACTGGGAAAAGCAATTTACCGCAGTCGAACATGATCCTTCGGCTCACCCGAAAAGACTAAAAGACGAGGACGAGGACGAGGACGAGGACGAGGACGAGGGCTGTCGCCTGACCCCTACTGCCGGCGCGCCGGGATTACCTACCACTTTTTTTTCAGAGCAGAAGACACAGGGACTCAGAGGTTAGAAGAAGAACCAAGGCATAGAGGCCAGGGCTGGGTCTCGGAGGGGGCTGTGGCCGGGGCTGCCCGGCTCGTCAAGTCCGCCGCCGCGGCAGGCAATTCGGGCATGGCCGGGGGCCTGTCGTCGTAAGCGTATCGCACGGCGCCGCCGCGCGGCACGAGCCGGACGGACCGCACGGCAAGACCAGCCTTGGTGAAGCGGACCGTTATCGGCGACGGCTCGGGGTCGTCGTTGTTGATCGAACTTATGTCCCCGGACCAGGCGATCTTCTGATTGGCCGCGACGGATACCCCCACCGCCGCCTTGGCATCGGTGATCTTGACCGATATGTCGATGTCGTACGGAACCCAGGTGTGCTTGTCGTATTGCGGATCGATCGCACGGACGCTCGAACTGCCTTCCTGGCCGTTGACGCCGAGCAACGCGGCCCGCATGAAGATTCCGCTGCCGCGGCCCAAACCGGGGATGCCGCCGGGTGCATGACCACCCCAACCGCCCCAGCCGCCACGACCACCCCCACCACCGCCGCCCCCACCGGCCTGGGCAAGCCAAATGTCCGGGGCATCCTGCCGGCCCTGCCAGGCGCTTGCGCCTCGTCCACCGCCCCAGTCAGCAAGGTTGTACTCCGCCAGGTGCAGCTTGAGTTGTTTGTCGCCTACCGGGAAGCTCACGTACACATCCCGGGCGGCCTTGGTCTTGGCCAACTGGAGGCTCAACTGGTAGCTGCCTTCCACCTTAACCGGCAGCTCCAGCGAGCCGTTGTCCTGCCCGGCAGCCAGGAAGGAGCTTTCCGCGTATTTCCACTTGCCCTTGCCGGCGTCGCGGTCTATGTCGGTCATTGCCAGCACGTCCAGGTATCGGACCTTGGTGAGCATCCGCTCGACGTAGCTGTATCCGGCAAGCTGCTCATCCAGCGCCTTGATGCGGTCGGGCTCCGCCGGGGCTCGCGGCGGAACCGCCCCGGCCGCCTTGGCCTGGGCAAGTGCGGCATACCGCCTGGCCTGCCTGAACATCGCCTCCCGCCCGAAGTCTTCAGTCTTTGTCGCCAGCGACTTCCAGTACCACTCGCACAGTTGGATGAGGGCCTCGCCGGGCAACTCGCCGGCGTCCTTCATCGCCAGCGGGACACAGGTGCGAAGGACCTCGCCGCTCTCGGTTTTCAGCAGCGTCCAGGCCCTGCCCGGGTCGTTGAGATCGGTAAGGTACAGCATGCCCAGCCGGCCATTGGCGGACTTATCACCCGCGCCGGCGGCGGCCTCGGCAGCCTTGACCTGGCGCAGGGCGGCGACGAAGTGCCTGGCCATGCGAATCTTATGGTCAAGCGGCACCTGCGTGTGCCCGCTCACGCCCGCCATGCGAAGCGCGATTGCATACCTGCCTTCAGCATCTTCCCACCGGTAGGCGCCGGCCGCGGCGTCGCCCGCGGCCTCCATGCGCTTAACGATGTCGGATGCGACATCCGCCTTGGCCTGCGGCCTGGCCCCGCGGTATGCCTCCTGGCAGAGCAGCACGAGCCGGCCTCGATAATACGCCGCCTGGCTGGGCGCCTTGCGAATCAGGACATCCATCGCGTCGATGCCCGCTTGAAGCCCCGTCGCGCTGTCGGCGGACTTGATGGCCAGGTCGGCCGCCACCTTGAGCAACCCGATCGCCAACTCCTCGCCGACTTCGCCCTGGGCCGTCGCGGCGACAAGCTTCGCCGCCTTGGCGTCATCGCCCTGGACGCCCTGGCACACGCGATTCACGGCCGATTGCAGATCCTCCCCCAGCGCCGCCGCCGACAAACAAAGCGAGGCCACAACCGCCAGCAGAACCCCGCGAGAGTTTTCATACGAGTTATGAGCCATGCCTCTTGTTTTCATAGCTTTGCGCTTTCTTGCCTTCTCGCCCTTCGGACTTGTCGTCTTTTCACCCTCCCGCCCTTTAATAACGGTTGGCGGCGAGGATTATTGCATTCCCCAGGCCGGGCGTATGGCTCCAAAAGGCAAGCCGCTGCCGAAACATTCTCCGGTTTGGCCGGACGCCGCGAAATGCGCCAGCCTTCGGAGTGTCCCGGCGCGCCGGGAGCGCGCCGGGACGCTCCATAGGCTTCGCGGCACTGCGCGAAAAAAGGCGGCCTCCATACGGAGGCCGCCTTCAAGGGAGATCAGAGAATCAAAACAGTTTACGCACGACGACGACGCCTGAGCAGCGCCCCGACGATGCCAAAGCTCAACAGGCCGATCGTGGCCGGCTCGGGGACGAACACCTTGATGCCGTCCAGAGGCGAGTAAAGCTCGCCGTCATATGCCTTCACGCTGAGGTCCCACATGTACACGCCAAGGTCGGGACCGGGGGGCGTATTGTACGGACCGGGCAGGCCCAGGGAAGCGATCTCGGCGATGGTCAGGGTCAACACCTTGCCGTTCTCGGCCAGGAGCTTCGAATCGCCGCCGGGCTTGGACATTGTCCACACGTAGCTCAGCGCGCCGGGGGGGATGGGCTTGCCATCGTCAGTGCCCACGGCAGTGATCACGACCTTGTGTAACGGGTTGTTCCAGCCAGGCTCCTTGCTCCAATCCTCCTCGTGGACATCGCCGCCGGGAATGTCGACCGTCGGGGCGGTGTTGGTGGTGACGGGGCCGACTATTATCTGGCCGGAACCGGGGACGACT